>Ga0210384_10000784_pt1 | contig 47034 bp, 47 predicted proteins | sample IncBWH2MmetaG_FD_160574 | JGI IMG/M metagenome (GOLD analysis project Ga0210384, IMG submission 160574) | Forest soil microbial communities from Barre Woods Harvard Forest LTER site, Petersham, Massachusetts, United States - Inc-BW-H-2-M | ecosystem: Environmental > Terrestrial > Soil >... | reverse complement strand
GAACCGGTCTCGCTCGATCAAGTGGGCTGAGAAGCAAGAAAACTTTCAGCTATCGCAGGGGTGTTTTTTCTTGACTTCTCCCTTTATAGAACTAATCGGGACTTATTCGCATTCGGATTGTAGTAATCAAGTAGGTGTCGCGGATTTCATTTACGACTGTTTCGGTGTTGTACCACGGAGGGTCCCTGCCATTAGGGCCGCTGTTGCGATGGATGAAATCACAAACGCGATGATCAACAACGCGATGAACTTCGTCGCAAAGGAGCCTCCAGAAAGGAGCATGAAGTAACAAACGACGAGACCAGCAATCCCAGCCGCAAAGGAACAGAGGATGTAAAGAACTCTTATACGATGGATGAAGTGTGGCAACGACCCACCCACGATTGCCGCCAGGGGCATGGCAAACTTTGTAAAGACTCTATCCGTCGTATAGTGCTCGAGGTAGCAAAGTAGAGCGATTCCTATTGCCAGCCCGGCCCAAAATGCCCACGCTTGCCCCGTTGTTTTTCCTAGATCTTCGAGACCGGAACAAAATAATAACAACCAGGGGAGCATCCAGAGAGTTCTAAATGCAAGTTCATCTAGCGCAGTCTCTGGAAGGCGAGTGGTCATGCCTTCCATCGTATAGGTAATCCCATACATCAGGAGTAGGGCCGTTACGGCAGCCATGACCCTCGATATTCCCCGCAGCAACTCCATCACGGCCAATCCTACTCGTGCCGTGCAAAACTGTCGATGGCACGGTTTCCGATCCACTGAGTGAGCCAACCGGAGAAGTGGAATACAAGGATACGAGATGTCCGGTACCATTTGATAGTCAAGTCCCGATTAACGCCCAAACCGGACATGTACGGTAATCCGACTGTGTACGTCTGCTATCGCGGTAGTGTCCTCTACCGGGCAATCAGCACCTCGCCCTCACTCGATTCCATCCGATGCAGGATAAAGCTGGTATGCTCTCGTTCGTATCCATGCCGTCAAGGGATGAGCGGGCTTTGAAACTGAAGAAACTTACTGAAATCATGCAGATCAGGGGAGTGCGTGTTTACGCTCATTGGTCTCTCCTCCTCATCGGAACTCTGATTCTGCTCGGTTCTTTCGAACGGCCAGCGGAGACCCTTGCCGCCTGGATTGCCTTCTTCAGCGTCATACTGATCCACGAATGTGGCCACATGCTCATGGCTCAGTGGAAGGGGTATGACGTGTTGGCTATCGAACTGTACCCGATCCATGGCTTCGTTCGCTTCCAGGAGCCGTGGTCTCGATACGACGATGCGTTAATCGCTTGGGGAGGGGTATTGGCGCAGGCGGCGGTTGCGCTGCCGTTGGTGACGTGGGTTGCTATTTTCGGCTTCACGCGCTCCGATCCGGCGAATGTTGCCATCGGTATCCTTGGCTACTACAGCCTTGTTGTGGCCCTGTTCAATTTGATTCCGGTGGCACCGCTCGACGGTGCTAAGGCGTGGCGCCTAATCCCAGAGCTGATTAAGGGCATACGAACCCGGAGGGCTAAACCCAAGCGTGCAGTAGGCTGGTGAATCACTACAAGGGCAAACCCTGCAACACAGTCGGTTCTCCATTCACCAAAACTAGGCCAGGGTGCGCAGCATTCGCAATTGACCAAGCAGTAAGGAAGGGACATCCCTTTTGACCCCCCAGAGAATAATGATCAATTTTTCCATAGAATCTCGATTGAACGATCGCAGAGAGCATCTCGCTCCGGTTCGAAACTGCTATTTCAGCGCCACAATCGGGATTTTTCGACTGACAAAGCGACTTGTAGAGAGAACTCTGGACTGAGTGGCGGAGGGGGTGGGATTCGAACCCACGAGACCCTTTCGGGCCTAACGGTTTTCAAGACCGCCGGAGTCAACCACTTTCCTACCCCTCCGAATTTAACCACTCAAGGGATTGTAACTTGCGATGCGGTTTAATGACAGTACGGCTCTTGATTCGACCGTTTTCGGGCGGACGGTCACCAAATTGTCATCAAGACCATCGAGTTTTTCGACCACCGCTCGCTTGCTCTCGATATTTGTGTGCGTGTAGCACATGGTTAAAGCGCACGTTTATAGCCCAAGCAGTGCCTCCATGAGCTTCTCGATCTTTCTGCCGTACCTGTTTAGCCCGAGAATCCGCTGCCGTTGCGGGCGCGAGAGTCGATCTTCATAAACCAGAACTTCGTCAATGTGCTTGGGATCTTCCGGTTTAGCCCGAAGGAGTCGCCGCTCTAGATTCCGATCACCCTGAGCCAGAATCTTGATACAAACACCGCGGACGCGTTGATGCTCGGCCCACAAAGCGTCATAGGCACGTGCGATGTTCCTTTGCATCGATCACTCCCAATCACTTTCGTCCTGCACGTACAGGCAGAGTTGTTTGAAATCCCCGGTTTTCCAATCACTCAAGTCCGCGACCTCAATGACACTGGCCGTGCAGATCGTCCAGCACAGTTCGGTCTTGTCGGTGAACCGGACGTGGATGAAGAGCCTACCGTCCTCGAACTTGTGCTCGGCCCAATCCACCACCTTGCCATGGACGCCAGGGTATTGTTTGCCGGCCCCTCCTCTCCAAGCGTCTGGCTTCGCCGATGATTTGCGTTTCTTCAAGAGTCGCCCTTTCCCTATGACATCGGACTTACGCCGGTGGGCAGATGGCTCGCGGTCTTCGCGGAATGGGGTACGCGCTTCTTTGCCGTTTTTCTGTGTTTCTTGGCCGCTCGCTTGCCCTTTCTGGCTCGCTGTGCTGCGGCTTGCTGTTCGTCGTCCTTGTCCCAACCAGGAAGTAAAACCACTCGGGGTGGGAGTCCTTTCTTCCTTCGCACCTCCTCCCGTTCTTTAACTTCCAGGTACAGATCGAAAGGATCTTTCAGTCTCCGGTCGTACTCCCGCCGATATCTGTCGACCCAGCGGGCATCTCTTTCCACGATGCTGTGAAGATTTTCAAAGAACTCCCGGTTGGCCTCTACCCGGGCACTTTCAACCTCCGCGTGGGCGTAACGAAGCTCCTCGCTGTGGAAGAGCTTGAGCTTTTCCATGCGTTGGAGGCCCTGAACTACGCGGTCAAAGGCTTGGTTCAAATCGAGGATATCTTGGAAGAGTTGTAGTCTCATGGGCGCCTCTCTGCCTCATCGCGCGCCTGGTTCTCTGTGTCGGATGGCGCTTTCGGGTACTGTCGCTCCCATTCTCGTTGCTCCTCTTCCGAGAGGAATCGAACCTTGGGCGCGTTCCCCTCGATGCGTCGGCGTCGTTCCACGACCGCAACATCCCGATAGATCTGGACCTCGTCCAAGATTTCCTCCCGGTACTCGCGGTATCGCCGCTCGAACAAGGTGGCATCGTGCTCCTCCTCGATCTCAATGATGTTGCAGAAATATCCGTTGAGCCGGGCGCGCTGTTCCTCGAAGAGCACCAAACGTTCATCCAGGTATTCCGGGTCGAGGCGCGAGCCCTTGAGCCGTTTCAGGCGTTCTAGACCGTGAACTGCTTCATCTATGCCTCGGTTCATAAGAAGAATTGCTTCGTAATACTGGGCCTTTTGCATGCCAGTCTTCCTTTCAACCCGCGACAAGTGCGGGCCTGATGGTGGGTGAAACGCCCGGGAACATGACACTTGGCGAAGTGAATGGGCACACCAATTTCAGAGAATAATTGCGTAATTTGCAAGTCCGGCGGGGAGTGTTCGAACAACTGAGATGGCTTGAGATTGGCCGGAGAGCGCAAGCCCCGAGCGGCTTGCATGCACAAGGAGAAACAAATAAATTCTTTTGCAGCCATCGTTGCACCTCAGACGTGCGACTTGGTCAGGGGCGCGTTCGTGTTACTAGCACGAGCGCGTCCCGCTAACTCACTTGGTCTTCTTCGCTCTCTTTGATCTCTTGCCTTGACCCTCTCGGAAGTGCTCTTCCTTGTATTTTTTGATTTTGGCGAGTTCCGCTGTTGTCCAATACCGAAGGCGGGAACCCGCAACATCCTCCGCGATAGGCCTGGAGATTACGCCCCTTCTAATCCATCTGCGTAACGTGCCTCGATGAATCCCCAGTAGTCTCGCCGTGTCGGAAATCGAGTGTTTCTCGTTCTCCATAAGACTTATGCACCATGGTGATTCTTATGTCAAGGGCAAAGTCGTGTGCGCCGCGGCACATCCGGAGGCCGCCGCCGGCCACACTGAAGAGTACCCCAACTCGTCAGGGAACCGAAGGCATTGGCGTATCACTAACAAGACTCGGCGCAAACGTGCTTTTATTCGATATGATGATGGACCTAGTCCCTATGAATGATGCCCAAATACGAGCGGCAACGAAACAGAAGCTTTGGGTTCAGCATCGAGGTGACGCAGAAACTGTAATTTTCGAAGAGTTGAGCGTTCAGCACGGTTTTTCGCGCATCGACTTAGCCGTCGTCAATGGCGAGTTACAGGGTTTTGAACTGAAGAGTGATCGCGACACGCTTAGCCGGCTCCCTCAGCAAGCGGAAGCATTCTCACGTGTCTTTGATCGGGTCACCTTGGTCGTCGGAGAGCGTCTCTTGCGCCGCGCGGTTGAAGTGGTGCCGGATTGGTGGGGGATTAGAGTGGTTCGCGTGCAAGGTGGCGAACTACACTTCTCCGATCTGAGGCATCCCATCAACAACCCCGAGCCTGATGCCACATCGATCGCAATGCTTCTCTGGCGAGATGAGGCACTGAGTCTGTTGGAGAAATGGGGATATGCAATGGGCGTGCGTTCCAAGGCTCGAGCGGAGATCTATTCGAGGGTCTGCGAAAAGGTGAGCTTAGATGATCTCCGTCATTGGGTGCGAAGGTGTCTCAGGCAGCGTCGAGACTGGCGATCTGTCGCGACACGACTGTCAAGTGGTGGTTGATTCCCGCACGCAGCCAAATCTCGAAAGACCCCTTCTTGGTGTTCCTGCTCTGTTCGTATATGAAGCCATCTCCCCTGCTAAATTTGGATCCGTAGAACAATTCTTTGCTCTCGCATAGAATCTGAGCCTGGGCATTCCATTGTTCGCGCCCAGGGCGAACCTCCGGCTCGCGGGGATGTTTGCCCCGAGTCGCCTCGCCACGCATGATGAACCAATCGTTTTCGAGCGTGTATCGGATGCTGACACTTGGATTGCAGAAATCGGGCGGTTCTTTATACAGACCGTACTGAATTGTGTAATCCGAGAAGCTCGGTTTTCTGATTTGACCGCCTGATTCCTGGATGGTTCGGGTCCACGCTAGCCAATCTTTTCTTGGAATCCTCCAGTTGCCGGGCTGAAAATCCTGCAAATTAGGCGGGAATGCCCCACTCGCGACAGTAAGAGTCTTCCATGCGTACAGACGAGGAATTCTCATCAGAACAGACTGCGGATTAAGTTCGATCGGGTCGTTTATTTCGTAGTCTATGACTAAATGGATTGATTCGGGCTCCAAGCCGAACTTCTTCAACAAGCCTCGAATATCTTGCGCGAAGGCGGGCTGTAGCACTTCCGATGGCCTAATTCGCACGCAGACACCGCGACCGTCTTGATTAGCAATTCGGGAAACGGACGACTGGTACTCGGCGTTCGTAAATAGTCCCGTCACTGGCACCGCGAGAAGTCTATATTCTCGCGCCCTCGCTGCTAGGTATTCGAGGGCGCTCACTTTCCCTCGTGGACCCGAGATCGGACGATCCCCGAAGCGGAGATCCAAGAAAAACAGAGAATACTGGCAAGCTTCGAGGAGTCTTTTGGCCTCGTGGTCGAGAACACGTGCTTCATCGCGTTTCAGACGAAGCTCTCCGCGCTTTCGGTCCTTGAACGATGCCGGTGTCAACTCGATCAATGGAGTAATTCTTTCGCGATCCGATGGGTCTAGGTCTCTAAGAGCAAATCTCTCCGCTTGCTTCCAGCGGAGAATCGGCACGTAGTGATTTGGTCCAAACATGGTCGTTGTTTCCCTGTTTTACGACGCTTCAACGGGTTCTGAAAATAGCCTGCGAACTTGTCCTTGGCCTACAAGCCGATTCAGCACGCGGTATGACCTGCGGTCGTGTCTAATTCGACCTGCAACAATTGCAGGGTGTATTCGGAGGCGGCTAGCAAGATGCTGGGCGGCTTCCGGTGTGCGCAGCTTGCTGGCTGGACTCTTGATCCATTCCTCTTGCGGAATGAGTGCCTCTCCTGCGAGTTGATCGGCCTCCTGTTCTTGGGGATTCGTCGTGTCTTCGACATCGAGATCGTCGTAGAACGTAGTCAATTCCGCATTCAAGTGTCGCGAGATGTGAATCAACTCATGCATGAGCACAAACCAAAAGTTATCGATGCGATCGTAGCGAATGGTTAGGGCGACGACTGGTTGATTCGGACTTGCGAGAATGGCCGCGCCGTCGATGTACGTCTCGGGGAGTTGCGGCTCGACGATCAGAGAGACGCCGACCCTGTCCAGGTAATCTATGGCATGCCTCGGCCCGTCGGTGAGAGTGCTCAAGTGAGCCAACTCATGCATGAATTCGGATGTGAGTGCCTGAGGTTCAAACCTGACCGACGGCGGTGCGTCGAGGGCTCGCAGACATACTCGGGCATTCCATGCAGCGAGCGCATAGAAATCCATCTGTCTCGCTGAGCGCAGGTAGTAGTGTGTCTGCTTGTAGAGGGCGTTCGGCGCCCAGCCTTTTCCGAGGGGTGCAAAGAACCGATGCATTACGTCTTTAGCCTGACGATGTATATCGGTGACCTTCTCTTTGATCCAACCACGCGCCACCATTTCACGAATCGGGAAGCGCTTCCAATCGACGGCTCCTGCGTCAAGATCAAACAGGAATTGCTCCTGAAGCAAGGATTTGGCCGGAATTCTCAAGCCCTTGTGAAGCGCCCGCGCCATAGAGAGCGTCAAGGGTCTTTTCCGTGAAAGAACCTCAGAGACCTTGCTGCGGCTTCCGATGAGCGGAACAAGATCACGAGGCATAAGATTCATTTGTTCCATGCGGAACTTAATCGCGTCGATCGGGTCAGGTGCTTCGATTTCAATTCGTCTCTGCTCATAGTCCCGAACGAGAAGCGTGAGGAGATTGAGTCGATCTCCCTCGGGAGTACCGGCACGGGTATTCCGATCAACGAGTTGCTCGATCTCTCGAAGAGCAGCCTTGTATTCGACCTCCGAATTAATCGCGGTAATCATAGAGTCCCCTTTAGCTCCATTTGGAGTACTCAGCGTGTGTCCCTGCGCGCGTAGCCAAGACGACTGTAATTTCATAGCTCACTTTGGTCTCGATCCTGTATGTATTGCCTTTTATGTTGAAAATCACTCGGTTGTCGCTCAAAAAACTGGCGCTTGGATACCTAGCCTTGATGTCTGCAGGGCCGGTCCAATTCGCCTCCTCAACTTCGCCGATCCATGCGTTGAGAGGACCGCGAATATCAGCGTGCTGTTTTGCAAACTCCGCCAGCAGCGCCTTGCCAACTAGGCGCATCCGTGGCCGCCATTGAGGTAATCCATGAAAGATCCCTAACAGGGAATATATTCATTGTTCCCTTATAGGGAACAATAGACTATTCAGACACGTTTGTCAAACAGATCTTCCAATTAGGGGGGAGTAACTCCTCCACTCTGTGTTTTCCTCTTCCCGCGGAGGGGTTTCAGGTAAATAGGCGGTCACGCGAAATCAGCTGGCCGTTTTGCTATCTGAAGACTGGCAAAGGGATTTAGTTGGATTTTGTGTCAGTTAGCAAAACGGTGGTTCTATTTTTCAAGACCGCCAGTTTCAACCGCTCCCCTACCCCTCCGGCTGTCCTGAACGTTGCAGGCAAACCCCACCCTTCCACAATCGAAGGGTGGGGCATTCGGCAGACAGTTTTAGTCGGCGTGTTTCGGGACTTTGCTATCGAGCAGATCAACGAACGGCTGGCCTTCACCTGTCGGCTTCACATCGCCGCGGACGACATCGCGCGCCGCCGTGGGCTTGCCGAAGATGCGCGCGTTTGCATCTTTGTCCGGATGCAGCGTGGCACCTTCAAGCGAAACACCCGCAAAGAGCCCTTTCGAGCGGGCATAAGTGTACACATCAGCGCCGCCCACGGAACTGGCCTGCGCCGTCGCCCCCGGTCCTGCAGCGGCGGTGGCGTCGCTGCCAAGTTTGGTCTTATCCTCGAGGACGGCGTTTACGCCCTTTTCGGTTGTCACCAAAAGGACGAAATCGGAGGATGTAGCGCCCAATTGAATGCCGACGCTGGCTCCACCAATGCTGTACATCGCCGGTGCGGACCACTTGCCGTTGAATTTATCGCCGCGGCGGCAGCTCATCACGCCGCGCCCGCCGCTTCCGCCGATGCCCACTCCGACTTTCTTGACGTTGGGCAGCACGATGATGCAATCGGCCTGCGCGAGAATGTTCGGAGGAATGTTGCCGCCGTTGATCATATCGAGAAGCACGGTTGCGGAATTCCGGAGCGTTTCTTCATCTTTTTCTTTATCGCCGGCGAAAGCAGGCACAGCAAGGATCAGTGCCAGCAGCCCGGTGAGGAGGTAGGAAAATCCTGCTCTGACCGCTTGAAAACCTTTCGTTCGCAATCTTGTTTCAATCATATGTTTTCGACCTTTCATGCTGTGGGGTGGGCGTTGGTCTGCCGTGAGGCTGGACAATTGTCATGCAAACGATAAGCCGTAGCAAGCTGTATGTCAAACTCGAAAATCCTCAGGGAGCCGTGGGACGGGGTTTCGTTTGACTGCTCCCTCGACCGACCCCTTTGTTCCCGGTTAGCAAGCCAGAAAAGCTATGATAAGAGCCTGCGGAAACGCTGCTGGACTGCCGGAATGAATTCACGCCTTATTTCGCGAAGTCAAATAGTCGCTGCGATGCTGGCCGGGCTTGCGCTGCGATTGTTTTTCATTGCGCATCGCCCATTCTATGCAGGTGACACACATTTCTACGAGGAGCTGGCGCGAAATTGGTTTGACCATGGAGTGTATGGCCTGTTCGTCAATGGCCAATTGTTGTCTGTGGACATGCGCATGCCGGGATACCCGGCGTTTCTCGCCGCCATCTACGCGACGCTAGGACGATCAAGGACCGTGGTATTGGTGATACAGGCTGTTTTTGATCTGATCACCTGTTACCTGGTCGCGTTGATCGCAGCGCGACTTGCTCCAGCACCGAAGCGCAGCCTGGTGGCAACTGCTGCGCTGTGGTTGGCGGCGCTCTGCCCGTTCACAGCGGGCTACACCGCAGCGGTGCTCACAGAATCCCTCGCGACTTTTCTGACCGCGCTTGCGTTCTATGCGCTGTTGCGAGCGTTCGATGATCCCTCGATCGAATTCGCGCGCGCGGACGCCAGAGGTGAGGCGCCGTTCTCGTTCATTCGTTGGGCGCTGTTAGCCGGAGCTCTTACAGGCCTGGGGACTTTGGTGCGTCCCGAGACGCCGCTACTGCTGGCCGCGGCTGGACTGGTACTGTGCATTCGCTGGCGCCGATCCGCTGATTGGCCGAAGGTGGCGCTTGCGGGAACGTGGATGGCAGTTGGTCTGATGTTGCCGTTGCTCCCATGGGCTGTGCGCAACGCGCGCTCGCTGGGCCGCATTGAATTTCTAGCTCCACGCTACGCTGAATCGCGAGGCGATTTTATTCCTCGGGGCTTTTATGCCTGGACCAAGACCTGGATGATCCGCCCGCGCCACGCCTACTCCGTCACCTGGAAACTTGGCCAGGAGCCAATCCGGGTGGATACCCTGCCCCGCTCCGCTTTCGATTCTGATTCCGAGCACGTCCGGGTGGAAACGTTGCTGAGCGGTTACAACGCCACGCTAAAAATGACGCCCGTGCTCGATCATGACTTCGCAACCCTCGCGCACGAGCGATCTGCCCGCCGGCCCTGGCGCACATTTCTGTTCATGCCACTGGCTCGCGCGGGTGCCATGTGGTTTACGCCGCACGTGGAACTGCTCCCCTATTCCGGTGAACTGTGGCCGCCCGGCGAGCGCTGGCGAAGCAATCGAATGGATTTCGGAGTCACGCTCGGATTAGGAATTCTCAACCTGGTTTTGATTGGGCTAGTGCTGGCCGGCGCTTGGAGCTGCGGCCGCGAGCCGGGGTGGGCGCTCGCGCTTGCATTCCTGGCAATCCGCACTGCTTTTTTCACGCAGAGGTACACCATCGAGCCTCGCTACATGATTGTCTGCTTTCCGGTTCTGTTGGCACTGGCCGCGCAGGTCTGGGCAGTCACGCAAGGGCAAGTTTCATCCGCGAAGCAGGCGGCAGTGTTGCTCGCGGATTCCAGCGGCAGGCACTGATGTCCCCTTGGCGCGGGATGTGACACAAGCCTGAATCGGACCGCATCCCGTGTATGTTAGGATTTATCGGGCGCGCCAATGGTCAGCGGCTGGGGCAATTTCGGCCCCGCTAGGTGAGGGAGTGCACCGATGATGCGCAAACTTGTTGTTATTGTTGCGATTTCCAGCGCCGCCGTGGCAGGCTTCGGAATGGGAGCCGCCTTCGTGAATGCTCAAAGCGGCGCCGCTGAAGATTTGCCGGCCTATCACGCCAATCCACCGAGCGCACCTCTGCCGGCCACTCTCGACCCGAAAATCTTCCCGGACGCGCAGACTCAGAATATTTACTCGCTGGCAGCCAAGGTGAAGCCCGTGCTTTACCAGCAGCCCTGCTATTGCCACTGCGATCGACACGTGGGTCATAAGAGCCTGCTCGACTGTTATGTGGACCGTCACGCTTCCGTCTGCGACACCTGCAAAAAGGAAGCCGTGTACGCCTATCAACAATTCAAGCTTGGAAAAACTTCCGCCCAAATCCGCGCCGCCATCATCGATGGCAAATGGAAAGAAGCGGACCTCACGCCATACAACGTGCCGGCCACTTCGAAATGACTGGACCCGCTCCTACAGGTCAATGTCGAGCGTGAGCTCCTCGATTAATTTGTCGAGCTTCTCTTGGGCCTCGTCTCTTTTCGCCTCAGTTTCGGTCGATTCGTGCCGCAGAGTCTCCAGTCGGGTTTCTTGATCGGCGAGTTGCTGTGTGTAACGTTGCGTCAGCGCCCTCTCTTCTGCGCTGCCTTTTAACGCCTTCAGATTCTCACGGAGCCGTTGTTGGTCATCGTAAATCTTCTGCGTCTCAGTCTCCCGCCGGGATATTTCCGCCTCCAGTGCCGCCACTCCGCTTTTTTGTTCTACGATCTTGCGAAATGCTGCTTCCACTTCTGAATTGATGGATTTCTGCTGCAAGAACACCGTGATCTGATTCTCATCCAGATTCGTGAGCTGGTAGAGAGACTCAAGCGGCTTGGCTTCGCGAACATCCAGAGTTGCCGTAGCCCTCCCCTCGACATGGACGCGGAAGCGGTACGCATCGGAAGTTGTTTCTTCAGGTTTCTGGCCATCCGCCGCGAGTTTCCAGGCTGCCCGCAACGGATGTTCGATCAGGACAGTGCGCGGCGCGGTGTCGTCGTTTCGAATCGTGTAGCTTGCGTCCTCGCGGAGCTCGCTGGTTTGCCGCATCACGCCGCGATAAATGTGCACGCGGGTCACACGCTGCGGATTGCTTTGTGACTTGCGGTCCACTCGGACCCCCAAATCCGCAGCATAGGAAACCAGTCGCTTCTCGCCCGGCTTAATCGAATCCGTCAAACCTTCGCCCGCAAAAGTTTCGTCTTCGAGGACGGTGAAGCTGCCCCCGTCGAGCGTCAGTGGGCTTGCGTTCGTGAGCCACAGCGCGCGCAGTGGGCGAGGCGAACTTAGCGAGGAATTCCACAATGATACCTTTTCCGCGGAAACCGGAATCTGAACGATGGGAACGAGAGCGGATTCATTTTTGTGAATCGTGACTCGGTCCTTGAGCTTGTACTGGAAAAAATCGCCCAGGCCGGATCCTTGCGCCGCGGCCGCCATCTGCCCGCGCGCCTCTGAAATCGGAGCGACAGAGTATGAACTACCGGTGATCCCACTTGCGTATCCGCCCCCGATCCCGCCTCCGACGCCTCTGGCAAGGCCGCGACCTGATCCTGCCCCTCGGCCCGAGCCTAGCTGACTCCCCGACCCTGCCGCTCCAGTCGTCGCCAATTCGCTGCCGGTTGTATCGACCGTGGTTGCTGTGGAGTTAACTTCGACGGTGGAGGTTACCGATCCGGGTTCGAGAGTGACATCTTGCGTCCTTGTTCGCCCACCTTCAAGCGAAAGGCCTCGGACGAGCGCCGCCCGAAACCCTTTCATTTCGACCCTCAACCTATAGTTCGCGGATGGCAAATCGCCGAACGAATACCTTCCCTCCCCGTCCGTTGTGGTCGAGCCGATCTGCTCCCCCGCATCCGAGAGCAGCGCGATCCTTGCGTTTTGAATTGCGCCACCGTTCGAATCCAAGACATGCCCGGCCAATTCGGCAATCCCGCCGAGCATGGCGCCTTCGTGGGTCTGCGGCGTCAACTGAGCCGTCTGCGGCAGCGCCACCACCGGCCGTCGTGCGTAATACGGTTGCGAGAGCTGCTCAATGAAAGATTGCGGCGCGCCCGCCACCAGCGACAGCTCCACGTCGTTCCAATCCTCGCCCACGGTGTTGTCCACGATCGCCCAGCCCTGCAACAACGGCTCTTGGTTCGCTTTCGAAGGCAGCACCACGCGGTAGGTGGTCTTCCAGATCGGCACTTCGCTGATATAGCTGATATAGAACTGCCTCTCGCCCGAGCCGACGGTATCTATGGTCATGCGCCGCAGCCCTTCCTCGCGCACGGAAGCCAGCAAGTGAAGATAGCGGCTCACTTCCTGCGAAACATCTCCTTCCGCGAGTTGTACGCTGACCGCCGGAGTCAAATCCACGCTGCGCACTTCTCCGGAATCGCTTACCACGGTGATCAGGTCTACTTCCAGCGTGGTCCCGCCGCTCACGCGCGTCTTTCGTTCGACGCTCAGCAGCCTCCCGGTCATGGCGCTGGTCCCGGATCGAATCTGCAAGCGCGCCCCGCGAAGCGCTCCATAGAATTTTCCGATATCCGTTTTTTCCTCGAGAGGTAAGTGGAGGGTGCCGAGCCGCTGGCTAAGCGGCGCCTCGGAATTGTAATTCACTCCCGCGATCCGCCCACCGCTTAGATCCAGAATGGTGAGCGATTGCAGGACATCATTTAATTGCGCGCTGGTGAAGTCCACCCGGACGCTTTCGTTGCCGCGAATATGACCTGAGTGTTCGAAGTAGCCGACACCCGTCTTGTAGAGGACCACGTGGCGCACGGGGAGTCTTGTAGCCGCACCTTCTTCCAATATGCGATTTACAGGCGGGACGGGCGAAGTGGCTGTGATTTTCGAGGGGCCGGTCTGCTTTGGCGCCGGATTTTTCTGCTGTGCGGCGGCTGCCGGGATGGCCAGTACTGATAGTGCCAGACTGCAGGCCCAACCTTTAATTGTTCGCATGGTCTCCTCCATTGCTGCTCTCGGACCCTGCGCTCACTGTCGCACACACGGACCCACTGAAACGGGAACGCCCCGTGCGTCGTCAGCCAACTCGGGTGGGGAGGTAGAAGCTACAAATTGGTTGGATTGTTAGAGGCCGGACCTACCTGAAATGTTGCCAGATTCTTCATCAAATTTTGAAATGCAACTAATTACAAAGTTGCATGAGTGACGAACAAAGGAGGGCGCCTCGAGGACGGTCAGTGAACGGGCCGGGAAGAGGGCCGTGCCGGCCAGTCTTGCGGGGCAAATTCAACGCCCCAGAAATGAGGGCTGGGCGAGAGAAATTCCACTCCCACGCGCGTGCCCTTCTCGGAGGTGTCGCCCAGATATACCACACGGCACTCCTGCTCTTCCTCGGTCACCGGATTAATCAGCGTGACGTCTGCTCCCATCTCGAGCGGCTCGTGCAAATAGAGCAGCCCGCCATGAGCATTAATCACAATGGTTTGGCTGTTCTCGCGGAACTTGCGGCCATCAACATTCTTTCCCGTCGCACGCACGGGTATCCGCGTGAAGACTCTTGAGCTCCGCCGCTGGTTGCTCTCGGGCGTTTCCGGCATGGTCATAAGCAATCGTGCAACGCGCAGGGCAGCGAGTCAACGAAATGAGCAGGCCAAGTGCCCAAAATACACAGTTCGCAATTAGCTTGCTGAAGTTCAGTAATGTTCATTAAAATGGTGCGTTTGTTTCATTGTGGGATCGCTCTGATGTGCAGTCCAACTCCGTCCGGGCGGAGTGTCAACCAAATCTAATCGGGGGGGCAGGAGTTCCGAATGAACCTGATCGACTACATCGAGTCCAAGCGCGAGGAACACCTGAACGAGTTGAAGGATTTTTTGCGTATTCCCAGTGTCAGCACAAAAAGCGAGCACAAACCGGATATTGAGCGCGCCGCCCAGTGGGTGGCGGATAAACTGCGCGCCGCGGGATTGGAAAAAATCGAAATCGTTCCCACCAAGATGCATCCGCTGGTCTATGGCGAATCCATGAACGCGCCGGGGAAGCCAACCATTCTCTTTTACGGCCACTACGATGTGCAGCCCGCCGAGCCGCTCGACCTGTGGACCAGCCCGGCCTTCGAACCTGCCGTGCGCGACGGGAATCTTTTTGGCCGTGGCACCGCTGACGACAAGGGCCAGGTGCACATCCATCTGAAAGCGCTCGAAGCCTTGAGCAAAACAACCGGAAAACTCCCGCTCAACATGAAAGTGATGATTGAAGGCGAGGAAGAAGTGGGCAGCGCCAACCTATGGGATTTCGTGCAGAAGAATCGCGAACGCCTGAAAGCCGATGCGCTGGTAGTCTCCGACACTTCCATGCTCGCGAAAGGTGTTCCTTCGATCACCTACGGCCTCCGCGGTCTCAATTATTATCAGATAGAAATCACCGGCGCGGCGCAGGACCTTCATTCCGGCGTGTTTGGCGGCGCCGCTCCGAATCCCATCACCATCCTGGCGGAATTGATCGCGAAACTCCACGACAAGAATTTCCGCGTCACCGTCCCCGGCTTTTACGACGATGTGGCTGTCCTTTCGAAAAAGGAGCGTAAAGCGCTGAATTCCCTGCCCTGGAAGGAAAAGGAATTTCGCAAGACGGTGGGTGCTCCGGGGCTTGCAGGCGAAAAGGGATTTTCCATCGTCGAGCAACTCTGGGCGCGCCCGACCCTCGAGCTGAACGGCATCTGGGGCGGTTACACGGGCGAAGGCGCAAAGACGGTGATCCCCGCGAAAGCCTACGCAAAACTTTCGACGCGCCTGGTCCCCAATCAGGATCCCGCGAAAATTGCCAGACTAGTCGAGCGCCATATCTCGAAGCTGCTGCCGAGAACGGTGCATTGCAAATTCGAAGTGCTCAGCATGGGCAAGCCCTGGGTGGCGCCGTATTCGCATCCCATTTTTCAAGAAGCGATCCACGCGCTGGAAACGGGATTCGGAAAGAAAGCTGTATTCATCCGCGAAGGCGGCTCGATCCCTTTCGTTACACAAATGCACGACACGTTCAAGGTCCCCTGCGTGCTCATGGGCTTTGGCCTGCCCGACGAAAACGCCCACGCGCCCGACGAGCATATCGCGCTCGAGAATTATTTCGGCGGCATCAAAGCCGTCGCTCTTTTCTACCAGCAGCTGGCCTCGCAGTTGCGCGCGCCTGCCTGAAATCGAAGGTCGAGGAAAAGCCCGTTTTTCGGCCTTTTTTTGATGTTTTTACTTGCGTTCATTTCCCAGTGCGGCTATAGTGCACGCGGCATCCCGGACGCCGGGGCCAATGCAGTACCATTTCCGAGGAGGAATAAGAAATTCGATGGCTACTCCGCTAAGCAAGTCCAAGATCATTGCCCACATGGCCGAAAAGGTCAGCACCAAGGACAAGCCGGTCTCTAAGAAACAAGTTGCGGCTTTCTTTGATGAGTTGTTCAACCTCGCCGTGAAAGAAGCAAAGAGGGTGGGAAAATTCGTAATCCCCGGCATCGGCCGCGCTGTGAAGGCGCACCGCAAAGCCCGCATGGGACGCAACCCGGCAACGGGCGAACCTATCCACATCAAGGCCAAGACCGTTGTGCGTTTGCGCGCAGCGAAAGCTTTCAAAGACGCCGCGCTGAAGTAGTCAGGCCCGGCGCAAAGATTCGCGGCAAAACCCTCAGGCATGCCCGGCTGCATTTCGCTCCGGAGGCTTGGGGGTTTTGTCTTTTCGTCTATCGAATATTTCAACTGCGCTACCACGGTCTGGTGTGAAGGCGCGAAATTCGGCCAATGGATGAGGGGAAATGACTTCGCCCTACTGGGATGAAAAACTGGCGGAGGCTTACCGCCGGTTCCAGTTTGATTTCACGGAGAAAGCGCTCGCTGGGAAGGCGGTCGTGGTCGCCGGTGGCACTGGCGGCCTGGGCGCGGCAACGGTTGCGCTCCTTGCGCGCGAGGGCGCGCATCTAATCGTCGGGTACCGCGAAAATCGCGAACGGGCTGAAGAATTCTCCGCCGCCATCGAAAAGCAGTTTGGCAGGAATTTAGCTCTCGTCGAGGGCAATATCTCGGACGCGAAAGTTCGTCGGAAATATTTGGAGGCAGCCGCGAAGTCCAGGGCGTCGCTCGCGGGTGTGGCAATATTTGTGGGCGATCCGGCCCGGATGGCCTGGGCGGATCTTGACGCCGACTCCCTGCTCGCGTCGCTCGAGAAAAACTATGTTGGGCCGGTGTTGCTCGCGCGGGAATTGGGAGACGTCATGGAGCAAAATCCGCAGGGCGGCAGCATGGTGCTGCTTTCAACCATGCAAGCGCACGCCGTGTTTCCCTCCAGCTTGAATTACGCCGCGCCCAAAGCGACGCTGGTTCATGCCGCAAAGATCCTGGCGCAACATTGGAGCCGTGTGCGTGTCAATGTAGTGGCACCGGGTGCCACGCTAGCCGGCATGGCGGCAACGAGTATTCAGTCCGGAAAATATGACCGGCACATCGCCGGCGGTGCGATTGCACGGTTCGGCCGTCCGGAAGATGTCGCGCGCGCGGTGCGATTTTTTCTAGAGCCGGAGAATTACGTCACCGGCCAGACCCTGGTGGTAGATGGCGGATTGACGCTCCGGTACGATCGCGGATGATCGCCGTAACAACCAAATCCAATGCGTGAGCACTCCGGCCTGCTAACCGATCTCTACGAACTCACGATGGCGGCGGGCTACCTACAGACGCGTTTCGAAGCTCGCGCCAGTTTCGAGTTGTTCGTGCGTCACCTTCCCCCCCGCCGCAACTATCTGGTAGCAGCGGGGCTCGAGCAGGCTTTGCAGTTCCTCGAAAATGTCCATTTCACGGCCGACGAGATCGCCTATCTTCGCCGCCATCCCGTCTTCCGCAACATCCGCGACGAATTTTTCGACTACCTCGCGAAATTCCGTTTCACCGGCGATGTCTGGGCTATGCCAGAAGGCACGCTGCTGTTCCCGGGCGAGCCGATGCTGCGCGTCGTTGCGCCCATCATCGAAGGACAGATCATGGAGACGTATCTGCTCGCCACGCTGAGTTATCAAACCATGATTGCCAGCAAGGCGGCGCGTGTTGTCACCGCTGCGCAGGGCCGGCAGATCGTAGAATTCGGCGCGCGGCGCGCCCACGGCAGCCAGGCAAGCCTTTTGGCCGCCCGCGCAGCTGCCATTGGCGGCGCGCAAGGCACTTCGAATGTTCTTGCCGGACAGCAATTCGGCATGGAGACCTATGGAACGCAGGCGCACTCCTGGGTGATGGCGCACGAAGACGAAGCCGAAGCGTTTCGCAATTTCCTCGACGCATTTCCGGAGCATTCCGTCCTGCTGCTGGACACCTACGATGTGCGCAGTGCGGTGAAAAAAATCATCGGCATGGGGCGCAAGCCAGCCGGTGTCCGGCTCGATAGCGGCGACCTGGCGAAGGACAGCCGCTGGGTACGCCGCGAACTCGACCGCGCTGGTTGGAAGGACGTGAAAATATTTGCTTCAGGCGATTTGGACGAAACAAAAATTGCGTCGCTGCTTACCCAAAAGGCTGCGATTGACGCGTTCGGCGTGGGAACTGCGTTGGCCACGCCTGGTGACGCGCCCCACCTGAATCTGGTTTATAAGCTTGTCGAGGTGGAGCGGGCCGGGAAAGTGCGCGAAGCTGCCAAGCTGAGCATGGCCAAGGTCACCTATCCAGGCCGCAAGCAGATTCTCCGTTTGCAATTGCCCTCTTGCCAGTACGCTGGCGACAAGATCGCGCTCGATGATGAGCCTCCGAACGGCAACACCCCACTGCTCATCGAAGTGATGCGCGGCGGGCGCCGCGTCGCGCCTGCGGAATCTGTGGGCGCTTTGCGTGACCGGTGCATGGCCGGGCTTGCCTGCCTCCCCCCGCGCTACCGCCAGATCAATCGCACCGCGGTGTATCCTGTCCGCTATAGCAAACGGCTGCAAGCTCTGCTCGAAAAGGTTCGCCGCCGCATCCGCCGCTCTGCGTTAATATAATTCGTGGCCCTCGGGAGGCTCCCTGCATCATGGTGTCGAACCGTATCGTTTTCTGGGAAGTGGACACCCAAGCCGATTTCATGCTCCCGGGCGGAAAGCTGTACGTTCCGGGCGCAGAAAAAATTATTCCAAATCTCAAACGCCTGGTGGACGTCGCGCGCCAGGGAAAAGTGCTGCTCGTTTCCGATGCTTGCCGTCATTCGAAGGACGATCCGGAGTTCCAGACCTTTCCGCCGCACTGTATTCGTGGAACGCCTGGTGCACGCATCGTCCCCGAGGGCCTCGCGCAGACCTTCCACACCATTCCTAACGACTCAAAATACAAGCTCCCGAAAAACGCACTCAGTTTTCAGCAGATCATTCTCGAAAAACAGACGCTCGATGTGTTCGACAACCCTCACACCAGCAGAATCGTGGACCGACTGGGCAAGGACGTGGAATATGTGGTCTTCGGCGTAGTTACCGAATACTGCGTGCGGCTCGCTGCAAAAGGTTTGCTTGAGCGGCAGCGAAAAGTTTCGCTCGTGAAAGACACGATTGAAACTATGAAAGCCGAAGACGGGCGCCGCGCGGTTGAAGAACTAAAATCTCTCGGTGCGCTGTTGATCTCGACCGACGAAGCCATCGCAGCCGTAGGTAGAAAATCATCCGCGAGTGCGCAGGGCTGAGCGTATCGTGTCCAACGAACGTATCGACCAAGCCTGGAAATTGCTGCAGCAGGCTTACCAGGCGCAGATGGAGCGGGATTTCGATCGTGCCGTCGAGCTCTACAAGAATTCTCTGGAGGCTTTCCCCACCGCCGAAGCTCACACTTTTCTTGGCTGGACCTATCACTTCCAGGGAAAAGTGGAGGACGCTATCGCCGAGTGCAAGCGCGCCATCGAAGTGGATCCCGAGTTCGGCAATCCCTACAACGATATCGGCGCTTACCTGATTGATCTGGGTCGCTTCGACGAGGCTATACCCTGGCTCGAGAGCGCCACGAAAGCTCCGCGATATGACCCGCGTCACTTTCCCTATTTCAATCTGGGTCGCGCCTACGCCGCCAAAGGCATGCTTCAGCGCGCCCGCGAATGCTTCAACGAATCTCTCCGCATCGAGCCACGTTATGCGCTGGCCCGTCAGGCGGTCGAAAATATCCGCCGCATGGTGAATTAGATTTATTGCGCGGTGGGAGCACTAGAAGCGGGCTTCACAAACTTGTCGTACACCACCATCAAGATCGTTGAGAATATCCCCACGCCTGCAATTACCCACCACATTTGTTGTGGCGCGCGCCCGGCCTGGCTGAAGTAATGCAACAGGTGCCCGCCCAGCCATCCGGCGATGAAATATCCGACGCCGATGGGCAGGAATGCGTAGCCCATGTACAGTCCTTGCTGCCCGGGCGGCGCGACGCGTGAAATGTAATCGTAGTATCGCGATACCTGCATGATTTCTCCGATGGCCACAAGGATCAGCGCCACAACAAAAATGGGGGTGGAAGGATGAACCGCCGGCAAAATCCAGGCGAGGCTGGTCACCAGAAAGCCGAGCGTCATGGTCAAGAACGCGGGCATTTTTTGCGTCAGGAATGCAATCAAGATCTGGAGTGAAATCACCGTAATTGCATCCACCGAAAGAAGCAGGTCGAAGTTCGCATTTGGGTCCACAAAGTGGCGCAGAAACAGCGTCACGGAAACATACTGCTGCCAGAAAATCGCAAAAAATCCCGAGAAAATCAGCAGGAACAACAAAAACCGCAGGTTAAGCAGCACCACAAAGATGTTCTTCAGAGCGGCCCCCACGCTCGCCACCTTCACCTCGCCTGACCGCGCCGGCTCGCGGAAAAAAAATAGCGTCACCCAGAACATCAAAAAAACGCTGAGCGCCGCCACGCGAAATACATTCGCGATTCCCAGCCCCAATTGCTTGCGCACCAGAAAAGCGATGATGGGCCCTAGCGCGCCCCCCACGTTCACCAGCGTGTAGTAAATCGAATAACCGATCGACCGCACATTTTCATTCGACGCCCGCGCCGTCGTCCCCGCCACGCACGGTTTCACCACGCCGGGGCCCATCGCCGGAATCATCAAAATCGCCAGCACAAGCCATTTGTCTCCCAGAGCATGGCGGACAGGTTCCATCCACGGCGCCGCAAGCGAGCCCAGCAGAAAATAGCCCAAGGTCATAATCAGGTAGGCAAACATCAAGGAACGCCGAAAGCCGAATCTGTCCGCGAGGGTGCCCCCCAGAATCGGAAGAAAAAAAACCACCAGGCCAAACGTCCCGACCAGCGAGCCGGCCAATTCGTCGGAGAAATGAAGCTCCTCACTCAAGTAAACGGCGAGCACCGCCGTTGTTCCGTAATAGGCGATGCGCTCGAAGATCTCCGTGAAATTCGCCACCCAGAAGGCAGGCTCGAACCCGGTGCGAACCTCCTCGAAGCGTTGTGTGAAGCCCATTCGATTTCTCTCCGGGTAGCGCCCCTGTTCCGAAATAACGAAATGGCCGGCGGCGATTGTAGCGGATGCCAAGCCTCAGCGCCCCCAATTTCGCTTTGATACGTGCAGCAGGACCGGAGTAGGCTGCGGTTACGCACGGCCAAGCGATTTGGAGGACCCGATGCGCTTTTTCAAACCGGTCAATGTCCTAGCTGCTGCAAATATGCTTTCCTTTGCCTATCTAGTCTCTGGGGTCATCGCGTTTCTGAACTTCTTGTTCAAAGGTCCTAACCAAACTGTGCTCCCGTTCGGATTGTGGCTGCCTCAGACGCATCTGACGTTGAATATCGACGTCTTTCGATCCAACAGCTTAATCTATACTTTTGGGACTGTCCTCCTATTCATTGCAAGCGCGCTTGTAAGCGGCTGGATTGCCGGTGCTCTTAGCGCCATCGTCTACAACCCTGTGGCAAGATCTCTTGGAGCGAGGGACTCGGAATCATCGCCTTTGCCCAGTAGTGCACTTCCGCCTGATTAAGCTTTCATCCTTGTGATGCGATCTTTCGAGCAATCGGGCGCGTGTGTTAACATCGTTTGTTTGGCGGCGCGCGACAGACCCGCCTGTATCCGATGCCCATTGCAACGATGCAAGCCCTGCGCAAGATGCGCCCGCAGCGTGGCGCGCAAATGGAATCCGTTCCCGTCCCGGCGCTCGGCCCCACGCAAGTCCTCGTTCGCGTCCGCTACGCTTCGATTTGTGGCACGGATCTCCACATCTACGGCTGGGACCGCTGGTCGGCCTCGCGCATCCATCCGCCCCTGACCTTCGGCCACGAATTCTGCGGCATGGTCGAAAAAGTAGGCGACGAAGTCACCTCCGTCCGCCCCGGCGATTTCGTGAGCGCCGAGATGCACTTGAATTGCGGACACTGTCGCCCTTGCCGCATGGGCCAGCCGCACGTTTGCCAGAATGTGAAAATTCTAGGGATCGATGCCGATGGCTGTTTCGCGGAATTCGTACGTATCCCCGTAAAAAATATTTGGAAGATTGACCCGGCGATCCCTGAGCACTATGCCGCGATCATGGACCCGCTCGGCAACGCGGTGCACTCCGTCCTCGCGGGAGAAATCGCGGGCCTCAACGTGGTGGTTACAGGCGCTGGCCCGATCGGATTGATGGCCATCGCCGTCGCTCGCGCTTCCGGGTGCGCTTCGCTCTTTTCGACCGAAGTGAATCCGCACCGCCGTGAACTGGCAAAAGAAATGGGAGCGGACGAAGCGTTCGACCCGACACATGGCGATGTGGTCGCGCGCGTGCTCGACGCCACCGATGGCGCGGGCGTGGACGTGCTGCTCGAGATGAGCGGCAATGCCGCCGCGATTCAGCAAGGGTTTCGCATGCTACGTCCCGGCGGCCGGGCTTCTCTTCTGGGAATCCCCAAGGATGTGGTCACCCTGGATCTGGTGAACGACGTGATCTTCAAAGGCGCGACGGTCCAGGGAATTTACGGCCGCCGAATGTTCGAGACCTGGGTGCAAATGACAGAACTGCTGAAGCACGGAAAACTGAATCTCGAGCCGCTGTTCCGCGAGCGCATGCCGCTCGAAAAATTCGACGAAGCTTTTTCGCTTCTCGAGTCCGGCCAGGCCGGAAAAGTTTTGCTGTATCCCAACGGTTCGCCGAAGTAGCGCGCCATTCATCTAATTCCAATCGGGAGGAATCATGAGCACCACTGTCACGCGCCCGCAGCTCCAATTTTTGCACCAGGCGCTCGAAGATTTGAAATCGAAGCACCAATATTTTCATCTTCGGGTTCTCGAAGGCGAACAGAAACCCATCGCCACCTTCGACGGCAAGGAGGTAATCAATCTCAGCTCGAATAATTATCTCGGCCTAACCACTCATCCGAAGCTGCGCCGTGCTGCGATTCAAGCCATTCGCAAATATGGCGTCGGCTCCGGCGCCGTCCGCACCATCACCGGCACGATGAAAATTCACCTGGATCTCGAAGATCAAATAGCGCGCTTTAAAAAAGTCGAGGCCTGCGTGGTCTTTCAATCCGGCTTCACCGCGAATGCCGGCACCGTCTCCGCGCTTCTCGGGAAAGAGGATCTAATCGTTTCCGACGAGTTGAACCACGCCTCTATCATTGACGGCTGCCGTCTTTCGCGCGCCACAATAAAAGTCTTCAAGCACAAAGATGTCGCCGATTGCGAACGCGTACTGAAAGAAACCGAAAACTGGAACGGCAGAAAACTGCTCATCACCGACGGCGTTTTTTCGATGGACGGCGATATCGCCGACCTCCCTGCGCTTTGCAGTCTCGCCGAAAAGTATAATTGCATCATGATGGTGGACGACGCCCACTCCTCCGGCGTGCTCGGCGCCCGCGGCCGCGGCACGATCGATCATCACAATTGCCACGGACGCGTGGACATCCAGGTCGGCACTCTCAGCAAAGCCGTCGGCGCGCTCGGCGGCTATGTCTGCGGCTCGCGCGAGCTGATTGAGTTCCTCTATCATCGCGCCCGCCCGTTCCTTTTCTCGACTTCGCATCCGCCTTCGGTCGCCGCCACCTGCGAGGCTGCTTTCGAAGTCCTCGATTCCGAAGCCGGCGAGCGACTCATCAAGAAATTGTGGTCCAACACGAAGTTTTTCAAGCGCAAACTGAAGAAGCTCGGCTTCAACACCGGCAAAAGTGAGACGCCCATCACGCCCATCATGGTTGGCGAGGCTGAAAAAGCCTTCGATTTCTCGCGCGAGCTTTTTTCCGCGGGTGTGCTCGCCATGGCCATCGGCTTCCCCACGGTCCCCGAAGGCAAAGCGCGCCTGCGCACCATCATCACTGCCACACACAAGCGCGCCGACCTCGAGCGCGCCGCCGAAATCATCGGCAGCGTCGGCAAGAAACTCGGAATCGTCTAACCCTTGAAGCCGGTGGCGGCTCGCGCTCCTGAGTGGCCCATCGTTGCCCGCTTGTCAATCTAGGCATTCGTTTATCGTCCCGCCACGCGTTCGGAGTACACTGTGGCGCAGGGAGAAATGATCATGCGCCGCTCGACCGCTTGGGCCTTCGCCGTACTTTCGTCCATCCTTTGCATGCCCGGCTGTGGAAAGTCCCTGGGCGTGCTGGTCGGCGGCGGCAGCCACGCCCAAATCAGCCTTACCGTTCACGATGCCGCCCCGCTGGGCATCACGGTTCTCTCGCTGCAAGTGACGGTCATGAGCGCGAAGCTCGAGCCAGGCAACGTCTCGCTCTCACTTCCCGAACGGGTCGAGCTCACCCAGCTTCAATCGGACACCACCGTTCTCGCCTCGACGCAAATTCCTTCCGGGACTTACACCAGCCTGGCCCTCGACATCGAGAACCCCTCCTTGACAATCATCAACAACACCGGAGGGCCGATCACTCCCTTCCAGGGGCAGACTTGCGCCATCAATGCTGTCTGTCAATTCACCCCGGTGGTAACGAACGGCACCACGCTCACGTTTAGCACCGCGCCGGTATTTCCCCTGGTATTGGCCACGAATGCCGAGACGGGCTTGGAGCTTGATTTCGATATAGCCGATCTCGTTCAATCGGATTTCTCTCTCAATTATTTCAATACGGGCGCGCTCGCTGTGACGCAATTAGCTTCCGTCGAGGGTGCTGCTGAACTTCGTCGGCTCAATCACGTCCTCGGCACCGTGACCCAGGTTACGATGAATACGTTCTCATTCACCACGCCTACTGAAATTAAGATCGCCGCCATCACAGATGCCAACACGAGTTTCAATTTCTCCTCCGTTTGCATTGCCGACAATTTTTCCTGCGTGAAAGTAGGTCAGGTGCTCGAGGTGGACATCAGCCTGGAAGGCAACGGGACCCTGCTTGCAAAGGAAGTAGATTTGGAAGCGGACGTCAACGTGGAGGAAATTTCAGGGCTGATCGTGATGCTGGGCTCGCCCGTCACCAACTTTCAAATGCTTGTTCGTCAGGCCTCGCCGGCCGCGTTGACTGCATCGTCGGGTGTCGTGGGTACAGTCGTCACCGAAACGATCGGCAATCCCACCATGTTCAGCGTGGATAATCACTCCTTCACGCTTCCTGCGGGACTCACTTTCACCAACTCCGCGAGTCTCCTGGTTGGCCAGGAGGTGCTCTCCGATGTGGCCATCACGAAAGTCCCCACTTTTACCACCAGCTCCATCGCGCTGCGCCGCTCACAGGTGACAGCGCTCGTCTTCACTCCGCCCGCGGGCGCCAGCACTTCTTTTGTGCTCAGTCCGCTGCCGAGCTTGTTTCAAACGGCGCTGCCGATCAATATCACGAGTTTGCAAGTAGACACCACCGCGCAAACCACCTTCGAGGATTTGACCCCTGACACCATCGCAGGCGTAACCTTGGGCGAAAACGTTTCCGTCGGCGGCTTCCTCTTCAATACTCAACCCGTTCCCAACAGATTTGTAATCGCCGTGGACGCAGTCCGCGGCCAACCCATCCCCGGCCCGTGAACCATCGCGCGCTCCCGCGCCCCCCTGCACTTTAATTTAACGCCGCAGAGAAATTTTTGCGCATTCTCAAATAATGAAAACGACTAAATCATGTTGCCTGCCGCTCAGAACAAAATCTTCAACCCGAACTGGATGCTGCGCGCGCCGCCGCCGCCCAGAACCGGGTTGCCCAAGCCGACGTCGGACGTCGCCGTCAGCGGATAGAAACCAGCGCTTGTGCCGTTTGGATTGAATCCGTTGGGTGCGGCGTCGGCAAAGAAGGCTGGCAGCAACGGACTGGCAAAGGCGGGATGATTGAAAATATTGTAGAAGTCCGTCCGGAATTGCACCTTCCATCGTTCGGTAATCGAGGTCATCTTGCTGATGGCAAAGTCCAGATTCCGGTAATTCGGTCCCAGGAGCGAATTGCGGCCCTCGCTTCCGAAATGCCGCGTTCCCGGAAGGCAATTCTTTGTAGCGGTCCCCAGGCCATCGAGGGTGCATGGAATAGCAAAGGAAGAGAGATTCAGAAAATTGGCCGGATTGCTGTAGTTGTAGTGGATTGGGGCTACTACATCAGGACGCCCAAAGCCTTCGCCGCTTCCATCGTAGTCGCCTTCAAAACTATAGTTCAACGAGAACGGATGGCCGCTGAGAACTGTCAACACTCCGCTCAATGCCCACCCGGACCCGAACTTCCCGATCGCTTTCCACGCCGGAACGTCGTAAGTCGAGGTCATCACGAAGCGGTGGCGCGTATCAAAATTGGAGTTGCCTCTGTTGCTGTTCGCATTCGTGCTGTCATTTGGCTGCGACTCGTTGGGAACAGCGTCCTGGCCATCGCTTGCTGTATCGATCGAATGGGACCAGGTGTACGCAAGTTGATTGTTGAAGCCATGCCAGTTCCGCTGTGTAAGTGAAATCTGAAGGGAATTGTAATTTGAATTTGCGCTGGTCTGCAATTCATTGACGAAGAATGGCGCGTTTGGCGCCAGCGAGCTCAGTGGTGTAGTAAAGCCCACGACCGGCGCTCCCGCGCATTGCGGGCTTCCGCGCGAAATCGAGCCGGTAACTCCGCACAGATTGTCGATCGTAGTTATTTGCGCATGGGTCGGCTGGTTTAGATCCAGAAAATGGAAAAGCTTTCGGCCTGCCGATCCCACGTATCCCACCTGCAAAACAGTATTGTGGGTTAGCTCTTGCTGGATATTTAGGTTGTAATTGTAAACATAGGGAGTGCGCAGCTTCTGCGAGACCGTGAACGCATCCGTGCTCGTGGCGGTTCCCGGCGTCAGTGAAGCGGGACTAAAAATCGGTACATTGGGTTGGATAATCGAATCACCCTTGAGCGGGCCCGCGGCTGGAACAGGCAGCGCCGGATTCAGGGCGAATGTGATGAACACGGGATTGGGCCCGACGGGATTGTAAGCAGGCCCCGTGTTATCCGTATTGAGGGCCAGCTGGCCGGTAAAAAAATCCTGCGAGAAAGCGTCGTAGAAAACTCCGAATCCGGTCCGGATGACCGTCTTGCCCTTGCCGAAGACATCGTAGGCGAGGCTCACGCGCGGACTGAAATTATTCAAGTCCTTCGGGTAGAGCTGGCCCGGCCGAACCAGGCCGACCGCCGGGTTGTAAATGCTGATCTGATTGCCATCGGTGCCGATCACTCCGAAGTAATCCCATCGCAAGCCCAGGTTCACGGTCAACTGGTTCGTCAAGTGATAACCGTCCTGGATGTAAAAAGCCAAGAAGTTCTGGTGAGCGTTACGTGACGTGTTCCCGAAGTTCTCCGTACCGCCGTTGAGCCCGCCTCCCAAGAACTCTGCAAGGCTGCCGAATTTGAGTTCGCCCCTCGCCAGCAGATCATTGAATGAGTCCACCGTCGTCCGGCGGTACTCGCCGCCAAACTTCACATCGTGGCGGTTTATTTTCCACGAGAAATTGTCGAAAAATTGGTAGTTGGTGTCGACACGGTTGCGCGGATTGGAAAATCCGGACGACCCAAGGTGCGCAAATCCGCTCACTTGAATCGTGGGCAGACCGAAATCGCGCGGCAGTGCTGTGTTTGGTGCGAGAATATTTAGTGTGTTTATCCCCAGCGACACATTGGGATCCCCGAAAACAGATGCATCTTGGGGAAAAAAGCCGTTCCGATAGCGGTTCCATCCGAACCGCGCTTCGTTCACTTTCTCCGGGGAAATGGTTTTTACCCAGCTCAACGACACCAATTGCGTACGGATAGGGGCATTTGTATTCGTATTGGGAAGGTTGTTGCCTCCTCCCACCCCTAGCGGAAAGCTCTGATGGCTGTTTCCGAAAAAGTAGCGCCCGGAAACCTGGTTATTTGTATTCATGTTGTAATCAATCTTCACGATCGCGCTGTCCAGATTGTTCGTCGCAGGACCTCCAATCGCCGTTGTTGTGGGCCAGACGTTGTGGAAGCCGGAGCACTGCCCTGAATTGTTGCATACGGTGTAGAGATTCGCGATTTGCGGGTTCACGACCGCCGGAGACTGTTTCGTCACGCAATCAAAAATTGTGTCGCACAACGCCGGATTTCCGCCCAGCGTGGTGATTGCGGCAGTGTAATCGCTCAACTGGGGAACTGTATTTAAGGATGTGATAGCCATCCCTTCGCGCTGGCCCTCATAAGATCCGTAAAAGAATAATTTGTTCCTGGCGATGGGCCCGCCGATCGTCCCGCCGAACTGGTTATTCCTGAACGCGTCTTTGGGCTGTCCGACAGCGTTGAAAAAATTCCGCGCGTTCAGTACCGCGTTGCGGAAATCTTCGAATGCGCTCCCGTGAAATTGATTTGTTCCGCTCTTCGTAATAATGTTGACCACCGACCCCGAATTTCGCCCGTACTCCGCTTCCGTGTTCGAAAGTATGCTCAGTTCTTGGATGGAATCTTCGGGAAGAATCGTTCCGGGCGTCCCGAACACGCCGCCTTGATTGATGGCGGGCAGATTTCGATAGCCATCATTCATGTCTGTGCCATCAAGCAGGTAATTGTTTGCACGGCCGCGGCTCCCATTCACGCTGAACTGGCCGTAGGAGCCGGGAGAATCCCCACCGCCGTTCGGCTCGCCAGTCGCACCGGGAACTAAGATGAGCATCTTGGTGTAGTCACGCCCGTTGATTGGCAAGCTCTCGACAGCGTTGCTCTCAAAAGTGCCGCCCAGCGTATCGGTGGACGTTTCCACAATCGGTACCGACTCGGCCGTGACCACCACTTGTTGGCTTAGCTGGCCGGGCTTAAGCGCGAAATCCACGCGCCGCTCTGCCGCGACAGAAACTGCTACCCCGACGACTTTCGCTTTCTGAAAACCCTTCATCTCAGCCGTGACGTCATATGTCCCCACGGGAAGCTCGGGCAATAGGTAGCCGCCGTCGCTGGTGGTGTTGGTGATGCGATCGACTCCTGTATCCACGTTATGGGCTGTCACGCTGCCGTCGTAGATTGCCGCTCCGCTCGTGTCTGTCACCGTGCCGAAAATCGATCCGCGAAACGTTTGCGCCGACGCGCTCCTCAGTCCGAGCGCCATCATCAACAGCGCCGCGCACAACACCACGACACGAATTCTCCACCGAGATCGTTCCATGGTCCTCTCCTGTGATCGCTTATAACACCGGGCAGGCACACACGCCCCATCAGATAGACCGATGGAACTCGTAAACCCTGCGGACGGCACCCCCACCGCCATCCCGCACCTCCAATCATGTATAGCTATATGACGCACCGCAACAGCGAGTCAAGAGTAGTTTGACCGCGACCTGCCAATGCAGTCAGCGCCTGTGCGCGAGCGATCGCGCCCGAGACTCAAGCGCCACGCTCCGGTCTGATATACTCGCGTGCTTGCGCGCCGGTGCGCCGCGCGCCTGTCCAATGCCTGCATCACCACCAAAGCGCCTGTTCCTGATCGACGCCATGGGCTACATCTTCCGCGCCTTCTACGCGCCGATGCCCATGCGACTCCGCAGCGCTTCCGGCGTTCCCACCAACGTGCCGTATCTCTTCTCCAACATGATTCGCAAACTGGTGAAGGACTGGAAGCCGGACTATCTTGGCGTGGCATTCGATCTGGCCGAGCCCACATTCCGAGACAAACTCTTCGCTGCGTACAAAGCGCAGCGTCCGCCATTCCCCGAAGATCTCGCCGTGCAACTTCCCTACGTGCGCCGCTACTGCGAAGCGATGCGTTTGCCGATCCTGGAATGTCCAGGTTACGAAGCGGACGACGTGATCGGCTCGCTCGCGCGCCAGGCCACGAAGAAAAAACTCGAAGTCATCATCGTCACCAGCGACAAAGATTTGATGCAGCTCGTGACGCCGCACGTTCACATTCTCAATCCTGCAAAAGCTGATTTGCTGATCGACGAAAAGAAAGTGGAAGAGCTGATGGGCGTGCCGCCGAATAAAGTTCCCGACGTCATGGCGCTCATGGGCGACTCGATCGACAACATCCCCGGCGCGCGTGACCCGAACGAAAGACCCGCGCCCGGCGAACGACGCAAAGCCGGCATCGGCGAAGTCGGCGCACGCCAATTAATCCAGCAGTACGGCAGTGCCGAAGCAACTCTCAAGCACGCAAGTGAAGTCAAGCGCGCGAGCTATCGAGAGGCGCTTGAAAAAAATGCCGAGTTCGTCAAACTCAGCAAGCAGCTCGCGACGATTCCCACCGACGCGCCCGTTCCGCTCGTACTCGATGCGCTGCTCATGGAAGAGCCCGACCTCAGCGTGCTGCGCGAACTCTATGCCGAACTGGGTTTCACTTCCCTGCTCCGCGACCTCGCGCCTGCGGCAGGCGACAGCGGCGAAAAGACCGACTACGCCGCGCTCGGCTCGCCCACTGACCTGCGCGAGTTTCTCAAGAAAATCCCGCGCGGCCAGGAAGCCTCGGCGTGGCTCGCTCTCGACGCCGCAGACCCGGACGAAGAAGGCTTCGGCACAAATGTCCTCAGCATCGAGGTGTCTACCAAACCTTCCGTTGCGCGAACCATTGCAAACGACGTTGAAAATAAATCGCTCGCGGTGATGAAAGACTGGCTCGCAAATTCCAGTCAACCGAAGGTAGTGCACGATCCAAAACTCTTTCATTTGCTCGCGGCACCCGATTCCGCAGGCGGGGCCAAAGCCGTCGCCGGGATTCGCCACGCGACGATGCTCTATTCCTACCTGCTGCGACCGACTACTTCGAATCATGCCTTTGCTGAAGTTGTGCTGCGGCATTTGAATCGCACGCTTTCGGGCGCGCCCGGTGAGCGCGCCGATTTTTTGCTGCGTCTTGCGCCGGTACTGCGCGCGGAAGTCGAAAAACAGGGACTCGCCAAACTCTATGAGACGATCGATTTGCCGCTCGCGCCGGTGCTAGCGCGGATGGAAGCTGCGGGCGTACGAGTGGACCACAAAGAACTGGAAATAATTTCCACGAAGGCACAGCAGGAAATCAGTGCGCTCGAAAAGACCATCTACAAGATCGCGGGCTTCGAATTCAATCCCAATTCACCGCAGCAGCTCGCCGAAGTTCTATTCGACAGATTGAATTTGCAGCCGCCGCGTCGCAGCCGCGCAAAAGCGCGCTCGACCGCCGCGGACGTGCTGGAAGAGCTGGGGCTCATCCACGAGCTGCCGAAAAAAGTTCTCGACTACCGCGAGCTCACCAAGTTGAAATCCACTTACGCCGATGCGCTGCCGCGGCTCATCCATCCTGCTTCTGGCCGCTTGCACACACGCTTCAGTCAGACCGGCACGGCCACGGGCCGGCTCAGCTCCTCGAATCCGAATTTGCAGAATATTCCGGTGCGCTCGGAGCTGGGCCGCGAAATTCGCGCCGCATTTGTGGCCGCGCCCGGGCATCAACTTCTGTCTGCCGATTACTCGCAGATTGAATTGCGGATCCTCGCGCATCTTTCGGAAGACCCGGTTCTCTCGGAAGCCTTTCGCCGTGGCGAAGACATCCACTCGCGCACGGCGCAGGAAGTTTTCGGTGTCGCGCCGTTTGCGCAGACGCCCGAGCACCGGCGCGTGGCCAAGGTAATCAATTTCGGCGTCATTTACGGCCTCTCCGCATTTGGCCTGGCGCAGCAGCTGGGCATTGACCAGAAGGAAGCCGCAAAATTCATCGCCGCATATTTCGAGCGCTACCGCGGCGTGAAAGAATTTCTCGATCGCCAGATCGCCGAGACGCGCCAGACAGGCGTCACGAAAACTCTCTTTGGCCGCGTCCGACCAATTCCGGAAATTGGTTCGCCGCAGCCGAACCTGCGCAGCTTTGCCGAGCGCACCGCGATGAACACGCCCATGCAGGGCGCGGCAGCCGACCTGATTAAGCTGGCCATGATCGAGCTCGATCGCCGTCTCGAGGGGGACTACGAATCGAAAATGATTCTGCAAGTCCACGACGAACTGCTGTTCGAAGGCCCGCAAAAAGAAATCCCCCGCCTGACCAAGCTGGTGAAAGAAGTGATGGAAGCCGTCCACAAGCTGCGCGTTCCGCTGGTGGTCGATACCAAGATCGGCCCCAACTGGCGCGATATGAAGTAGTTTTGGCGACCGGAACCCTGCATGATTCAGCGATGTGAAGCGAGCGGGAAGCGGGAATATTGTTGCGCTTAGAAAAGGTACAGGTGAACTAAATATGTTCAGAGGGGGCAAGGACAGGCGCGGACAGGTATCGCAGAGCTCAGATTTGAGATTTCTGGGCGGGTAGTCAGCGGAGGCACACGAACGAAGGCGAAGGCGCGCCGGAGAGGGCTTTCGCCGCTGCGTTGCAGGATCAGGCGCACTTTGCGTACACCGCTTCAGTGGTTTTCTCAAGATGCGCGAGGGCTCTTCCGGCTTCGTGCCACATCGCTTCTCTATTCGCGCCTTCGGAATATTTCGCCACTCGAACCAACCAACGCAATCTCGCTTCCTTCACAAGCAGGCCTTCCAGGGCTTCTTCAATCGAATCCGGGTCACTCCGCAACCTGGGGAAGGGGGACTCAGCCAATGCGATGACTTGGTTCTCGAGGTCCTTCGAACGGGACTCGATGTGTTTCTCAAGTTGTTCGTCAACTCGTTGGGCTTCCTCCGCCCCTAGTCTGCCACTTGGATTTGTGACGTAAGGTCGATTGTTCATCGGTGGACTCCTTTGTGAACTGCGACACGCCAGGACCATTTGCGCGTCTCATTGACCCCCCGCCGCGGGGGATGTCACCAACCTTATGGTGCCGGAGTGAATGAGGCAAGCAGAGTGCCAGCGGAAGAATCTTTCGGAAAGGCTTCGCACAGCTAGGTTTAGCATTCGTCATCTGAGGGACGCATCGGGAGTTTGCCTGAGTACTGGTCCTGGAAGAATGTGCTCGGCGTGCCTAGATTATTCCGCCGCGCAAGATCGGATGATTTGAGGAGGCTGGTTAGCGGAGCCGGTATTCGCCGCGGCCGAGAAATTCGAGCAGGCCGGGGTCAACAGGCCGACCGGAGTAGCTCGCGAATATCGTCCGGAAAGATAGGGTCGGGTAGAGGCGCGAGGTGGGTTGGGGGCGTTGGGATTGGGGAAGATTCAGGCACGGTTGAGGAATTTAGGGACGAAGATCAATGGGGATCGTTGATCAAATGGTGAATGCTGTCAACGGGAGGAACCTTTCGAAGCCCGCGGCGTGGGTTGTCAGGACAACAGAGCAACTCTTCGAGGCCCGCACCGTGGGCCCCTCGGGGTCAAGCGGGAGATTCCTCCTGCTTGAGGCGAGTCCGACAGCGAGGGCGAAAGGCCTCACGCCTGGCCGCGCTGGGGGAGCGCGGCCGGGACCCCTTCGACAAGCTCAGGTCAGGCGTGAGTTACAACAACCGAATCGGAGAGAAACGACAGATCCCTTCGAGGCCCGCTATGCAGGCCTCGAAGGTTTTTCTCCTACGGGCTTAGCCATTGGCTGGGCGCGGGGAGGCTTTTTCGAGCAGCGCGACCAGTTGGCGGGCGGCTTCAGGAGTTGGGGCTCCCTCGCCGAGGACGATCTTGCGGGCGCTGATTCTCTGGGCGTAGAGCGCTTCGTTGGCATCGTTATCGGGACGCAACGTGGAGCCTTCGAGCGAGATGCCGGCGAAGATGCCGCGAGCGCGGGAGTAGGTAAGGATTTCAGCGCGCATGTAGGCATCGGTGTCGGCTTGCGCGTCGCGTCCAACCGGGCCTGCTACGGCGGCGATGTCGGCACCGAGCTTCACCTTGCTCTTGAGCAGGCTGGCTGCGCCGTGCTCATTCATAATGAGGAACACGAAGTCGGTGGCTTCCAGACCAGCCTGAAGGCCGAAGCTTCCGCCTTCCACTGCCATCATGGACGGCGCGCCCCACGGGCCGGTGAAGTCTTCACCGGTGCGGCAGACCATTGCGCCGCGGCCGTAGCTGGCGCCGACGATGAAGGCTGCTTTGCGGACTGATGGGACGATGACGACGCATTTGGTGCGGTCAAGGATGCGGTGCGGGATGGTATCGGGCATGCTGAGTACTTCGCTCATCACCACACCGGCGTCTTGCAGCCGCTCCTCTTGCTTGCGAGCTTCCTTGGATTCGGCTGAAGCCGTGGACACAATCAAGAACATGGCGAGAAACAAACTGCAGATGATTTTCATTTCATTATTCTCCTTGGGCCCAGTTTTGATTCCGGATCTAGAGGCTGGATTTTCGGACGAGCACGAAACGGTGGTTGAGGAAATTGTGCTGGAGAAAATGGTTGCGCGCTGCGGCTGCGGATTTCCTAGGGGCGATGGCGGCGGAGTCACGGGGGGCCAGGAACTGTGACCAAGTAAAGTGAGCGCTCTTGTGGATTAAGTCGGCGATGACGATGCCGACGATTGCGCAGAGTAGAAGCGCCAGATAGCCTACGACTAAAATCAACAATGACCCAATGGTCCGCGTCAGGGTATCGACTAAAGAAAGCAGGAACATTGGCGGCCTCCTTTGGATGCCGACAGCCTCGTGCTTGCCAGGGTAGGTAGGGCAAGCCAGGTGCCAGGCAGGTAGAGTTTTTTGGAAGAGATTCATATGGCTGGGCTTAGTTTTCGTTTTCTCTGGGCAGGACGTCAATCGCGGCGGAGTACTAGTCCAGGAAGATTATGCTCGGGACGACCCGATTGTTCCTGTGCGCGGGGTGATGAGGGCTGCAGTGAGTTGTGCTATGTTTTTGCTTTCGCAGTGAAAACAAAGGGTGAGGTGAAGCGATGGTGGATCATCCGGAAGGATTTGTGAAGCTGGTGAAGGACGCCAAGACTCGGGTGAAGGAAGAGGACTACCGCGAAATCAAGAAGAAGCTCGACGCTGGAGAGAAGATGATCTTGGTGGACACGCGCGAGGACAACGAGTGGGCGCGCGGGCACGTGCCCGGAGCGGTCCATCTTAGCAAGGGGGTGATTGAACGCGACATCGAGAAAGCCATTCCAGATAAGGATGCGACGATAGTGCTTTACTGCGGCGGCGGGTATCGTTCTGCGCTGGCGGCCGACAATCTGCAGAAGATGGGCTACCGCAAGGTGATCTCGATGGATGGCGGGTGGCGCGGGTGGACGGAGTCGGGGTATCCAGTGGTTAAGGACTAGGGTTGAGAGTTGGCTGGGGCGGTTGGACTCGAACCATCAAGGTCGCTACAAACACGTAAGTTATTCATTTCACATTCCGACAAAACCGGCAAACCCCATAGAAACGCCGACGTGAGGTACACGGTGGGTACACGGATCAGCCTAAGCCTGCGCGATGGGATTTGAAAACGAGGGACAAATCCTAACCGCCTTTGAGACTGTTGCGCTTATCCCATCGCACACCCCCAAACAGCGCCATCTGACAGGGGTTTTGATACCAAAATGATGCCAAGATTTCGAAGTGAAAATGTGATGCCCGGAGGAAAGAATCTAGACAAGTCGGCATTATTTCGGGTTCAGGCAGAGAATTAATTCAGTTGCAGACTGCCTTGCTTTCCTACCCTTTTCGGGATCATCGCTCGTCCCACCCAAAGTGCTGAACTTGCTCCGAACGGTAATTACACGAACACGAAAATGCTGCCTTGCGAGCTCCTGCACGATGTTTCCAGAGAGCCCATTGGAACACTTATGTGCAGGGAACGTTACGATTGCCTTAGCGCCTTTCGAGGCAATCTTGCCCAGCAACTCAGACAATGCCTCCCGAGATTCGCGTTTGAGACTGTATCTTGATCGTGGCCTCAACCTTCGATCCGGATAGCGACCAGTCCCGGAGACCAAGCCCGGATCGCCGCGTTCTATTGATTCCAACACATGGTAGAAGCGACTGTACTGGACACCAGAGTACGGAGGGTCGATGAACACGAGATCACCCTCTCTTATACTTTTTGCAGCCTCGTTGGCATCCGCTGTCCGAACTGACCCTTTCCTCTGTGCGAAGACATTCGATAAGTCGGCGAAGGACGACTTCGTTAGTTCGGTAATATCTTTTTGCCATGCGGCAAGAACAAAGAGCTTTGCCGATCTCGTTGGCTGAAAGGGCTGTGCTGTATGGCCAGGTGATGCGGCGCACTTGGTTGCAGCATCGAGCAGCGCAGCAAGTGCGACGGTTCGCTGCGGTTCTTTCGCAGGAATGGTCGCACGTAAACTGTCAAGCCAGGTTGCCTGGATAGGACTAAAGTAGTGGCCCCCATACGCTCTTGTTAGTGGGAACGAGCGGCGTTTTCCGCACCAATCCCGAAATTTCAGTACTCTGTCCCGAGTTATCTTCTCAAGTTTGGGAGGTCGCTGGCCCCGACTAATCTTCAACGCACGTGCGTGCCAGTTCGCCCAGATGTCTCCGCACAAAACAGCCGCGTTACGTTGAATAATAGCGCCGGTCAACACAGCACTGTACCGCTGAAGGTCAACTGCGAGCACTGCCAGGGGGAAGCGTCGCGCCATGTGAATCGCCACAGCACCTGACCCCGCGAAGAGATCAACAAAGCGTTTAGCGTCTCTTCCTGAAGCCGCCAAGACGTCCCCCAAGCCGTTTTGGAGCATCCACCTCTTTGATCCCATATATTTCATCACTATCTCACGTACAGAGCGACAAAAACTGGGTCCACAACACTAAAGTTCATTGTGGCCGGACACCAGGACGGATTCCGGTGGATCTTCCAGAATCGATTCTTACTTCCTAGAATCTCGTCAAGAAGCCGCCGAAACATCACAATTCGGTGATATGCAACGAACTGCACGCTATCTGTGTCCGGGAAGTGGTCCACTCTCGGCACGGGGACATTCGAGAATTCGACGGAAGAGATACGCTCGATCCTCTTTTCCAGAAACTCTGCACTAAGGGGAAGGAAGACGGGAAATCGATCGATATGATCTACGTAGTTTGCCTTATTTCGGTGGCCCCCATCCGAGGTCGACACATCGTCCCGAAACGCGTAGAAAAATGGATTCGCGACAAGTTGCGGATGCTCACTCACGAATTTCCAGTAGAACTTATGCTCTCGATGATCGCCATTTTTTTCCTCTAGGCGAACCACAAGATGGCCTGCTGCTTTGTCGAGGTAGGCAATCCGTTTTCTCCGATGAAGATTAAAAACACCGAAGAGGTGGGCGAAGGCACGGATTGCATAGTGACTGGAATAATAGCCTGCAACAGAAGACCAGATTGGACTTGCATTGGTTAACGAGGCGGAGATCAAGAAGCTATGCACGGATCGGAGCCACATTTCGACTGCGGCCGTCGCAAAAAGAGTCAACATCCTAGGTTTCGCGGTGACGATAGTAGTCGGGGATGACTCGACAACGTATCCCGAGAGGAGACTGGACAACGTACCAGGTTCGGGGAGCGCAGCCGCTGCGCTTTGCTTGTTCAAGTCGGAGAACATCCGCTCGATTTGGCTCGATAAATCTTTATCCATAAGGAAGGTCAGAACCCGAGAAACTTGAACGCGTGCGAACGTACGCCCTTAGCGATCTGCGCAATCTTCTCCGGGTTGGTCCTGCGGAGATCTCTCTTTGTCTCTGTCGCTGCCCAAAGAGTGTCTCGGAACAGGCCGATGCCTCCACTTCCGAGATACTTTCTGTTTTTGAATTCCTTCTTGTCGATAAACACCCCGTCCTCCAGCAAGCTTGCCCTTTCAGCGATCTCCCGCAACCAACTGGTTAACCGTTCTTGGGCCCTGTTTGAAACAAAAGCCACACGTTCCTTCTTGAGCTTCCGAAGCATTGCGGGAACCAGGGCCAGGATCGAGACTAGAACCCTCCCCTGGTAAGCAACATTCCCTGGATCGAGCGTCCTTTGTCTGAGTGACTCCTTATCCTGGAAACGACCCGATGCCTCCAGCCATGCGGTGAGACATTGCGCCAAGAAATCGGTCTGGATTTCAAGGCTTGCGATCCCACATTTCACTAAGGCGGGGAGGACGTCTTCAATCGCGTTGTTCAGAGTGGCCAGAGTGATGACGTCTTTCACGCCGTACCGAATCCCAGGAATCTGGATCATTCCGACTAGTGGGCCCGTCTCTAACATGAGCCTCCGGCCTATGTCTTGTGCTCGCTCTTTATCGTCGAGTGCCTCTCGATTTTCGCGTGCAGTGGGGTAGAGATCAGCAACCAGAGAGCGATCAACTTTCTTCTGATTGAAATTCACATCGATGAAAATTTGCGCTTGCTTTCGAGGTGGAGCGCCAGGCGGATCCAGATCGAGAAAAACTTCTGCTGGTATCTCCCATGTTTCGTTTGGCTTCTCTTCTTGATGAAGTCTCACCGCAAGATAGGCACCATTTATCCGGTGCTGCCCATCGATTACCTGAAAAGAAAGGCTGCGGCTCTTCGGATCGAACTTCAACGTGCCCGCGCCGCGTTCCTTTGCGGGTATTATTTCTGCGCCATTCACGTGCAGCAGAACGTTGGAAAAGGTCGGAAACGCGCTCCTCACTGGTGTAATGACGCCTTTGACGCTAGGGGGCCATTCGCGACCAGGTTCGTTCTTCCTGGGTTCGTAGATGTCGCGAAAATATTTATTCAACTTTGCCGGGACGTCCTCGATTTCGCGTTGAAGGAGGTATGCCGCGATGTGGGCGACACGTTTCCAGTCAAGCGAACGCTGAATCGCCTTCACCTTTTCCGCGTCACGGTGAGGAGAATGAGGCGTTCCTGGCCACCATTCCATGAGCTTGGAGACGTCCAAAGCACAGAGACAGGGACGCTGGGCCTGAAACTCCGGCGGAACAAACGGATTCCGCGGAACGATAACCGATATACTTTCAATCGACGTTACTCGACTATGTTGCTTCTTCACAATTCGAGTCCCTCGATGTTGATGCTGGGAGCTTCGTTGATGCATCGCCGCGCCGGAATTAAGCGCTGTTCATGTGCGCTGCTCGAACTGCGGCGCCAGCCGACGTCAATTTCGGAAAAACATTGCCGAGCCGCGAAGACGAGGGGACTATACCAGAACCCCTCCTTCAAAGCAGCTAAGAGGGGTAATCGACTGAGTACGTACACTCCCGACGCCCTCTAGCGTGCGTTCAAGATGTCGAGTTCAATGCTCCGCGGGAGCCTCCCGTTCCCTCTAAGAACGGTAAAATCCTTCGGAGGCATCAACACTATCGAACCGTGGCCTTTGGCGAGGGCTGGCCTCTTCATCTTTGCGTCGAGCACCCAACGCTGCTTTACCGAAATGTCTTCGTCGGAAACTAGTCGCCTGAACAATGCTCTCTCAATTGCCGCTTCATCACCAATCAGAGGCCAGGTTATTTTGAGTTTCTGCGGCCCGTCGAGCGGCCGCCCCCAAAACTTCACCTCTGGGCATGTGGACGCAACGAAATTGCCCCGCTTGCTATAGTTATCTGGATCCTGCGGGGTGCCATGCCGCCAGTCTTTTTGGTTATCGTGTCGGACGATTCTCTCTTTGCAAGCTGTCGATAGTTTCATGAGCGTTGAATTATGGTCAGATAGATTCGCCCAGTCGTTCCGCCGTCTTTCATAACATTCCGCTTCACTCTGGGCGCTAGAATCATCTGTTTTTGGCGGACGTGAGATTGCCCAAATCAACCTAGTCAGTTCAGCGAGTTGCCGAGATTGACGCAGAAGGGTTTTTGGCGGACTGCTGCGAAGCGCGTCGAACAGTTCCTTCCCCGACTCCCAACGCCTCTCCAATCTTCGCCCAGGAGGTTCCAGCACTCCGCAGGGTGGCGATTCTCTTGGCATCTACGAATATCCTCGGTCGGCCCAGGTGTTTGCCGCGAGCCTTCGCGGAAGCAAGCCCTGACCGCACGCGATCCCGAATCAGTTCTCGTTCGAATTCAGCAATCGAGGCAAAGATCCCGAACACGAGCCTTCCATTCGGCGTGCTGGTGTCCACACCCTCGTGGAGGCTGACGAACTCAATCCCCAGAGCGCGAAACTCCTCGAGCGCGTTGACCAATTGGCGCAAGCTCCGGGCGAAGCGGTCATAGCGATAAACGACCACCGCATCCACCAATCGCTTGCGGCAATTGGCTAATAGCCGGTCCAACGCCGGCCGATGCTCTTTTGAGCCGCTGATACCGGTGTCCACGTATTCGCCGGCGACCTCCCAACCTCGCCGCTTGCAATACGCTCGTAGTTCCTCAAGTTGCATCTCTGGATTCTGCCCGTTGTTCGTGCTCACTCGTGCATAAATTGCTGCTTTCATCGGAATTCACCCTCTCAGTTCCCCGGTCTGCCGCCCATCCTTGCCCACCGCGATAGAGTTTCCTTCGAATACTTGCGCGCCCTTGAAAGTCCACCAAGTCCCGCCCATGCTCGCCTCTCGTCCGCCGTAGTCTTCAAGGCACGTGCCCTCCCTCCCAGCTTTCCGAGCGCGACGGCGTGGGGATTCTTCATGCTCATATCTTACATAACGCTAAGTAAGTTTGCAAGGAAAAGAAATCCTTGCCCTGTTCGAACGTGGGAGCGAAGATCGCCCTGAATTCGGATTATTTCATCCGCGATGATCGCCTAGCCTTGCCGTCACGTCGAGCTACCGGTGCTTATGGCCGGAACACGGTGTCTCAACAGCAGGTCATCAATGGCTTCGACTGGAATTACCACTCGCCGCCCTAGATGTACGGAAGAAATCTTGCGCTGGCGGATCCATGCACGAATTGTGGACGGCCTCAGACCAAGTAGTAGGGCAGCTTCCGGTATTGAGACGACGCGGCGCTCTGCTCTTGGTGTTGGCACGGGTGCAGAGGCCGCGACTGGTTGTATGGGTATCGGTGGGGACTCCAAATGCATCAATAGCTCCTTCACCGTTTCGCTCATGCATTCGCGGAAGAATAGGGTCATGAACCTCTCGAGTGGAACATCGCGGCCAGCCACTGTGAATTTCATTTCGATGCTGAACATAGTCGCCTCCTGGAACTTTTCGACCAGAGAGTCTGCCTTGACTCGATGGGCTAGGCAACATGATGGTCAAGCACTGGATCGGTAGCTTAGATGGAACGTACGTCCGCGGAGGGCGAGAGTTCTCAGGGAAGGGTGGGAGTCCCAGTTTCCCAGCCGTGCAAAAGGACCCCCGAGCTGAGCGAGAAAACAAATTGCGGTGACAGATTTTTCTCGCTTGCTGTTTTTTTTCCAATGGCACCAACTTTCAATGTCCCACTTGGGACGCCTGGCGTCTACCGCACGTCGCGTGGAGGTGATCAATCGAATTAAACCCTCAAGATCAGAGACACAATCAGGAAAAGTCAACTCCAGGATGAGTTGCTCGAGCCGGTTGATCGCGTAGGCAGACTCCTCAATGAAGAGAGACGCGCTTGCAAAAAGGTGGGCCACCTTGCGGCGGGCGAAGGACCGGGCAGCCGGCTGACTCTGTGCCTGCTCGTGATAAAATCTCACCACTTATAAATCTCCTGGAATCTGTGCCTGTTCTGTATGGCTCACGACGTTTTCATCAGTTACAGCCACCACGACAAAGCGGCGGCGGAGGCCGTCTGCGCAAAGCTTGAGCAGCAGCATGTGCGATGCTGGGTTGCACCACGCGATGTCGTTCCCGGTACAGGGGGGAAAAAGAGGCACTATGGATTCGTCTGCATGGCTAAAGGCTGGCGAGGTGATCTTAGGCGGTGCTCTCGGTGGGACTGCCACTGTCTTCGGTCTCTCTCGGTGGCTGGGCGAAGTTTGGCTTGGCCGGATTCTTGAAAAGGAAAAGGCTAAGTACGCCAAAGAGGTTGAAAAATTAAAAGCTGGACTCGCACAGGAGCTAGAGCGCTATCGCACAGAACTCGACCGTTCCATATTTGTCACTCGCGCTCAATTTGAAACGGAATTCGCGGCAATGAAGCAAGTGTCCCAAGCCCTCTCAGGAGTTAAAGTCGCCTTCCTGAGTCTACACCCGCTTGATGCCAACGTAAGACTCATGGACGCGGAACGCACTAAGAGGATTGATTGGCTAAAGCGGGCAAGCGACAAGTACCTTGAGAAGCTAGAGGAGTGGGCCGTGTTTCTGGAGCCTCCGTTGTACGACGAGTTTGATCACGCCTATGCTGCGGCAGACGCAGAATGGAAGAGACTGAAGACCAATCCTGAGGACCATGATAGGGCTGGAACTGTTGCTTATTTCTGGAAGTCCTATAGGCAGGCTTGCCAGATGGTGCGGGACAGAATAAAGAGTTTGGCTGTGATACCCAGAACCTAAGCCGCTGCAATCCGCAGAGCCTTCACGGGTTCGCCTATAGCGATTCCAAGGGAGACCGCGATGTCACACTTATTCGAGGTAGCGGAAACCAATCCAGCGCAAGCCGGTCTTGCGTTCCCGCAGTCGCTAACCGATGCCTACAAACTTCAGGGCATTTCCGAGTTTGTAGGCTTGCAGAAACACAAGGCAATACTCGAAAAATTGGCTGTAAATCCCCGCACGGTTCACAAAATATCGGCTCAAGGTTGACGGTCCTCCGCTCCGTCCTACCTTATCTTCACTGCTTCTCGTTGAAATACCTCTCAACGAATGGGCGCAACTCCGGCGTGATTTCAAAGGTCCGCTCATACTCAGGTTGTCTGGCCGGTGCTTGGCCCGGCACGGCTCGTATAAGACCGGTTTGGTTTTGAAGTCCCGGAAGAACACTGGCCAAGCTATTTTGGCGTGCCAGTTGTCCTAATTTTTGCAGCGCGGTGTAGTCGGTCAAAGACCCATATTCCAGAAGGAGTCGCAATACCTCGCGGTTGTAGTCCGGCAATTTCGATATTTCATCCCGAACACGGTTCCAGCGCTTTTCCGCTATCGAGTCATCGAGCTTCCATGTGGGAAGAATCCCCTGCAAACTCTCAATCACTTGGGAGTCTCTTGAAAAGGGTAGAGCATTCAAAAGCAATTGGTCTCGCATCCCTTCGCGCCGAATTTCTGTGTGGATATACGCGGCAATGCGGATTTCATGTCGGAGAATTTGTGCCATGAAGGCCGCGATGGCTATTTCCTGCTCGATCCAAACGGAGCCCCGAGTCTCTTCCTTGCCATCATGAAGTTTGACGATTCCGCGAGGGTGCATAATCGCAATGAAACCGACGGCCTTATTCAAATTGTCCAAAATGTTGTGAGTGAATCCTTCGAGCGTAGTTTGGTTTTCGGCAAAGTACGGACGATATGGCGTAAGCTCACGAATCAGGTCGGATATGTCCCCTCCGAGCTTTCGTTCTTCGGGCGTGACCTGCCCACATGAAACAAAGATCAAACCTTTGCTTGAAGCTTCTCCCATCAGTCATTCACTTCCGCTGCCAAACCGACTCGTCGTCAAAACGTTCATCGCCAAAAACCTCCCATCTGTTAGTGGAAGTGTCGGACGCGTCCATACGTTGCCCTCAACCGGAAAATCGGTTTTGAAGGTCTATGTCGCTAATTCTGCTGCGACGCTTACAAGAAGTTTGGGAAACCATCGCTCCTGTTTACCGGCCTCAAGGAGGACCCGTTTCCACGTCTTAATCGGCTCCGTGATCGTCGTCTGGCTTCCCCACTGTAGACGGCCTCTGGGCCCCCGGTAGTACCCGATTCTGATCCATTTGGGGTTTTTCTCGTTCTTGAACCCGATCAAGCCTACTACATCCCAGTAGGGAACGCCGCGAGTACCGGGATTGCTTCGCACGACTAATGAGGACACCTGGCTTGTGTTTCCCGCCAGGAGGATAGCGGAACGAAACTGGCTTCCGAATCGGTCTCAACATTTTTTGATGACGGGGTTTGAATCGCCTGAGCATTTCGGCATGCGTGGAGCATGCCATGCACCTAGTTCCCGGAACCAGCACCTCGGCCGTCCCGCGAAGTATCCGCCGTGCCCTTCAACGGTTGGTTTGCGGGGGCGTACCAGAGATCGCCCGTGCGATGGCGTCATACGCGACGCCATACACGCTTAGTCGCCCGTGGCACCTTAGTCCGGAGCCTGCCTCGGTAGTGGCTTCCTGATAAAAAGCGACTCCTGAAAGGAGAGGAGTCCCGTGTACAAGTTCGTCCGTTTCATCCCGTGCTAAAGGAACCTGCCAAAGGCCGCTTCCGCTCATGCCTCCGAAGCGTTTCGGGACGGGGGGCTGGGCGACGGGGCTGATTGGAATTGTGAAGTAGTCATGGTCGAGAATCAGAAGTGACGTTTGGGGGCGTCCTATCCCACCGAGGCGATAGAATGTTTTTACGAAACCGTGCCCGCTCACCGCATCAGGCTCCACAACAGTTTTTTCGTCGGGGAACCCGTGAACAAACCATAAGCCATCATCTAGGTCCGGCGGATTGCGCAGTAGCTCGTTGCGGTGCTGATCGAGGTTGTAGAAGGTCTTCTTCGCCGCTATCGAACCAGAGATGGTGGGACCCAGCAGAACTGCTCCGAGGTCTGGCCCAACTGAATCATCATTGCCACGGGCAATCTTCAGGTATCGGAGACCTTGAGTGTCGATGGAGTGTGGCTCGTGAGTCGGCGCGAGGAAAATTCCTAGCCTTCCACTGGTAGGAAGGGTCTGGATCACGTGATGCGCGGTTAGGATGGCGAACATATTGCCGATCACCACCAGGGTTCCGGTGCCGAGGAGGTTCGCATCTAGCAATTGTGGAGTGTCTTCAACACGAAGGAACCCGATAGTATAGTCGGCTAGACGATGAACGATTTTGTCCTTCAGAGAGTCGGGTATATCCGAGATTTCAACGAAATCTTCCATTATGACTCCCTAGCGAATGAACCTTAACTTTCGGTCTGGCTCACCGGAGCAAAAAGTCGGTCTGAGTCGGGCCACTGCGAAACATCTTAGATTGTAACAAGTTCCCGAGTGTTGATTTCCAGGTCAGCTCCAATGTCTGTTACGGGCCGCATCCACTTTCTGGACGTTGCAGGGATCTTTTCCGGTGCGAGCCGTCCGGCCAACTGGACATCTCGCGTAACCGGCTGATCGCCCTTGAAGATGGTTGCATATGTAACGCGAGATCCGCATTGCGGGCATGGATCAACCAAGATTCCCTTGGCCCCGTATTTTCAGATGGCTTTCCACGCACATACTTGGCATTTGACTCCGCGTCCCATTTTATTCACCCCTATGGTGCGCGGCAAAGTGAAGCAAGGGCCACTATGGGAATTCCCCGATGATTTAGCCAATCGAATTTCTGCGGGAATCACTACTTGGCTGTACCATTCTGTCAAGCAAAACGAGGCATCGGCGGCTTAACTCGTAGCCAGTCGCCGTGGACTTCCGCTACGCCGCCCGCTCAGCGCGGAACTTTTTGAAGGCGAACCCGGGTAAATGCAAACTTGGTCATCCTACCGTGGGACGTTCAAGCGGGCATGGGCGAGTGAGAAAGGGATGCGCCAGGAATTTCACGGGGCTTATTATGTTTTCGGTGGAACAGGTTCCCAACCAAATCGGGATGAGTGGTAAACATAGCAGCCTTCCTCCCCCCGAATCAGCGCAAAGTTACAGCCAGTCGGGAACGGGGCATTCATTGCCTCTTCAACGGAGTCGAACCGCTCGGGTTCGGTGATTTGGCCCGGTTTCCCACCGTTCTCTTCCATAAGGCCCGGCGTCGCGTAAATGGCGGATACTGCCCGCGCCGTCCCGTTGGTGCTATTTCCGCTCGCGAAGATTCCCACTGTGGTCAAAGGTGCCCTGTCGTCGTTGTCCGTGTTCTCCGAATGGTTGTGCGGAGGGAAAGTGCGTTCCACGAGCGAGTCGCATGATTCTCTGTAGGGTGACCGAAACCACTTTCCGAGCGTTTCACAACTGACCCGCGCATAGAAATCATGCTCAGCCATCTCACGACAAGATAGCTCCAGGACAGCCGGAGCGACTACGATCATGCCCGCGAGTGCAAGAGTAGAAATTCTCTTGGTCTGCTCCATTCGCCCCCTGTAACGTCGATTCCACTAGTGCTTGAAACCCGCCTATAAAATCGCTCTTATTCGCCGTCTCAACGATTCCAGTCTCGTTTCGCGTACAGTTCTTCCGCTCAGTATAGGATGTGGGAGGCTGGGGGCTGCGGAATTTTTCATCAATTCCAAATCCCTTTGGCAGTCCCGCGCTTGGTCCGCTCGAAGAGCGCCACTGCAAGGGTCTTCTTTAATCAGTTGGCACAGCGCATTGAGTTGCGCCCGATTCAAGCCGTCAAACTCAGTCTGCGTCAGCATGACCTTCTCCGTGTGCAGCCCCACATGCGTATTCTACCACGGTCCGAAATACCAGGTTGTCATGCCACTGGCGAGTCCAATAGCCTTCGGCTATAGTGGCTCGTCTCGCAGCCAGTATCATTCAAAGTAAATTCGTTACACCGTGTAACGAAATCAAACCCCAAGGGCGACCGTCAATTGGTTTGCGTTCCAGCGTCTTGCATCCTACGCCGCGCCAAATGCGATTTTCATCTGTACTGAAGGGCAGTCCTGGAAGCGACGCTGCATTTCTAAAGGGTGCGCGATGAGCCGAAAATTGAGCAGCCTTGAGGAGAAACTAATGCTTGCGATGGGCCTGAAAGACGTCGCGCAACTGGACGAGCTCCTCGCCCAGCCGATCAGCCAGTGGGCGGCGGAGCACTCGGAACCACCTGATGAGGAATACGAGCTACAGGAGAGGGCAGAAGTGTACCTGGAGTTACTAAGGATTGCTCAAGAACGTTTCAAGGTGCTAACTGGCAGCAAGTACGTCAATTGATTCCGGTTTAAGGCCACGTTTATTGAGCCGCACTGTGGAGTCTCGAGGAAGGGGTCGGGAATCATATTCTCGACCGGGCAAAAAGGAGTGCCAGTTGGGAGCAGAAAGCTTTTTCTAACTTTTTAAGATTGTTTTTCGCCTGCTGATTCTTTCTAGAGACCCAGATATTCCCAGGTCCCACCTGGGACTCTTGGAATCGGAAATTCGCCCGCCACTGGAGTACTTCGTCCGTCACTTCTCCAACGCCAACAATCGGATGCGATCGAGGTTCGACTTCCCCTTGGCACCCCTGCCTGTTACCCCTTCTGGAATTCCAGGTCGGAACGCCTCATAAAGACTGAATGCGTTTTTCGAAAGCTGCGCCGGTCGGAAGGCTTTTGCAAGGTCACGCATCGCGGCGCGAGCAGCATCAAGTGAATCGCCGAATTTGACCTCTAGGTACCGCTCCACGCTTTTTCCTCAATGGGCTTGTTCTTGGTCACCGCGCGCACTCCCTCACTCGTATTGACTGCCGGGACTTGCCGCCCGCAAATCTCCACCAAGAATTCCTCTCCTGGTTTCCGTGCGTGCTCCTTTTTCACCTCCTGAGGGACAGGTTTGTATATGCCCAGTCGTTGACCTTTGGATTGAGCAGTCAGCCCGGCCACTGCCTTGCCTAGTGATAGAGCCTCGTCGTGATCGAATCCCA
>Ga0210384_10000783_pt1 | contig 47113 bp, 32 predicted proteins | sample IncBWH2MmetaG_FD_160574 | JGI IMG/M metagenome (GOLD analysis project Ga0210384, IMG submission 160574) | Forest soil microbial communities from Barre Woods Harvard Forest LTER site, Petersham, Massachusetts, United States - Inc-BW-H-2-M | ecosystem: Environmental > Terrestrial > Soil >... | reverse complement strand
GCTTTCGCCTGGCGAAATGCCATCGCCGATGCCGTCCAGTGGCGAGGAGTAAGGCCCGATGTCAGGTGGTTTCTCGGTACGGTGGCCGGCGTGGATCGGCCCGCCGACGAACTGGGCAAGGGCCTCTTCGAGATTGGCATCGACCGGGCCGGGCGGGCCGTCGATTGGACTCCATGCGAGGAAGCGCTCCTGATGCCACCCAAGACCGTTCTCGGGTCCTTCAGCGTCGACTGGGAAAGCGGTAAAGACCCCGTGACCCCTCCGATCGCGTTCGGTGAACCTCTGCCTGCGCTTCAGGTGCGCTTGGAGTTGGCGAGTGGGCGTCCACCGGAGCCTGTGGCCGGTCGCCTGTTCTGGCAGCCTGCTCGCGGCGGACGCTTCAACATGACGGACTCTGCTCCGTTCTTCATCGGGCCGCGGGCGGCTCCTGAGATCGTGCTACGCGTGCCTGCGGAGCTGGCGCCACGACCGCAGGCCCTCGCCGGGATCATCCTTTGGCTTCACCTGCCCCCCAAGGGCGCCTATGTGCGGAAGCTCGAGCTGGCCCCGGTGCCTCAGGTCTGCGAGGCGCCGAAGAATCTCTCGGTGACGGACCAGCTGACCGACTTGATCTGGTTGAAGAACGGCAGCCGCCGCCGAATCTGGACGCCCACGTAGCGGGCGCCGGCAGCGGCCGAGGTAGCCCGCGATCGAATCCACGATCGTCACTCAGCCTCACGGATATTTCCGTTTTCGGAGAGACCTGATTTCTCATCGGCAAGCCAACGGCATGCCTTGACGACCAGCAGCGCGAGGCCGAGCGCCGCAAGTCCCACCGCCAGCTGCCAGTGCGGCGGCCGGTACCGGAGTCGCACCCGATGCACCCCCGGCGCCACCGCGAATCCGAGGAAGCCGCCGTTGACCTCGCAGGTCACGACCTCGCCGCCGTCGACCTCGGCCCGCCAGCCGGGCGCGAAGCTCACGCTCGAAGCCACGAGCCCGCCGGTCGTCGAGCCGAGAGCGAGGTCGAACCCGTTCGCCCGGGGCTCGATCCTGGTCACCGCTCCGACGCCGGTGGCAGGCGCCGGCGATGGCGGACGCTCCACCACGGCGACCTCGCGGAAGTCGGGATTCCTCAGGACCTGCCGCAGGGTGTCGCCGGCGCTCGCCGCGACCAGGACCCTGGCCGGCATGAAGAACAGCTCCAGCGCCCCGTCATTGCGCCAGAGGCTCTGTCCCGGCTCCTCCCAGACCACCCGCCAGGGAGCGGGAAGATGGGCGCGGCGGCGGAGCAGCAGGTAGCGGACGCCGAGATAGTCGAGCAGCGGCGGTCGGCGCTCCTTCAGGACGAGGTACAGCGGTTGGCCGACGCGATAGTGCCGCTGGATGGCCCGCCCGACCACCAGGGAGGCCCGGGCCGGCAGCATGGGATCGTTGCCGCGGACGTCCCAGAGTCCGTAGAGAGCGCCCAGATTGGGCTTCAAGTCGTCGAGCTCGGCCAGGACCCGGAAGGGAGCCCGCAGACCGTGGCTGTCGGCGGCGAGCGCCGCGATGGCCGCGGGCGGGCGCAGGTCGAAGCTCGCCGGCAGCGTCGGGTTGTACCGGTACCCGAGCAGCCAGAGGTCGGCGAGCAGCGCCGCGACGAGCACCCTGGCGAGCACCCTGGCGTCGAGGCCGGACACGAGCGCGGCCGCGGCGCAGACCGCGCCCGCGAGGGTGCCGATCCACCAGGCGCTCTGCCAGCCGCGGTCCGCGGGGGGCAGGAGCGCCAGCAAGCCGGCGCCGAGGACGAGGGCGCCGGCCAGCAGCAGGCGCCCCTTGCGGGAGGCGGCCAGCTCCTCCACCGCGACACCGGCCGCCACGGCGATCGCGAGCACGAGGACCACCCGGAACCGTCCGGCGGGCGCCAGCCCGAGGCCAGGAACGTGCGCGACGACCTGGTCGAGAGGCGGGACCCGCAGCGCCACCGCCAGCGCCAGGCCGCCGGCAAGGACCAGCGGCAGGCACCGCCGCACTCCCAGCGCCAGGCCCGCGAGCGCCGCGGCCAGCGGGACCAGGCCGACGTAGCTGCCGCAGACGTCGTTGAAGTTGACGGAGCCGCCCTCCGGTCCGGCATAGTTCTGGTCGCGCGGACTGCCGAAGCGCAGCGGGTCCACGAGAGCCGCCGCGGGCCGCGGATCGAAGCCGGCGGGCCGACCCGGTCCCGACGTCTCCGTCACCGCGCGCCACCGCGCGCTCTCGGTGAGCGCATCGAGGGCAGGCAGCAGCGCCGGCGCCGAGAGACAGGCGAGCAGGAGAGCCGCCGCGACGACCTGGAAGCCGAAACGAGCTCGCGAGACGCCCGCCCGCTGCGCCAGCAGGACCAGCGCCAGGGCCGCGCACGCGGCAGCGAGCTGCGCGGCGGTCTCGGGATGGCCTGACAGGAGGACGCCCAGCCCGCAGGCGACTGTGCCGGTGAGACCGCCGCGCTCCCCGCGACGCAGCAGCAGCATTCCCAGGACCAGTCCGGGAAGGAAGACCGTGGTCATGCCCAGGGGGTAGTAGGCCCATGCCACCGCGAACGGCGAGAAGGCGAAGACGATGGCCGCGAGGACGCGACCGGGTCCTCCGGCACCCAGTTGGGCAAGGAGGGCATGCGTCAAGAGCAGCGCCAGGTACAGCTGCCAGGCGACGGTGACCGTCAGTGCCCGTAGCGGCGGGAGGGGAAGCGCCAGCAGATGAAGGGGCGCGAAGGGCGCCGACTGTGCGTTGCCAAGCAGCGGTTCTCCGGTCCCGATCTCGTGGGCCCACAGCGGCAGCGAGAAGCCGAGCCAGCGCTCGCGAACGAGGGACCGGAACGGCAGCATCTGAAGCGGGATGTCCGAGAGGAGACCGTTTTGCACCACGAGACCCCGTGGCGCCGCCTCGCTCCATGGGCGCCACTGGTACGCGAGATCCGTCGGCACCTGGACCGCGCTGGTGAAGAGCGGCTGCGCGAAGAAGGCAAGGACGAGACCGAGATACGCGCCGAGCGTCGGCAGCGCGAGGCCGCGCCACAGGCGGAGCGCCAGAGCGAGGAGCGCGGCCCCGCAGAGGAAGACGATGAGCTGCACCGTGGCGTCTCCTGGCGCCGACCGCGAGGCGGCCTCAGGCAGCGCACCGTGACGGCACGCCGGAGGCGGCGCCAAGGCGCAGGGTCAAGACTCCCTCGGCCGCGCGATCACCACGGTGTAATAGGACGAGCCGCCGCTCCTGAGGTAGGAATCCTCGGCGTCGATGATCGTGGCCAGTGTCGCCTCGCGCTCCGCGGGCGAGGATCGCGACAGATCCAGGTGCGGGTGGATCACGGACAGGAACGTCCCTCCGTAGTCGCGTCGCAGCTCGATCGCGAAGCGCGTCGCGAGGGCCGTGAGGATCTCGGACGAGCGGATGGCCTCGCTCGGATCGCGCCAGTCGAGGGGCAGCGCCAGGCGCCGGCGCCGCCGCACGACCCGCGGGAGGCCCTGGTAGACCGCCTCGGCTGCGCCCAGGAGGCTCCGCCGCCACTCGCTCCGCGAGGGGCCGACGTACTCGTCCAGATAGAGCATCCCGCCGGGTTTCAAGCTCGCGGCGACCTCGGCGAGACACCCCTCGAGGTCCTCGACGTGATGCAGGGCCTGGTGGAAGAAGGCGGCGTCGAAGGCCTCCTCGGGGAGGGCGAGAGCATTGAGGTCCTGGCGCATGTAGGCGATCTTCCCGGCGCCGTCCGTTCCGGCGCGCGCGACCGCCAGCGCCAGGGCGCCGGTCGAGAGGTCGATGCCCACCACCCAGCGGCACAGCGACTTGCAGCGCAGATCGCGCTCGAGCGCCCCATCGCCGCATCCCAGGCTCACCGCCCGCTCGAATCCGCCGGGGTACCGGGACGCGAGCCATTCCATCGGCCAGGTGTCCGGGGAGCCGGTGACGCGGGCGTTGACATAGCGCCGCACGGCCGGCTCGGCCAGCCACGTCTCCACCCCACCGGCAGCGAGGGCGCGCGACCAGTAGCGCTCGATCGCCTGCGGCCGCAGGCAGCCCAGGACTGCGGAGAGACTGCGGTTCAGCATGGGCGGGACGCCCGATACTCCGGGCGTTCGCCGGGAGCTGGCGGCGGGCAACCGTGCCGTACGGACCGGTGTCGCACCCACGGATTATGGCATGAGCACGAGACGCGGCCCGGGGCCTGGCAGGTTGGGCCGCCGGGGACGCCCGGACCTGCTATGCTGACCCGGCAGCCCCACACACGGGAGGAGTGCGATGTCCAAGATCAACCTGGGCAGGGTGATCCTCGGCGGCCTGGTTGCCGGACTGATCGTCAATCTCTTGGAGTTCGTGTTGCACGAGAAGGTGATCAAGGCAGACGAGATGGCGGCGATGACCGCGATCGGCAAGGGCGGCTCGACCGGTCAGATCTGGGTGTGGCTGGTCTACGGCTTCGCCTACGGGATCGTCGCGGTGTGGATCTACGCCGCGATCCAGCCGCGCTTCGGCGCCGGGGCCGCCACGGCGGTCCGCGCCGCGGTGGTCGCCTGGTTCCTCAGCACCCTGCTGTCGGGGGTGGCGCTGGTCAACCTGGGCATCTACGCCGCCAACATCACGGTCATCACCGCCCTCTGGGGCCTGGTCGAAACCGTGATCGCCGTCGTCGCCGGCGCGCGGCTCTACCGCGACGCCTAGCGGACCCCGTGCCTGGCGCGCCGCCGCGCACGCCGTGCCGGGGCGCCGCTGGGAGGACGTTCCGGGGCGCAGTGCTGCGAGCGCCGTGCCGGGCGCCTTCGGGATTCTGGCGATTCGCGCCGTCGCGCCGCGGGCTTCGCCAGCGGTCGCCACAGGAGGCGCAGCCGCGCATCGGCGTTATCCTCCACGGGCGCAGCACTTGCTTGAGGCCGCACGATGAAACGCGACTCCCGTACCCGGGCGACCGCCGAGGCCAGCACCTCGTATACCGAGCCCGGGCGCTGGCGCGGCTTCGTCGCCAAGCAGGTCACCGGGCTCGTCCTGGGGCCGTTCACCGGCACGATCAGCGGCTTCCTCCTGCTGGCCGCCGGCATGTTCCTGATTGTCGCTTGGCAGGCGGGGCCGCAGCACTTGGTCGACGCCTCGCGCCTCGGCAAGCTCACCGGCCATGTCAACGGCACGATCGTCGAGAGCTGGGTGGCGGTCGACTGGGACCCGGCAGTGATGGGGACCAGCCAACACTGGCGCGCCTTCACGAAGGCCTCGCCGTGCGCCGTCATCGAGTACTCGGGCGACTGGGGGGCACCGGCGCGCCTGGCCTTCTGCGGGCCGCGCCTGCAGTTCAACGACGCGTACACGCTGCACGGCGTGCGCGAGCTGTCGCCGGGCGTGCCCTTCACCTTCGCCCGCGACGCGAGCGGCTTCCTCGCGCCAGAGATCCGGGTGCGGCCGGCGGCGCGAGAATGGCTCGCTACGCACCAACCGGAGTGGCCGCCACCGCGCGATCCGCCACCGGCCGACGCCCTCACCGCGCTCCGGCTCGACCTCGACCTCCCGATCGCGTACGCGATCGCCGGCTGGACGCAGCCCGCGCCGGTCGTGCCTCTCGCCGTCGATCCCCTACATCCGGATGATGCGCTGCCCGCCGGCTGGGTCGCCAAGCGGCTGGCCCAAGGACCGAACTGGTTCGCCTTCGCGATCGTTGCCCTCGTCGGCCTTCTCGTGTGGACCGAGGCGATGGCCTTCATGTTCGGCGGTACGCAGCGCTGGCGATTCGTCCTGACGACCGTCCTGCCGCTCATCGCGCTACCCTACTGGGCCGAGTACCTGCCGCGCGCGCTGCACATGTTCGACGCCCGCTGGGCGTCGATCGGGGCAGACATGCTCGGCGACATCGATCCGCTCTCCGTCTTGACCGCCAGTGGGCCCGACGCGGCCGTCCTGGCGCACGGCGAGCGCCTGGTCTGGAAGGTAGGTTCCGGCGCCTACGCCGACACCTTCGGGCAGTTCCACTTCACCCAACCGATCCCGGCACCGCTGTCGGCCGACGCGGCGCTCGCGACGCTCGCCGCGAGCGTCACCGCGCAGGTGCAGGCCCTCAGCGAGGCCGACCGCATCGCGCTTCTCGGCCGCCTCGAGCGCGACAAGAAGCACCAGCTCTCCCACGCCGGCCTGCCGTTCCTACCCTTCGCTGCCGCGATCCTGCGCGACCCGCAGGCGAGCCGGGAGCTCTTCCGCGCGGCGCGGCGCTTCCTCTCCGAGTGGACCACATCCCCCACCGATCCTCTCGACGAGCGAGACGCCGGATACAGGGAGCGGGTCCGCCTGTGGGCCGACCTGGCGACCGTGCCGGTGCCCGAGATCGCCAACATGACGGACCACTACGCCAAGCTCGCCGCCGGGCTGAAGTAGAACTCGCCTGCTGCGGCTCCGCCCAGCAATCCACTCGGGGGCCGCTCCGCGAGCGGTTCCCACATCAGCCTGCGCCCGCACCTACCTAGGACTCGAGCGCCGCCACGGCGCGCGCGGTCTCCTGGTCGAGCCGGGGCCGGCTCTCCGCGGCCAGCAGCGCCGGCCGCCGAGCCGCCAGCCGGAAGCGGCGCGATACGGTGTTTAATCATCTACCAGTTCAACCGGCGCGATACGGGCGCGATTCTAAGGATTTCTCCAACGCCAGGTGGAGCTTATACGCCGCCGTGCATATCATTGACAGAGTCTCCGGTGAGACTATAGTACTTACCACTGACATAGATTTATAAGTTTGCCATTTCGCCGCGGGCGCGACGTTTCGTCGAAGGGGGTCGATGACCAGTCATGGAGACTTGGGGTCCGCTCCGAGCCCCCTCGAGATGACCGTTAGCCTGGTTTCTATGCCCTTTAAGGACTTGCGGCACCCTCCCATCCAACTCGGAATCCTGGAGCGCTCCCTGGCGAGTGCGGGCATTGCGGCGCGCTCGCATTCTCCCGAGCTGGCCTTTATCCTGCGCGCGCGGACGGCCGATGGGGCGGAGGGCGAGCGGTTGTCGATCGCAGACCACCAGGGCGTCGCACACCGGGACTTCGTAGTGCATCTCGGAGAGTGGATCTTCAAGGTGCCGCCCTCTCTGACTTCTCGCCTGAGGACGACGAGTACTTGGCCTATGTACGCGCCGCCGGCACTCCGGAGAGGGCCGTGGCGGCTGCCGTTCGCATGCGAGCGCTCGGAGCCAGAGCGACACTCGCAGGCCGCGAAACCACTCTCACCAACGCAGGCAGGCATTCCCCAGGAGGAACCCACTGTCATGACTGAGTCAGACGCCGTGACGCACCGCTTCGCTCACTCATCGAAGGCTTGCAGGGCGCGGACCGCAACTGCGGAGGGCGGAACGACTACGCCATCGGCTCCTAGGCGCCTCGCGCGCCGGCACCTCATCGCCATAATGCTCCTATTACTCTTCTGTACGCCAGTCCCTCACTACGCACAAACTGCCAATACAACCACGGCTCAGGATCGCGGGAAGTCGATTGGTACGATTGTGTCATCCGCGATAGATGCAGCATTACCCGGGATTGGAACTCTAGCCAAGGCCATCATCGGCATCTTTAAGCCGAGTGCAAAACCAGATGATCCACAAGTCAAGGCGGCGACTGCCGCCAGCAAACAGCAGACTACCGACAGCACGAAAGCAGCAAACGACAAGCTCTCGCCAGTCTCCGAAGTCGCCGACGAACTTAGAATCGTCAACGGCTTCACGAGCAACAGCGTGGTCGCCTTGTACAACTTGGCGCAAGTTGTTGATCTCGCGGCAAGAAAGCCAATTAACTGGACAGTGCTGCGCGCGAAGTGGGGCTCCTTCAAGGGTCCGTTTCACTCTGCTCTCAAGAGCGCGACTGCCCAAGATGTCTCGATGAAGGTCAAGGACCTCTACGTGCGTAGCCTTATTCAGAAGATCTTCAACCTTGATGACACCGTCGTTAACGAGGCAGACACTTACATCAAGGACGGTAGCGATGCCACGGTCGCCGACCTCCAAACTGCGCTTTCCGCCCTTCGCGAGCCGCTCACGGACCTAAGTCTCGCCGCAAGCATCGAGCTAGACCGACTAGCCAGTGACATTGGAGCACTCGCGAAGACGGCAAAGGGGGCACAATCGACCCAAGAGCCATTCGGCCCGTTGCCGACCAAGCTCGAAACTATGTTCACAGAGCGACAGGCAGCGGTCTACCCGAAGTCGAAGAGGATCCAATAGTGCGTGCGGTCTTGGCCTCACTCTCCCTTCTGCTGGTACTTCGTGTGCCGCTCTCAGCGCAAGCCGGTCAGCCAGTGGGCATTTATCTCGTGATAGTCGCTCCTGTTACGTTCTCCCATCTTCACTCCCTTGATGACACCCAAGAGCGTGTCTCGGAGATCACAAAGCAGTTCGCTGCTGCGTACGGCTTGCCCGTACCAACGGACTGCGCCAATTTCCCCGACTCGTCCCATCACTCCTGCCTATTGACGGCGAACGCGGCCAACCACGACAACATACGTGACCTTCTGTTTGGACGGCTACCTCGCATTCCACCCGACAGCCTGGTCTTCATCTTTGTCATGTCGCACGGCGCCAAGGCGGACTACGAACAAGCGGACTCCAACACTGGAGAATACGATCTCTACCTCGACGCCGCAGATACGGATCCTGCAAGTAACGCGGCCACTGCCATTCGGGGCTCTGAGCTGCTCGAGACGGTCTTTCGCATGTCACCCCGCGTGCGTACCTTTTGGTTCATAGATACTTGCAATGCAGCAGCTCTGGGGCCCTCGAGTGGCCTGTTCACGAATGCGGATAACCTAAGGACCAGTGTGTTCGCCGTACTTGGCAGCGGCGCCGACGAAACGTCGTATAAGGCTTCATTCTCCCACCTCGTCCTCGAGCAGTTGCGCAACCAGACGGTCTGCCTCAGCGCCCACGAGCTCGTCGACAATGTCAATAAGGCTCTTGCGGCCGCGGGTTCAAGTCAGAGGGCGAAAGCCCTGTTCGACTATGCGGGGCCGTGCGTAAATGTCGCTGTCGGCTCGGGCCTCCTCCTTGTCACGAACGCGCGCCACGAAGAGGTCTCCATCGCATTGACCGATCAAAGCAAACGCCTGTCAAAGGAGGAGGTGCTCGTACCACTCAACGCAAAAATGGCTGTAATTCCGTTGGCGCGCGAGCACTGGACGGGCAGGGTTCAAGGCGGTCCAGACCACGGCGACTATGTTGAGGACATCGACGTTGACCTTTCGAGTAATGCCGCCGTCCTGCAGACCATTCGGATCGACGGCGAACTCGCCGAAGCGACCGCAAGAGTCTGGGCGCCATCTGTTCTTGCCCAAGCAGCCGCTCTCAGCGACGCCTACGGCTACGCCAAAGAGGCTAGCCACTTCCGCTTTGTAGGAATCGGCGCAGCACGCGCGCAGGGTAATGAGGCAGCTGCGCAGGACTTCGCGAAACGCGTTGACGCAACGCTCCTTGCACCGGATGAGAGGGCGGCCCTTGCATTTCCGCAGCGAGTGGATACGTCAGTCGGCGATCTTGCCATCGCTCGTCAATTGATGGTCATCGGGCTACCTCGGGCGGCATCACCCCTGCTCGAAGCGGAACTTGCCACTCACACGACACCTCGCGTATTCAATGATCTTGTGGCAAGTTATTTCTTAGCGGGTGATACAGCCAAGGCGAAGGAGCTTGCTGCTGAGCATCCAGGCTTCGCGAGGACATCAGTGGCTCTCGACTTGGGAGAGGATTTGGGAAGTCGGCAAGTCCAGTGGCTCACGACGGTCTACGGGGATCCAGTCGTTCAGATGCCGAGCGAATTGGTCGATAAGAAGGTCGACAAAGTGTCGGCGCGGGCTCTGACGCTGCAGCACATAGACGCACGCGTCGTGACCCGGGGAGGCAAGACTATCGTATCCGCTTACAACAAGCAGTCGGCTGACGCAGCGGTCGCTGTGCTAAAGGGCATCACATTTACCGTACCAACTATTGCCCCTGGCCCACCCGGCGAGATGCATTGAGGTGCGTTACCTCAGGCTTCGGCGCGCTAAGAACGGTTGAGCCCCAATGGCGCGCTGCTCTCCAATCGTGGACTGCCGGAGCCCGGCCCCGAACCCACGGGAGAGGACCAAAGAGAGCTCGCGGAATACGCGACGGGTCAGTCCACGACGGGGAGTGCGACAATGAATGCAGACTTACGACCCTGGGGAGACCTTCCAGGTGCATCGCTTCCTCTCCTGAGGGCAACCGGTGACCACGACTACCCATACTGGTACCTGGGAACTGGCTTCTTAGTGAGCTTCGCAAATCGCCTGTATATTCTGACCGCGAAACATTGCCTGAGAACGCAGGACCCGAATCTCCTCCGGATTCCCGCTCGCGTCAATGGACCGGAGCTAATTCCTATATCTCGCATAAGCCGTGCAGACGACTCGGATCCGCTCGAAGACTATACCGACGTGGTGGTCTTGACCGTAGCACCTGAATACAGTCATCCTAGCGACCCTGGGGTGGTCGAGCCATTTGCAATCGAGGGACACTGGACTAGTCGATTCAGTGCTGGGCAAGCTCTTTCGACTCGCGGCTTCCCGTACGACGGCACGCGCACTCTGATTGACTATGAAGAGAAGACGATCCACCTTCAAGCGGCCAGTTTCGGCGCCGACTACAGCGAGGCAGGTCTTGGACCCTTCATGCACTTGATCCGCTTCCTTGATACCGTGCCAATAACCAACTTCAACTCGATGAGCGGTTCACCCGTATTCGTCAATCCAAGTCGCTCTATCCGCCAGTACACGCTCGCGGGAATGCTGCTCCGTGCAGGAGGAAGACTCGGATATTTCCTTGATGCGGGCGTGCTTGCGCTCACCCTCGACAAGGTCGTGAAAGCGTGGGAACCGAGCAGGTGACCTGCCCGTAGGCGCCAACGCTGTCTCGAGGAAAGGGGCTATACGCCCGGCACGTCGGCACCGTGAAATAGCGCGTCGCGCTCGCCGGGACGACCGTGACGTGGACGCGATACTGATCGCCCTCGTCGACCCGGAGGATTCTCCGGGTCGTTCGCGGCCAGGCCGCCAGGCGTTCGCCTCCGATCAAGTCCTCGAGCTCGGCCGAGATGCCCGAGGCACTGTGCGGTAGTCCACGCGGGAGTACCTCCACGCCGAAGCGCGGCTCTTGACCGCCGCGGGCGACCTTGCCGGGCGCCACGAGCTCGGGCTCGAGTCCGAGACGGTCGAGCGGGTGCTTGATCGCGCCGCACCGGCCTTATCTTCCGAGCCGCGCACCGCCGTCCTCCATGCGACGACCGCGGACGATCTCGCGCAGATCGTCGGCCGCGCCGGCGCCGGCAAGACGACCGCCGCGCGCGCCATCTCCGCCGCGTACGAAGAAGCCGGTTACGAGGTGCGGGGCGCCGCCCTGGCCGGCAAGGCTGCCCAAGTGCTCGAGACCGAGACCGGCGTCCGTTCCCGCACCCTCGCCAGCGTCGAGCACGCCTGGTCCGAGGGCACGGAACGGGCTCGGCACTCGCTCGGTGCTCGTCGACGAAGCCGGCATGGTCAACGCGTGGCGGCTCGGCCGCCCCGCGCCCGCGCGAGAGGGGTGCGCCCGAGCTGCCGGGCTCGGGCTGCTCCTCGGCCGAGATCCCGCCGCTAGCTTACCCCCTGCTTACCCGAGCCTGAATGCATCTGACCCCTTGTCGCTAAGTGCCTGATTCCATTGGAGCCGGCACCCGGATTTGAACCGGGGACCTACGGTTTACAAGACCGGCCCGGCACTAGACCCGCCTTGAAGCCCCTGAAAGAAAACCCTGAAAACAAAGAACTTAGATCTCTCTCGGGGGCGCGGCTCTCTAGGCCGATCTAGGCGGTTCTCAAACTTTGTTGTCATAGTGTTGTCATAGCGGCGACCCTGCTCGATGCCCCCATGGAGCCGCCGGTCTGCTCTCCTTCCGCCTGCCTACCGCATGACCGCGCAGCCTGCCCAACCGTCGCCGGACGACTCATCTACCCTCGCGATCAAGCGCACGCCTCGGCGAGTCTTGCGCCCCTCTCGCGACCGCGCGACCCATTTCCTCTCACCGTCCCCAGCGATCCCGCCGTCAGAGGTCCTCGAGCCGCAACCCCCGCCGCGTCCTCACGACCACCTCGGCCAACGCCGCCTTGATCTCCGGCTCGAACTCTCCCTTCCATGCGCCCACCAACTCGCCGAGCAGCGCCTCCCGGCGCCGCACCGGGACGCCCCTCAACTGCACCGCCGCCACGTTGATTTCGAGCCCGAGCTCCTCGCTGCTGCGGCGATGGCTCCGCAGCCGCTCCGCGGTCCGCTGCACATCCGCCTCGATGTCGATGTCCAGAGAGCGCTGATGCGCCAGCCCCGCGTAGATCTCGTCGATCGCCGCGGCGCCGGGGTTCCGCTCCGCATAAGCCATGAGCAGCTCGAGCTCCCCCGCCGGCAACCGCACCCCCTGTGCCGCCCGACCCAACGCGTCGAGCCTTGCCGGCACCACCTCACCGGCGCGCAAGGTCACCGCGCCGCTCGGCACCTCCTCGCCGCTGCCCGGCGCCGCCTCGACGCTGGCCAAGTCGGGGAGCAGGGGAATGATGTCCTGCCGCAGCAGCAGGCCGCCCCGCGCCAGCCCGCCGAGCACTGCCGCGTATTCGGCGGTCATCCAGCCCGCACCCGCGCCGGCCCGCCTGACCAGGTCGACCAACCGGCGGCGCTCGCCGGCGTCCAGGCCGCCCGCTGCGGCGGCGAGGATTTGTAGCGGAGCGAGCTCCTCCCTGGAGCCGGCGAGTACCCGGCGCTCCGCCTCGTCGAACACCAGCGCCACCGCGAAGCCGGGCAGCCCGCCTCCCCGATCGGTCACCTCCCGCAGCCACGCGAGCCACGCAGCCTCCCCCGTCACGCTGCCTCGGACCTTCCGGCCCGGCGCGTTCGGGACACCCAGGTTGGCGAGCACCCGGCGAAACAGCGGCTCCAGCAGGCGACCCCGCCCTGCGAGCTCGGCCAGGCCGGCCAGCGCCACGCCCTCCGCCGATGCCTCTCCGCCCCCACTCCCACCTCCTCCACCGCCGCTGGCCGCCGGCGACGCGCCGCCGCCGCTCACCCGCTCGGTCAACCGGCGGGCGACCGCCTCCTGATCCGCGGGGTACCCGAGCACCGCCAGCGCGAAGTCCGGCCAGGGCGCGCAGCCGCGGCCGCTCAGAGCGTCCATCGCCGCAACCTCGTCGGCGCCGAGCGGGGCGCGATGGGCCAGCCGGCGAGCCACACCCAGGCTCACCATCAGGTTTGCCACCCCCCGCGCCTCGCGCAGCGCATCCGCCGGCGTCCGCTGCCCCCGGGCGCGAAACCGCACTGCCTGCAGCGCGTCGGTCACGGTCTTGAAGTCGCGGATGCCGCCCACCCCGGCCGCCGCTGTCGCCGTCGCCAGCGCGGCCTCCACCTCCGCGGTGGTCTCCCCGCTCAGCATCACCGAGAACTCGCCCAGCTCGCCACCTCGGGCCTCGGGTCCGCAGCCGTAATCGCCCGGCAGCTTCGCGCGAACCGTCCCCTCGACGTCGGCCCAGAACGACGCCGGCGCCAGCGCAGCGGGCTCGATCAGCGCCGCCTCGGCCAGTGCGCGGGCGCGCCAGTCCACCTCGTTCGGGTCCGGCGGGGTCAGCGACCCCGGATCGATCCGCTCGCCGAGCTGCAGCCGCCAGCGCGTCGCCACCGGCTCATCCAGGTAGGCGGTCAGCCCGCTGCCCCACCGGCGCCGCCCGGCGCTGTCGCTCCCCCACCAGATGCCCCGCACGTTGCCGGCGGCGACCGCGCTCCGTGCCTCTCCGGACGCCAGATCCGCGAGCTGGAAGGGCGTCTCGAGCCGCAGGCCCAGGCGGCCCGGCGCCAGGAACCCGAGCTCGCGGACGCCGTAGCGGACGCCGAGACGGCCGCCCGCCGTCACCGCGAGGTGATAGAAGGACACCTCGACCACCAAGGCGGCGGCCAGCACGGCCGCCGCGCCGGTGAGCAGCAGCTGGCGCAGCCGTGCCCGGATCGCCTCGAGCACCGTGCTGCCCCCGAGCTCCGGCGCCCTCGCGCGCCGCGGCAGCAGGACTGGTTGGCTGCTGATCCCGCCCCGCACCGGCTCCTGGCTGGCGCCTTGCTTCAGCCGGAAGACATCCGTGGGCACCTGCTCGCGCAGCTCCGAGAACACCTCGTTCTCGAGCTCTCGCACCGCCGCCGCCGCGGTGCCGCCGCTCCGCGGCGGTACGGCCAGCGCCGCGAGGAAGTGATAGGTGAAGAGGCTCGAGCGGCGACTCTCGTCCTCCCAGCTCAGCTGGCCGCCGCGCGAGGAAGCGAGGAACACCCGGCTGCGCTGCCCGTCCAGCCGGCTGAAGAACCGGCTCGGATAGACGACCGTCTCGGCGTGGCAGCAATCGACCAGCAGGATGGTGGCGGCCGCCGTCACGCTCTCGAGCAGCCGGTCGAGAGCGCCGGCGTCGAGATCCGGCACCCCGGGCGCCGCCGTGGCGGTGCAGAACCAGCCGGCGGCGCCCCTCCGCCTGCCATGCCCCGAGAGGTAGAGCCACAGCATGTCGAAGGGCCCGAGCTCCCGCAGCCGCGCGAAAGCCGCCTCGAGGCCAGCCAGGGAGGCGGCCTCGTTGATCAGCAGTACGTGGCAGCCGGCGGGCGAGTCCGGCCAGCAGCCCGCGATGTACTCGTGAACGCGCCGCGCATCGGCACCGGCAAAGCGCAGCGGCCGCTCGCCGGCCTCGAAGAAGCCCGCCGGATACTGATCGATGCCCACCGCGACCGAGGCGACCTTCAGGCGGGCCATGCGGCCCCTCTACGAACGAAGGAAGTTGCCGATCGACGCGTCGCCGGCCCCCTTGCCCCCCGGCGCCTGGGGCACGCTCGCCGCCAGGCGCTGCAGGATCAGGGGCGCCGCGAGCCCCAGCTGCATCGCGATCGGGGCATTCGCCTTCGCCCCCAGCTGGAACCAGGCGACGACCCCGCCCAGCCCGATCATCACCAGGGTCACGACCCAGTACAGCGGCGACTTGGCATAGGCCGGCAGGTTGACGTCCTCCCGCAGCTGCCACCAGTGCAGGACCTCGTTGGCGAATCCTCCGAGGCAGCCGACCAGGAACACGTTGAGCGGTCCGGTGATCTCCATGCGCTCCTCCGTAAACCGGGGGATTCTCGGGCGGCCGTGTCGATCGGGTCACCGGCAGCGAGGCCGCGGCCGGCGCGCCGCCGCCGCGCCTCGCCGCCCGCGCCCATCTCGGAAACCGCCAGCGATCAGCGGCATCCTACCAAACGGCTCGCCACCACCCGCTCGTCCCGCCGGCTGCTCACTTCTCCGGGAACTTGAAGCCCAGATACGTGCCCGAGCTGATGCCCATGGTTGCCAGCAGTGTGGCGCTGAACTCGGGCATGCTCAGCTGCGTCACCACGGAAACCAGGAAGATGATGCCCAGCACGATCGTCCAGACCACGATCTGGAAGCGGTGCAACCCGACCGTGCCGTTGGAGTCGCTCAGGATGTCGCGCAGGAAGCCCCTCGTCTTCGGCGCGGCGACGATGCCATTGAGCTGGTTGTTCACCGCCAGCAGCTTGGCGTTTGCCACCGCGAGAGCCGCCTGCGCGTCGGCGAGTTGCTTTTGTGCGACGGCGTCTGCCGGCGCCACATCGACCGCCTTCTGTGCCGTGGCCACGTTCTGCTGCGCATTCTGCTGCGCGGCTTGCAGCGCGAGCCGGTCGGTTGCTGCCTGAGAGAGCGCCCCGCTACCGCTCGTGGACTCGATCAGCACCGCCCCGAGGGCCGTGCCGCTGCTGATTCCCATCAGCGCCACCAGCGACGAAGTGATCGTGTCGTGATCGCCGCTGATCAGCCAGATCATGACGTAGCCGGAGATGATGAGGACGAACCACCACGCCATCTGGCTGCGCCCGAGGCTGTACGGGCAAGGGCTAGGCCCGTCGCGGAGGAGGTTGTGCTTAACGGCCAGCCACCAGAGAGCCACCAGCAGGCAGATCAACAAGGCCAGCCAGAGCAATGAATACCACGACCAATTCACCACCTGCAGCGTGAACGTTGGGGCGGACGCCGGCACCGCCACGCCCCCAGCGAAACCGACACTGGCTCTCACCTCGCGCGTCTGGTGACGGAACGGGTCGCGCAGCAACGTCGCCCAGACCCGCTTGTTGTCGTCGTTGCGTTCGAGATGAAACTGCAGGGTAAAGGCCTTCCGGTCGATTGCCTCCGCTGATATACCGGTATCGTTGCCGTCGAGGAATAGCGTGACCGTCTTGTTATGACCTGTCGCATAGTCAAGGTACTTTCCAAGATCGGCCGACGTCTTCAGCACAATCGCGTCACCGAGCCTCGCGAGCCGCCCAGCCTGGCGAGCCTCCTCGTCTTTCTTCTCGAGAGTTGTCGTCGCTGGCTTTGGCGGCAGGGTGAGCGCGGTGACTTCGAGCTCCGGGGCCTTGGACGCATCGCCGCTGCCATTCGCCGCCCCCGCGTCCCCGCCCGAAGAGGTAGCCGGGGGAGCCACGTCGAACGGCTGCAGGCATTCGGCTGTAGCATCGGCCTTCTTCCCCCAACGCAGCTGCACCTGGTCCGCTGCCGCGGACTGCTTCTTCAGATCCCTCGCCTGTGCGATGGTCGCGGCATCGACCGTGACCGCTTGGCCACCTGCTGCCGCGTGGACGTCGCCGATCGGCACCGACTTCTTGTTCTTCGCATCGAAGAAAGCGAGCTGGTCAAAGCCCTTGGGTGCCTGCAGGTCTAGCTTTTCAGTCAGCTTGACCTGTGCTAGTGGGCAGGTGGGCTCCTGCGCCCAGAGGGGCACGTTGATGACCGCCGCCAAGCAGGCCGCGACGAGGACCAAAGACTTGTAGGATTTCATGGCGTCGCCTCCTGCGGAAAGAGCTGTGCCTTATCGGTAGAACAGACAGCCAGCGGCGCGGAAGAGTCACGCTCTATCGCTGCTAACCATCCGCGGCGTCGTCGCGGAACTGCGCATGCCAGCGAGTCAGCCCGCCCTCCTGGTGAAAGAACTTGTCAAGCCCGGGAAGCGTCCCGATGCGCTCCTGGATGGCATCGCCGGCCGCACCGGGAATGGGAGCGACGTCGAAGGCCTCTCCCGAGAGGTGCTTGGACAGCCGGCGCAGCTGGTCGGGGCCGAACCCTTCGAGGACGGAGAGCAGCCCGGCTGCCACCTCGTCGATCGTGATCGCCGCTGGATGGGAATCGACCCATCCCTGGCAGGCGCGAGACGCGTCGCTGAGCAGGTAGGTGCGGTCGATCCAGTCGCGGCCGGCCGCGACCACGTTCGAGGCCATCGCGTGGGCCTGAGCCGCAAGGTCGCGGCGACCGCTGGTGAAAACCACCTCGGGAAACTCGCTCTCCAAGAGGGCCGCCGCGGTGGCGGCAGGGCCCATCAGCTCGAGCTCTGCGGCTTTCATGACTTCCCTCCCTGGAACCGTAGACGGACGCGCCAGCGCTTTTCCCGGATTCCGACGCAGCCAGACACCCAAGCCATGGGCCCGCGCCGCTTACTTCTGGCGTACACTGCTCACTCAGCGAGGAGATGATGTTGCCACCGAGATCGCGGATGGCGGTCCGCCGCTACGAGGCTACGGTGTCCTTTCGGGACGCGGCGGGCATCGACCGGCACGAGGCATTCCCCTTGATGACCTCCGACCACCAGAGCGCCACCCGGCTGGCGGTCGCCTACACGCTCGACGTGCTGGGCTTACGCGAGTTCGAGCTGCGGGTGGTCGGCAGCTGAGGCGCGGGCGGCGCTCGAGCGCTCGCGGAGCCGGGGCCGGAGTCTCCAAAGCCCGCTCACGTCCAGAACCAGGAGGGGCCGTCGTGAAACAATTCCTCAACTCGAAGTCGATGCTGACCCCCGGCATCGCCGGCGCGCTGACGATGTTGATCACCAACGCTCTGATGCAGCAGTTCGACCTGCCCGCGAGGTGGGTGGCCCTGGCGCTGAGCTTCCTGCTCGGAACGCTGGTGTTCAGCGACAAGACCTCCGCCGTCTGGCAGCGCGCGATCCTCTACGTGCTCAACTCGCTGATCATCTTCTCGATGGCCGCAGGCTCCAACACCGCGGGTCGTGCCGCCAGCGGTCTCCACCGCGGGTCGATCCAGCCGTTCGTCAACGAGAGCCCGGCACCGCCGCGTGGTTTCTTCGGTGAATGGTTCAGCGAGTAGCTCCGTCGCCGGCCGGCGCGACGGGGGCGGTCGCGGCGCGGCGCTCGCGCTGTGGCTCACCGCCGTCGCCAGCATCGCGGGCTGCCAGCCGAACGACTACCCCATTGGACGGATTCTCGCATCGCAGAGACTGGCGGCGCCGCCCCCGGGGGCCATCGAGTACCTCGATCGGATGGCGAAGACGACCCGGTACTCCGGGAGGCTCGCCGTGAACTCGCTGCCGGCGAGGGCAGGAGGTCTCGCGGTCTTCTTCCTTCGTCGCGACCTCGATTGGGAGCGGCTGCGCCGGCAGGAGGCAGATCTCATGGCTCTCCGCGACAACTGTTGCGCGCTGCGAGACGAGGCAACCATCAGTTGCGACTCGGCCTTTCTCGAGACCTTCCTGCCCAGCCATGTCGACTACGCCAATCTCGAGACCACCCGGACGGCGTTCGTGCGGTGGGTGCTGGGCCACGAGCTGGGGCATGTCGTGCTGGGCCAGGGCGGGCTTCACTTCGCTCCGGCCGCCGAGCGCCGGCAAGGGCTGCGGAACCTCGCGATCCAGCGGCAGGAGTACGCGGCCGACTGCTGGATGATCCGGCGGTTCCTAGCCCTCTACGGCAAGCGGGATGAGGCCGACTTGGAGGGTCTGGCGATGGGCTTCATCAACTTCCGTCTGCGCGAGACCTCGGGGCCGCCGCCCGCCGGCGTGGGCATCCTTTACGATTACAGCCGGCTCGACCCTTACGATTTTCGAGGCGATGCGTCACACCCGGATCTGCTGCTGCGCAGCGCCAGGCTCCTGCACGTTGCCGCCTCCGTGGACACCACCACCGGCCTCAGCGTAGCGCTGAGGGGGTTTACGGCGAGGCTGGTGCCCGACCCTTTGTGGAAGGATCGGGGGCCTTGCTCGTAAAGTGCTGCTCCGAGTCAGAAGCGGGATCGCCCGGCTCAGAGGGTCAAGGCCGTTTCCAACTTGGCGGCGGTCGCATCAGCTGCCTGAAGATCGTGCGGGCAGAGGGTTCCTGCAAGAAGGTGCGCAAGAAGGTCTCGGTATTTTGCCGCTTTCTCTGTATCTCTTTGTTGGCGCCCACAAACGTGCCTAGAAGGGCTTCTAATATCGCTTCCCTTGCTTCGGGTTCGCGCTCGGCAAGCGGATTTAGTGCCCGCGTATTCACGCTCGTCCCCGCCTTCATTGGAACGGCATACTTGGGCGCGAGACTCTCAAAGTAGGGAATGTACGGGTTAAACTCTTCAAGCGGGCCTTGAACTTCAAGTGCGCTCGGGGTGAGCCACACGAACGCGCCGTCAGCTTGGGACGCCAACTCAGCCGCCTCATCGATCGCCGGGCCAAGGACGAACACGTCGTCGAACTCGAACTCCCCGCATGCGATGGTTCCACGATAGGCGAGATGCGGAGAATCCGTCGCGGCCATATCGAGGAGACGGACGAGTGTGAGCAGGAGATCCCTCAAAGAATGATCCTGTCGCAGGAGACCAGGAAACCCGGTCACGACGGGAGGAATGGGCCCGAGCGCGCCCATCCCACCTGCTTCGACGGACACTCCGATCACGAGGCTGTCTGACAGGAAAGCGGCCTGTCGCGTGATGATCTCGACTCCGAGCATTGCGGGCGACGTCTGCTGAGCACGCGTGATGTCTTCAACAACGACATCCCGAAGCCTTCGGAGCTTGGCGAGAATCGACTCCGATCTCTCGCGCTTCCAGATACCTTTAAAGCCAAGTGCGTCAAGTATTGCAACGGCGCCGTGTTTCATATGCCTACCTCGCCGTCAATGGCATCCGGCTTCGTCGGCCGAGCTTTAGATGCCGCCCGGATGAGCTACCTCTGACCGGTGAAGGGGGCCCGCTCGCCAAGCTCGGGCCTGAGCTGCACCCGGATCCGCCAGGTCCCGAGCACCTCTCTACCGAACCAACCCAGCACCGGCCCGCAGACCTCAACCGGAAACCCCTGGCAGGCCGCTCCGGCGAGACCTGCTCTCACGCCCCCACGGACTGATAGGCGGCCCAGCTCGCCGGGTGCGCATAGGGCCGGTAGTCCGTACGCGCCTCGATCGCCCGCGGTACCGCCGCCTCTCCGTGCCGCGATCTCAAGGTTGCGATCATGGGCAACACCTCGGCCTCCGTCAGGTCGCGCAGCCAGAGCTGGGCTTCGCGCAGCGCCTCGCACTTCGGCTTCCCTGCCGAAAAAAGGACCTGATAGGCCTTCGCCATCAGCAGGGCCGTCGGCACGTCATCGATCTTCCACAGCGTGCACCAGACCGTGGCCGCACCGGCGATCACGAAGCCCGTAGCCAGTCCGAGGGACTCGTCAGCCACCTCGCGAGAGTCCAGCCTGCCAGTCTCGCATGCCGACAGGGTGACCAGCCAGGCCTTGGGAAGGGCCATTCCCTTCACTCCCTCCACGATCTCCCCCAGGGTGAGGCGCACGTCCCGAGCGAGCAGGAGATGCGAGTTGAACGGGTCGTTCGTCAGGTAGCTCGCATGGCAGGCAAAGTGCAGGCAGGAGTACGCAGGCGCCCGCTCCAGCACCTCCTCCCGAGTCGCGGCCTCGCGCACGCTGACCAGCGAGTTGCTCATTCCCGCCACCTCCTGGATCCGCTCGCATTCCCACTCGGCCGACGGCAGCGGAGCTGCCGATGGCAGCGGGTTGCCGATGGCGAACAGCGAGGCTTCTTCTTTTCGAACGGCGTCGCGCTCGAGACAGCGCGCCAAGACCGACAGGTTGGGCGCGTAGCTCACCACGAACTCGTCGATCAGATACCGGCGCCGGCCGCCAACCTCCCAGAAACAGGCGTGCAGCGGCACGACCGCCAGACCGCGATTCGGCACGATGACCAGCCGAGTCGGTGCGCCAGCCGCGCGCTCCTGCCACCGCTCGAGCCGCTCCCACACCGGCCCGAGCAGGCGCTCCGACACTGCCGCGAGCGCCCCTTCCAGGGCAGCCTCCCATTCGCGGCGGGCCCCCTTTTGTTCCACGATGTCGGCAACGACCTCGAGGTCGGAGCCCGTGAACAGCGGCGCTTCCACCGCCTCGATCGTCCCGTCCGGCAATACCAGGAAGACGAAGCTGCGCTCGTCGGTCACCCGCAACAGCAGCAGGATCGCCCCTGCCCGCGTGGCCAGCGCCTTCATGCCCTCGGCCGTGAGGGGTTGCGCCGCCGCCAGGAGCTCGCCTTCCTGCTCGAGCGGGAGAAGGTCCTCGTCGTGGAGTTTGCGCATGACCTCGAATCGATCGTCATCCGAGCTCTCCTCGCCCTCGAGCAGCGTCAGCCGCAGCATGTCCTCCCGCAGGCGCTGCCGCCGCGGAGCGGTGGCCTGGTGCGGCAACACGCCGCGGAGATGCAGGAGATCGACCAGGGTCCGGCTGCGGCTGCGCTCCGACAAGACCGCTGCCTCTTCGACGCGACCTTGCCGCAACAAGGACGTGATCAGTCGGTCGAAGTCCTCGATGCTCTCCCGCAGCAGCTCGGCGCGCCGCGGGATCGACATCACCTGCCAGCGAACGCGGTCCTGATAGTCAATCAGAGCCGTGAGCACGTCGATCGTGGCCGCGTCGTCTTGCGCCCGGTAGAAGAGCTCGCCGAGGCCGGCCAGCGCCTCGAGCACCAGCGCCGAGAAGCCTTCACGCATTGCCGCTCCGGCCGCCCGCCGGTACAAGGCCTCGCTGCTCGCCAGCGACCGCGCGTCGCCGGCGCTGCGCTCGAGCCGCGCCCGCCGCAGCTCGATCTCGATCCGCTTCCGCGCCATCCCAGAAAAGGCGAACCCGGTGCGCTTCGTGGCCAGCGCCGCGGCCTGCCCGACCAGCGCATCGGCCGCCTCGAGGAGTGATCGCCGCCTTGCGATCGACGCGGCATCATCCACCGGCTCCAGCTCGTGCCAGAGATCGGCCAGCCCCGCACAGCTCTCCGCATCCATCAGCAGCGGCTCCCAATCGTCCTTCCCCAGTCCCCGAGACAGTCTGGCAACCGGCCCCCGGCTGCCGCCCCGCTCACGCTCGCGCGGCATCCTGCAGGCGAGGGCCTGGCTGTAGCAGGCAACCGCTTGCTCGACCTCGGCCCTCCTCGGAGCCCCGCCATCACCTGCGCCAGCCACACGCCTGTAGGCCTCGCCCAGCAGGAACAGGGCGCGCTTGCGCTCGGCCCAGAACTTGCGTTCCCAGCCGCCGGCCCGGAACTCCGCGTAGGGCAGCACTTCGTCCCGCAGGATCTCGAGCGCGCGCCGCGCGTTCTCCACCCGGTTTCCCCGCCGCCGCTTGAGGTAGGCCTCCGCCAGGATCCGGTTGTTGAGCCGCGCCAGGAACGCGAACCCTTTCCGCCGCCACGCATCCCGGTAGGACTGCAGATGCAGGATGGCTTCCTCGCAGCTCTCTCCCACCTCGCCCACGGGGTTGTCCTGCAGGATGTACCCGTAGCTCTGCAGGAGACCAAGCCGCAGCAGGGGAAAGCGCTTCTTGTCCAGCGCTGCGACGGCCTCGCGGAGGCCGCGCAGCATGCTTTGAGGTTGCGCCAGGAAGGCGCGCACGCCAAAGAGAAACCCCAGGACACCCCCGACCTGGCGCTTGAACGCTCGCCAGGCACGGAAGAGTTCCAGCCCTGCGCGTGGTACGCCAAGGAAGGCGAAGTGGAAATACTGCTCCGTCACCCGCGGGTCGTTCGCGGCCAGCATCGCGGTCCCGGCTCCCAGGCTAAGCAACATCGCGCTCAGCCACACCAGCGGGTGCCGGAAGTACAGGATGAAGACGACCAGGACCGCCATCCAGCTCAACCACTGGAACTGTCTCGCCCACCGCCACCACGGCCGCCGCCGCCCGGCAAGCTCGTCCTCGAGCTTCGGTATGGCTGGAAGCAGGCCAAGGACATCCACGGTGGCTTCCGCCGCGGCCGGCTCGGGGGTCTCGTTCGCGCCGGCGACAGCGACGCGAGCCGCGGCGCGCCCCCAGAGCTCGTTCACTGCACGGTCGAGCAGTTCTCCCGTTCGCTTCCTCACCTGCTCGGAGACCTCCACATGCCGGGTCTGCTGGAAGCAGTAGATGGCGCGCTCCAGGTTGCGCGCGCGGTCGCCTCTCACCCGGTTGAGAAAGGCGGCGCCCAGCCAGTGCTGCGTCAGCGCGAAGTCCCCGCCCGCGATCCTCAGGGTCTCCGCCGCCTCGCCGAAGCGGGCGATCGCCTCCTCGAGGTTCTGCGCTCGCTCTCCGGCGTGGCGGTAGTACCAGTAGATACCCAGCTTGCGAGAGATCTCCGCCCGGGAGACGTCCGGCTCGTCCGGCAGCAGGGCCAGCGCCCGCCTGGCGCAGCAGATCGCCTGCTCTTCGCGAAGCGTCTGCTTGCGAGAGATCGCGCGGCTCTCCCACCAGGCTCCGGCAAGGCGCCACAATGCCTCGGCACGCAGGTCGCTCCGGCCAGAGCCCGCCAGACCCCCGTGAACCGCCGTGTAGCTCCCGAGCACCTTCGCCATGCCGCTCCAATCCTTGGACTTTTCCGCCATGGCTCGCTCGGCGCGCCACCATGACGTCTGGGCCCACAGGTCTGGGGCCGTTCGCCGATCGCGGGCGAGGGTTTCCCGCACCACGACCTCGCGCGCCCTCGCCAGCGGCCCGGCCGGGAGCCGCGCGCCGATGAGCACCCGCCGGCACGCCAGGCGCTCTTCCTCGCTCAGGACCGGGTCGGCGAGCGCGACGCTGAAGCGGGCGAGGACGAACGCTTCCTCGAACCGCTCGGCTTGCAGCTTGAGGGTTGCCAGATTGGCGAGCTCGCTTGCGGCCACGGACCAGGCGCGATCCTGCCGGCACTCCGAGAGCGACATGAGCGCGAAGGGGAGCGTCTCCCTGCCGCTCGCCACCCGTCCCACCGCCGCGAGCACCTCGGACTTGAGCGTCTCGGCGCGGCGGGGCTCGGCCTCGCTGCGGACCGCTCGCCATCTGCGCCTGAACATCTTCCAGAGTGACTGCAGCACCGCCACCAGCATCGTGGGCACGAACAAGATCGCCAGCAGAGACACGACGAAGCCGACGACCAGCAGCGCTGCGGGCAGATAGACAGCGACGCAACGCAGGTAGATCCAGGCATCATGGCCCCCCGGTGCCGTTGCGGGGCGCGGCAGATCGGAGGATGCCTTCAACGCGCCGCTCCCTGGGCCGCGAGGTTGCCCGGCACCCGCGGCCGCGCAACATGGCTTGCCTTCACCGCACGGCGTTGAGCCAGTACCCCAGGATCGTTCCAACCGTACCGAAGGCCCATTTCTCCGCCTCGCTCCCATACCGCCTCGACAAGATCAGGTAGAGAGCTCCGCCCAGCGAGCACACACTCACGGCGATCGACATTACGAGCGCTGCGACCTGCCGCTCCCGCGAGAGCGAGGCTTCCGCCGCCTTCGGAGGGGCCGCCTCGACGGGGGGCGGCCGGCGCGGCGCGCCACGCGTGCGACCCCACAGCTCATCCTCCGGGGCCTCGGCCCCGCCAGCGTTTTCGCCGGCGGCCACCCCCTCCGGTACCGATCCCGGACCCCGACCGGCCTGGGCGTCGCCATCGCCGCGCCGCTTTCTCGCGTGGGCGACCAGCATGAGCAGGAGAGCCGTAACAGCAAACAGGAGGGCGCTCCAATTGGGCACTTTCACCTCTCCTTCCGACCACGGTGGCGTGTGCCACCAGCGCCGTCGGCCCACACCGCTCCATGCGGCACGGACCACGTCTCCAGGTTTCCGCTCCCGCTCCGGCGCACGCGAGGGCACCTGCCCTCCTCGGCGGTCTGCGCCTCGGCGCCGCACTGCGGTCTTCCATTGCTTCGCTACATTCTACCTTGCCGCCTGGGTTTCTCAAGCGGGCCGTCACCCCTGGAGTCACCCCGGCCGTCGTGCGGCAGCACGTGGAGGCTCCTGTCTCACCGGCGTGCCATGCGATAGGATGCAGTGTGCACCGAAAGGCACCTCTGCGTGTCGGTAGCCTGCTGGACAGTGCGCCGGCCAGCCAGGCACGGGCGAAGCTGCGGCTGCTCGCGGCCCACGCCCCCTCGTGATGGGAATGCGGTGTCGAGGGGTGGCGCTGAATGGCAACCGCCGCGACGGGCCTTCGGCCGGCCTGATCGGTTCGCCGCGCTTCCTGATGGCACTGTCGAGGTGACGCCCTGTGCCCGATGCGTCAGGCTCTACCATGAGAAGGGCGCTGCGGCGTGCGGCGTTGTTGCTGCGCTGCTTCGGCTATCTGCTCCTGGCGCTGCCGGTACTGACGGCGTTGCTGGCCCTCCTGTTCGTTCTCTCGTTCTTGGCGCTGCCCGTCCTTTTGGTCTGGTCCGTCTGCCGCAACCTGCTCCGCGCACGCGAGCAGAGAACGCCAGAGCCGGAGACATCCGCGCAGGCGCGATCGCGTCAGCTCGAGGCGCAGGGGGCAGCGCTCCTGGCCGAGGGAGATGAGCTCCTGGCCAGGGCATTCGCAGGAGGGGAGTGGGATCTCACCGCGCTCGAGGCGGCATTGGACCGGTTCCGGCGGGTACGGGACCTGGGCACGCGCGAGCATCTGCCAGGCCTCCGCGGTGGCGCCCTTGCCCGGTTGGGAGAGGCGTGGCTCAAGGCTCGCAAGGCCCCCGGCTACGAGCCCGCCCTCGCCGTGCGCGAGGCTTCGCGCGCGTTCAGGCAGCAACTGGCCCTGCTCGAGGACCGCACCGGTCTCGCGGCGGCGATCGTGCTGCGGGACCTGGGCGTCTGCCTCTTCATCTCTGGACGGCGTTGGCAGCCGCAGGACCTTGAGAGCGCGCTCTCCTGCTTCACGCTCGCCGCCGAGGCACTTCGCTGGTGGCCCTACCAGAATGCTCTCACCCAGCACTGGCTCGGCGCCACGTTGGTGTATCGCAAGGAGGGCCTCCGCGAGCGCAACCTCGACCGCGCCATCCGCTGCTTCCAGCAGGCCCGCCATCCCGAGCTTCCCGCCGCGTTGATCCGAGACACTGGCTCGCTTTTGGACCGAGCCGTCCGCGATCTCTGGGGGGCTGCCGCGACGCTCGTCCTCGCCCAGGCGGCGGCCGAGCCCGAGTCGTTCGTTGCAGGCCGCTCTCTTGCAGCCGCTGCTCCGGGCTCGCCGACGGGGACGTCGAGGCGCTCCGCGGCGCTGGCTCGCCAGATCTTTGTCACTGTCTCGACGATCATCATCCTCGGCACCTTGGTCCTGTATCACGGGCGGCCCGTGATCGGGGCGACCGCCATCGGCCTGGGATCGATCCTCTACCTTGCCGTCATCCCGGGGGTAGCGGAGACCTTCGAGGCCCTGCTGCTCTCGCTGCCAACCCTTCCCCAGTTGGCGATCGAGGGGTTCCGCCTCACTCAGGAAGACTGGGCCGGCGACTCGCTGACCAACTTGATCTCCGTCTCCTCGAGCGGCCGGGAGGTCCGGATCGAGATCGAGAAAGCGCTCGCCCGCCTCGACCGCCGGCGCTTTCCGTTCGTCGCCCTCGTCCTGACCCAACTCCGGGGCCGTCTCCTATCCGCGTTCCCAGCCGGCGAGACAGGCGACAGCGTTGAGGAGGCGATACTCCTGCTGCGGTCCTGTGAGCCCTCGCTACGGCGTCGCAGGCTGCGGATCCTTCGCGTCTACCATCAGGAGGCTCTGGCGAGGGCCCTTCTCTGCCGTCAGCGAGGAGACCTGGAGGAGAGCAGCCGCGAGGCGATCGAGATCCTGAGCAACCAGATCCTGCCCTTCGTCGAGTACTTTCCAGCCTACGTCAATTGGCTCGCTCGCAAGCGCACCCTCGTGCTGCTGGCCGCAGCCTTCCGTCAACACGGTGCCGCAGTCGGACAGCCATCGTCCTCCTCGCCTCGGCCGGCCGACGCTGTTGCGCGCGCCCGCCTGGACCTCATACAAGCCCGTGATCGTTATCGGGAGGCGTTGAACCTGCCCAAGCCACGCCTGCTGAGGCTACTCCAGGGATTGAAAATGAGCTCGCTCAAGCTTCTCGATCGCCGCACAGAGGGCGCCGCCGGGAAGATGGCACAGCGGCTGCGCCAATTCCTTCCCGCCTGGCACCTCTTGACCGACGCTGCGGCGCTGAACGGTTTGGCGGAGACCGTTGCGCAGCTCGAGCGCTCCGATCACGGCACCGCGACGGCCGAGAGCGCTGCCTTCCTCCTCGCCGCCCTTCGCAACCTGAAGCAAGCGGACGAGCGGCTGCGAGCAAGCCTCAATCTCTCCCTCGTCCACGTACGCAGGCAGCAGATCGCGATCTCCTTGCGACTGGCCGGGTTCTCGGCGCTCTTTACCGGCAAGCCCGAGGCCGCCGAGGCGATGTTGCGGAGCGCTGTGCGCCAGGCGATGCGGGAAGGGTTTGAGGAGCTGGCGGCCGAGGGCCTCGTAGAGCTCGGGTGCCGCCTCCATGATCAGGGCCGGTATGAGGCAGCCGTCTGCGCGCTCTCGGCCGTGCTCGCGGCGGCAGACCGCATGCGCTGGCAGATCCTCTCGCTCGAGCGCCGCGCCGAGCTGCTGCGCCAGCGCTCTGAGCCCTTCGACCGGCTCCTGCTGTCGGCGGTCGCGACCGGGAACCTCGCGCAGGCCGTGGAGCTGTCGGAGAGGAGCCGCTGCCGCGGTCTGGTCGACCTGCTGAGCCTCCGCGGCGTCCTTCCCCGGCAACTCCCATCGGCGGAGGTCGAGCGCTTCCAGCGCACGATGTTCGAGGCGCGAGATCGCGAGCGCCGGATCAAGTCCTTTGCTGCGTCCACAGCCGGCAGTGGCATGCAGCTAGAAAGTGAGCTCTACCACCTCCGCCAGGAGCTCCACGATCTGCTCGACTCGATCCAGGAGAAGGATCCGGACTTCCTGCCAGCCGCCCGTCCCCTCGGCATCGAGGAGATCTGGGAGCTTGCGCGTGCATCCAGCAGCGCTATCGTTCTCCTGCGCATCACCGAGCGGGAGAGTTGCGCCTTCCTCGTCTACCCGGATGGCACGCTGGACCTTTTCCGGACCCGCTCCTTCACGCGCGCGACCCTCGACGCCCTGGTGCTTGCGACCAGGGACGGCTGGCTGGAACGCCGGAGCGGCAGGGACGGCGCCTTGCAACCGTGGCTCACCACGATGGACAAGGTCTTGGCCGAGGTTTCTCACCACCTGATCGCGCCTGTCCACGAATCCCTCCTGCGCAAACAGGCCACGGGCACAGAGCCGTTTCGCCTCGTCCTCGTGCCGAGCCGCGGCACCGCGATCTTGCCGCTTCATGCCTGCTTCCGCATCGACGGCGCCGGCCGGCGCTACCTGCTCGACGACTTCACGATCCGCTATGCTCCGAACCTGACAGTGCTGGCGCGCTGTCTCGAGCGAGACGCCACACAGTCGGTGGGCCAGCGTGATCTCTTTGCCGTCGGCAACCCACGGCCGCGGGAGGATCCACTTGACGTGGCCGAATGGGAGTGCGAGAAGGTGGCGTCGCTGTTCGAATCAGCTGTCCTCCGGCGCGGCGACGAGGCCACACCAGGTGAGGTTCGCACGCGCATCGCGAGCTTTGCCTGCGTCCATTTCGCCTGCCACGCCAGCTATCTCATGGATACCCCCCTCGACTCCTGGCTGCAGCTGGCACAAGGCGGCACCTTGACGCTCGGCGAGATCCTCGAGGATCTCGAGCTCCCGAGAGCCTGGCTGGTGGCGCTCTCCGCGTGCGAAACCGGTCTCGTCGATTCCAGCGACCCTGCCGACGAGCACTACGGACTGGCCACGGCCTTCCTCTGTGCCGGCGCCTCCACCGTGTGGAGCACCCTCTGGCGAATCGACGACTTGCCGGCGGCTCTGCTGATCGTCAAAGCTTACGAAAACCTGTTCCACCAGGGCTGTGGCAAGGCCGAAGCGCTGCGCGCCGCCCAGGTCTGGCTTCGCGAGCTGACCATCGCCGACCTGATCCGTGCATTGGAGCGTTGGGGAGGGAGCAATGAGGCTACGACCGGCCTGCTGGCTCGAGTGCGCCGCAGGGTCGAGAGCGAGCAGAGGCCCTCGCGTCACCCCTTCCGTCATCCTCACTACTGGGCCTCGTTCCAATCCATCGGTGCCTGAGACGGTGACGCCACCGCTCAGACTGACCTCTCATTCCTCCCGAAATCGGACCTATGCTCCATAGCATTCTTTCAAGGAGGCGCGTCGAGAGAGCCTGGGCACTTGCCCAGCGCCCGGACGCCACGAACAGCGAGCAGCTCTACCGGCGAGTCATCGAGCTCTCGAGTCCTCCGCAGCGTCGCGATGAGCGCTGCATCCAGGCGATGATCGCGGTAGCGGACCTCTGCATGGCAAGCGGCCGTCATGCCGAGGCGTTGCCCATCGCGCAGCAGCTGGTCAACCTGTACGAGGGCGAGGTGGGTCTCGATCAGCTGTTGTTGGCGCGAGCGCTGACCCGAGTTGCCGACGTGCACTACCTTACCGAGCAGAAGGATGCGGCGCTGGCCGACCTCAGGCGGGCAGCGAGCCTGGCGGAGTCTGTGCTGCAGGAATCGGCTTTGGAGAAGTCCGATGTCGAGAAGCTGCTTGCCGCGGCAGCTGCGCCAGCCACGAGATGCCTATCGGAGGCGCGCGAGCGACTGGCGCGCAGCACTCCGCTGCCTTTCCGCGACCTGCTCGAGGTGCCGACGCGATACCGGTTCGCGTTGGGCGTGATCGAGGCCGCCGAAACGGCTGCCGAAGCGCTCAAGTCCCTGGCCGAGCTGAGTTGGAAGAGAAAGCGACTCAGGCCCGCTGCCTTCGCCGCTCTCGTGCGCCTGGTGAAGATCCTCGACTCTCCCCTCCAGTTCGATGTTTCCGTGCTGCTGGGGGTTGTCTTCAACTTTGCCGGCAAGGCGTCGACACCAAAGTCTCGCGCCGCCGCGCGCCCGCTCGCCCTGCTCGGTCTGGCGCTCGCCGAACGGGAGTGGGGCACCACCTCCGATCGAGTCTTGCCGGCTCTCGAGCGAGCTCTGGAGCTCGAGCATCAGCTGGGTGACCGTGCCGCTGCGGCGCGGCTGGTCGAGCGCTGCCGCGAGATCGCGCTCGCGGCGTGGACCAACGCCGAGGAGCGGGAGGTCAGGGAGCGCCTCCACGGCATCTGCACCTCTCTCCAGAGGGTTGCCGAGCTGGGCCTCGCTTCGGAGATTGCCCAGCGCGGCCTGCTCATGGCGCTGGAAGAACGCTGGCCGGAGGAGCCTTCGATCATCGAGTGGCTGCAGCTCGCGGTCAATGTCCTCCTTGCGATCCGGCAGCCCGCTCGCGCCGAGGCGCTGGCCGCCGATGCCCTCGCCAAGTGCGAGTTGCTCTGGGGACGCGACGACCCGCGGCTGATCAGGGCTCTCCACTCCCTCGCCCGCGTTCGTATCGAACACCAAGACTTTGCCGGCGCCCAGGAGCCGCTCGAGCGCGCGGTCCAGCTGGCCACCAAGGAGTGGGGCGAGCACGACTCGCGGCTCAGGCCATCACTGAAGAGACTCGCCAACCTCAACTACGACCTCGGGCAGTTCGGTGCCGCGGAGCTCCTCGCGGCGCGCATCCTCTCCCTCGCCCATGCGGCGCCCGATTTGGCCCGCATGGTGCGCGATTTCGCCTTCCGCGGTGCCGTTCGCTTCAAGCTCGGCCGATTTCGCGAAGCCGGCGAGGACTGGGAGATGACTCTGAAACTTGAACAACACCTGCAGCCATCAGATCCCGCGGAGATGTCGACCACCATGTTCAATCTGGCCGCTTGCTGTCGTATCAGCGGCGATTTCTCGCGCGCGGAATCCCTGCTTCAGAGCGCTCTCGAGGTGAGGAGAGCCCACAGCAAAGACGACCCGCGCCGCCTGGCCTCCACCCTGCGCGGGCTCGGCGAGCTTCGGGTCGCCGAGAACGAGCTCGTACAGGCCGAGTCCTTTTACGCCGAGTCGCTCGCGCTATGGCAGGACAGACCGCAGGCAAGCGATTCGGAGCTCGCGCTGCTGCTCTCCCGCCAAGGCACGCTGCTGTCACTTCTCGGCCGCCACAGCGAGGCGCAAGAAACCCTCGGCCGAGCGATCTCGATGAGCGAGGTGACCCTGGGCAAGAACCACCCACAGGTCGGCGAGTGCCTCCTTCTGGCAGCCGAGGCTCATCGCCGCAGCGGAGCGGCGGCGGCAGCCGAGTCGCTCGCGAGCCGAGCCCTCGTGATCTATGAAGAGAAGCTCGGCTCCAGTGCCCCTCGCTCCCTCGCCTTCCGGTCCCTGCTGGATGAGCTGTGCTCTGGGGACGCCGACCGATGACAACGACGACGCGCTCAGGATTCTAGGCATGTCCTTCTCGAGGCCTGCGAACGCCGTTCCGGCGAGCGCCCGGACCATGAGGACCACCCTGGAATGGCAACACGCAATCTCCGCCGTCTCAGCCCTCGCCGTCGCCTTCGCCGAAGCCGGCTCCGTACACTCTCCCCGCACCAGCGCTCCGCAGGCACCGGCAAGCGCCTGGACGACCGGCTGGTCAAGTTTCACCGTGCACGATGCAGCGCCGATGGCCGCCGGCCCTGATCCCTCAGGACCCGCAAGGGTCCCGGGGACACTCCTGGTTCCATTCGCGCACGAAGGCCGGCGCCCGGGACCCGAGTCTCAGCCAGAATGCCTTGTGGTCGCGCATCTCGCAAATGCCTACGCTGAGGTCGATGTGTTCCTTCCTCATCTTGGTCACCTGGTCATGGATGCTCGTGATCAACTTGCCCTCTGCGAGTCGACCCTCGGCCGCCGCGCACATGTCCCTCAGGGGCGCGGCGAAGCCCCAGTGGGTCCCGAGGTTCTCCAACTTCTCCCCCCAGGCCGCTGCCTGCCCGAGCCGCTCTTCGACGTCCGCCGCAGGCTTCCCCCCGGCGAGGCAAGCCGCCTTCCCCCACGAGAGATCGAGCGGGTACTCATATCGCCGCGCCTCGAGCGATTGCTTCAATAGTTGCGCCACGCCCTTCAACACGACCAATGCGTCCTCCGGCTGGTCGCGGTCCATATCGGCGCCGGCCAGGTGCAGTCCCGCCTCCGGCAGTGCGCTCCTGCTCCATTCATACGAAGAGACCCAGCTGTGCCACTCGTTGTACCCGGCCTTGCCCTTGCTCACCGCATCTACTGCCCGATCGATCAACTTGCTCTTGTCGTCGTCGGCGACCGAACGATCTCCCAGGGTCTCCTCGTCCTTGGCGAACGCCGCGGCCACCTTCGCCCGAAGCTGCCGGCGCGCTCCCGCGTCCAGCGGACAACCCACGGCACCGGCCATCAGTTCGACCTCGAACTCAAAGAGGCCGCCGTCCGGTGTACCGTTATCCCGGGCGCGGTCGAGGGCCACCGCCGCATCCGTCCTGAGCGCGCGATCCTGTGCACAGTCCGCTTGATACGCCATCTGCTCTGACCGAAACATCCAAGCGCAGCCGAGAGCGCCCAGCTTCGGGTCTCGCGAGATCGTGGGATCCTGCGCGAGGACCTTGAGTCCGAGGGAGATCGCGTTGTCGACGAGAACCCACTCCTGGCGCCGGCTCGGATCGGCGCAAGGACCACGGCGTTGCGGGTCGCGGTCCTGGAGCCATAGAGCGGCGTCCCTGTCCAGGTCCCTCTCGGTCTCCCGCGCGGTGACGAACGCCGGCTGCGGCTGGTCTCCCTGCCGTGCCTTGATCGACTGCCAATCCTCGTACTCCGGGACGTGGGCTGGGTCCTTCGCCAGCCGCGTTGCGTAGCTGGCCATCTTCTGCACGACCAGAGCACGGGTTAGACCGTCCTCTGCCTCTGGGTTCTTCTTGCACGCGCTGAAGTCAGCAGCCGCGGCCTTTGCGTTGAGCAGCACGGAATCCCAGTTCATCGGCAGGTCGGACTCGGCAGGTCCCCGACACATGAGGCGCGGAAACCCCTTGCTGATGACCTTGCCGGCTTCGGCCATCGCATTCTCTGCCTGTTGGAGCTCGGGGCAAGGTGGCGGCTGCAGCCGGCTTCCGTTCCAAGTGACGATCGCGATCAGGCTGACAATGATGGCGAGCACTGCACTGATGATCATGAGAGGTCTCGGGATCCCGACCTTCTGTTCCCCGGCCATCGATGTCGCCCCTTTCTTGGTTCAGAGCGCCGGCGGGCGGCCCGTCCGCAGCCACCGCACGCCCCGTTCGGCCACCAGCTGCTCGACGAGGAGCACCCCTTGGGCGTCGCTCGTCGCGGCGAACGACTCCCGAGTCCCCTCCGTCAGGTTCAGCGGTATCGGCGGCAGGATGTCCCCACCCACCGCGCCGCAGCCGGGGAGAACCCGACCCTCAATCTGCTCCGTCCCTGCGTCCCCCGACAGCCAGAGGAGCCGGCACCCCGTTGCCTCGGCGACGGCGACCAGGCGCAGCAGCTCCGTGCCGGCGATGCCGGCCCGCTGCACGGCCGACCCTCCGCTCGCGGTCGTGTCGACCACCGTCCACGCGACGATCTGATCCCCGCTTGGCACCAGCTTGTCCGTCTCGTTCCACGCTAGGAGCGCCTGCGTCGCCGAGGTCCGCAGCAGCGTCGGGTGGCGCTGGAACGCCGCCTGCGGACCACCTTGCGTGCCCAGTCCCCCCTCGGTCCTCCCCGCGCTCGAGAAGGTCTGCGAAACGATCTGTCCGCCGATCGTCGCTCCGGGGCCGGTCGTGCCGACGGCTGTCCACGCGGCGAGCAGCTGGTCCGGGCCGAGCTGCGCCAGCGCCGGCTCCGCAAAGGAGGTCCCGACCGTCGCGGTGCCGACCGTCACCACCTGAGGAATCCCGGCACCCTGCGGCCAGACCTGCTGCGCGAAGTAGCCATCGGCCGTCGTCCAGCCGACCCACGCCTCTCCGCCGGCCGATGACAGCGCGAGACCCGTCGCGCTCTCCTGCGCCGCGGTCGACGGCGAGTAGATCGCGCAGCGGTTCGCGCCCGGCAGCGCCCGGCAGAGCCGGTACGGCTTGGCGGTCACGTTACCGCCCTCGATCCAGGCGACCAGGAACGAGTCGTCGTCGAGCGCCACGACCGCGGGATCGTACTCGTCGAGGTTCGGATCCACGGCCACCGGGAGGACGCCTCCGAGCGTTTTCCCCGCTGCATCCAGGAACCGACCCAGCACGTCGCGCAGGGTCGAGTTGCTCTGCGGCTGGGTCCACACCGCGAAGCTCACGCCGTGGCTGTTCGTGGCGATGACCGGGTCCGCCGCGGTGCCGGCGACCGTTTGCTCGGCAAGCTCGACGGCCGCGGTCGCCGTCGCGGCGGGCGAGGCGAGCACCAGGCTCAGCGTCCGGGTCGGCTCCTGCCGGTTGTCGGCGACCGACGAGAGCTGCACGGTTCGCTCCGAGGCGTCGCCGTTTCCCCAGCTCAGCCTCGCCGGCTGCGGCTGGCGAAAGTCGTTCCGGCGGGCAGTGACGGCCTTCGCGGACACGATGGTCTTGAGCACTCCGGCGGCGCCGCCGACCCTCGGGACCGGCACTGCCAGCACGTCGCCCGACCGCAGCGCAAACCGCTCCCGCAGGAAGACGGCCTCGCCGGCGCCCGTGCCCACCGCCACCGCGACGGGCGCTCCAGGAGCGCTCTCCACGTGCCCGATGTTGAAGGCGTTCGGCTCGCTGAAGGCGGTGACGGAGACGGTCACGGGCACCCCCGCGAGCGGCTGCGACCCGGCAGGGAAGCTCACCAGGGCCGCCGCCTGCTCCTTGCCCGGTAGCGTCATGGTCAAGGAGACCGGGCTCCCGTCGAGCTCGTAGGTCACGGCCACACGGTAACCACCGCTGCCGGCCACGAACGGGATCGGCGTCCAGGTGACGAACGCGGGGTTCGCCTGGGTTCCGCCGCGCCCGTCGACGACGCTGCGCACCGCCAGGACCCCTCGCGGCGAGACCGTCTGGGTGCTCGAGAACTGGCCCTGCGACAGGCGGTCGAGGATGCTCGTCTTCGCGGCGCTCGGATCGAGGGCGTTCCAGCGCAGGTCCACCTCGCGGGCGTGCTGTGCCAAGCTCACGACACTGTCGGGAACGGCGCCCACGAAGCCGTTCCCCCGCAGCCGCAGGACCGCTAGCGATGGCGCCGTGGCGAGGCTCGCCGGCAGGTGGCCCTCCAGCAGGTTCATGTCGAGATACACCTCCTGGAGGGAGGTCAGCTGGCTCCAGTCGACCGCGTCGAGACCGCCCGTGAGCCGATTCGTCCCAAGGCTCAAGATCTGCAGCTGGTGGAGACCCGCCAGCTCCCCCGGCAGCGGCCCCGAGAGGTTCGCGAGGCCAAGCTCCAGGCGCTGGAGCTGCGAGAGCGCGCCTAGGCTTCCGGGGATCGACCCTTGGAGGTTGTTTCCCCCCAGGCGCAGCTCGGTCAGCTGCACAAGATTGCCGAGCGCCGGCGGGATCTCGCTGTCCAGGGCGTTGTTGTACAGCCACAGCTTCGTGAGCTTGGTCAACTGGCCCAGCTCGGCGGGGATTGGGCCCGTCAACCGGTTCCCGTTCAACGTGAGCAGCGTCAGGTTCACGAGCTGGCCGAGCCCGGTAGGGGTCGTGCCGGCGAACAGGTTCTCCTCGAGCGCCAGATATTGGAGCCCGGTGAGCGGCACGAAGACGTCCAGCGTGTCGGCGATCGCGTTGAAACGCAGATCAACGTAGAAGAGATTCGTCATCCCGCCGAACCCCGGCGGCATTGGGCCGGTGAGCGCGTTCCAGTTGGCCCTGGCGAGGCTCAGGTCGTTGAACAGCTCGAGCTGCCCGAGCGAGGTGAGGCCCGCGAACTTGGTCAGATCCCCGAGGCTGCCCCGCAGGCGGTTCCCCGGGAGGCGGAGCTGGACTACGTTCCCCCCGACACAGCCCACCCCATGCCAGGTGCAAGGGTCGCCGGACGTCCAGCCGGAGGAGTCCAGCCAGTGCGGACCGTCCAGCACCTGGTAGAACTGGTTCAGCGCGTCGAGCTCCGACGGGCTCACGGCCTCGAGGCGGGCCGCGGCGAGCAGTGCGGCGGCCAGCGCAACACCCAACGAAAGAGTCCTCATGGGGCCCCCTTTCCGGCTCTGGTTCTTACTGACTGGTAAAGTACAAGTCTAATCGAAGAAGGTGTCAGAGAGGTAGAATAGGCGTCATCGACAACACGAGGAGCGGCGCACGGACCTCTCCTGGGCCGTACGAGGGGAACGACAGGGCCACGACCATGCCCCCGAAGGTCTTCATCAGCTACAGCCACGAGGACGAACGGTGGAAGGAGCTTCTCGTCAAGCAGCTCGGCGTGCTTGAGCGCGAGGGTCTGGTCGAGACCTGGCACGACGGCCTCATCCGGCTCGGGACCGACTGGTTGCCGGCGATCGAGGCGTCGATGGCCGGCGCCCGGGTTGCCGTGCTCATCGTCTCCGCCGACTTCCTCAACTCCGACTTCATCCGCCGGCGCGAGATCCCCCTGCTCCTCGACCGCCGTACCCACCAAGATCTGCTCGTCATCCCGATCATTGCGCGGCCCTGCATGTGGCGGCAGGTGCCGTGGTTGGCGGCGATGCAGGCGCTTCCTGGCAAGGGCAAGAGCCTCGCGGAGCTGGGTGCTGTCAAGGCCGAGAAGGCTCTCTCCGAGCTTGCCGGGGAGATCTTGCAGCGTGTGCCACCTGACGGGCCGAGCCCGACCCCGAGGCCCCAGACCTCCGAGCCGGCACCGCTGCCGGCGCCGCCCGCCGGAGCCGGCGGGCTCGCTGCGCGGCAGTTCGACTCTCCCCCCAGCGCGAATGGACATCTGCGGCTCACGCGGACCGCGTGGATCGCGCTCATCGCGCTCCTTGCAGTGGGCACGCTGACCATCTTCGGCATCCGTGCATCAAAGGAATCGGGCTTGTACCTCCGGATGCCGGTCCGCGCGCACCAGGCGCTCACGGCGCCCATGCTCGAGGCCGTGAAGGGCAAGGCGCCGAAGATCTATGGACCCCAGCCGGTCGACTTCGATTTGGTCGTTGGCACCTGCGCCGTCATTGATCTTGAGCAGGGCCACCGGCTGGTCACTGGAGATTTCGAGGCCTGCAAGCCTTCTCCCAACTCCAGCCATCCGTCCCATCCTCAGATTCGACCCAGCTCGACGGCATGATGCCGCAGCCGTGGCGCTGGAGGACCGAAGCTCCTTCCTGCCTCCGCTGCGAACCCGCCCGGCCCGACATCTTCCGACGGGGTCCTCGGCAGGACCGCCGCCTGAGGCCCGACCGGCGCGACCTGCCGCACCACCCCCGCAAAGCCGGTCGTGCCCGCCTTCCCCTTGATCTCCGCCTGGTCTCGCCGCACGTCCATGCCCTGCCAACCCTCGAGCTCAACAGCCCGAGCCGCGCCGCGAGCTCGTAGGCCAGGTTGCCCCTTCTCGCGGGCCTCCGCGACCAGCTTCCCCAGATCGGCGCGTCGTCTCGATCTCTCCTGGAGCGAGGCGGTCCACGTCGCCTCCGTCGTCGGCCTCGACGCTCAGGCGTTCCTCGATCAGGCTGGGGCCCAGCTTCCGAATCCTCCCGCATGCGCAAGCCGGCGGCCCGCCGCTACGGCCGTCCCCTCGCCCGCCTTACCTCCGCGGCGTCCCATCGACCCAGCCCTTGACCGCTTCTGGCGGCCGGCACCTAGGGCCAAGAGGGGTGCGCTCTCGCGAGCGCTCGCCGTGGCGGCGAGCGCCTGCAATCAAAGGAGCGCACATGCCCGAGACCTCCCCGCAACTGCCCATCGCCTACCGCGGCCGCCGCACCGAGGACGGCACCGCCTTCGTGGAGGCCCTCACCGCCATCGGCGCCTGGCACCTCCTCGACCCCCGCCTCGACCTGCGCAACCACTCGCCGACCGGCTTCGAGTGGGGCTACGGTGGCTCCGGCCCCGCGCAGCTCGCGCTCGCCCTCGCCGCGAGCCGCTTGCCCGACGACCTTGCCCTGATCCTCTACCAACGCCTCAAGTTCAAGCTGGTCGGACGCCTCTGCCGGCAGTGGCGCTTCCAGGCCACCTACCTCGACGACCTCCTTGCCCGGATCATCGCTGCCGACGCCGCGGCCGACGCGCGCGAGGAGCGCGACCCCGGCGCTCCCTCGACCTCCGCCGCCGCCCCGGAGGTCGCCGCATCATGACTCCCGCCGCCGCCCAGGACTTCCTCCGCCGCGCCGTCCCCGCCACCCTGCCGGTCCTCCTCGTCGGCGCCCCCGGCGTCGGCAAGACCGCGATCGTCAAGCAGCTCGCCCTGGAGCTCGACCTCCCGCTCGTCGTCTCCCATCCGGTCACCAGCGAACCGACCGACTACCGCGGCCTCCCCTGGATGGTCGACGGCCGCGCCACCTTCCTCCCCATCGGCGACCTCGAGCGCCTGGCCGAGCTCGACGGCCGCCCCGCCATCTGGCTCATCGACGACCTCGGCCAGGCGCTCAACGCCACCCAGGCCGCCGTCATGCAGCTCGTCCAGCGCGACAGCCGCGCCCTCAACGGCTTCCGCCTCCCCGACACCGTCGCCGTCGTCGCGTGCAGCAACCGCGCCCAGGACCGCGCCGCCGTCGGCATGTTCCTCGCCCCCCTGGTCTCCCGCTTCACCACCGTCCTCACCGTCGAGCCCGAGCCGGTGTCCTTCGTCAACTGGGCCATCCGCCGCGGCGGCTTCCATCCCCTGGTCGCCTCCTTCATCCGCTGGCAGCCCGACCACCTCCTCGACCAGACCCGCCCCGAGCACAGCCTCGAGCCGCGCTGCTCGCCGCGCACCTGGGAGCACGTCTCGCGCCTCCTCGACCTCGGCCTCGCCCCCGACGACCTGCTCGAGCCCGTCCGCGGCGCCATCACCCCGTCCGTCGCCATCGAGTTCCTCGCCTACCTCCGCGTCTTCGCGAGCCTCCCCAACGCCGACCTCGTCCGCGCCGATCCCGACGGCGCGCCGTTGCCCACGGCCCTCGACGCCACCTACGCCACCACCGTCCACCTCGCCCTCGCCACCAGATCCGCCGACTTCCCCCTCCTCTGGCGCTACGTCCAGCGCCTCCCGCCCGAGTTCCAGCTCCTCTTCATGCTCACCGCCATCGCCAGGCAGCCGCCGCTCGTCCACACCGCCGCCTACAACGACTGGGCCACCCGGCCCGAGAACGTCGCGATCCTCCAGTGATCGCCAGGAGACCGCCACGATGATCGCCAGCCCCACCGCCTCAGCCACCGCTGCCGCCACCGTCGCCGCGACCCCCCCCGCCCCCCTGCCGACCGCCAGCCTCACCGAGCGCGCCCTTCTCGTCGCCCTCAACGTCCACGAGTGGCGGGGCCGCCGCCGCGACCGCGACGTCACCGAGAGCGTCGCCCGCGAGCACGGCGCCGACTCGACCGCCGGCTGCTACACCAAGGCCCTCGTCCCCAAGACCTTCTTCGCCCCCATCGCACAGGTGCGCAGCGAGGCCCGCACCGTCCACTGCCTGCTCACCCTCCCCTGGTGCGACGACGGCTACCGCATCCTCCCGGCCGACCTTCATCTCGACTACATGGAGCGCTTCCGCGAACTCCGCGCCCGCTTCCACGCCGCCGTCTCCGGCTTCCTCGCCGCCTACGACGACGCCAAGGCCGCCGCCCGCGCCAGCCTCGGCTCGCTCTACAGCGACGACGACTACCCCTCCTCCGATCGGCTCCGGCAGGCCTTCGAGCTCGAGGTCAAGCTCCAGCCCCTGCCCACCGCCGGCGACTGGCGCCTCGACCTGCCGGCGCCGACCGTCGAGCGCCTCCGCCTCGACCTCGAGGCCCGCCTCGCGGACGCCCAGCGCCACGCCATGGGCGACCTCTACCGCCGCCTCGCCGCCGTCGTCTCGCGCATGGCCTCGACCCTCGCCGAGCCCGACAAGCGCTTCCGCAACACCCTGGTCGGCAACGTCCGCGAGCTCTGCCAGCTCCTCCCCTCCCTCAACATCGCCCGCGACCAGGACCTCGCCTCCCTGGCCCGCGAGATCGAGCAGCGCCTCGCCGCCCTCGACCCCGCCCTCCTCCGCCTCGATCCCGCGACCCGTCAGAGCGCCGCCTTCGAAGCCGCGACCCTCCTCGAGGCCGTCGAGAAGCGCCTCGCCTCCTACACCGGCGGCGCCGCCTAGACCGCCCGGCCCGCCGCTCCCGCGCGGACGGCGGGCCGCGCCCGACCCTGATCGAGGTGCAGCGATGACTCAGCCCGACTCCTTGCAGCGACCCCTGGCGCGCCTCATCCTGCGCCACCCCTTCCTCGCCACCCTCGCCCTCCGCCTCGAGCGCGTCGAGGACCCCTCCGCCGGCACCGCCTGGACCGACGGCGTCCGCCTCGCCGTCGACCCCGCCTGGTTCGGAGGCCTCGACGACGACCAGCGCGTCGTCGTCGTCGCCCACGAGTGCTACCACGTCGCCCTCGCCCACCACCTCCGCCGCGGCGGCCGCGACCACGCCCGCTGGAACATCGCCTGCGACTACGCGGTCAACGCCCTGCTCCAGGTCGACGGCTTCCTCCTCCCGCCCGGCGCCCTCCTCGACCCCCGCTTCGGCGATGCCTGCGCCGAGGCCATCTACAGCCAGCTGCCCCCCGAGCCGGACGAACCCGCGGCAGGTGCCGGCACGTCTCCGCCCTCCGCCGGCATCGGCAACTCCGCGACCTCCCCGCACGCGGCCGGCCGCACCGGCACCCCGCGGCCTCCCGCCGGCGCCATCGCCACCCCACCCCCCGCCAGCGCCAGCCCCGCCACCGGCGCCACCACCACCGCTCCCCCCGCCGGCATCGTTCCCTCACCCTCGCCCTCACCCTCCGACACCGGAGATTCCCAGCCATCACCTCGCCGCCCCGAGACCTTCGGCCAGGTCCGCGACCAGCCCTTCCCATCGCCGCCCACGCCCGCCCAGCAGGAAGCCCGCCTCGCCGAGCACGCCGTCCTCATCACCGCCCTCGCCCAGCAGGCCCGCGCCGCCGGCAAGGACAGCTTCGGCGCGAGGCGCGCGGCGACCGCGGCCCGCCAGCCCGCCACCGTCGACTGGCGAGCCCTCCTCGTCGAGTTCCTCACTGCCCGCCACGAGCAGGACTACACCTGGCTGCGCCCCAACCCCCGCTACGCCCTCCTCGGCCTCTTCCTCCCCCTCCTCGAGGCCACTGCCCCCGGCCGGGTCGCCTTCGTCGTCGACACCTCCGGCTCCGTGCCGCCATCCGCCCTCGACGCCGTCACCGCCGAGCTCGAGGCATACCTCCGCCAGTACCCCACGATCACCCTCGACGTCCTGTACGCCGACGCTAAGGTCACCGGCCGCGCCTCCTTCACCGCCGCCGACCTGCCCCTCCGCCTCGAGCCGATCGGCGGCGGCGGCACCGACTTCCGCCCTGCACTGGCCGCTCTCGCCGACGCCGACGATCCGCCTGCCTGCATCGTCTATCTGACCGACCTCGAAGGGATCTTTCCTGCCGAGCCTCCTCCGATCCCGGTCATCTGGCTTGTCTTCGGCCACCCACTCTCGTCGCTCAACGCACCCTTCGGCAAGGTTGTCCAGCTGACCTATTGACCGTAACCACAAACTCCTGAAAGGACAATCGCACGTGGCGCCGCGACCGCCAGGCCGGAGCGGGAGCCACTACCGTGAGGGGCTACCCATAGCAGCCCACTCATAAGCTTGTGCCAAGAGACGGGAATAACGGAAACTCTTGGCAAGATACCCGATTCGGTTTCACCTGAGGTAAGCCCAGCAATCCTGGTGGCACAGCCCTGTGACTGAAATGACCACAGCACTCCCGGCACGCATCCTGCTCATCTCTGACGACGTCAAGCTCCAAAAAGACATCGAGGGCATCTTCCTCGATGAGTTCGAGGTTCGCTCCTTCAGGAATGCCGATGACGCGTTTCTGGCGTTGAACGCACTTGAGGTTGACCTGGTGATCGCGGACGTCCAAACGCCCAGACTCCAAGGCTTCCCTCTCTGGCTCCAGCGCCTCAAGAAGTCGCTACCCGAAGTGCCAATCATTGTGGTGGTGGAGTCCGAGTTTTGGGCGGACGTGGCGAGGGACGCCGGCGCCAATATTATCATCAGGGATCACCTCTTCGACGATAGGGAGCTGCGCACTCGGGTCTACGAAATACTCAGTCGTGATCGATTGAAGGTACCGACCGGTCAAGGCAACGGTGATACAAGCGCGGCTCAGGACACCTCAGGTTCAACAGGTCTGCCTGCGCCTTTGGATACCGCACCTACGGCCACGCCCATCAGAACGCCATCAATCGCCGGTGCTGGGGGTGATACAGAAAGGACCGTAAACGGCATGCCCGTAAAGCCTCCGATGCCACTTGCCTCGCCTTCCGAGGCGCGGCCGAAGCTCTCTGTAGCTTCCACCATCGATGACGCCCGCCCGGCGCTGCAGCACGACGACGAAGCTCTTGCGAGGTCCGCTGAAGCCGCAGGCGCGGCGACAGCTGCTGGCCGTGACAGAGAAAAGCAGGAGAACTACGACGCGTTCTTGAGCTATAGCAGTCAGGACAAAGGCTTGGTGACAGAGATCGCAAGGCGGCTGCAGCGCCATGGACTGAGCGTTTGGCTGGACGCGTGGCAGCTGCGGCCTACCCATCTATGGGGGTTAGCCGTCGAGAAGGCACTTAGGATTTCGCGGGTAGTGATCGTATGCATCGGCTCGGAGGGTCCAGGCCTCTGGAACGATGCGGAGATCAATGCCATAAGGTCCCGGCCAAGGTTCAATCGGGTTTTGACCGCCATCGTCCTGCTGCCGGGTTGCCCAACACCGTCAGCACTGGCCACGTTTGTCAAGGCTGAACTCTTGTTCGACCTGCGCAGCGGTTTGAATGAGGAAGGTCTCAATCAACTTGTGAAGGAGCTTACCCGCGAGATGCGTCAGCTTGCAGCAAGCGGCGCCACTGCCACGGCGAGCAAGAAAGGAGAGGCGCCAGCACAGGAAACCGCCGGAACAGTGATTGGCGAGCCCCATTCTCAGCTTGCCTCGAGCTCGAGTGAACCCACTCTAAGTCAGTCTGCTTCTGCGAGCCAACAAGCCCCGCGAGACCTCGATGGAGAGGGAACACCGCAGAGCCCGCGCGTGGAGACCGCTACCGCAGCTATCCTGGTGGCGAGCGTCAGCGACTTACCGACGGCCGAGGATCATCTTGGTTTCCCTCCTTATGTCATGGCGCTCGCTGGGTTCCTTGCCTCCGAGAGGACAGTGCCACCCCTCACTTTATCGATCGAAGGAACCTGGGGCAGCGGCAAGTCGTCGTTCATGCTGCAGCTCAAGAAAGCGCTTCGCGACGGCCTAGGATTGGTGGCGTCGGCGCCTGACGACTCAGCGCGTGGCTCGGGGCGTGCCCGTAGGCAGCCACGCTGCTTTACTATATGGTTCAATGCCTGGCGACACGACAAGGAAGACGCGCTATGGGCCGCATTCGCTCTCGATTTCATTCGCCAGGTCTCCAGCCAGCTGACCTTCCGGCGCCGGCTGCTTGCGCGGAGCCGGCTCTTCCTGAGCCGGTATCGCTGGTGGGATGGCTGGCTCGAGCTGGCGCGGGCGCTGGCGATCTGGCTGCTCCTAGCCGTGCTCTGCCTGGGTCTGCCGGTCGCTCTGATCTCGTCCCATCGCGTCGGCACGGCAATCGAGCGGCTAGGCCACCGCTTGCTGACCGAGCCAAGCAGGGCCCCGGGAGCCCCGCGGGAGGGTACGAGGGCCGGAGGAACCGAGAGCACCACGAGTTTCACGGCGCCGGCGACGCCACTCACCGCCGCTCCCACTGCCAGCCGGTTGGCGCAGAAGCAGCCTTCGCAGGAAAGTGAAGACCAGCCCTGGCGAGAACTGATTAGATGGTGGTTTGGGTTGGGCGCGGGGGGAGCTTATGCTGCCGGCGCCATTTCCCTGGTGCTCAAGCTCAAGTGGATGCTCGGGAATCCCCTGGAGATCCGGTTACGGCAGCACCTGCGCTCCCCCGACTACGAGGGCCGAGTAGCGTTCATCGAGACCTTTCACGAGGACTTTCGCCGCATCGTGGCGGCCTACGCCGCCGATGCGAAGATCTATGTGTTCATTGACGACCTTGATCGTTGCGACGTGCCGAAAGCCGCGGACCTTATGCAAGCACTTAATCTCCTGATCGCGGACGACTCGCACCTGACCTTCATCATAGGCATGGATCGCGAAAAGGTCGCGGCGGGCCTCGCGGTCAAGTACGAGAAGCTTCTGCCTTATCTCCTCATGTCTCGCAACTCGCTCACGGAGGCGGGTGACGGCCTCGGCTCGCCGCCCGGGCTCGAGTACGGCTACACCTTTATCGAGAAATTTATCCAGCTGCCGTTCCGCGTACCCACTCCTGGCGCGGGCGACATCGACAGGTTCCTTTGCTCGATCGCTGGCAGCCCGACCCGAGTCGGCGAATGGCAGAAGATGAAGCCCATCAAGGTTCGAGCCACGGGTTCAGAAGATCGCGGCGAGGAGGAGTCCGAGACACACGATATATTGTCGTCGCGTCGAGTCGCTGCCAGCTCACGGTCTGATGCCAACGGTGATCTGGCTGAGCATGGCCCAGATACGCGCGGTGCCACGACCGCGAATCAGCGTAGTCCGGCGGCGAGCCGTCGCATCCTCGAGCTGCTCGACCAGGACGATTCCGAGGCGCTGCGCCACCTGTCGCGCATGGTGGCTCCGACTCTGGGTAACAACCCGCGGCGGTTGAAGCAATTTGTCAACCTGTTTCGCCTACAAGCCTACATCGCCGCCGCAACCGGAGGCTTCCATGAGCTTCCGGGCAAGCCGCCACTCACGTTGGAACAACTGGCGAAGTTTGTCGCCATCAGCCTGGTGTGGCCAGGAATCCTTGCCGATCTGGCGGAGGACACCAGCCTGCTTCAGCGTTTGGAACAGCATGCCCTCGACATCCTGCCCGAAAGCGAACTCGTGGGCGCGAGCCCGCTGAAGCGGTGGCTCAGGCAATCAGCGATGCGGCCACTGCTGCGTTATGGTTGCGTAGCTGATCCCTACGAGCCACGACGGTACAGCCTCGCGTTCCTGGATGTTGATCGCCTTCTGCGAGTCTCTCCTTCCGTGCCCCGAGCTACCGACAGTGCGGTGCCCTAATCTCGGCGCTCGGCGCAAGTGACTTCGGGTCCGCAAACCCCGAAGGAGGCCACATCCAGCGTAGAGGGCCAGGCATCTTGATGGCACCCTTCGCGCCCATTTGCCACCGCGAGCGTTGCGATTCGATCGCCTCACCACCGGCTTCAAATTTCGATCGTTTTCCATTGACACATTTCTATTCCTCGCATAGCTTGACCGAAGTGCACGGCTCCTGAACCTGGCAGCAGATTCCCGCGCACCGTCACCTTCCCCGTCGCTCCAACCACCCCTCTCACTGTTACCCCATCGACCCGGAGCCCCGATGCCCGTCCTCGCCATCGCGAACCACAAAGGCGGCGTCGGCAAGACCACCACCGCCGTCAACCTCGCCGCCTGCCTCGCCGCCGCCGGCCGCCAGGTCCTTCTGATCGATTGTGACCCGCAGGGCTCCGCCAGCCGCTGGCTCGGCTTCATCCCCGAGCCAAACGATCCAGCGCGTCCGCGTCCGTTCCTCGAAGACGTCTTCTCCGGCAAGGCCGACCTCGCCGCCGCCACCCATCCCACCGCCATCGACCGCCTTGCCCTCGTCCCCGCCTCGGCCGAGCTCGCCGTGCAGGACCGGCTGCTGGTCGGCAAGCCCGCCCCGGCCGCCGTCCTCGCCCGCGCGCTGCGACCCGCGCGGTCCCTCCCGTTCGACGACATCCTCCTCGACTCCCCGCCCCAGCTCGGCCTGCTCTCGTGCAACGTCCTCGCCGCCGCCGACGAGCTGCTCATACCCCTCTCGCCCGACCCCCTCTCGGTCGCCGTCCTCGACGAGCTCTTCCAGTCCGTCGCCACCATCCGCGACTGGCTCAACCCCGCCCTCCGCGTCGCCGGCATCCTCCTCGTCCGCGTCCGCGCCCAGACCCTCCTCGCCCGTCAGGTCGCCACCGACCTCGCCGCCCGCTACGGCGACCTCATCCTGCCCATCCAGATCCGCGAGACTGTCCGCGCCGCCGAGGCCCCGTCCCGCCACCTGCCCCTTATCCTCGCGAGCCCGGATACCGGCGCCGCCGAGGACTACCGCCGGCTCGCCCGGCTCCTCCTCTCCGGCGAGCGCTCCATCGACCGCCACCACGTTCCTCCGGCCGGCGAGATCGCCCACCCTGCCCAGAAGTCCAGGTGAGAAGCCCTGCGACCTCTCCCCTCCCCACCCGATGCACCGGAACCGGTACGGCCAGCTTTCGGCGGCTCTCGCCCGCCCCCGCCCCCACCCCCTCAGTCCTCGATCCCCAGCAGCTTCCGCACCGCCTCCCGCACCAGCGACGATTCCGACCGCCGCTCCTGGAACGCCCGCAGGCGCAGCGCCTCCGCCTCGTCCTCGTGGAACCAGATGGTCTTCTTGACGCCGCCCTCCGTGATGCCGGCCTTCTCCTGCCTGAGCTTGGGGTCGCTGTCTCGGGGTGACATTGCCGGAGCGTAGGACTTCCGTCACGACATTTTTACAGCTTTACATTCTTCCTGACTTCTGCCATCCTACCACCACCCAGGAACTCGCCGCCGCCATGCCCGACGACACCGCCACCACCGCCATCATCCACAGCGCCCAGGCCGCTCTTGCAGCCGTCACCTCCGACCTCGTCGCCCTCCAGGACCGCCTGGCCGCCATCAACCGCCAGCTCCCTGTGCCCCCCGATCAAGAGTCGATGCTCGAAGGCAAGATCCCGCCCGACGTCGCCACCGAGCTCTCCGGCTGCATCGACTGCCTGAACGACGACATCCTCCTCCAGGCCGTCGAGATGTTGCGTCACGCGGCCGCCGTCACCCCGCACGACCTGGTCCAGGCCTTCCACCGCCAAGAGGAGAGACGACGCCGCGAGCAACGCTGACCTCCACTCCACGCGTCCAAGCGCCCCTCGCGCCGCCCCCGCGCCGCCCCCGCGCCACCTCCGGCCACGCCGATCACCCCCATGCGCGCATCCACCCCTCTCCCCCGCGCCCCTACTCCCGCGGCCTTCACCGCCCTCACCAGCCACCCGCCGCCACCCACCGCCCCTCAGCCAGGTCAGGATGTGACCACCGTAC
>Ga0210384_10000782_pt1 | contig 47157 bp, 39 predicted proteins | sample IncBWH2MmetaG_FD_160574 | JGI IMG/M metagenome (GOLD analysis project Ga0210384, IMG submission 160574) | Forest soil microbial communities from Barre Woods Harvard Forest LTER site, Petersham, Massachusetts, United States - Inc-BW-H-2-M | ecosystem: Environmental > Terrestrial > Soil >... | reverse complement strand
TCGCGACCCCAAGCAGCCCGTGGATGACGCGTACACGGCGAAAATCCATAAATACACCACGCAGCCATTCTTCACCTCGCCGCTCGTCGACTATTTGCCAGCTTCGAAGAATGTTCCGACTCCAGATGCAGTGCTCGGCGACGTCGCTGGCGCGCCGGGAATCCTTCCGTACGCGGAAGACGTGTACAAATATATGCGCCTCCTCGAAAAGGCCAGTACGCGCGTAAAGGTCTTCTCCATCGGCAAAACGGAAGAAGGGCGCGAGATGATCGCTGTGGCGGTCTCTTCGCCGGAAAATTTGAAAAACCTGGAAGAAAATCGCGCGCAACTCGCGAAGCTGGCCGATCCTCGCACGATAAAACTGGATGACTCGGAAGCCGACCGCATCGTCGCGCAAGCTGTGCCCGTGTATTACATCACCGGAACAATTCATTCGCCCGAAACCGGGGCACCGACTGCGTTAATGGAGTTGGCGTACCGCCTCGCGGTCGACGAGAGCCCCTACATCCGCGAAATCCGCGATGGCATGATCACGCTCATCACGCCGGTCGTCGAGGTCGACGGCCGCGACCGCATGGTGGACATCTATCGCTGGCATCTCTCGCACCCCAAGGATTTTTATCCGCCGCTGATTTATTGGGGCAAATACGTCGCTCACGACAACAACCGCGACGCTATGGGCGTAACACTCAAGCTCACGGAAAACGTCCTCAACACATACGTCGGCTGGAAGGCTCAGGTGCTGCACGACCTGCATGAATCCGTGCCCTATCTCTACGACAACACCGCTGGCGATGGCCCCTTCAACGCCTGGGTCGATCCAATTCTCACCGACGAATGGGAAATGATTGGCTGGCGCAACGTTTCCGACATGACCAAGTTCGGCATGCCCGGCGTTTTCACGCACGGCGTTTTTGACACCTGGTCGCCGGGCTATCTGATGTTTATCGCTGCGATGCACAACGGCATCAGCCGCCTCTACGAAACATTCGGCAACGGCGGCGCGGACACGCTGGAGCGCACGCTCGACCAGGAAGAATACGCGCGCACGTGGTACAGGCAAAATCCTCCGCTGCCGAAAGCTCTTTGGTCGCAGCGCGACAACAACAATTACGAACAAACCGGCCTGCTCACTTCGCTCCATTATTTCAACGAAAACAAACGGCTCTTCCTCAAGAATTTCTATCTCAAAGCCAAACGCTCCGTCACGAAGCCCGGCGCGGAAGGTCCCGCAGCATACGTTTTGCCCGCAGATGATCCACGCTTAGGCTCGCAAGCAGCGTTGTTGCAGGTATTAGAAAAGCAAGCAGTCGAAATTTCGCGTGCGACGTCGGCTTTCACGGTCACGCTTCCCGTAAAAAAATCCGCGAAACCGAAAAAGGACGCGAAAGACACGAAAGAAAAAGACACGCCGCCAGCCCCCACAACGCGTGAATTTCCTGCCGGTAGCTATATCGTTCGCATGGACCAACCCTACTCGCGAATCGCCGATGCGCTCCTCGACCATCAATACTGGAGCCCCGACGACCCACAGAAAACGCCCTACGACGATACCGGCTGGACGTTTGGCGAACTGTTCGGCGTGCAAGTGACGCGCATCACCGATGCGAAAGTCCTCGATGTTGTAATGGAGCGCGTGAAAGAAATTCGTGCGCCCGGAGGCGTGAGCGGCGAAGGCACAATCTTTGCGATCAACAACAACGCCGAGCCGTTCCTAGGCACGCTGCGATACAAGCTGCACGACGCTTCGATCGAAGCCGCCGAAGAGCCATTCGAAAGCGGTGGCAAGAAATTCAGCCGCGGCTCGTTCCTCCTTCGCAACGTCACCCGAGCACAGCTCAATGACGCCATCTCGGAATTGGGTTTGCAGGCGACGCCCGTCTCAGCGATGCCCAGCGTCAAAACGCATCCCGTGCGCGCCGCGCGCATTGCATTCGTCCACACCTGGCTCAGCACGCAGGCGGAAGGCTGGTGGCGCATTGCGCTCGACAACCTGGGTATTCCTTACGACTACATCAGCACGCAAACCGTCTCCAAGACGAGCGACCTGAACGCCAAATACGATGTGATTCTCTTTCCGCCTGTCGGCTTTTTCTCAAGCCCGACGGCCATTATCAACGGCATGCCAAGCGCCTGGGGCAATCCGCTTCCCTGGAAGAACACGCCCGAAACGCCGAACCTCGTCGGCAAAAACGATTCAACAGACGACATGCGCCCCGGCCTCGGCTGGGAAGGAGTCGCAAATCTCCAATCCTTTGTCGCAAAGGGTGGCGTTCTCCTTACCGCCACAGACACTTCTCGGTTTGCGCTGTCCATCGGCCTCGCCGACGGCGTCAGCGTCGGCAACGCCCAGAAAATGAAAATCGTGGGGTCCGTAGTCGGGACGCGCCTCGTTGACGCCGCCAGCCCCATCGCCTACGGCTACGACGAAAAGCTCTCCGCCTATTGCGACAACGGTCCAATCTTTTCGTTGAGCAGCATTTCCGGCGCGCGCGGCTTCCGCCGCCTCGGCGGCGAAATGCACACCCGCCCCACCGGCCGGGGCACCGCCGACGATCCGGATTTCACGCCTGGACGCCCAGCCGTCGAAGTTCCCGACGAGCCAAAATCCGAAATCTGGGAAAATCCCCTGCTCACCGACGAGCAACTCCACAATAATTTCCGCGCGATCCCTCCGGCGAACCGTGCGCGCGTCATTTTCCGCTACGCCGACAGCAAAGATCTGCTCATTTCAGGTCTCGTCGAAGGCGGCGATGAAATCGCGCAACACGCCGCCGTCGTAGACGTGCCCACAGGAAACGGCCACGTCATCCTCTTCTCCATCAACCCGGTGTATCGCGGCGAAACGCGTGGCACGTATTCGCTCGTGCTCAACACCATCCTGAATTTTGACAGCCTCAACGCCGGCCGCAAGCTAGCGGAGAAATAGCAGAAAGCGGTGCGCACCTCAATTCCTGAACGGGGACGCTCTTCTAGCGCGTCCCCCATGATTGTGATTTTCTGGGCCTATTGGAGTAGAATCCCGCCCACTATGGCGAAGCGCAAAACAAAGAAAAAACCAGCCCGTCCCCGAAGATCCAGCAAAGCCACGAGCGCCAGGGTGCCGAAGGATGCCGTGACCCTTATCGTCCAACTGCGCCCGCGTGAAGGCCAGGAAATGCTCCTGGAGGCCGAACTGCGCGCTCTGGTGGGCCCCACGCGCAAAGAAGAAGGCTGCCTCACCTATGACTTGCACCGTTCTACGGAAGGTCCAAGCGCATTCCTGCTCCACGAAGTGTGGGCAAGCCGCGAAGCTCATTCCCGCCACACCGGCACACCGCACTTCCTGCGTTGGAACGCCCGCAAAGACGCCCTCCTCGCCTCGCGCGACGTCACCTACTGGAAGCAAGTTGTTTGAGGCTGCTCAGGCAGGTGTCTAACTTTCCGGCGGCGCAAGGTAATACCCAGGCCTCGCTCGAACCTTCAAGTTCTTACGATCCACATCCACTTTGATTTCGTGGTAGCCAAAAGCATTCGTATCCGTTGGCGCATAGCTGACGGTGTATTGCGCGTGCAGCTCGCCGCCGATTTCGTCGATCGCCTTTTCAATCGAACGGTCCTTGTACGTTGAGAGATGCGCCCCGCCGGTCGCCACGCAAGCCACTTCCATCGCGTGATCCTTCACCTTGTTATCCGCATGCTGCACCGCCCAAACCGCGAGCCCCAACAAGTCGACGCCGCTGTTGCGGTTCTCTTCCGTTGTGGGAGTCTGGATCGTCCCAGGCGGCGGAGGCAGCGTCATGATGCCTGGCGGTGCTATCGGCGCCGGCTCCTTGTCTTTGCGTTTAGAATGCAGTTCCGAACGCGTGGTCGAGAGCCCCACGCTATAGATCGTCACGTTCGCGAGCTGCGCCTTTCGCAGCACCTCCCCGAGCTTCGCTTCGCTCCCCACATCCACGGATTCGGACATAATCAGCAGCAAGCGCCGCCGGCCAGGATTCTCCGCTGTCGGCTGCGGCAGGCGGCCGCTGAGCATGTCGACGCCCACGGCCATCGCATCATAGAGCCTTGACCCGGAAGATCCCGACTGCAGCTGCGTCACAACGTTTTCAATGGAATCACCGTTCGTTGTGAAATCCTGAAGCTTGTCGACGGCGTCGTTGAAGCCCACCACGGCAGCCTCGCCTTCCGGCCCCATCACCGTCTGCGTAAAAAGTATCCCGGTCTTGCGCATCTGTGGCAGCAGCGGATCGATGCGCGAGCTTGTCTCGATCAAAATGACCACGGAAACAGGATCGCCTCCGAGATCGAAATGCAAAATCTTTTGTTCAACGCCGTTATCGGTGATACGAAAATCCTTGGCGTCCAGGTCGTGCACCATTTCGCCCTTCACGTTGCGCACCGTCACTGGCATGTTCACCAGCGTGACTTGAACCTTCAGCTTGGCCTGCGCGTCCGGCGGAGCTTGCTGAATCGGCTGGCCTGGCCTGGGCGTCATCGGTCCTTCGGGAGCCTGCGCCCGCGCCCCACCGGCCGCGGCAAGCGCGGCAACGAGCACCAATGCAAATTTACCTGTGGTTTGCTTCATTCTGTCTCTCCGCTAGCAAAGACCCGTTCCCGCAGTGTACTCAATTCGACGCACCCTCGGCGGAAGACGTTGCCGCGAGCCTCCGCGATTCCTACAATGATTGTTTGCATCTTTCGGAGAGAACAGCCCATGTCCGCAGGTCAGCCCAAGCTCAAGCCCCAGCACGCGCCAAAAGCGCCCCATGAGGATCATCGGTTTCTGGAGAGCACCCCCGCGCGGCCTCTTCGCATCCTGGCGGAGTATCTCCATCCTCTTGTGCAGCTCAAGAGAGAGGGAATCGCGGACACCATCGTCATGTTTGGCTCGGCGCGCATCGAATCTCACGAAACGGCGCAAGCTCGGGTCACGCGGCTGAAAAAAGAAAACGTCAGAAAGCTATCTGCAGCGGCACAGGTCCGGCATCGCAGCGAAGTGCGCCATGCCAAGAGCCTTCTAGAAATGTCCCGTTATTACGAGGAAGCGCGCCAGCTCTCGCACAAGATTACCTCTTGGTCGCTGACCCTCGGACCTAAGCCGCGCCGCTTTGTTATTTGTTCTGGCGGCGGTCCCGGCATCATGGAAGCCGCCAATCGCGGCGCCAGCGAAGCCGGCGGCAAGTCCATCGGCCTTTCCATCGAGCTGCCCCACGAGCAGTTCGCCAACGCCTACATCAGCCCCGAGCTCAGCTTCAATTTCCACTATTTCTTTATGCGCAAACTCTGGTTCGCGCAAATCGCCAAAGCTCTCGTCGTTTTTCCCGGCGGCTTTGGCACCATGGACGAGCTTTGGGAAATGCTCACGCTACTGCAAACGGGAAAGCTCGCCAAACACAACATCATCCTCATCTACGGGCGCAAATACTGGAACAAAGTCCTGAATTGGAAGGCCATGGTGAAGTGGGGCACGATCAACGAAGACGAATACAAAATGCTGCAGTTCGCCGACAGCGTCGATGAAGCTTTCGATCACATCCGCGCTGGCCTCGAGAAATACCACATGGAAGTCGATCCCTTTTTGCAGGCCTACTAAGCGAAACCGCGGGCCCGTCTCTCGTCTACAGCAATCCCTCACACCGTTCTACGGCTTCTACCTGATAGCTGCAGCTCCCTGCGCTCATTAGGCTGGAATCGGAGGGAAAAATACTTATGCGACATTGCATGGAATTTTCGTTGTTCAAAAAAGCGCTGCTCGTAGGAGCCACTCTCGCCGGCTCTTTCCTGCTTTTCGGTACGCCACAGTCACGCGCAGCGGATGAAGACTGCCAAAAGCGCATTATCAGGATTGATCATGATTTGCACAAAGCCGCTGAAAAACATGGTTGGGACAGCCCTCAGGCAGCCGAACAGCGCACAGCGTTAATCGCCGCGCGGGAATGGTGCTGGGAACACAGCCATCGCTGGTGGGATGAGGACACTCGGAAATGGCACTTGGAACGCGATTGGGATGAGCACGACCACGATCATCCTCCCCGCTAGTTTTGGTTTTCTTCGGAGCGCAGCGAAATTCCGCTGCGCTCTTTTTGTTTTTGCGACGTGCTCCAGAACATCCCTGCCGCCACTATTTCCGCACTGCGCAACATTTGTGGTGTAGAGGTGTTTCATAAAATATAGGGCGCAACCCGAGAGCAGTCCTGGAGACGCCCGGGAGGACGCAATGTTCACGAATACTCTGAAGTCCATGTTTGGCAAGGCAGCTTTAGCTACGGCTGTGTTGGGTGGCGCTCTGTGTTTCGCGGGCGCATCCAACGCACAAGCCGACGAGCGGGATCGCGGCAGGGATCGAGATCGCATCGTCCGCCACGATGACTATAGGGTTCGCGAAGATGTCATCCGTCGCGGATTTTACAACCCCCGCGCTGACGACTGGCGCCACGAGCGCCGCGAAGTGATTGTCCGCGGCTACTATGACCGCTTCGGTTGCTGGCATCGCTACTAAGTTTCAGTAAATCGCAAAAGAAAAACGGGGCGCAAACATCTGCGCCCCGTGTCCATTTTCAACCCTTTTCTAATTCAAATCTTCGAACGAATTAATTCTTTGCGGCGGCAGCCAACTCGTCGGAGAAGACTGCTTCAAATCGCCGCTCTTCGTCCTGGTCATGCAACAGCACCACCGGAACCACGCGCAGCGATCTCTTGCAGGAATGGCACTGCGTCACCTCGCCCTGCAAATCCTGCAGAAAGCCGTCCGTGAAATGATATAGCATCCGCTCGCGTCTGGCATTTTTCTCGTCTCGCGCCCCGCAGTACGGACACACAAATTCAACCTTGTCCTGCTGCGGATCGCGGTCTAGAGCAGCCCAACCCGTGCGGCGCACGCCTATTGTCTCGACATTACGCCCATCCATCGGGATAACCCTCCTTCAGATCCACGTCCACAACCATGGGATGCGCCAGAGGGCATTTTCGGTTCATGCAAATAAGCGCTCTATAATCAGTAAGATGCAGTTGCCTCTCGGCACTCCGGCATCCGTTCCACGTCGTCCATTTGCGATACCGCTTCACGATCCTCGCAAAAGCGCGTGGATTCTTCGCAAGCTTCTATCCGGGATAATCGGCAGTTTTGCCAATAGGCGTGCGCTTGACTTCGGCTCACCATGAAACGTGACCCAATCCAGTTCCAGGACCGGTCAAACGATTTCGCATTATCGGATGCTGGAAAAACTCGGCGGCGGCGGGATGGGTGTGGTCTACAAGGCCGAGGACACACGCTTGCACCGTTTTGTCGCACTGAAATTTCTGTCCGATGACGTAGCAGAAAGCCCCGAGGCCTTGGAGCGTTTTCAGCGCGAAGCCAGAGCCGCTTCTGCTCTGAATCACCCGAACATCTGCACCGTTTATGATATTGGCGCAGAGGACGGCAGAATCTTCATTGCCATGGAGCATCTGGACGGCGACACGCTAGGTCGTAGTTCTGATGGTCCGCTCGAAGTGGAACGTCTGCTGGATATTTTTATCGAGGTCCTGGATGCACTGGACGCCGCCCACGCTCAAGGCATCATTCACCGCGACATCAAGCCTGCAAACATCTTCGTCACCCGGAAAAGCCATGCCAAGGTTCTAGATTTTGGCCTGGCCAAGATTGCACCTAAAAAGGAACCCTTCGCCAGCGTCATCACGCTGACAAAATTTCCCAGGGAACGCGAATGCCTGACGACTCCAGGAACGCCGTTGGGTACTGTCGCCTACATGTCCCCGGAGCAAGTCCGTGGCGAAGAGTTGGACTCGCGCACCGACCTTTTCTCGTTTGGAGCAGTTATGTACGAGCTAGCTACCGGCCGACGCGCTTTTACGGGAAATAATTCCTGGAGTATCTTCGATTCAATTCTAAACAATCCTGTGGTTTCCTTACTGCACTTAAACCCGAGATTGCCTGCGGAGTTGGAACGCATCATCAACAAAGCACTGGCAAAAGATCGCGCTCTGCGTTACCAAACCGCTGTCGACTTGAGAGCTGATTTGCAGCGGCTAAAGCGAGACATGGAGTCTGGACGTGCGTTCCTGGCCGGCGGCGCGCTTCATCAACAACGAGGTCCCAAGAGCACCAACTCACTTGCCGTTTTACCCTTCCTAAACACGAGCAATGACCCGGACAACGAATTCCTCAGCGACGGAATCACCGGATGCCTTATCAATGTCCTCGCCACACTACCGAAACTGCGAGTAATGGCACAAAGCACCGTATTTCGATATAAGGGCCAGGAAATTAACCCTCAAATGGTTGGCCGCGAACTCCAGGTGCGGACCGTCCTCACAGGATCAATAGCGCAGCGAGGCGGCTCTTTGATTATCCGAACCGAATTAGTGGATGTAGCGACAGGCTCTCAACTGTGGGGCGCGCAGTACAATCGCAAGCCAGGAGACATCTTTGTCATCCAAGAGGAAATTTCCAACGAAATTTCCGGCAAGCTGCGGCTGCATCTGACGCCTGCTGAGAAGAGGCGGTTAGCCAGGCGTCACACGGAGAATGCCGAGGCCTATCAGCTTTACCTCAAAGGCCGCTATCATTGGAACAAGTGGACTGAGGAAGGGTTTCAGAAAGGCATCGAGTACTTCCAACAAGCCGCCGAGAAGGACCCTAGCTACGCCCTAGCGTACTCCGGATTGGCTGATTCCTACGTTCTCCTCGGATGGAACAGCTATCTGCCAGCAAAAGACGCCTTCCCCAAAGCGAAGGCAGCGGCAATCAAGGCCCTGCGCTTCGACGAGAATCTCGCAGAGGCGCATACATCTCTAGCTGCTCCCCTATGGTTACACGATTGGCACTGGTTAGAGGCTCAGACGGAATTCAAGCGCAGTCTCGAACTTTGTCCTGCTTACCCAACGGCGAGTCATTGGTACGCCGAGTATCTGATGACTATGGGACGACACGACGAGGCCATCGCTAGAATAAAGCGCAGCCAAGAGCTAGATCCACTTTCCCTCATTATCAATGTGGCTGTCGGCTGGTCCCTCTACATGGGGCGTCGATACGACGAAGCCATCGAGCAGCTTCGGAGAACCGTGGAGTTGGAACCAAGCTACCCTGTCACGCATTGGATTCTAGGGCTCGCCTATAGGAAAACGGAGCATTACGAAATGGCCATCGCCGAGGGCGAAAACGGAGTGGCTCTTTCAGGCGGCAGCCCCCTGATGCGCGCCGCGCTCGCCCATACTTACGGAACCGCTAATAAAACCAAGGATGCGCTTGAGACGCTTGAGAGCCTGACGACACTAGCGAAGCAAAAATATGTTGCCCCTTACTTCCTGGCGGGAATCCACATCGGTATCGGAGAAAACGCTCATGCTCTTGAATACCTGGAGAGGGCCTTCGAAGAGAAATCCCACTGGCTGATCTATCTTCATGTGGATCCCAGCATGGACACCTTGCGTGACGACCCGCACTTCGAGGATCTGCTTCACCGCGTAGGTTTACCTCCAACGGGATCCTCAGCCGAGCCCATCCCGGACGAATGACGGGCCGCTCGGAACTAAATCCACATGCTCGATCAACGCGGTGGTCTCAATGGGTCGATGCAACACTAAGCGCGAAGTCTAACTGCTGGAGCCTCAAAGGCTAAAATCGTCTGCGGGCTTTGAATCACGCGGAACACTCCTTGCCAGATCTTGATTGAGTACAGCCCAACAGATCGATTTTCTAGTGGAAGCACTGTTGGATCAGGCTGTTATGTTAGATGGCGTTGCATCGACCCGTTGACCTGGCAGCCCGTTATCGGAAACTGACCCACTACCCTCCGCTGCTGCCGCTTGCGAACAAACAGACAGCGTTTGCTGGTGCGCTCGGGAACTTGTCCATCTCCCTGGTGTCCAACTTAGTGAGGACGCGCGCACCTCACATCCCTGCGAGCGCGGCGCCGGTCTCCTGCGGTAGTTGAGCAACCCACAGGAAGCCGGCGTCGCAAAAATCTCCGTTCTCACTCGCAGAACTTTTTTGTGGAGGTGTGTGATGTCTATCGAATCCGGCCCCAGTCCGCAAAATGATTTCGGTTCCCTGCAAGGCTGTTTTGTAGAAGGCAGCCCCGAGCAGCGCGCACGTGAGCGCCGCATTCGCCGACGAGCATTGATCATCTCAATCGCCGCGCAAAGCGCAATTCTCGCAGCCATCATTCTGTTTCCGCTATTTGGAAAACCAGAGCGCATCGCGTTGGCCAATATGACTCCGATCCCGCCGTACTACCCGAACAGGCTACCTGCACGCCCTGACACTCCTGCTCGGCCTAACACGCCTCATCCGCGAATTTCTACGGACACCACTCTCTACCAGCCGCCCGTCATTCCTGGGCGAATTGATGAGAGCCCCGAACCTCCGTCTTCGGAACCGCCCGGAATTCCCGAAGTACCCAGCCCAGGCACCCCTTGCGTCGGATGCATCACTCTCGACGACAACAGACATCAGCCACCTCCGCCTCCACCTCCGCGAACGCCACCACGTGTCCTTGTCGGTCACCTCGAACCGGCGATGCTGCTCCACCGCGTCGAGCCCATTTATCCAGCGCTCCCGAAGCAAATTCATCGCGAAGGCCAAGTGGAATTACGCGCTGTCATCGCCACCGACGGGACGATTCAATCCTTGCAAGTGGTCAGCGGCGACACGCTCTTCCTGCAATCCGCCACCGACGCCGTGCGTCAGTGGCGCTACCGTGCCACCGTTCTCAATGGCCAGCCTGTCGAGATCGAGACCTACATCACCGTGATTTATACGCTCCAGCATTAGTAGGAGGATTCTTTGAACCTCATCGCAAATGAGAAGGAGCCGCTTCTTATTTCCTGCGGCTCCTGATTGTTCCTAAAGTTTGTGTGAAGACCAGCTACGGTTAACTTCCGCCCCGTTAGAGCAACGGCTCTCCGGAATGGCGCGCAATAGTTTCGCGCGTGGTATCGCGAAGACGAATGAGTTCGTGCCACGCGGAATTTTCCTCAGCGTTTTCCGTTGCGCTCACAACACGCGGGACAATTGGCGGAGACACGGTGATGGTCACGCTGGTCGGCCGTGGCAAATAGGTTCCGTCACGCAGGAATCTTCGCGTGCCCGCCAGCGAAACCGGAACAATCGGCACGCCCGCATCCACTGCGGCTTTGAACGCGCCCAGTTGAAACGGCCGTACGCCGTCTTCGCCGGTAAACGTTCCTTCGGGAAAAACAAAAATCGATTCTCCCTCGCGCAGCAAGGTCTCCATTTCCCTCATCTGCCGCAGCCGCGAACCCGCATCGCTCCGATTAAATCTTGTGTGCTTCATCTTCGTCAAAAATGTACCAATGAAAGGCATCCTTCCAACTTCCATCTTGGCTACGAAGTGATACGGCACGCCAAGGCCCAGCATCAGCGCCAACACATCAAAATAGCTTGTGTGATTCGCGGCATAAACTTTTGCTCCGGGCGAATCCACGTATTCCTTGCCAACAACGAGCACGCGGCAGCCAATCAACGCAAACAGAATTTTCAGCGCCGCCGACGTAAACCGCCCCGCTTTGCGATAGTCGTTGATGAAATTTACGATCGTCCAAGTCGGAACGATCCACACCAAAAACACGACGCCAAAATACAAGCCGTACAGAATTTCCAAACCTCGCCGCACGCCCGACCAAATCTCCGCGCCAGCGGTGCGCGTCGCGCTGGACGTAGCAAGCCGCGCGATCTGCACCCAAGCCGGCGCTTTGCCCGCGGACAACTTACCAGCGAGATAAAGTTGCTTGGTTTCTTCGCGGCGCAATTTTCCGCTCGACGTTTTCGGAATGCTTCCCGGCCGTATGAGCTCGACTCTGTCCGGCGGCAAACCCAGCCCTTGCGAAACTTGCTCCGTCACCGCGGCCACAATCGCCGCGCGCCGCGACGCTTCACGCTCGCGAGTTTCTGCCACCACGATCAGCTTCTCGGTTCCCGAGGCTTCATCTTTTTGCCCGAACGCCACGATGCAGCCTTTGCGTATTCCTTCCGCGCGCGCCGCCAGCTCCTCCACTTCGTGCGGATAAAGATTCCTCCCGCCTTTGATGATGATGTCTTTCACGCGCCCCGTGACGTAGATTTCCCCGTCCGTACGGTACGCGCGATCGCCGGAACTCACCCAAGCATATTCGCCATCGCCCACCGCGGGCCCCATGGGCAGCAATTGTTCAGTTGCCGCAGCATTTTGATAGTAGCCGCTCGTGGCTGAAGGTCCTCGAAACCACAGGAATCCTTCAGTCCTATCGCTGACTTCTATTCCGCTTGGATCCACGATGCGCACTTCGTGCCGCGGAATCGGCTTGCCCAAGGAAACGAAAGATATCGCAGTCGCATCGTCCGTCCGTGCCGCCACCGCGCGGCCCTGTGCGGTGAAAGTCTCGCGCTCGATGCGGTCGATCAGCGGCCCGCGATTCAGCGGCGGCACCGTCACCGCGAGTGCAGCCTCCGCTAGTCCATACACCGGCAGTTGTGCTTCGCGCCGAAAACCGTAGCGCCCAAATCGCTGTGCAAACCGGTCCAACGTATCGGGATTCACCGGCTCGGCGCCATTCAGCGCCGCGCGCCAGCTGCTCAAATCCAGTCCTTGGATATCCTTATCGGCAATCTTTCGCACGCACAATTCATATGCAAAATTCGGCGCGGCTGAAACTGTTCCGCCGTATTTTTGAAACGCGCGCAGCCAGCGTTCGGGCCGCGAGAGAAACGCCAGCGGCGACATCACCGCCAGCGGCAGTCCGAAATGCAGTGGCGTAAGCCACGCGCCGATCAGTCCCATGTCGTGATAAAGCGGCAGCCAGCTCACGCCAACATCGCCGGGGCCCAATTCCACCACTTCGCCGATCGCTCGAATGTTCGCCAGCAAATTCGCGTGCGTCAGCACAACTCCTTTTGGATCGCCCGTCGAGCCGGAAGTGTATTGCAGCAGCGCGATGTCACTCGCCTTTCGCGCTCGGCTGCCCGTGAGATGCAGCGGCAGCGCGCCTGGCGAAGGTGGCGGCGCCTTATCCGCAGCGTCAATCAGTTTCTGAGCATCGGCCACTTCCACGAGCGAATGCACGCGCGGTTTCAAGAGCCGCGCCACCGCTTCCGCTTGACGAAACGTGAGCAGCAGGCATACTCCCGCATTTTTCAAAATCGCCGATTGCCGGGACGCGTACTCCTCGATGCGGTCCGCGCGAAACGGTGGATAAATCGGCACGGGAATCGCGCCCGCAAGCAAAATTCCCGCGTAGGAAACAAAAAACGCGCGCGACGTCGGCAGCATCAGCGCCACACGCCCGCCAGCCGGCACGTCACGCCGCGCCAACTCCCCCGCGCAACGCTGCGCCGCGGCGTAAAGTTCGCCAAACGTCAGCGTCACGCTGCGCTCTTTTCCCCCTGTTTCTTCGGTGATCAGCAGGTGACTCCGCTCGGCATCGTGCATCGCGCGATACCACAGCACATCCAGCAACGTCTCCGCCGAAAAAACGCCGGCGTCCGTTGCTTCGCGGTGCATTTTTTGCGTCGTGATGGCAGCGCGCAGAGCAGACGCCGCTTCGTCTTCCAGCGTTTCCGCTCCCGGCGCGACTAGGAGGGCCTTCGCCAAATCTTCCGGCGTATTTGCTTCCGCCACAACCCGATCTGGCAGCCGCACGCCAAACGCTGTCTCGAGCCGCGCAAGCAATTCCACGCGCTCCAGGCTGCCAAGTCCCAGGTCGCGGTCGAGCTGCGACGCTCCGTTGAGCATCGGCAAAGCTCCACGGCTGCCCAATTCCTCAAGCAGGCACCGAATGACCTCGAGTACGCGTTCACGAACCTCCGACGCGTCGAGTTGTGTTGCAGGAGTCGCCACAGGTCACACGAATCACATGAAGGACAATTTCGCTTCCGCCAGAGGCTACCACGCCGACATGCCGTTTGCCATCAACGCAAGCGGCTTTCCGCTCGATGAATTGCGCGCCGCAAACTACGTGTGATGGGCTACGACTTGCCCTCGGTGATGATGCAACGGTAGTCTCCTCCCTGGAATCGATGCTCGCACGCAGCCTGATATTCCGGACTGTGGTACCAACTCTTCGCTTCTTCGTAAGTGGGGAATTCGAGGATGATGATTTCCTCAAGCGCGGGACCCTCCAGGACTTCATGACGCCCATGAATGGCGAGAAAAGTTGCCGGATGCTGCCGAAAACTAGCCGGGGCGAGCTTTTTGTACTGATCCAATTGCGCTTCGTCGCGAGTCCTTTCGCGCGTGAAGACAATGTAAGCGGTCATTTCTTCTCCTCAGCGGCGTCCATCCGATAGCAACAGAAATTACGCGTCGTAGTTACGCGCCGTGGTTACGCCTCGAAGCTACGCACTTTTCTGTTTGGCCTGCGCTGCGACGTAACCGCGCGGCATGAGAGTAGTCGTAAGGTCCACGCCAGAAAGATCAGCTCCCGTTAAATCCGTCTCGCGAAGAATCGCCACTCCCATATCCGCTCCGCTGAATTTTGCGCCATTCACATTCGCTAGCCTCAGATTCACGTTTCGCAGCCGGGCGCGATGAAAAATCGCATTCGAAAGATCGCAGCGAAAAAATTCCACGCCGCTCGCTTGCGCTTCCGTCAAATCCGCGCCGGGCAAAATCGCTTCCGTCATGTCCGTGCTCCGGAGGTCAGCCTTGCGAAGATTCGCGCCAGACAAATCCGCGCCCGGCAATTTGGCTTTTCGAAGGTCCGATCCTTCAAAATTAGCACCACGCAGAATCGCCCCGCTCAAATTGATGCCCTGCAAATCAGCGCGCGAAAGATCCGCCCCAGCCAGGTCAGCGCGCGTCCCGCCTTCCTTCCCGCGGAAAAACAGCGAGTGCGCGTCAATAATATCCATTAACCGCTTGCCGTTGTGCTTGATGCTTTTCGCTTTTCTCAATCCCATGGTGTGCTTTCCACTCCTTCTTTCAATAGTTCATTTTACCTGCTCTGCGGCACGCTGACGAGCGCTTCCCTGACTCTTCTCCGGGCAAAGCGTCTCCACAAGAACCTCCGCCGCCCACCGTAGTTTGTGATAGCTTTCTAGAAATGCCCGGTTGCCCGGAAGGTGAGCGTTCCTTTGAGGTCTAGAAAGATATTCCTCTCTCTCCTGCTTGCTCTTCTCGTCGTCACTTCTTTCTCCTCGGCGGAGCCCTCTCCCCCGCTTGCAATAACCCATGTCACCGTCATCGATGCCACGGGTCGGTCACCGCAACCTGACCAAACTGTTCTAATCGAAGCTGGCCGCATCACGGCCGTCGGTGCAACAGCAACAATCAAAGTACCAAAGACCGCGCGCACCATCGATGCTTCCGGAAAATTCCTGCTCCCCGGCTTTTGGGACATGCACGTCCATCTCGCAGGAATCAACGCCGATCCCCCTTGGAGCAAACAGGTCCTTCTCCCGCTGCTTCTCGCTAGCGGGATCACTGGTATACGCGACATGGGCGGCGATCTCGACGCTCTCCTCTCCTGGCAACGCGACATCGAGTCCGGTGCGCTCCTCGGGCCGCGTATTGTTGTCGCCGGCCCTTTCCTTGCTGCAAGTGGCAAGAAAACTCCGGAGCAGTATCCGGTCCACAACGTCGAGGAAGCCCGCGCCGCCGTTGATGAGCTCAAAAAGCGCGGCGCCAATTTCATAAAAATCATCTCGATGCCGTCGCGCGACGCCTTTTTCGCCGTCGCCGACGAATCTAAAAAACAAACCATCTCCTTTGTCGGCCATTTGCCGTTCGAAATCGGCGTCATCGAAGCCAGTGACGCCGGCATGCGCAGCATCGAACACCTTCTTTACAGCGCCTTTGCGCTTTCCTTTTCCTCGAAGGAAACCGAACTGCGACCTCGCCTCGTGCTAGCTGAAAAAAATGGCGACGCCGCGGCCTGGGAGCAGATCGCCCACGAAGCCGACGCCACCTACAGTCCGGAAAAAGCCGCCGCACTGATCCTAACGCTCAAGAAAAACGGTACCTGGGTCACTCCCACCCTCGCTTCCTTGGACATCACCTCCCATCCTGGGAACTGGAAAACCGACGACCCCTTGCTCGCCTTTGTCCCCCCGGCGATGGCGAAGCAGTGGCGTGACTCCTTCGACGACGCACAGATGAAACAGCGCGCCGCATGGCTGGGCCGCCAGGCCTCCAACGACTGGAAGCTAACCGGTGAGCTTCATCGTGCCGGTGTGCCGATCCTTGTGGGCTCAGACTCGCTCGATCCCTTTGTCTTCCCCGGTGACAGCTTCCACCACGAGCTTGCCGAGTTGGTCCGCGCTGGATTTACACCAATGGATGCCTTACAGGCTGCGACCCGTGGGGCCGCACTTTTTCTCGGCCGCGAGAAAGAGTTTGGGACGGTCGAAACGGGCCACGTCGCTGATCTAGTCCTGTTAACCGCAAATCCGGTTGAGAACGTCGCGAACACTCGAAAGGTTTGGGCCGTGATTCGCAACGGCGGCTACTATGACCGCGCCTCTCTCGATACACTACTTGCGCGAGCGAAAGAGGCCGCAGCCGCCGTCTTAGAGGAGAAGCCATAGCAACGCTGCGATACAGTCAATCGTCCAAGGGGAACGCACGCGCCGATTTACCGCGCCAGGTATCCATGAAGGTTTTGACTACATGCAACCACCGATGGATCACTCCAGTTTCACTGTCTCTATTGCTACTCGCGTGGCTCGCCCTCTCAAAAGTCTCGCCTGCCCAGGACCGTGATCGCGCTGACGAAATCGTCGCCAATCTTGCCGGAGGCCGCGTTATCGTTCACGTAGCTAAAGACAAAATCGTCTTCGCGGCCATCGATCAGCCTGTCGAACCCAGCTCCATTCCTCCGCGTGTCTTGAGCATCGATCGCAGCCATATCGGCGTTCTCCTGGGAGCTTCTGAATGGCGCAGCCCCGCCGATCCCAAACCCGTGCGGCTGGACAAAGATTTCCCCCAGCTTTCGGGTAAGGACCCGCACTACGCCGTCAATCCCGACGAAGTCGCGCCAGATTTGGATGTAATCGGTGTCGCTTTTCTCGAGCGGCTACGACCTCTCGTCTCCCAGCTTCACCACAAAATCGAATTCAAACCGGAGGAGCCGATCTTTGAAGTAGTTCTCATTGGTTATGCGCCCGATGATTATGGCCCTGAAATCTGGACCATCGAATACCGCATCCAACAGGAAGAAATCGCAACACGTGGCGACTTCTGGCAGACCCGTATTCTCCGCCCGCGCTTCATCCAACTCTATCCTCCGGAAAAGCACGCGCCGAAAACGCTCGTCGAGATTCGCTATCCAAACACAATTCAGGGACCGACGTTGCAGCAACTCATTCAGGGAAACGATCCGGAACTTGATAATTTGTCGCGAGGCGATCCCAAATTCTCAAAAGTGATGGAGAACATTGACCGCGGACAGGCAAACAAGGCAATTCCTGAGGATGCCACGGATTTTCTCCGGGCTGCCTTGCCGCTCGTTTCAGAAAAGGCCAAGTTCATCCTTGGCACCGTCACCGAGCGCGGTTTCGATTGGGTCGTTCCGCCGGACGAGCCGGTTGAAAAGGCCAAAGAAGATAAGAACAAGCCACCAGAGGCACCAACGCTGCGCAAAAAGCCGAGTCCGTAAACTCCGGCAAAATCCCTAGAACTCATCTCATTATTGCTTTGGGGAAGGGGATTTATGCCGCACCTACGGTGCTGGGACCTGGTTCTCGAGCCTCCCAGCCCCACGGGCTGGGTTAATCTGTGCCGCGCCTACGGCGCTGACGAGGAGAAAAGAACTACGTGGGTGGCGTGCTGGGGCAAGGCGGGGCGGCGAGCTCGATGCTCGGTACGCGCCGCAATGTTCAAACATATGGGATGGCTTCTAGTCTCCTGCAGCTTTTACACGGCCGGCTAGGGCGCCAATGTCTTTGCGATAATGCATGCCATCAAAATGAATCTTCTCCACCGCCTGATAAGTCATGGTCAAGGCAGCTTCCAAGGAATTTCCCGCGGCAGTTACGCCCAGCACGCGCCCCCCGCTGGTTATCACAGAATCGCGTTCCTGCCTCGTGCCTGCTTGGAAGACTTCCACACCAGTGTCTTTAGTTATAGAGGTTAGTCCTTCGATTCTCTTTCCAATCTCAAATTTTCCGGGATATCCGCCCGAAGCAAGCACAACGCACACGCTTGCTCCCGACTTCCAGCGCAATTTCGCGGGATCTAGCCTCCTCGCCGCTACATCTTCCAAAACTTCCGCGAGGTCGAAATCCATGCGCGCCACAATGGCTTGCGCCTCCGGATCACCTAACCTGCAATTAAACTCAAGCACCTTTGGCCCGTTTTTGGTCAGCATCAGGCCAACATACAGAAAGCCCTGGTAGGGGATACCATCCGCCGCGAGGCCTCTAAGCGTGGGTTCCACAATCGTGGAGATCACGGTATCTCGCAAACCAGCCGGTAACAACTCGTCAGAAGAATAGGCCCCCATGCCACCGGTGTTTGGTCCACGGTTGTCGTCAAACACCCGCTTGTGATCGCGGGTCGGCACCATCGGCGCGTACTGTTCCGCATCCGTCAAAATGATGAAAGACAGTTCGTCACCCTCAAGCGTCTCTTCTAGCAGAACGCGATGGCCGCCAGGTCCAAGCTCATTCTTCTCCATCACCGACTCAAGGAATTGCTTGGCCGCCTCCGCATCGGCTGCCAGCACCACGCCCTTTCCAGCGCACAGCCCATCGGCTTTGATCACCAGCGGCCAATCGACCCTGCTCAGCGCGGCATACGCTTCGTTCGCCGAATCGTAAGCTCCATACATTTTTGCTGTGGGAATGTTGTGCCGAAGCAGAAATTCCTTGGAAAAAATCTTGCTGCCTTCGAGCTGGGCGGCCTGCCGCGAAGGGCCCACAGTGGCCCAGTTTCGCTGTGCAAACGCATCCGAAATACCGTTAACGAGCGGCAACTCCGGTCCCACGACCGTCAAATCTGGCGCGATCTTTTCTGCCAGCGCTACAAGCGCCGCAACGTTTCCCGCATCTACGGCAACGCATTCAGCGTCCTGTGCGATTCCACCGTTGCCTGGCGCGCACCAGATTTTCTCCACGCGCGCGCTCTGCTTCAGCTTCCAAACCAGCGCATGCTCGCGCCCGCCGCCGCCAATCACCAAAATCTTCATCCAAAAGACCTCTCGTAAAATTCAATTCGAACGATAGTCGTCAGCTAACAGCGTGTCAACTCGCGGCGGTTTTCGGTAGTGGGTCAGTTTCCGATTATGCGACTTACCAGGATTTGACGGTTTACTGAATTGCTCGGCTTCTTTTCCTGCCTTGGGCGTTGAACGTGATTCTAAACTAGACTTATCAGCATGCCTCAGAAAGCAACCAACGGAAAAGCGGGTCCGCTACGCTTGAAGCCCAGCGACATGGTTACGATTGATGAGTTTAAACCATGGTGGATTCGCTGCTCAAAGTGTTCACAGCTGGCATACATGATGCCAATGCAGCCCGAGACAGAAGGCGAATGTAAATGCCCTTCGTGTGGTGGAATTTATAAGATTTCGTTTGACCCTGAATACGACAGGAGATTTCCTAGCTTGCCTCTGTGGCTAAAGGCCGATTTCAGAGGGAATGTTTTCTGGGCGTTGAACGCTGAACACCTCCAATTGCTTGAGCGGGTGATTCGCTCCCAATTGCGAGAAAGGCCTATTTACAAGGGAAAGCGTTTGTCTTTGACGACTCTAATGCCGTTCAATCTCCCATCGTGGATTTTGTCAGCCAAGAACCGGCCCGATTTGCTCAAACTAGTTGCGCGCCTCCGAAGCACGATTCCTGCGGAACTAGCGGCTCGTCTTGACCAAGCGCCTGAGTAACGCCGTTATCGTCCAAGTGGAATTGGCCCAGGTCCCGGCATCGGGTTATACGATCAATCGGGAACCTATTATTTTATTTCATCTCCGTCTTGGCCGGGCGTTTCTGGCCTACGCGCTTAAAGAACTCCCGCATTCCACTAGAACCGAGATAAGTCCAATAGTGGTTCCCCTCAAAATGGATGTGGACAATTTGCTTTCCCGCAATCAAGTTTGAACCCACTACGACGACGCTCCATGCATCCTTTGCGACGACGGTGTAGGGATTCGCCGCCACGTGAGTACCCATGGTTGAGTAGCAATGAGTGCGCGTATAGCGCAGCTCAAGTTTTCCAAAAAGACTCAACAACTTCATTTTCTTTGAGGCAGGAATGTCTCGTCGGGCCGCAAGTTCAATGGCCGTCTTCCGAGCATCGGAACGCCACGTGCCGATGAGTCGAAAATCGTTCATACCTTGCAGGTTCTCACAATTTAGGGGCTAGTGCTTGATTAACCCGACTAACCAGGCACAAGATCAATCCAGCGGATAATACGTGAATTTTCGCGCGGTGGTTTTCATCGACCAAGTTGAATCGCCACGTGATTGGCGGAATTCGCGGCGTGCGATCCAATTTCCAGATTCATTAGACTCATATTCATATATCTTGATCCCACTAGCTGGTTCATCGGGCATAAGGTCATTGAATGTCCAGATCCTGCTGGTGCGTCCTCCAGAATCGTATTCATACTTGTACTTCCCGTCTCCCAGCGGTTTACCGTCTCCTTTCAGACCGTATGTTTCTGCAATTCTGCCTTCGGAGTCATAGCTGGATAGCCACTGCTCAACGAGCGTGCCATCAGGTAGGTAGTACCTCGAATCGGATGTTTGAAGCCCACACCCGGCGTACTGAAATGTCTTTTCTCTTTTTAGAAGATTGTCACCATCGTACGCGGCGAAGGATAAAAGGAGATTTCCTTCGTAAACTTCGACGGTGCGGTTCGCAAATTTGCCATCGGTTTCACTGACCGTTATGACTCGATTCCCTTGCGTTTGATGAACAAGGTCGTTGCTGTGGATTTGGCGTCCCGTGGCGTCGAATTCGAGGGAGCGAGACATCTTTCCAGAACTGTTGTATTCAAAATGGTTTGACCCGATTGCAGCTCCGGCCATGCTGTACGTTGTTAGTCGCAGGATTTGACCGGAAGGAGAAAACTCGACGTCGTAGCTATCGCGATTTGGTAACTGCTCTAGGCCGATATTCCAAACTTTGCGCTGCTCCAGCGTGTGAACGCGGCCTTTAACATCATATTTGTCATTCATCCTCAAGTGCGGTTGGCAGCCAGTAGGAACCGGGTAACCAAGGCACTGCTTAATTTTATCACTCTGTCGCAGCCGGAGCTCGGCTGAAGAATGAGGTTGTGCCTGGTAAACGCCGTTACCGGAAACTGGCCCACTGCCCGATTTCCCATGCATTTCTCGCGCGATCTGTTTTCCCTGAAACTGCGCTCCATCGAGCTTTCGGGGCGGATAGCGTCACAAGCTTTGTAGCGTAAGCCGCAACATTTACTGATTCGGATAATACCTCCCCATTTCCCCCTCGTCCCTTAAGAGAAACCTTAGACTTGGAAGAAACGGGTCATCTCTCAGTCTCTCCAAGTGAAAGGAACGTGCATGTTCATACCCCTCCGCCACGAAAACAATGAAGGTCGTCGCTGGCCGGTCATCTCCCTGGCTCTGATTGTCATCAACTTGGCGGTTTTCCTTGGTACGCACTGGCAGATGGATGAGCAGAATTCGAAAGACTCCGATGTTCCCGCTCACATACTTTTGCTTGCGGCGATGCACCCCCAGCTGTCCATGCCGCCGGACGTGAATGAGTTCGTGACCTCTTTTCAGCAAAAACATCCCGATCTCTGGAAAGAAGCTACATCAGAGACGCGCAATCTGGCCGATGCATGGGACGCCAGGATTCGCCTTATTGACGATGAACGCGCACTGCAGCGGGAAATGGACACACTCGCGGAAGAATTTTCCAAAATGAAGAACGACAGCATTCTGGGCCAGTATGCTTTTGTGCCCGCGCATCCGCGTGCGATTACCTATGTCACCGCGAATTTCCTTCACGCCGGTTGGCTGCATTTGATTGGCAACATGTGGTTTCTGTGGCTTGCGGGGGCCATCCTTGAAGATACGTGGGGCCGTCTGATCTATCCCGTTTTTTACTTTGCGGCCGGGGCTGCAGCGCTGCAGTTTCACGCTTGGATTAATCCCGGCAGCAATGTTCCGACTTTGGGTGCGTCCGGAGCGGTAGCGGCGCTCATGGGCGCCTTCTTAATGCGCTTCCCCACCACGAAGATCGAAGTCGCTCTGGTGCTGGGTTTGCGAAGCCTTACGAATCTAGCGCTGGGGAAAGGCATCCGATTCAAGGCGGCCGCGTATTGGCTCTTGCCTCTGTGGGTTTTGATGGAGATTCTGTCCGGCAGCATCTTTGGCGGGGCTTCTGGAGTAGCGCATTGGGCGCATGTCGGCGGCTTCGTGTTTGGATTGATGGCTGCGCTGGTGATTCGCTACAGCGGCGTGGAGCAGCAAGCGAGCGAGGCTATCGATAAGAAGGTGAGTTGGACTGCTGATCCTTTGATCGCCCAGGCGGGTGAACTCATGGAGCACGGTAAGGTCGATGAGGCGATCGCGAAGCTAACCGAACACTTGAATACGAAACCCGACTCTGTGGATGCCCGCACTATGCTGCAGCAGCTCTATTGGCGTAAGGGCGATACGGTCAGCTATCAAAATGAGATCGTAAAGCTTTGTCAGGCGCACTTGAAGGCGCAAGATAAAGGGGCTGCCTGGCACGACTACGAGGAGTTCCAAAATAGCGGCGGCGAGAAACTGCCTGCAGCCACTTGGCTCGAACTTGGCCGCTATCTCGAAGAGCAGCAGAACTTCGACCGCGCGGTCAGTGAATACGAAAAGCTCGCCGCAGCTTGGCCAGCGGAGAAGCCATCCCTGCTCGCACTCATTTCCGCCGGGCGTCTTTCGTTGAAGAATCTAAACCGGCCCGCGGACGCACTCCGCTTCTATCAGGCGGCAAGCGCGTCGCCCATTCCGCACCTCGATTGGGAAACGAACATCCAGACGGGAATTAAGGCCGCTACGGCGGCGACAACACAAACACCTGTTTCGGTCTGACCGGGCGTATTGAACCATCCCGTTAAATACAGAATGGCTGGAGGATGGTACTTGTTCGGATGGCCGCTGAACGAGTCCAACAAATAAATCAGTGGTTATATTTAACTGATTGGTAATATAATAACTTGGCTTTTGCGCATGTTATGGAGCCAAGTGGCTGAATTTAAAGCTTTGGACCGTCAGGCTTGCCCTGCTGCTCGGATAGGAATGGTTACACCAGAAGCGGCATCAGAGGAAGCCAGCATGTGGCACCGGCCGTCAAAGATTCCGCCTGGGTCAATCACCATGCACGGGGAGTGGACCTCGCCTGTAACGACGCCTTTAGCTTGAATCTCAACGCGTCCCTTCGCGAAAATCACGCCGTCGAAGCGCCCGGAGATCACCACGCGGTTTCCTTCGATCTGCCCTTCGACTTTGGCGCCTTCACCCAGAACTACGGTCTGCTCGGAAATAATATTGCCGCGGACATTGCCGTCAATACGAAACGTTCCGGTGAGCTGCAGCGTGCCTTCCAGGGTCACACCCTGGTCAATAAATCCGGTCCACTCTTCGCTCACGCCATTCTTTGAGGAACCGGGCCACTTCCATGCCATGACTTATCTCCTAGAGCGACTCTCCTACTCTAGCGTCCGGTGCGTACAAGTCAACGCATCGCGCGTGCTGAGTTGTCCAAAGGATACGGTGGAACGAATGGACAGGCCCGATTTTCGCAGGGATTGCGGCGCTACTTCATCAATCGATCGTAAATTCCCATCAACTGCGCGTCGTCGTAGTATTCCAGCACGAGCTGGCCTGGCCGCATCTTCGTCTTCTGTCTTAAGAGAACCTTGGTCCCGAGATGCCGCTGCAGTTCATCGATCGCGGCTCGAATGTTGGCATCGACATGAATTTCCGCCGCGGGGCTAGCGTTGCGCGAACGTCGCGACGCCAGGCGTTCAATCTGTCGTACCGTTAACCCGCCGCGCGACGCCCGCTGCGCATAGCGCATCCTTAATGGCGAATCCGCTACAGCCAGCAGAGCCCGTCCGTGCCCTGCTGTTAGCTTACCTTCCTCAATCCAGTCTTGAATGGTCGGCTCGAGTTTTAGCAGTCGAATCGCATTGGCGACGGTAGCGCGGTCCTTGCCGGTCCGCTCTGCCACGGATTCCTGCGTAAGCTGGAACTCGTCCATCAACCGCTCAAACGCTCGTGCAGCCTCGATAGCGTTTAAATCCTCGCGCTGGATATTTTCCACCAGCGTCATTTCCAAAGCCAACTCGTCCGGAACCTGCCGCACGATTGCCGAGACTTTCGTCAGCCCAGCCCGTTGTGCAGCCCTCCAGCGCCGCTCGCCGGCGATTAGTTGAAAACGGCTCCCAATCGGCCGAACTACCAAAGGCTGAATAATTCCGCTCGATTGAATGGACCTGGCCAATTCATCCAGCGCTTCTTCGCGGAACCGCGTGCGTGGCTGGTAGGGGCTGGGCTCTATCAAATCGATGTCGATTTGCAGCGGCCCTGCATGCATCGTCTCTCGTGCCGGCGCAGCTGCGGCAGCAGCACTGCCGGTTGCAGCGTGAGGCTGCGCTGCCGGCGTCGTCGGCGCGGGAACCTGCGGTTCAGGCTCCCGAATCAGCGCTCCGAGCCCTCTTCCCAGTGCGTTTCTCGTCATTGGCAATGACCTCCTGGGCGAGTTGCGTATAGCCCTCCGCCCCTTTGCTATGAATGTCGTAGAAAATGATTGGTTTCCCAAAGCTCGGCGCTTCGGCAAGCCTCACGTTGCGTGGGATCACGCTCTGAAACACCTGGGTGCCGAAGAAACTGCGCAAATCCGTGGCTACTTGCCTCGATAACGTAGTTCGCTCGTCGTACATCGTTAGGAGGATGCCCTCAATCTCCAGGCTAGGATTGAGCGTCCGACGGATCCTCATTAGTGTATCTAGCAACTCAGAAACGCCTTCCAGTGCCAAATACTCACATTGGATGGGTACTAACACTGCGCTGGCAGATACCAGTGCATTCAAGGTTAAGAGATCAAGAGCAGGAGGGCAATCCAAGATAATGAATTTGTAGCGATCCTGAATCTCGTTCAGAACCGCTTGCAGCTTATATTCCCGATTTTCCGCCACAACAAGCTCTACTGCCGCTCCGGCAAGGTTTTTGTCGGCGGGGACGACATCTAACCCGTCCACCTGCGACTTTTGGACAATTTTATCGAAAGGCTCATTCAAAATCAGGCACTGGTAGAGAGTTCGGCGCGAGGGATCCTTGGGAAACCCAATAGCGGCGGTGGCGTTGGCCTGCGAATCGCAATCCACAAGAAGTGTTGATTGTTCAGAGGCAGCTAGGCAAGCCGCCAAGTTTACTGCGGTGGTTGTCTTTCCAACCCCTCCCTTTTGATTTGCAACCGCGATAATCCGTGCCAACAAGCCCCCCAAGCGGCGGAAGTTAGCAGAATCGCGTCAAGGATGCAACTTGTTTCACGTGGAACGCCCGCCGTCCTGTGGAATTCACTCAAAGCGTTCCAGGTGGAACGGCCTTAAGCCCTTTGACTTCGGGTATTCTGTTCCACGTGAAACAAGTTTCAACCATCAGCTCTCCCAAGCCCTTGTTCCACGCGGAACCATACACCATCAAAGGACTTTGACTTAACATTGGGGACTATCTACTGAATCCCAATTTCGATTGTTTCAGCTGCAACGTCCCCGACATCGCTCATTTAGCCAATGGGCTCAATGCACTGTCTGGTTCTCTCTCGATCGTTCTAGCAGTACGCCTCAAAACGTTCCACGTGGAACTATTCCGGCTCGAACTGTCAATGAACTTGTCTGAAGCAAGACCTAGGTGTCCGGGAGGCGATCGCCAACTACAGTGTTCCACGTGGAACGTGCTCGGACTCTTCCCGCTCTCAGAATGACCGCAGTGGTATCATCGCGCGCCCTCGCCTTTGCTTGCGAATCGCTCCGAAAGTATCGAGGGAGCCAATTCAGACGGAGAATTTAGGAGTGAGGGAATTCCGGAATCCGGAAAATAAATGGACGAAAATGATGGAAGTCTTTATCTTTCAAGTCGTTGCGCCGACACTTCTAAGCTTTTCTCGACCCGACAAGCAGATACCGCCGCAATGACTGGGGCACCGGAATCGGCTCCCGCCACTCCCAGTTCGTCCCGCGCTGCGCCTGATCCAGATCGCGCCCGCCGATCCACAAGATAACTTGTTTAGCTGCAACACGTTCCGAGGCCGCCCAAGCTAGAAACGGCTCAAAATCCCCCACTGCCCTTGAGCACACGAAGTCCAACGGCATAATCTCCTCGCCCAGTTCCTCATACCGGCTCACGAGCACGCGCGTGTCCGGAAGTTCAATGTTTCTAAGCACTTCCGCAAGAAATGTGGCCTTCTTCATATTCGACTCGACCAGGAACATATTCAGCTTCGGTCGCATGATTTTGAGCGGGATTCCTGGAAAACCTGCTCCCGAACCAACGTCGGCGAGCCGACCGTTTTCAACGGGCACAGCCACCGCGGCATACATGCTCTCGCAAAAATGACGATATAGTATCTCTAGGGGGTCGCGAATCGCAGTAAGATTTATCTTCTCGTTCCAAGTCAGCAGAAGCGTCATATATTGTTGAATATAAATGATTTGCTGTTCACTTACTTCCAGCTGAAATTCGCCAAGTGCACGGCGAATGGTCTCCGCTGATAGCACCGCTGGGGTTGGTGTTGTCATAAGAGTAACTAAAATACTATAGCTTGTGAATTTCCTCGGGCGGCGGCGGCGGCGCTCCTCTTAACCAGGTACTTCGGCCCCGCCACTCCCGCCACCGCATCCACCGCAGAATGCCAGACCATCACTGGAACCAACCCATCGTACGCGATTCGCGCCGTTCCGAACACTGTGCCGATGACCAGTGTGCTTAACAACCCACCGCGACCTTGGTAAAGGTGCGCTAACCCAAAGAGAATAGAGGAGAGTAGAACCACGCTCCAAACGGGAAGTCCCGCCCTGGTCAAGGCTGCCATAGCAAATCCGCGATACAGGAATTCCTCGCAAACGCCCGCCGTGACCGCCAAAGCCAAGAAGGGAACCAACTCCAGCCGAGACTGGGGCAGAATCCGCCCGGCGAGCACACGCATGAACTCCCCCGCCTTCCCTGACGAGCGCCCCATCCGCCTCAAGTTAAGCCACTGCAAACCTCCCAAAGTCGCAGCGCCGACAATTGCCGCAACCAGAATCCGCCAGCGCCCATGGACCACCAAACCCAATTCATTGAGACCCAGTCCCCGGGCCCAAGCCCGCCAAGCGACAACTGCAGTGGCAACCCACTGAAAACCGATAGTCGAAGCATAGAGCGAAAGCCGCTCTCGCGTCCCGATTTGCGGGAGCACCAGCAGTTTTTGCAGACGCAGGCGGCCCCGCAGCGGAAGCAGCACACCCAGCACAATAAAGATCAACCAGAAGTCCCAAGGCATCCGGCGATGAAACCACGTTCACAAGCTCGGCGCAACTTTTCGACACTACTCTTCCCATCCTATTTGGTAAGGACGCGGGTGTTACCAGCGCAATTCCGCCTGCATCGTTATAATGGTCTGCGAATCAACGAGGTGAACACTTGGCGGCACAAGTCAAACTCACATCCATGGCCAAAGCAGCCGGCTGCGCGGCAAAGCTCAACCCCGCGACGCTCGACGCCGTCCTGCGCAAACTCCCGCGCCAAACAGATCCAAATGTCCTCGTCGGCTTCGACACCAACGACGATGCGGGAATCTATCTGATCAGCGAAGGCCTCGCGCTCGTCCAGACTGTCGATTTTTTCACGCCCATCGTGGACGACCCATTTCTCTTCGGACAAATCGCCGCGGCCAATTCGCTCAGCGATGTCTACGCCATGGGCGGTCGGCCAATCTCGTCGCTGTCCATCGTCGGTTTTCCGGAAAAGGGCGACCCGGAAATTCTCGAACAAATTATTCGCGGCGGCCTCGCCAAAATGAACGAAGCGAAATGCAGCGTCATCGGCGGCCACTCGATCCGCAATGAAGACATGCTCTTCGGATACGCGGTCACGGGAACCATCGATCCGCAACGCGTTTGGCGTAACGTCGGAGCTAAGCCCAGCGACGTTCTTCTCTTTACCAAGCCTCTCGGAACCGGCGTCATCACCACCGCGCTAAAAAAAGATCGCGCCTCAGCGGAATCTCTCGCCGCCGTTGTCGCCGCGATGGGCACTTTGAACGCCTCCGCTGCTGCGGCTCTCCAGGAAATCGACGAGAAGGAACAAGCCGCAAAACCGATTCATGCCGTCACCGACGTGACCGGCTTCAGTCTTCTCGGACACGCTCGAGAGATGGCGCTCGGCGATCCAAGTCACGGCCTCGACCCGGTCTCTTTCGAAATCGATCACGCCTCTTTCTCCTATTTTCCAGGCGCCCTCGAAGCTGCCCGCGAGGGCCATCTTTCCGGCGGCCTAAAAAATAATCGTGCCTTCGTCGGCGAGTGCGCGGAATTCGAAGCGAGCGTCCCCACCGAATATCAAGACCTCCTCTTCGATCCACAAACCTCCGGCGGTTTTCTCGTTGCCATCGCCCCGGACCACGCGGATTCCGCCCTCGACGCTTTCGCGCGCCACGCCGTTAACGCCCGCTGCGTCGGCCGCGTCATCCCGAAATCAGCTCCATTGATCAGGGTTCTTTGAAATTGTGAATTTTCTCGACGTATCATCAGGCAGAATGCTGCCGCTTTGTGGAAAGGTATCGTCTAGAAAAACGAATGGACACAATCACTCACGGCATCGCCGGCGCACTGATCGGCAAAGCAGTCTTTCGCGGCGAAGACATGTTCGCGTCCAAGCCCATGAATCGCGCACGGATCATCACCTGGTCGCTGATGCTCGGCGCCATCTTCCCGGATTCTGACATTCTTCGCGACTGGTTCTCAAATAATCCGATGCTGATTTTGACGTGGCATCGCAGCATTACGCATTCCCTGGTCTGCATGCCGATCTTCGCGCTTCTTCTTGCTGCGCTTACGCGGTGGTTCGCTCGTTGGCGCAAATGGGACGCGCCTTCGTTCGTCGCTTTGACGGGCATCTACGCCATTGGCATTCTCAGCCACATTTTTCTGGATCTGGTCACGAGCTTCGGCACGATGATTTGGTCGCCGCTCCAATGGTCGCGCCCCGCTTGGGATCTAATCTTTATCATCGACTTCACCTTCAGCGCGCTTCTTCTATGCCCGCAAATCCTCGCTTGGGTCTACCGCCAAGACGCCGGCCTGAAGAATCGCGCCATCATCACGTGGTGCGTGCTCGCACTCGCTTCGCTTGGCGTCGCGGCTCTGGCGAAAAATGTCGGCGCGCCGATTTCTGAACAAACCGCCGTCGCCATTCTAGCTTTGCTGGCGGTATTGTTTCTTCTTCCAGCGCTTGGTGGAAAAGGACTGCGCGTCCGCTACGCCACATGGAACCGCGCAGGCCTCGCCGCGGCGATTCTCTACCTCGCCGCAGCGTTCTATGCTCATCACGCCGCTTTTGAACGCGTGCAAAAATTCGCTTCGCTCTTCCGGCTTCCAGCGGAATCGCTCGGCGCGCTGCCACTTCCGCCGTCCGTTTGGCACTGGGACGGCCTCGTGAATACCCCGCATGGCGTCTATGAAGTCCGCCTCGATTTGAGCGAAAGGCTGGAACTGGCATCCGTCGAGCATCGTTATTATCCCGATGCTCCGTCGAATCAATATATCGAGACAGCCAAGGGTTTGCCCGAAGTGCAAAAAGTTTTGTGGTTTTCGCGTTTTCCCGTCACACGTTTTCACAAGGAAGGCAATGTAGCCATTGTGGAGTTTTTCGACGTGCGATTTTCATCGATCCGCAGGGATCGCCCCGCGTCCTTCACGTATCGCGTAAAAATGGATGAAGACGGCCAAGTCATTGCAAAGGGATGGGAACGAGAATAAAACGATGACGTTGTTATAGAACTGCCCAGGAGAACAGAACTACTTCGGTTTCGCAGGATGGATCACTACCTGGCGCTCTTCGCCCATGCCCACGCTTTCGGTGCGTACACCGGGGATTTCTTTGAGCGCCAAATGCACGATGCGCCGCTCGCGCGAGGACATGGGATTCAACCGGAACGGCTGATGCGAAGTTTGCACGCGTTCCGCCGCCACGCGCGCCGTCATGCGCAACTCTTCAAAGCGCAAAGCGCGATAACCGCCGCTATCCAGATGAATTTTTTCGTGGTAGGTAGGTTCCAGGCGCAAAGCGCGAAACGCCAGATGCTCAAACGCTTTTAAGACTTCTCCGTTGCGCTCCATCAAAATTTCTTTGTCCCGCCCGTCGAGATCGGCAATCACTTCCGCCTCACCCGAAGCCTCCGTGGCGGGTGTATCGACCACGCGCACTTTCACCTTCAAGTCCAAGCCGGACACACGCACGATCTCTTCCAGAAACTTTCGCAGAGCTTCTGCGGCCGCTTGCCGGTCGAGCTTGCCTTCCCGGATAAGGTCCTGACCCATGGGCCTCCGTAGAACGTACAATCCTGCTCGCCTGTTTGCGGCATTCCTTCCCAGGCGATTTACTTACTTTTTGCCGCGCGAAATCTGTTTCGCCGCTGCCGGTGCGGGATGCGTTCGGTTCAAATACCACTGCTGTCCGATGCCGACCAAGCTACTAGTGAGAATATATAACGCGAGTCCGCTCGAAAACGGAAAAATAATGAAGCTTCCCGCGAACATGATGGGCATGATCTTCATCATTTGTTGCTGCTGCGGATCGGCTGACGTCATCGGCGTCATTTTCGAAACGAGGTACATGGAAACGCCCACTACGACCGGCAAAATGTAATATGGATCTTTGGAAGCCAAGTCCGAGATCCACAGCCAGTGCGCATGACGCAATTCAATCGACCCGCGCAGCGCGCTATTCAATCCGAACCAGATCGGCATTTGCAGAAACATCTGGAAACAACCGCCGACGGGGTTAATCCCCTCGCGGCTGTAAATCGCCATCACTTCCTTGTTCATCTCCTGTTTCTTCGGATCGTTCATCTTGTACTTCTTGTAGCGCTCCTGAATCGCTTTGATTTCAGGAGCGACCCGCTGCATCTTCAAGGTCGTTTTGTAGCTCGAAATTCGCAACGGGAATAGCAGCATGTTGATGAACAGCGTCATAACGATGATGTCCCAACCCCAGTTGGGAATGTATTTGTGCAGCCACTTCAGCCCGTGGAATAGCGGCTCCGCGATGAACTCCAGAAATCCAAAGTTCACCAGCGATTGCAGCGGCGGCTTCATTGCCTTCAAGTCGTCGTAATCTTTCGGCCCAACATATACGCGCAACGCCGTCGGCTGCGATGATGTTGCCGCCGCCACCTCCGAAACCGGCTCCTGCTCCTCTTTCCCGTCCTTCTGAACGGTGCGGAACACTTTCCAGTAGCGCGTTTCTATCGAACCTGAAGCAACGCCGTTAACCGGCAGAAATGCCGCCGCAAAATAGCGGTCTTCGATTCCCGCGAAGTCCTTGCCGCCCATCCAAACGCCTGGGCCCCATTTCTCCGGTCCCTCAAGTTTTTTGTAGGGCAGGTCCGTCAGCTTGCCGCCTTCGTTGTAAAACGTAAACGTGGTATCCACCGGCACAGGATTCTGCACTGTCGGATCGCCGAATCCTCCCAGCCACGCCAGTCCTGCTTTGATCGGTGTCCCGTTGAACTTGACGGCCGTCTCCACGCGCACCACGTAGGAATGATCAAATTGAAGAGTTTTTATGACTTCGAGATGCCCATCGCTCCAAGTCAGCTGCACTTCCGCCGGAGCCTGCAGCGGACCGTCCGGAACAGCCGCAACGTGTCCCGGGATGTCTACCTGAGGAGCTCCTGGGTGAGGGATCCCTGCCACGTACAAAGCGGAATTTGCTTGCGACTCCAGTTGCGGGTCGTCCAGCACCACTGCGAATGGCCATCCCCCCACCTGCGCCGCTGCTTCCGGATGTACGACATCTAGTACGCGCTGCGGTTTCGAATCGTCCATGTACTTCTTTAGCTGCCAGCTCTTTACGACGCCGCCGCGGTTCGAAATCTCCACGCGGTAGAGCGCATTTTCCACGACAATCGTGCGCTCTTGCGCGTCGGCCTTTGGCGGCATCGCTGCCGCGTTTGAAGGTGCAATCCCCGTGGCGACTCCCGCGGGTGTCGCGGCGCCGGATTTGCTACCCGATGTCGAAGGAGAAGAAGTAGGCGAACTCGCTGTAGGATTTGTCGCCGCTGGGGATGTTATCGTCGGCCTGTTTGTTTGCGGCAAATTCGCGGGCGGCTTCGGCGCGAAAAACTTGGCCCACAACAAAATCACCGCCATCGAAAGTATCGAGGCGATCAGAATGCGCATTTCTGAAGAAAGTTCTTTTTTCTTTTGCGGCTCGCTCACGAATGAGCCTCTCTGGACGTAACACCGGATCGGCCAGCATCCTGCCCAATTTCGCCGGCCCGTACTGCGGTCGCTTCTGTTTTTTCTGGCACCGGGTCGTAACCAAACTTCCGCGACAAAGGATGACACCGCAGCAACCGCTTCAACCCCATCCACGACCCCCGTATCACGCCAAACCGCTCAATCGCCCCATACGCATACATCGAGCACGTCGGCTCGAACCGACAGCTCCCCGCAAACAAAACCGACAAGTACACCTTATAAATACGTAGGGCCGCCAGCGCCGCTTTCACTGCAGCGGACGGATTCTCCGCTGTCGCAGGTGAGACAGACTCCAGTCTGTCCTTTTCTCTAACGCTATTTTCGCCACTCATACTCATCGGTGTATTCACACGCTCTTCATTAACCGCACCAAATCTGCCGTCAACACCGCAAACTCCGCCCGCGCCACGCTGCTCTTCGGATGGATCACTATGTCCCATCCCGCGGGTATCTCGATACGATGGCAACGCACAATCTCTCGAATTCGCCGCCGGATGCGATTGCGCACCACCGCCCCGCCCAGCGCCTTTTTAATGCTGAAACCGAAGCGGCTCACCGGCAATTGGTTGGCGCGAAAAAAAGCTGTGAAGTGGGAACTGGATCGGCGCTTCCCGGAGCGGTACACGGCATCAAAATCGCCGCGCCGCACCAGCCGCGCCTCGCGCGGAAAGTCCATGCGCCCGGAGCTACTAGGGCGTGAGGCGATGGCGTCCCTTCTTGCGGCGTGCCGCCAGAACTTTCCGGCCGCCTATTGTCTTCATGCGCGCGCGGAATCCGTGCGTCTTCGCGCGGCGTCGTTTCCGCGGTTGAAATGTGCGCTTTGGCAAAGCAATCCCCCTTTAGTTGCGCGGCCCCACACTTAAGTAGTTGCGGCCGGTTCTTCCCGCAGACACAAAGCGACCGTCAGGCCGTCTGAGCGACAGGTATCGAATTTATTAGTGTAGTCGACCGCTAAGCACAGGGTCAAGAAAACCGCACGACGCAGAGAGTCCAGTTGCTCGTCCCGATCACTCGGCATAAGCTACACGCAAATGGCAACCTCCAACGATTGCGATGAGTGCCGCGCGCTCGCCCAAGATCTGCGAGAGGCATATGCGGATGCGTCTAGTGATCAAGCGGTCCGGGACGCTTGGCTCGCCACCCAGAAAATGATCGGAGGGACTGAAGAGGACGCCCAGCGGGCTGAGGAGTTGTTAAAAGCCTTACCTCGCACAGAAAGGTATGACACGCGTATTCCTAATGGATTATTCCTGGTTAACCCAAAATTGCGAAAAGTCTTCCGAAATATGGCCCTGCACTTTGCCCGCACCGGGCATTCAGTGCGGCTCCCTGACTTCTAGCTCCAGCCTACTCTTTTGGAGTGGGAGGCTGCGGGCTTTCCACGAAAACCTGCGCTTCGATTTTCAGTTTTTTTAATATTTGCTGCAAAATTTCCGGAATGGTAGAAGCCGGCGGCAGATAACTCAAATTGAGCGTCGCGAGCTTGTCCGCGAAAATAAACAGATTCTTTCCTGGGATTTTCTTCCAATAGTCATCGGGATTTACCGACGCGTTCGAATCCTTGTCTTTGAGGTAGGAATGCCGGTCAAATCTTAGAGATTCGCTAATCAGCACTCCGCGAAGATTCCCGTCAGTATCCACTTCGTGCCCAACAACCTGCCCACGGTACAAATGATCGTCGGACGTAAGAAGATCAGCCATGACCTTTCTTTCCGGCGTTGGCGGCCACATAAAGGGCGTGAGGAGGAAATACCACCGCGAAATATTTGGAAGGAGAAATTTGTTCGCCAAGAATTCATAAGGTTTGAACTTGTGGAATCGTCCGAAATTCTTGCCCAGCCAGCCAAAGAGTAAAGCCTCCGAGGCCGTGAAGAAATATAACCACACAAGGATTCGAGCCTGACGGTATGCGATTCTGGAGGCCGCGCCCCAAAATTCTTGTTGGTGCTGCGAAAAAAAAGTCTCGCTATAAATCGAAGAAAAAGCGGCTTGATAGTCACTCGTTCTTTGAGCGGCCGAATCAGGAAAAAAGAAGGGATGATTCCCAAACCAGCCGGCGCTTAAGATCACAAGAAAAGTCAGGGCCAACGGAAGTAGCGAGGCAAACGCGCCAAAAGTGAGCTCTTCGCTTCGTGTCCGGTGAAACTTGTCCAGCGGAATGAACAGCGAAAACAGGCCCTTGAAAAGAATTCCGGGAACCAGCAGGTAGAAAACCAAACCCGCCGATGCGATGAGCGCTATCATCCCTTTGGGGCCGTGGGGGTTTTACTTGGTTGAGGCTCCGTGGCCGTTGTTTGACGTGATGTGATACTCGTTCCCGAATTCATCGCTCAGGACGTACTCGCCTGTCGTTGCCAGTGCCCGTTTAATCTCCGGGGCATTCTTCTGAATTTTGCTAGCCAGGAGGCCGTCCGGAGTCGCCTCAACGAAGGACTCCGCCAATTTCGAGAGGTTTTCAGTCATGCTTGCCCCCTCCTTTATCACTCCCCATCCTCTCTAGAATCAGCCAATTCCGGCGATTCGTCAAGTTTTACTCAAGATGGAATACACTTGGGCGGAACTGCGGGATCTGCCCGCCGCCCATCCCCTCATCACGGCGCAATCTTCAGCTTTCGATACTCGTCGTACGCCCCCAAGTACCTGTCCACATCCTTCCGCAGCAAATAATACGGCGTCGATAGCCGTATTTTCGATGGCGCGCCGCCGCGAATCCGAATTTTCTTTTCCTTCCACATCCACGCTTCCAGCTCTCCGATTAGAATTGGCGGCACATTCACCGACACAATCGCGCAGCGCAACGCCGGGTCCGGCGACGCCCACGACTCCGCTCCCCGCTTCACCATCTCCTTCAAAATATAATCCGCCGATTGACGGTGCCGCTTCTCAATTCGCTCCATCCCAATCGAATTCGCGAGCTGCACTGCCGCGCGCAAACCGTATAGCGTCGGCACGTTCGAGCTCCCGATCTGCTGGAACCGCGCTGCCTTCAGCTTAGGATCGTCCCACCCTCCCGTCACAATCGTATTCCACAAACGGTCTTGCACTTCCTCGCGCACGTACAAAAATCCCGTCCCTTTCGTCGCCTGTAGCCACTTGTGCGGGCTCGACGAATACATATCGCAACCTAATTCCCTCACATTCAGCTTCATCATCCCAATCACGTGCGCGCCATCCACCGCGCTCAATATCCCTTTCGAACGCGCCAGCGCGCAAATCTCTTTCGCCGGCAAGACCACGCCGGTCACCGTCGTGATGTGGCTAAAGAAAATCAATTTCGTGCGCGGCGTAATCGCATCATTGAAAAGATTCAACACTGCCGCCGCGTTCGGCACCGGCTTCGGCAGCGTCACTTTCTTCACTACAATTCCGTGTCTCTTCGCCCGCAAATTAAAACCTTGCTCGCCGCCCGGATGCTCCTGATCCGTCATCAAGACTTCATCGCCCGCTTTGAAATCCAGCCCATTGCAAATGTAACTGTTCGCTTCCGTCGAGTTGCGCACCAGCGAGAGTTCATCGCGCGTGCATCCCACAAACTCCGCCAGCGGATCGCGGAACTCGTTCCAAATGCCGTACCCCCAGATCGGATAATCTTCCGGATCGCTCTGGTCCATCTTCTCCGTGGTGTTGTACCCCTCGAAAATCGCCCGCAGCACCGGCGCTGGCGAAGAACCTACCGTCCCGTTGTTCAAATACACTTCGTCCGCCGGAATCAGAAATTGCTTCCGAATCTCCGTCCAGTATGCTTCTTCGTTCGAATCGAACAACGCCTTATCGGGCAACTCCGCGGGCGCTTGCTCCAATAATTTCGGCCACGAAGGCGTTAGGCTGAGCGCTCCTGCCACCCCGACAGCTCCGCCAAGCGAAGAAAGAAATCCACGGCGATCCAGCATCATTCCCTCCAAGTCCAATCTGCGCGGATTCTACTCGCCGCCCCGCAGGCGGACAACACATCTTCTTGTTATTGAGATCCTCTAATCAGAATCTTCGAACCAAAGCTTGCAGCTCATCGCTAAGCGGATTATGGTAATCCGCGCACACAAACACAGCACTCATGAGGAAGCAAACATGACTTCGTTTCTACCACGGCTAGCCATCGCCGCGTCTTCATTGATGATTCTTTACGCCGCTCACCGATCCTTCGCGCAAGACACTCCCGCGCAACAAACCACTGGCACCAAGCAATCCGCCGAAGCGCGCCTCAAGGCTGTCGCAAAGCCGAAAGCCTCTGGCCCAGCACAAGACGTCATCGACGCCCTCTCCGCCACCCACCGCTTCGAACAAACCGCCATCTCCCCCGACGGCAAGAGAGTCGCTTGGGTCGAGGACATCATCACAAAACGAGGCGTCTCCACCGGCGACACAGTGATTTACGTCGCAGACATCGACGGGAAAAACCCGCCCAAGCGCATCAGCGCGGCCGTCGCCGACGCTCTCCACGCGGAAGGCAGCGTCGCCTGGTCGCCCGACAGCAAGAAAATTGCGTTTCTTTCCGACGCAGCAAAAGCTGGCCAGCTGCAACTTTATGTGATGGACGCCGCCAGCCCCGCCGCTTCTGCGCGAAAACTTACTCAAGTGAAAGGCTTCCTCTCCACACCGGGCTGGTCGCCCAGCGGCAAAACCATCGCCCTCCTTTTCACCGAAAGCGCCACCCGCGCCGCGGGCCCTCTCGTCGCCGAAACTCCCGAAACCGGCGAAATCAAAGACTCTTTCTTCGAACAGCGCCTCGCCCTAGTCGACGTCGACACCGCCAAGCTCGACCAGATCTCTCCCGCCGACACCTACATCTACGAATATGATTGGTCCCCTGACGGCCTGCGCTTCGCCGTCACCGCCGCCCTCGGCAATGGCGACAACAATTGGTATATCGCCGAGCTCTACACGCTCGACGCCGCCACTGGCCTCATGAAATCCATCTACAAGCCGCCAATGCAAATCGCCAATCCTGCGTGGTCCCCCGACGGCCAGCGCATCGCCTTTATCGGCGGCCTCATGAGCGACGAACCCAGCGTCGGTGGCGACATCTTTACAATTGCTGCCACCGGCGGCGAAGCCACAAATGTCACTCCGGAAATGAAAGCCTCCGCCAGCTGGCTCGCGTGGACTCCTGACGCAAAAATTATTTTCGGCGAATATCTCGAAGGTGATTCCGGCCTGGCGACAATCAATCCCGCCGCCGGCGCCAGGACTGAACTCTTTCGCGACGCAGGAGGGATAACCGCCGGCGCGTGGGGCATCAATCTCTCTCTTTCGCGTGACGCAAAAAGTTCCGCAGTCATCCGCAGCTCGTTCAGCGCCCCTCCCGAAGTTTGGGCAGGTCCCACTGCCAATTGGGCGAAAATCACGCAACGCAACAAATCCATCAAGCCCGCCTGGGGCGAAGCCAAAAGCCTTCACTGGAAAAATGGCGGTTTCGAAATCCAGGGATGGCTCCTTTACCCGCGCGATTTCGACCCCAACAAGAAATATCCGCTCATCGTCCGCGTCCACGGCGGACCGGGAGCAGCGGTCCTCTCCGAATGGCCCAGCTCGTCCGATTACTATTCGCCTCTAGCAGGCGCTGGCTATTTCGTTCTGCAACCCAACCCGCGCGGCAGTTTCGGCCAAGGCGAAGCCTTCACTCGCGCCAACGTAAAAGATTTCGGTAATGGCGATTTCAAGGACATCATGGCTGGCGTCGACGAAGCCATCAAAGTCGCGCCCATCGACCCCAATCGCCTCGGCATCTGCGGCTGGAGCTACGGCGGCTACATGACCATGTGGGCCGTCACGCAAACCAACCGCTTCAAAGCCGCCATGGCCGGCGCTGGCCTCTCCAACTGGCAAAGCTACTACGGCGAAAATCTCATCGATCAGTGGATGATCCCGTTCTTCGGCAAATCCGTCTACGACGACCCCGACGTCTACGCCAAAAGCTCGCCCATCAATTTCATTAAAAAAGTAAAAACGCCGACGCTCATTCTCGTCGGCGATAGCGACGGCGAAGTCCCCGCACCCCAATCCTACGAATTCTGGCACGCCCTCAAAACGCTAGGCGTCGAAACCCAATTCGTAGTCTACGAACACGAAGGCCACATGTTCGCCAACCCCAAGCACCGCCGCGACGTAGTCGAACGCACTTTGGCCTGGTTCGACGCTCACCTCCGCTGATCCTGTGTCACGTTCTGGGCCTGGCTTCGTCTTTACCTGCGCGAGAGCGTACCTGCTTATTACACGCCCCCGTCCTATAGCTAGCGTGGATGAAATAAAACACAAGTCCGTCAAAAATAAATTGTCCGGGGGTATCATGCCGAAAACCGTCAAAGCTCGAAACTCTGTTTTTCGTCCTGGCTGTCACCCTTTTGCCCGTCCTCGCAGCGCGCGCGCAAGTACCTTATGCTGTCCCTCCCGCACCAGTCCCTTCACAAATCGCTGCCGCTAAGAAGGTCTTCATTTCCAATGCCGGTGCCGACGGTACCTCCTACGCAGCACTTAAGCGCGGAGGTGATCCCCAACAGCCGTACGATTCGCTGTACGCGGCAATGAAGAGTTGGGCCCGCTATGAGCTAGTAGATGTTCCATCTGATGCGGATCTTGTATTTGCAATACGTTTTACTGCGCCACTCACCGATTGCGGAAAGTTAACCACCTATAGTCCCCAACTGGAATTGACGATCCTGGAGACTAAATCGCACTATCTCCTCTGGACAGTCACCGAACCGGTGGAAGGTGCCGTTCGAAAGGCTACTTGGGAAAAGAACTTTGGCCAAGGAATGACCAATCTGTTGGACGACCTAAAGAAGTTGTCCGGCCAGCCGACAGCGAAAGTCGAAGATCCAAAAAACGCGCTCTGGGCTGACCATTAAGTCGCTCCGCGCACACCTCCATGTAACCGCCCGGCCCTCCCGCGCGTCACACTCTGCAAAAGCGGGTGTTGGCCGACCTATAATCACTACGGAACGCTGTTTCGCTGGGCCGTTTGCCGGATTTTTCTTTCCTCTTCTCGACAGGGGGCTTACAATCTTCCCTGTCTCCGGCGACGGCCCAATGAACAGCAGATAATGATTCGCTTCCTGAAAAGTCGCATTCATCGCGTGGCCAATTCAAACCAATCCTTGGCTCTGGGCGCCCTCGAATTCGAGTTGATGGAGATTCTCTGGTCCAACGGAGAAAGCAGCGTCCGCGACGTTATTCCGAAGCTCAGCCGACCCCTCGCGTACACCACCGTAATGACCACGCTCGACCGCCTCTTCAAAAAAGGTCTTTTGGACCGCCACAAATCCGATCGCGCCTTCGTCTATTCGCCGAGTTTTTCCCGCCAGGAATGGGAACGCAGACGAGCAGGAAATTTGGTTGCCGGTTTCCTCGCTGGCCCCAATCCTTCCCGCGAACTCTTGCTTTCTTGCTTGCTTGATGCTGTCGGCGAGCATGACGCTTCACTCCTTGATGATCTCGAAAAGAAAATTCGCAACCGCCGCAAAGAACTCTCCCGGCAAGGGCAGCCATGATTCTCCCCTATCTGTTGCGGCTCTCGTGCCTGTGCTTCGCCTCCTTTTTTGTGCTTAACGCAGCCGCAGGCCTAATTGTGCGCATCTCGTCCAGGTCCGCGATTCGCTTCGCTGAATCCAGGACGCCCGGCACCGCCGCCCGGTTTTTGATTGCCCTGCGCATGCTCCCGTTTGTGCTGGCCACTCTCTTTGTTGTCGGCCTCTGTGTTCCAAGTTATCTTTGGCTCGAACCCGCAGCCACCGCCGAACGGGTCGGCATGCTTTGTGTCGTGCTCGGTCTTCTCGGTGCCGCAATTTGGTTCGCGTCCATTGCTCGAACCGTTCGTTCTCTCGTCGCTTCTCTGCGTCACAATCGGCTTTGCCGTCTGGCGGGCCACGAAACACGCCTGCCGGGAAATTCTGCTCCGATCGTTCTCGTCGAAGACGAAGCTCCTCTTCTCGCCTTGTCCGGCTTGCTTCGCCCGCGGTTGCTCATCTCTCGCGGTGTGCTCCGCGTGCTATCCGCCGAGGAACTCGATGCCGCGTTGCGCCATGAGCATGCCCATCGCACTTCGCGCGACAATGCCAAGCGTCTGCTGCTTCTTCTCGCTCCCGACGTTCTTCCTTTTGTCCGCCTGTTTCGAATGCTTGAGTGCAGTTGGTCAAGATTCGCGGAGTGGGCCGCGGACGATCAAGCCTCCGGAGGAGATTCTCGCCGAGCGCTTTCTCTTGCTGCCGCGCTGGTTCATGTCGCCCGCATGGGTTCTGCTCCGCCCTTGCCTTTTCTCTCCACTTCTCTTCTCGCGTGCGACCGCGATCTTTCCGCACGCGTGGATCGTTTGCTCAACGCAGATCTCATGACTCTGCATTACCCCTCGAAAACGCGGTCGCGCTTCCAAAGTGCCGGTTTATTGCTTGCGGTCTACTTTGCCGCCCTGCTCCTTGCCCCTTCCGCGCTCTCCTCCGTTCACGAACTCCTCGAACTCCTACTCCATTAACTGATCTTTTCAGCCAACTCGGCTCCGCCATTTCGTTTTCTCGCACGACGCGGTCTACGACCTGTGGTAGTAGTCCGTCCTCTCCAGTAGCCTATCGCCCGACGTGAAAATCCCTTTCCCAGTGAAGAGATTGCGACATTTGCGTACCATCGCCTTTTTATCCTTACTCTTGCTGCCATGCGCATTGCCTGCGCAGAACCCGCGTGGAGCGCTCCGTGGCACGGTTCAGGACTTGAGCGGTGGCAGAATTCCCTCCGCTAAGATCGTCGTCCAAGCAAACGATTCCGGATTCCGCCGAGAAGCCGTCTGCAATGACCGCGGAGAATTTCGCATCGATGGTCTCCTGCCCGCCAATTATCAGGTCTCAGTCAGCGCCGATGGTTTTGCCGACGCTAAATCCCAGGTCAAGGTTACGTTGAGCTCCGTGCAAGATTTGACGGTCACGCTTAAGCCCGCCACGGTCCAGCAAACCATAGTCCTCGATGGCCAGATTCCCTCGATCACGACGCAGTCGATTAACACGGAGAGTGCCGTCCAGCAGGCCATTGTTTCCGAACAGGACCTTCAATCGATTCCACTCGCAGCGCGGAGCTTTGCCAACATCGCTTACATGGCTCCGGGAACCGAGCCTGTCGAGCCCTCCGATCCCACGAAAGCGCGCATCACGGCCGTATCTACTGGCGGAAGCTCCGGCCTGAACAATGAAGTTTCCGTCGATGGCGTAGACAATTCCGATGACTGGATTGGAGGCTTCCTCCAAAATTTTTCTCCCGAGGCCATTCAGGAGTTTGCGATTCGAACAGCACAGGAAGATGCGGACACCGGACGCACCACGGCCGGATCGGTTGTCATCACGACCAAGGCGGGCACCAACGATTGGCACACCGACGACGCCTTCTTCGACCGCGCCGCCGATCTCAACGCACGCTTTCCGATCGACAATCCTGCGCCGAATCCGAAGCAGCCCTTCTCGCGCCAAAACTACGTCTTCTCAGGCGGCGGACCGATCGTGAAAGACAAAGTTTGGTTCTATTCGTCGTTCGAATACGTCCACGAAAACGCCAGCATCGCCTACAGCGATCCCAGCCAAACGCAATTCCAGGCGCTGTCTCAGCTCGCCGCTGACGGGCTCGTCGACGTAAACGGTACGACCGTCACTTCCATCCCCGTTCCAAGTTTCGTTCCCGTGCCCTTTCGCGATTACCTCGGAACCGTCCGTTTCGATTGGCAGCAGTCGCCTCCCTCGCATTGGTTTCTGCGTTTTTCCGCGGACAGCTATCTCACGCGCAACGCGCTTGTTCAACAAGGGACGCTGCCTTCCACCGGCGCCACCACGCACAACAACTATTGGAGCTTCGCCGTGGGCAATCAATTTGCATTGAGCCCCGATTGGCTTGCCTCGTTCGTCTTCGGCGGCAGCGGTTTGCATCTGACCCAGACGCGCAATTCCGATCTTGGCTTCGCGCTGGCGTTTCCGTTCAGTTCCACGGCCGCGACCACATCGGGTCTGGAAACTTTCGGTGACAATCAATTCGTCACCGCCATCACGGCATTCCCCGTTTTGCGAGATCAAGAAAAATATCAGGTGCGTTACGACGTAACGCACACGTCGGGGAAACATACGCCACGCTTCGGAATTAATTTCATTCACGAGCCGGTGCTGAGCGGCGCTCTGACCGCAAACGCCGAGACGCTGGTCTCTTTCGTCCTCGATCCTACGGATTACACCACGGACCCGGCACAGTTCACCACCGACCTCACTTCCTGCTCGGCCACGCCTTCTCCGTTCGTCACGCCCGGCACTTCTTGTTCCGTCACTCCTGCTGGCGACGGCAGCTTCTCGCAAAATGTCCAGCGCCTCGGCTTGTATGCGGAAGATTCCTGGCGCGTCACGCGAAATCTCACGGTCAATTACGGTCTGCGCTATGACACAACTTTTGGGCTGTTCGAAGCCTCAGGGCGCGGGCAGTCGCAAAATCCGTTCTTGCTCGCGCTCGACCCGAGCATCGCGCCGTTCATTAGCACTGCGCCGCAGGATTACCGCAAAGCGTTTGCTCCGCGAGTTGGCGTCGCGTATTCGCCAGGAAATTCCGGCACAACCGTGATTCGCGCGGGATTTGGCATGTATTACGACGACCTTGCGCAGACTGGTTGGGTCAACGCATTTCAAGCCGTGAATGATACAAACGTCGCGACCGGCGGCGGCACTATCCCGCCTTCCATCATCGATCCGAACTACCACACGCCGTATGCGATCCACGTGACCGCCGGCGTGCAGCACGCGTTCAATGCCAACTGGACGCTGAGTACGGATTTCACTCTCGAAACCGGCATGCACGGGTACCGGCACTACGATTTTCCCAACCCCACGTTTGGAAGTATTGCCGTGTTTCGTAGCGACAATCGCTCCAGCTACAAAGCGCTCAAAGTTCATCTGCAGGGCAACGTTGCGAAGCGTCTGAGTCTCGTCGCCAATTACACGCTATCGAGCGCAAAAACCTGGGGCTGCGTGCTTGGAGAACTTTTCGATTACGTGAACGGTGTTTGCGATCCGTTCAACGCTTTTGCGCCGGGAGATTATGGTCCGTCCGGCGAAGACGTTACTCACCGCGCCGTTTTGATTGGCACGTTCCGCGCGCCCGCTGGGTTTGAGGTAAGTTTTCTTTCGCAAGCGGAGAGTGCGCGGCCTATCACGCTCACGAATGCGGATGGAAGCGATCGCGCGGTTGTGGATGGCGTGAAAACTACGCTGGACGAGTTTCGCGGCACGCCCTACATTCAAACGGATTTGCGCGTCAGCCGGCCGATTCATTTCCGCGAACGGTATACGGCGACGCCGTTCATCGAGTTTTTCAATCTTTTCAACCGCAACAATCCCGGCGCGAACTACGTGACCAACGTGGCCGCACTTCCGGTCAACGATCCCAATAACGTCACGGGCGTTTGCCTGAATCCGGGGTGCACGCAAATCGCGCCGGTGACCAGCGGCAAACAACTTCTGGTTCCTGCCGGCGGGCTTGGTGATTTCTTTGGCCCCGGCACCACCGTCGGGATTCCCTTTGCCGCCCAGGTCGGCGTGCGCTTCACCTTCTGATCGTTCCCAATCTAAAATCGCGGCACAGAAGGTGAAGCGCAGCGTGGAGCGCCGCGCTTCAAACGTAAGAGCGCCAAAAATCAGCGAACTACGACAACTAAAAACTACAAAACAATCGCGTGGCAGCGATCGCGATTACAGCGATTCACGGTTGCGCAGGCCGTGGATGCGCAGTTCGATCAAGTCGTCGATGGACGGATCCTTGTAGCCGTGCTCGCGGACTTCCTTCACGAAATTGGCGTCGACGCCGTGAATGCGCATAGCGACCAATTGATCGGGCGAAATCTTCGCGTAGCCGGCTTCTTTCATGCTCCTCACAAATTCCGGGCTTACACCGTGAATACGGAACGCAACCAGGTCGTCTGACGAAATATTCTTCTCGACGAGCTTTTGAATGTCCTCGGTGAATTCAGGGCTTACTCCATGAATGCGGAAAGCGACGAGCTGCTCAACGGGAAGTTTGCGACCCATCAGCGTGGTCATGGACTTGACGAATTCGGGGCTGGCGCCGTGGATGCGCATGGCCACGAGATCATCCGCCGAAACGTCTTTCGAGACGGATTCGCGCACTTCGCGCACGAAATCGGGAGAGACGCCGTGGATGCGGAAGGCGACGAGTTGATCGACATCAAAGCGCTTGCCGAGCAGTGAATTGATTTCCTTGGTGAATTCGGGGCTGACTCCGTGAATGCGCATGGCGACGAGATTGTCAGGAGACGGCTTTTCCGGAAGAAGCTCGATCATGGCGCGCGCGAATTCCGGCGTCACTCCGTGGATGCGGAAGGCCATGAGGTCGTCGGTGCTGAGATTCTTGTAGCCGGCGTCGCTCATGTCCTTAACGAACTGGCGGGAGACGTCATGAATCGCGAAGGCGAAAAGCTGCTCCTGGTCCAGGCCGGAATAGCCGAGCGATTTCATTCCCTGGACGTAATCGGCGCTGGCGGAAAAGCTGAACTTACCGCTGCCGTAACCGTCACGGAAGCGGCCATCAAAACTCATGATTCCGGCATCGCGGCGCAGCTCGAAATGTACGGGTGAATCCTTGGCGGTGGCGATGTTCGCGTCGAGGCCCGCGAAGTCACTGATTTTGTGCGTGTTGCCCCAGGTGCTGTGATGGCCCCAGCTGGAAGAGCGTTCGACTTCGAGATTGAAACATCCGCAGCCGGCACCGGCGTTGAACCTGGCCGACCAGTCGCCGTGAATGGTGTCGTCCGCCGCGGTTCTGGAAACGCGCGTCGATAGGATTCCGGTCATTAGGATTGCCGCTGCGAGCCACATCGTGAATTTACGCATGGAGTTCACCTCTGCACCTGTGAAGACGTGCGAGCGGGGCATTTGTTCCATGCGAGGAAAGACGAAGTGGGGAAGCAACGAAGTAGAGAGGTGACGGCAACCCCTTGGACGGTGTGGAATTCCTGGATTGGGGGGGTGGCCCCCTCCCCTTTTTTTGTAAATGCAGATTCTAAAGGGCTTTAGAGAACATGGTGACGGTGCCGATGGCGTAGGGGGGGATGAGTTCGGCCCAACGCGGGAATGGCGGCATATCCTGCCCTCGTCCATGGCTGTGAGTGGCTGGCTATATGCAAATCGTGCGAAGTGGATATTGCACGCAATTATTTTTTAATCGTATTGTTCCGCTTAGAGGGTTAAGTCGTGGGCGGATCTCGGTCAGCGATTCCAGTGTCTGAATCCGACGTCGCCACGGCAAGAACGATTCATGACAGAGAAAACTCGATCCAGAATGATACCGACCATCGTAGTGATTGCCGTTGTATCGCTTGCATCCATCCTGAGCAGCGGGTCCTCTCAGAGCGCGCCTACGAGCGCGAAACCGACAAAGGAGAAAGTTGTTTACGTCTGTGCTTGTCTGAAAACAAAGTCCTGTTCTTGCATGACCGAGGCCAAAACTAAGGGGCCCTGCGCTTGCGGTACCGCTGGCGGGCCCCCCATGAAGGCAGTGCCGCCAGATAGTGACTGGGCTAAGGAGAATCGCGAAGCGCTCGCGAATTAGCTACAAAGAGAAACGCGCTGTCCCTCTTGCCCCGAACGATCTGCAACTCCACAGCGCGAATCACGTCGCCGTGAAAAGCAAACGGGCTCTCCACCTTTTAGCGCTCGTTTCAAAGTCATTTGTTTTGATACGCCTGTTCGTGTGAATGGGGTTTGTCGGTACCGGGAACCACTTTTCCGGTAACCGCGTTTATCAAGACTTACCCAGTTTGGGACAAAGCTGGTGGGCCGGAATCTCGACAGCGGTGTCTAATTCTCGGAGCCTCTAGTTAGAAGAGGTGGGGCATGAATACGCCGAATCTCGGTCAAGCTGCGGCTACGATCACTGGACTAACTCTGCCATCGTTTCAGTTTGAATCACCTTGAATTGCGTCTCAGAAACTTTCTCCGCCACAAGCAATCCGTCATCGCAAAGCACACGGATGCGGTCGCCAATATTCAATGTCTTGGTGAATTTTCTGAGTTCCACGCACTCACCGGCTAAATTTGCATCTAACGGATGGCTGCCCTCGATAACTCGCGCAGGTTCAAATTGGTTTTCTCGCCCTACCAACTGTGATCGATCCGCAATTCTACCGGCAACCCGCCAACATCTACTTGCAGTCCTCTTGCACCAGTCCAGCACCGCTGACAGCGGCAAGCCAATCCCCCAGGTTCCACGTTTTGTCGACATCCTTTGTCTCCATTGCCGCAGTTAAGTTTCCCCACAAGAAAAAATATCTTCGGGCTTATAGGAGCATCTGCGATCAGGCGGGACGCCGTCGTTGCTCGGGGACAACGAACAGTAACGTAGCTGATTTTACGGAAAACTAGATTGTAAGTGCCTAACGCATAGTCACACGTCATTCTACCTCTGACCTAGCTCTGAGATTGATTCCACATTTCCGGTACCGCGTTAATCAGGACTCAAGGATTACGTCCGGGTTTGTCAGTGACACAGTCAGAACTCGTGAACCCTCATAGCCAACGCGAATTGTTTTGCCTTTCCTCGTCAGGCTCAACCGGCATAGCATGAATACGAAAGAACCGGAATCAGCAGATGAGCATCGTTTGTCGGAATTGGAGACGTCAATGACCAGCGTACAAATCGAACAGAAGAGCTATGAGATGCCCCCGCGAGAGGGGATCAGCATCGCGCATTTTCTCACCGTCGCCGACGTCGAGCGATCGGCTCGCTACTACGAAAGGGTCTTCG
>Ga0210384_10000780_pt1 | contig 47230 bp, 32 predicted proteins | sample IncBWH2MmetaG_FD_160574 | JGI IMG/M metagenome (GOLD analysis project Ga0210384, IMG submission 160574) | Forest soil microbial communities from Barre Woods Harvard Forest LTER site, Petersham, Massachusetts, United States - Inc-BW-H-2-M | ecosystem: Environmental > Terrestrial > Soil >... | reverse complement strand
CCAGCGGGGATAGGAGTCGCGCCAGAAACTGTTGGTGACGCGGCCGATATCGCCGTGATCGGTGGCGATAGTAAAGATTTCACCATGAGCGGAAATGGTGGCTCGCTGGGTAGAGGGCGAAAGAGAGAAGCTGTCCGCATCGTCCTTTATGGTGAGAACTTCGAGATTGTTTTCCTTTGGATCCGAGGTGATATCGATTTTCACTTCGGAGGTTTTTCCCGTGGCCGTTTCCAATTTCCAGATGCCGAAATCATCTTCATACATCAGGACCTTGCCATCGGAAGAAATCGAGGGAAAGAAGAGCGAGCCATCCTTGTGATGGGTGACCTGGACAGGAGCGCCACCGGCTTCCGGAATTTTCCAGATATTTGAGATGGAGCTCATGACGGATTTGTCGCCGGCCTTGCCGCGGGTGGCGCGGTCGGAGACGAAATAGATTTCGCCGTTGCCGTACTGCGGCCAGAAATTGTTGGGCTTTTCCTGATCGGGCATATCGGCATCGAGAATTTTGCGTGAGGCTTTTGAGGCGACGTCCAGCACCCAGAGATCGGCGGAGTAAGTGCCGCGATAGTGTTTGCGGGACCAGACGGCAGGGTGGCGATTGAAGACGAGTTTTTTCCCATCGGGGGAATAGCTGGCCCAATAGCCCCAGTCCGTGGGGAGGGGCTGCTCGAGGCCGCCATCGACGGAGACAGAGTAGAGATTGGGAATGCCGGGATAGTTGAGACCGCGGGCGGATTGAAAAAGGATGTGGCGGGAATCGGGGGACCAGCCGACGACGGTATCGTTGGCGCTATTAAAGGTGAGCTGCTTTGGATCGCCACCCGAGGAGGGAATGACGAAGACATCGTAGTTGCCGTAGCGGTTGGAGGAGAAGGCGATCCATTTGCCGTCAGGGGAAAAGCGGGGGAAGACGTCGCGCGCGACGTTATCGGTGAGGCGGCGGGGGTTGGAGCCGTCTTCGTTCGCCAGCCAGATGTCGCCGAGGTAGCTGAAGACGATTTTGCCATCGTGAAAATCCGGATGGCGCGGGATGGAGATGGTCTTGGCCCAGCCAGAGCCGGGGAACAAACACACCAACGACAGAAGAATAGCGACGCGGAAATGCTTCAAGGCTTCCTCCCAGATGGATTAATGATTTCCCCCAAAGCAGTGGAGGCTTCAAGAGGCGACGCGCAACGGTAGGCGCCGACCGCGCACCGATACGAATTCGCACTTAGGATGACAGACGTGCGGGAAGGCAGCCAGGTTTCCACAGGAGAGCCCGGGCGCGGGAAGCAGAAGGAGAAGACAAGTCTGCCCGGCGGGGACTCCGCCGGGCAGTGGGGTCTAACGAGTGCCGGAAACGCAGGCTACTGTTGTAGCTTCAAGATTCCAGCAACGACACGAGTAGTGCCTTGATTGTTTGCGAAGAAGGCGAGTCCGGGATTTGCGACGTAAACAACGAAGTTCACCGTCGAGGAACCATTCTTCGTGAGATTCACGCTCATGGTGTTGCGCTGACCGCCGCTCCCGGTACCGTCGCCGCCAGCAGTGATTGTGCCACCGACAACAATGTCCGGAATAACGCCGTTCTGGAACTGGAAGATATCGCCGGCCCCAGTCAGGCTCAAGCTGGAGATCTTGGCCTGGGCAACGAAATCTTCTTCGTCTTCGGCTCCATTCTGCAGGCTGAGACCGCTCCAATTGAGCGCGTAGGTTCCGGAAATGTTGCTGCTGGAGAAGGGGCCCCCGGTTTGAGCGGCGAGGGAGCCATCGGCGACGTCGGTAGCACCTTGATTGCCTTGGCTAACGTCCTGGATGACAGCGCTGGATGCCGAACTGAGATAGAAAACAAAAGTGAAGGGGACACCTAAGGAGGGATCCTTGAAAGTAACTACACCGCGGCCGGGGTTTACGGCATCGAGGGTGATGCTTGCGGCGGTCACAGCACCACCGCCGCCGGAACCTCCGGTCAGGTGAAAGACTCCGCCGTTATTGGTGTCCAGAATCACGTTGGTCACACTTCCGCCATTGGCGGTGAAGCGGCCAATGCGGGTGACTCCGCCATTGCCCGAGGCGCCCGAGACGATGAAAACGAAACTGGTGTTGAGAGCGGCAGTGTTTGCAGGGATGGTGTTGTTTTGGGCGACAGCGTCGCCGGCGAGCATTTCACCACCGCTGGTGCTTAGGAATCGGATGCGATTGCCACCGACGAGATAGAAAACGTAGTTGATGCCGTTTAGCGACGCGACGCCACGGCCAAAAGTGCTGAGATCGGCAGCGCCGTTAGGGTCCAGAGAATCGGCTGCGAGGACGCCAGTAAAGGAAACTGGAGTCGGGGTGGCCGGGATGTTGCCGTTGTCGTTTTCGTCCTGGACGCCGGCGGTGATGACGCCACCGCTGGCATTAAATTCGCCGACGATGGAGTCGGGGGCGCCAGTGTCATCCAACCCGGAAAAATCGAATACATAGGGGCCGGCAGCGGAAGCGACAGTGAATGGGCCGCCAGTTTGGAGCACGAAATTGCCGCTTCCGGTAGAGGCCTGAGTATTGGTCGAGGTTTCGTCGATCATCAAGCCATCGCTGTTGGAAGTGAGAACGATGCCGAAATTGACAGAGGTTGCACCGGACGGCGAGTTCAAATTCAGAGTCAGCGTGCCGCGGCCATCACCGGTGACGGTATAACTGCCGCCGGTAATGGGAATTGCGAGGCTGGCGGCGCCTGCAGAATTGACGTCTTCCACGCCGCCGGTGATGCCGCCGTTGCCATTGGCGGTGAAACTCCCAACGCGTGCGAGAGGAGTGACGACTGTCCCGGTAAAAACTTCGCCGTTGGTAACGAAGGAGTAGGTGCCATTGAGGCTGTTAAGGCCGAAGGGGCCGGGAGGGGGTGGGGGAGGAACGGCGGTGCCGCCACCACCGTTGCAGGCGGCGGTCCAGAGAGCGGCGGCCGAGGCCAAGAGCAGGAGGAAGCGCTTCATCGCACACCTCGCAGGGCATCCTTTTGATCTTGCGACATCGTGGATGTGGAGGTCACGAGGAAACCTTTGTTGTTGCGAACGACGACGGCCTGGACGCCTTTCTGCACGATGCGAGCAGCGAAAATTGTGATGTCGCCGGAGGCCAAAGATTCGCCGACGATGCGGACGTTGTCGCCGGGGTTCAGCTCAAAATGATTGGCCTTGAGCAGCTGGGCATTGCCGAGATGGACATCCACCAGGCCAGAAGGAGTTTGAAGGAGAACATGCGCGCCGATGGGCGGGGTGACAGAAGCTGGATCAAATTTGACGACAGCGCCGACGAGAAAAACTTCACGGCTCAGATCGTAGGATTGGAGCCGCTGTGCCACGGCGGGCGCAGATTGCTGCGCGGCGGCGGAAAGACAAAGAGCCAGCGCGCTGAGAAGCATGAGAGGTGCAATTCTCGTTCGAGTTGTAGGTTTCATTTCCCTTTCCCAATTGCAAGAGTGCCACTCGGAGCCCTCACCATTGCGGGGACGACACGGATCGATCCGGAGTGAACCCCGAACGGATTGGGGTAAACCGAAAGAGCACATGCGAACGCAAGGTCATGGTTCAGTCCATTAGATGGCGAATTCCCGCGAGATGGTTTCTCTTTGAAACGTGTTTTTCCATCGTTGCAACAGCTTGCGAAACCAAGAAGCTCACAGAGTATTCCCCGCTGAATTAAAACCCGTTCCCGGGAAAAAGTTTCGCAGCGGAGAGCAGAAAAAATATGGTTTTGGCGGCACGAAGAGTTCGATTTGACAGAATTAGGAGTTCCGACCATAATTGTATGTACGTCAATCCTGTGGAGGGCATACAAGCCCGGCGCAGAAACGCGGGCTATAAGGATGGCGCCAAAATATATATTTGTAACCGGCGGAGTTGTATCCTCACTGGGAAAAGGCGTAGCAGCCTCCTCGATTGGTTGTCTCCTCGAAAGTCGCGGTTTCAAAGTCACCTTACAAAAATGCGATCCGTACCTGAACGTTGATCCGGGAACGATGAGCCCGTTTCAGCACGGCGAAGTGTTTGTGACCGAGGACGGAGCGGAGACGGACCTGGACCTGGGGCACTACGAGCGGTTCACGCACGCCAAACTTTCCCGCGACAATAATTGGACGACGGGACGGATCTACGAAACGATTTTGACGAAAGAGCGGCGCGGGGATTACCTGGGGAAAACGGTGCAGGTGATTCCGCACGTGACGGATGAGATCAAGGCGACGATTCGAAAGGTTTCGGACGGCGTCGATGTTGTGATTGTGGAGATTGGCGGAACGGTGGGCGACATCGAGTCGCTGCCGTTTCTGGAAGCGATCCGGCAGATGCGGCTGGAGCTTGGTGCGGAGAACACGCTGTTCGTGCATGTGACGCTGGTGCCGTTTATCGCGGCGGCGGGCGAGCTAAAAACGAAGCCGACGCAGCACAGCGTGAAAGAGATGCTGAGCATCGGGATTCAGCCGGACATTTTGCTTTGCCGCAGCGATCACCATATCCCGGCGGAGTTGAAGAAAAAGATTGCGTTGTTCTGCAACGTGGCGGAAGCGTGCGTCATTTCGATGGAGGATGTGGACACAATTTACGCGGTGCCGGCGGAATTGAGTAAGGAAGGACTGGACGGGCAGATTTTGCGGCTGCTGAAGCTGGAGGCGCGGCCTTCGGACATGAAGCCGTGGATTGAGCTGGTACACCGGATGCATCATCCGGCGGGGGAAGCGCGCATTGCGGTGGTTGGGAAGTATGTGCAGTTGGAAGATGCTTACAAGAGTTTGCGCGAGGCGCTGCTGCACGGGGGGCTGGCGCACAATCACAAGACCGTTTTGGAATGGATTGAAGCGGAAGAGATTGATTCGGCGGAGACGGCGGCGGCGCGGCTGCATGGATTCGACGGCATCCTGGTTCCGGGCGGATTTGGGAAGCGCGGGATTCAGGGGATGGTTTACACGATTCAGTATGCGCGCGAGCACAAGGTACCGTTCTTCGGGATTTGCCTGGGGATGCAGTGCGCGACGATTGAATACGCGAGGGATGTGGCGGGATTGAAGCAGGCGGACAGCACGGAGTTTGATCCGCAGACGCCTTACCGGGTGATTTACAAATTGCGGGAATTGCTCGGAGTGGATGAGATGGGCGGGACGATGCGCCTGGGGGCGTGGCCGTGCAAGCTGGAGCCGGGATCGTTTGCGCACAAGGCGTATGGGAAGCTGGAGATCAGCGAGCGGCACCGGCACCGTTATGAATTCAACCGGGACCATGAGAAGACGCTGGTTGCGGCGGGATTGAAGATTACTGGGCGGACGCCGGATGAGAATTACGTGGAGATTGTGGAGGCGCCGGACCATCCGTGGTTTCTGGGGTGCCAGTTTCATCCGGAATTTAAGTCGAAGCCACTGGAGCCACATCCGTTGTTTGCGGCGTTTATTGGGGCGGCGTTGGAACAAAAAAAAACTAAAACACGCCCGGCAGTAGAACCCAGACGCTCCCAGGCCGTGGGAATCTCGCCGCACGCGACGGCATAAGACGTTGCAAACGCGGCGCTGGCTGCGTAGCCTAAGTACCTTACGGCAACCGCAAAATCCCGTATGAGCTCTACACATGAAATCACGCTTGGATCGATGCGCCTGGGCGGCGGGAATCCGCTGTTTTTGATCGCGGGGCCGTGCGTGATTGAGAGCGAGGCGCACGCGCGGATGATGGCGGAGAAGATTGCGAAAATTACGGCGGATGCGGGTGTGCCGTATATCTTTAAGGCTTCGTACGACAAGGCGAACCGGAGTTCGGTGAAGGCGTTTCGCGGGCCGGGGGCGAAAGAAGGACTGCGGATTCTGGGAAAAATCAAATCGGAATTGAAATTGCCGACTTTGACGGACATTCACGATGCGTCGCAGGCTGGGGCTGCGGCAGAGGTTTGCGACGTGCTGCAGATACCGGCGTTTCTGGCGCGGCAGACGGATTTGCTGGTGGCCGCAGGGAAGACCGGGCGGATCGTGAATGTAAAGAAGGGGCAGTTTTTGTCGCCGTGGGATATGGGAAACGTAGCCGACAAAGTGGCGAGCACGGGAAATTCGAAAATCATTCTGACGGAGCGAGGCGCGTCGTTTGGATACCAGAATCTGGTGGTGGACATGCGGTCGTTTCCGGTGATGCAGAAGTTCGGCTATCCCGTGGTCTATGACGTGACGCATTCCGTGCAGCTTCCGGGCGGGAAAGGGAATGCGAGCGGGGGGCAGCCGGAATTCATTGAGACGCTGGCGCGCGCGGGTGTGGCGGCGGGTGTGGATGGCATTTTTCTGGAGACGCATGACAATCCGGCGGCGGCTTTGTCGGACGGGGCAAATGCGTTGTCGCTGGCGCAACTCCCTACCCTGCTGGCGAAACTGAAGGAGCTCGGCGCGATGGTGCGACGGTGGAGCGCGCCATGAGCCTGGATACGGCGCGGCGGGTGCTGAAGATTGAGGCGCAGGCGATTCAGGATGTACTGGCGCGGCTGGATGCGAGTTTTGAGAAGGCCGTAGAGCTGCTTTTTGCGTGCAAGGGGCGCGTGGTAGTTACCGGGATGGGAAAATCCGGGTTGATCGGGCGGAAGATTTCGGCGACGCTTTCGAGCACGGGGACGCCGTCGTTTTTTTTGCATGCGGCAGAGGCGCTGCACGGTGATATGGGAATGCTCGCGCGCGGGGATGCGATGCTGGCGGTGTCCTATGGCGGAGAGACGGAAGAGATTGTGCGGCTCTTGGAGGCTCTGAAGAGGCTGGAGATGCCGCTGGTCACGCTGACGGGAAAGATGCAATCGACGCTGGCGGAAGCGAGTGACGTCGTGCTGGACGTGAGCGTGAAGGAAGAGGCGTGTTCCATGAATTTGGCGCCGACGGCGAGCACGACGGTGGCAATGGCGGTGGGTGATGCGCTGGCGGTGTCACTCCTGGAGCGCCGTGGATTTCGACCGGATGATTTTGCGGCGCTGCATCCGGCGGGAAGCCTGGGCAAGAAACTGCTGCGCGTGGAGCACCTGATGCATGCGGGCGAGGCTCTGCCGCGAGTTTCGAAAGATACTCCGATGCCGGACGTGTTCCACGAAATGTCGGCCAAGAAACTTGGGATGACAACGGTGTTGGAAGCGGACGGGCGGCTGGCGGGAATATTGACAGATGGAGATTTGCGGCGGCTGATGGAGAAACATCGCGGAGCGGTGCTGGAAATGCGCGCGGCGGATGGGATGACGAAGGATCCGCAGACGATTGGGCCGCACGTGCTAGCGAGCGAAGCGCTGAACTTGATGGAGAAAAAGAAGATTACTTCGATTGTGGTTGTGGATGAGGCCCGAGGCGTACTCGGGGTGGTGCATCTGCACGATTTGTGGACGCTGGAACTCATCTAGCCGACACCATAAACTCTCTAGTCTCATTTAGACTAGTTTTTGCGGAGGAAAATCACTTGGCACGAACACCGGGCAGTGCAACACCTGTCGTCAAAAAGCGCGCAAGCCGAATCAAGGTATTGCTCATGGACGTAGATGGAACGCTGACGGACGGGAGCGTGACACTCTTGTCGCAGACGGATGGGTCAGCGTTGGAAATCAAGAATTTCGACGCGCACGACGGGCAAGGCTTGACGCTGGCGGTCACGGCGGGGCTGCATACAGGAGTAATTACCGGACGGGGGAGCGCGGCGCTGCGGCGGCGGTGCAAGGAACTGGATATTACATTTGTTTACGAGAAGCAGGGACACAAGATTGCGGCGTACGAAGACGTGTTGCGAAGGACCGGGGCGAAAGAATCGGAAGTCGCATATCTCGGGGACGACTTACCGGACTTGATGGTGATGCGTCGAGTGGGGCTAGCGGTGGCAGTCTGCAATGCTACCGATGAAGTGAAGCGCGCGGCGCACTACATCACGAAGGCGAATGGCGGCAAGGGTGCCGCGCGTGAGGCCGTGGAACTGATTCTCAAGTCCAAAGGGATTTGGGAGAAGATGATCGACAAGGCGCGGGCCTGAGGCGAGCAACTTTCCCGCCGGGGCATTTGAACTTTTCCTTTGTTCGATGCGTACTGAATGCTGGGCAGCAGTCTGCCTGAAGTGCGGCAGATCGGGGACGCCGCAAGGGGGACCGCACATGATGGATACACTTCTCCTGGACTTGAAATTCGGCATCCGTTCTCTGTGGCGCGACAGGGGCTTTGCCCTGACTGTCCTTCTCACCTTTGCTGTGTGCATTGCCGCCAATACCGCTCTTTTCGCCGTAGTTAACTCCGTCGTCTTGCGGCCGTTGCCAGTGTCGGACGCCGATGCGATCGTGCTTTTTTCCAATGATTATCCGAAAGCCGGCGCGTCCGACCTGAACAACAGCAGTTCCGGTGACTACTTCGACCGCCTGCGGGAGATGACCGTTTTTGAGAGCCAAGCCATCTTCCGCCAGCGCGATCAAACGGTGGAGCTGAACGGTTCGCCACAGCGGATTCACGGGATGGTGGTGACACCTTCGTGGTTTGAGCTGCTGCGTATTTCCCCCGCGGTCGGCCGCCCTTTCACGCGAGAGGAAGGTGAGATCGGCAACGAGCAAGAGGTGATCCTCAGCCACGGGCTTTGGCAGCAATTGTACGCGGGCGACAAATCGGCGCTTGGCCGCGAGCTGCGGATCAGTGGACGGCCTTACACCATCGTCGGCGTGATGGCTCCCAGCTTCAGTTTCATCGACCCGGACGTTCGGCTGTGGTTGCCGCTGGCCTTCAGCGACAAGGACAAAACCGTTCATCACAGCAACAACTGGTATCACATCGGCCGTTTGAAGCCGGGCGCCACCCTGCAGCAAGCGCAGGAACAAGTGAATGCGTTGAACGCTCGCAATCTGGAGCGCTTCCCGGAATTCAAGGAACTGCTGATCAACGCCGGGTTCAACACCAAGGTTAAACCGCTGCAGGACCTGCTGATTGCGGGGGTCAAAAAGACGCTCTATCTCTTGTGGGGCGGGGCTTTTGTCGTCCTGATGATCGGCGGACTGAATATTGCCAACCTTGCGCTTGCCCGGCTCGCTCTGCGCCGCAAGGAGATGGCCACGCGCATCGCCTTGGGGGCAGGCCGTGCACACCTTATGCGGCAGTTGATCCTGGAGAACCTGGGGCTGGCATTGCTTGGAGGCGTGGGCGGCATCGCTCTCGGAGCAGTTTTGCTGCGGACGCTGAATGCCATTGGCCTGGAGCATTTTCCCCGGGCAGCAGAAGTCCAATTAGACGGCCGGGTTGTTCTCGTTTCTCTAGGCTTGTCCCTGGCGGCTGGACTCTTTGTAGGACTGTTTCCTCTTGCCGGCATTTCGAAAATCGGCATCAACGACGCACTTCATGAAGAGAGCCGCACAGGCACCACGGGGAAGAAATCACGCGGCGTCCGTCAGCTTCTCGTTGCCGCGCAAATTGGATTTGCTTTCGCGCTGCTCGTCGGCGCGGGGTTGCTTCTCGCCAGCTTTCGCTTGTTGTTGCAGGTTGATCCGGGATTCAACTCCAACGGCGTGGTCACGGCATCGGTCAGCTTGCCGCGCTCCCGATACGGCAAGGCTGAGGATCAGCGCAACTTCATGAACCGGGCGCTGCCTGCCGTTCGCGCCATTCCGGGAGTTTCCATCGCGGGTGCAACGGATATTATTCCCCTTGGCGGCGATCATAGTGACAGCGTCATTTTCGCAGAGGGTTATCAGATGAAGCCGGGAGAATCGCTGATCTCGCCCCTGAGCCTCACGGTGACACCGGGATATTTCGAAGCCCTGGGTATTCACTTGGTTCGAGGACGGAGCTTCGATGACCGCGACAATGAGAGTGCCCCGCGCGTGGTTATCGTGGATGAACGCTTGGCGCAGCACTTCTGGCCGGGCCGCGATCCCATCGGGCGCCGAATGTACATGCCTTCCGACGGCAAAGACCTGCTGAAGATTGACGAGCATACGGTTTGGCTTACGGTTGTCGGTGTCGCACGCACTTTGCGCTACGAAAACCTTGACGGTTCCGGCGCACCAGTCGGGGCATACTATTTCCCAAATTCCCAACAGCCAGCCGGCGGTTTTACATTTGCGCTTAAGACCTTGGCTGATCCGAACTCCGTCATCCGCGCGCTTCGGGCAGAAATCTCACGACTTGATCCCGACCTGGCGGTCTTCGATATCCATTCCATGTCGGAGCGGATGGACCTTTCCTTGTCATCCCGCCGGACTTCGATGCTCTTGGCCAATGCCTTCGGTGGAGTGGCCTTGTTTCTAGCGACGCTGGGTATTTATGGCGTTCTGGCATATCTGGTTGCTCAGCGCAAAAGGGAGATCGGCATTCGCGTGGCGCTTGGCAGCAGCCGGGCGGGCATTCTCGGGCTCGTCCTGCGCGAGGGGCTCAAACTCGTGGCAGTTGGATTGGTTGTGGGAATCGCCGGAGCTATATTCTTGCAAAAAGCCGTGGCCAGCGAAATTTATGGTGTTCGGCCGCTCGACCCCTTAGTACTGGCAGGCGTCATTGCCCTGCTCGCGACCGTTGCGCTCGCGGCATGCGTCGCCCCTGCTCGTCGTGCGATGCACGTTGATCCCATGGTGGCGTTGAGAGACGAATAGCCGGATAGCGCGGCAGTCCTGTACAAGATGTTCGATTTCGCCCAGCCGCCCATCAGGACGATAATAGATTTGCACTATATACGGCTCGGGTGCCGGGTAATAAGTTTGCGCGTCTTAACTGAGCGGGGGTACGCCAGAGAATGAAGCGAGTTTTGAAATGGGCGATGGGAGTTGTGCTTGGGCTGCTGGTGGCGGCGTTCGCGGGGCTCTCGTACATGGCGGGAAGCCCGAAGGATGCCCTCTATATGGCGCGGTATGCGCTGCCACACATGCACCGAGGGAATTTGAAGGTGGGCGATGAAGCGCCGGACGCGCGGCTGCTGGGGCTGGATGGAGAGACGCGGTTTCATATTCGCGAGCGGACGGGCGGGCGGCCACTGGTGCTGGTGTTTGGGAGCTTTACTTGACCGCCGTTCCGCCGCCAGGTTGGCGACGTAGTGCAGATTTACGATGATTACAAGGAACACGCGGATTTTCTGACGGTGTACGTGCGAGAAGCGCATCCCACGGACGAATGGCAGATGAAGTCGAATGTGAAGGATGACGTCTGTTATGCGCAGCCGAAGACGCTGGAACAGCGCATGGCGATTGCCAATGATTTCACGAAGAGATTTAAGTATCCGCTGCCGTTTGGGGTGGATGACATGAGCAATGCGGCGGAGCTGGCGTATGCGGCGTGGCCGGAGCGGCTCTATATTATTGATGAATCCGGGCACATCGCTTATCGGGGCGGGATGGGGCCGTTCAATTATAAGCCGGCGGAAGCGCGGGATTGGCTGGCGGGGCGCTATGGAGTGGTGAAGCATGATCCTGCTCCGAATGGTCCAGGTGCTCCGGCGACAACTCCCGCGGGTGGTGCGGCGGAAAAACCCTCAGCGCCGGTGGCCGAGCCGAAAAAGTAGAAATCCAAAGACGTATCGCACTTGAGCTTGCCTATAATGCCGGTGTGCGCCGGCCTTCCAAAAAACCAAAACACCAAGAATCTCACCTGAGAAAAGTCGGGCTCGCGCGCGCGATGTCTAAGCTTGGATATTGCTCGCGGTCGCAAGCAGTGGAGTTGATTCGTGCAGGGCGCGTGAAGCTGAACGGGTTGTTGCGGCGCGATCCGGAAACACCGGTGCATCTGGGGAAGGATCGGATTGAGATAGATGGGAAGATTGCGGCGCGCAGTGAAATGATTTATCTGATGCTGAATAAGCCGCGCGGAGTGGTGACTACGGCTTCGGATGAAAAAGGGCGCGAGACGGTTTATGCGTATCTCCCGCCGGGAGTGCAATGGGTTGCGCCGGTGGGACGCCTGGACAAGGCGAGCGAAGGGTTGCTGCTGGTGACGAATGATTCGGAATGGGCGGCGCGGATCTCGGCGCCGGAGACGCATCTGGAGAAGACCTATCACGTGCAGATTGGGACGATTCCGGACGACAAGTTGCTGGAAGATTTGCGTGGCGAGGTTCGGACGAGTGACGGCGAGTTGCTTCGCGCGAAACGAGTGAGCATCGTTCGGCAAGGTGAACGGAATTCATGGATTGAAATTGTGCTGGACGAAGGCAAGAACCGTCAGATTCGGCGGATGCTGGAACACTTTGGTATTGAGGTCTTGCGGCTGGTGCGAGTGGCTATCGGGCCGTTGGAGCTGGGTGAACTTGCGAAGGGCGCGGTTCGGTCGTTGAAAAAAGAAGAAAAGCAGGCTCTGGATCGCGCGATGCGAGGGGCGCTCCGCGAGCCTGCTTCTTCCCTGATGAAATAAACCTATTTGGATTTGTAGGTGAAGCTCACCTTGGTTTCTTCGTCGAGAACGAGAGGCCGAACGAAGTGATAAGAATTGCCGGCTCTTGGAACGTCCACGCGAACCGGGAGCACGCCGGAAATACGCTGCTGGAGATTGGTCACGTTAGCGGAGGCCGCGGTCATTTGCTTTTCTGCAGCCTTACGCGATTCGCGCTGAAGGCTGACCAAGTCGGTGTTGCTGTAGCTGGCAGAGACTTCCACCATATCCGTAGCTGCGGCGACACTCAATGCATAGCTGACAGGTGCCGGACTGCTGCCGTCATAGTTGATCTGGCTGGCGAGCTGCTTGAAGCCGTTGGCGTTGGCAGTGATTTTGATGCGGCCCGAAGGCAAGTTGGAAACAATCCAGCGGCCTGCGGAGTCGGTCATGGTGTTTCGCAGCGCTCCAGTGTCCAGCTGCGTGACGGTGATGCGCGTGTTGGGGACCACGGCACCGCTGGAGTCAACGATGATGCCGCCCAATTGGCCGGGGAGCAGTGAAACGGATTCGTAGTTCAAGATTGGCGGCGCCGTGGGGATTCCAAAAGCGTCGGTCTCTGATTCCGCGCCGGAGACGTCCTGAGTGGCGGGAGGGAGAAGATTGGCGGCGATGGCGTCACCGCCGAAATCTTTTACTTTGTACTGCTCGGGGAGAAACACTTCCCATTGCAGAAGATTGATGGGTATGTCCATTTTTGGAAGCGAAAGATCGGAGCCGCCCTTTTTTGCAAAGGGCGTGCCCGAGTGCATGAAGACAAAGGAAACGGTGTAAGAATCGCCGGGTCGCAAGCCGGGGCGCACGAGCGGGACGCGGTTGCCGTCGGGTCCTTCGACGGGCTTTACTTTTTCTCCGGCGACTTCGGCGGTGAGGATGCTTGCGCCGGTCGGCAAATCCACTTTCAGGAAGCGCTGCGCCTGGTTGGTGACGACGAGTTTTACTTCGGTGAGCGACCGGCCTTCGGTGGTGACCAGCGTGGTGACGATGGCGCGATCGGCGACGGCGGAGAGCACGCTGCTATCGGGGAAGCGCGTCCACTCAAGCGCAAGGCTGGGCGTGGCATTTGGCTGTTTGTGGTAACGAAAAGCGGCCTGCATGGGAAAGCGCGAAAGAGAACGCAGGTAGGGGTTGGTTTCCTTGAAATCCATGCGCTTGAGGCCACCGGCTTCAGTGGCAGTCATTTCGATGGTGCCGGCGCCTTCGACGAGGAGTTCGCCGGTTTCGCGCTGGGCATTCTTGAGGCTGAGAAATGGCGCATCGGCTTTGGTGGCGCTGATGGATTTTTCCATGGAGATGAGGAACTGGTGCGAACGCTGCGCGGGGCCGGAGACTTTCAGGGTCAAGACGCCGGATTCGAATTCGCTGGATTCGATGGAGGCGCCGGTGGTGCCGGTGACTTCGTATCCGGCGGGGATTTCGATTTCGAATTGGGCCGGTTCCCCCTGAACGACGGAAATGTCGGCGAGCGCGGCGATGCGAATGTCGGCTTCGCTGACGGAAACGAGGGTCTTGACGTCGGAGAGGAAGCGGACTTCTTTGGGGACGACAGGGGCGGCGACTTCTCTAGTGGTCCACCAGATGTTTGCTTGCACGCCGGGGACGAGCGTGGCTTCGATGGCGGTTTGCCCGTTTTCGGAAGACCGGGAAGTAATGATGCCTGGGTTGATGCGCACGTTGGTGCGGTCTCCGGGAACGATGAGGGCGAGGCGCGCGCTGCTGGCGGATGGAACGGGAAGATAGAAAGAAGCTTTGCCAGCTTCGATGTTGAGCGGCATTCCAGCGTCGAGGGAAACGGCGAATTCGGACGGTCCAGCGAGAACGGCAGTGTGCGTTCCGTTTTCCAGTTCGAGAGGCAGACCTTTGTCTTCCTGGCGGGCGTCGAGGATAGCCATGCCGGTGGTTAGCGGGACTTTCGTCGCACCTTTGTGGAGGATCTCACCCTGCAATTGAATGGTTCCCTGCACGGATTCGTCGGTGACGTGGAGTTTCAAATCCGCGCGCTTCATGGTGTAGGGGACGGGCGGCGCGTCGGGCTTGCGGATGGGCCGGCTCGCGAGTTCGAGGAGATGATTGTACTCGTCGAGCGGAAGAGTGACGTTGCCCGCAGCGGGGATGGGAGGAGCAGACCTCTCATCCGCGATCGCGAATTCAGGAAGCAACAGAATCCATGCCAAGAGGATTGAGAGTAGCTTTTTCATTTGCCACCTGCCTTTTTCTCGTGCTGATAGGTCAAGCTCGCGACGGGAGCTTGATTCTCGCCCGTGAGTTCTGAAACCAGATAAAGCGATGGACCGAATGCGGGGAAGGTGACCCGAATGGGGAGAATACCGGCGCGCTTCCCTGCGATGGCGTCGGCGCGGAATTTGTCGAGAACGAGTTGAGCAGTGGATTGCGCGCGCTTGGCGTTGGGTTCGTCCTTGCCGTCCACAAGAGAAGATGGCGCAGGCAGGGAAGCCAATCCCGCCATGCCTGTGGCATTGGCTGGCGCCGGTGGTGGTGCTGGTGCTGCTACACCCACTCCCGCGGAGAATCCACCTGTGGCTCCGTTGAATGAGACCGGCGGGTTCAGAGCGGCAGACGACGGATTCGTGTAGGTCTCCACGCGAAATGCTCCCTGCTCGGGAGTCACTTTGAAGAGAGGCGGATGGTAGACGAGGAGACCGGTGCGGGAGATTGGCAAATCCAGCGCGGGCAATGCGAGCTTGAACTGGCCTTTGTCATTCCAGGCGGTGCCGCGAGCCAGGAATACGACTTCGACCGGAAATGCCGGAACCTCCTCGCCGGAGCGGGCCTTATCAAGCGGGAGCAGCAAGCTACCGTCGGGCGACTGTCCCGGGCGAACAGCCTTGCCTGCCAGGGTGGCACTCCAAAGAGTTGCGCCAGGGGGCAAAGTGATCTTGAGGAAGTTGCGCTGGTTATTGCGGACGGCGTAACGCGCCAGGACGAGGATTTTGCCTTCGTTGCTGATCAGCACTTGATAGCGCGCCTCTTCGACGTTGGCCATCAGGACGGCTTGCGGGGTATAGCGAGCGACGTCCACGTTGAGCGAGCGCGCTAGCCTTGCGGCGCCGGGACGGAAGCGGAAGGCGGTGAGCGATTGGGACTGGCGGCTGGCCACCATTTCGCCGAGGTCGGTGGCGTCGGCGCTGTCGAGACCTTCGGATTTCACGTCTTTGATTTCGCCGGCGCCGAGGACTTCCACGGCGACTCCGCCGGTTTCGCGTTCGGCGTCGAGAAGGCGGAGAAGTGGGATGTCCATCTGACCTTCACGGGGGCAACGGGTTTCACCGGTGATGACGAAGCGCGCGCGCTGCTCGACGGGTTCGAGAAAAGTGATGGAGAGCAGACCGGCTTTGACTTCCCAATCGGCGACCATGGCGCCTAAGACTTGATTGATGGTGACTTTATCAGGGATCTGGATCTTGACTTCGTGGGCGGCGCCCTGAGTGACTTCGAGATTCACTTCGGCGTTGATCGAAGTGGAGTCTTCGCCGAGACCCAGAAGCTGCGTCAGAGAACCGCGGAGGCGCAAGGGCTGCGTGGTGCGGTGGTCTTCCGTTTTTCTGCGCCAGGTGAAGGTGAGGGCTTCGTTGCCGCGGCCGTAAGCGATCCACTTGCTCTCGGACGCGGACTCGGATTTTTCCGAGAGCAGACCGCCAACGAGTTTGATATCCACGCCCTGACGAGGGAGCTGCACAGAGGCGCGAGTGACGCCTGAGGCGGTGGCAGGAAGCGAGATGCTTTCTTCGCCGGTTGAAGAGGCAACCGGAAGGGCAATGTCCAACAGTAGGACGGACCGGCCGGGATGGGAGAGGAGCGCGCAAAGCTGGCCGCCAGCTTTGCCGCCTGCAACTGGGACGAGTGAGACGAGCTTGCCGTCAAGACGAGCTTCGCGAACGAGCAAGCCTGCGGGAACTGGAACGCGAACCCAGCCGTCCTTGAGAACGTCCACGGTAAGGGTGGCGCGGCCGGAAGCCAGATCGCCATTGATGCGGATTTCGTAGTCGACACGCGTGAGAGTCGCTTCGACGGGAGGCGGCTCGGGATCGCGCTCGGTGGGGAAAGCACGAGCGTGTAGCGCGCGGTAATCTTCGACGGGCAGAACGACCCAGCCCGGAGAATGCGCGGCGGTTTGCGCGTAGGAGGTGGCCGCGAAGAGGAGCACAACAAGGAGAACGGGGACACAAGCAAGCTGCAAGACGGGCCTTTTATTTCGGAAGCGATCTGAATTCATTCGTGTGGGCATACGAGTAGCCTCCTCATCATCAAGGTGAACGAGCGAAACCGTTGGTTGTGCGACCCGGGGACAAAGAGGGGTATTGAACGGATAAGATGTCGAGGTGCGTGAAGATGGTTGTTTCATAAAATAACTTTTCAGCAAGAACGAACAGCTTGGTTGTACGACTGCTGGTACCGCATACCCTTAGAACGGTGAGGCGCGTTTTTCTTGCAAGGTTTTCTGGCGAGAGAGGATGCAACCTGGTGCGATGCTTGAGGGATAAGAACTAGAGGGGAATCTGGAGCGGGCGATGGGAATCGAAATCATCGCCGCTTGGTTTTTCAAGGACTTAGGGCTCGTACCGATTTGGAAGGACTTAGTAGCCTCCCGAACCCCTAACGCAGCACTAGCTTTCAGGAACCGAGGAGAGAGCTTTCAACTGGGTGTTCGGAAAGTAGTGCTCGAGAATCGCGCGGAAATCTGAACCGTGTTGCGCCATGCTGCGCGCACCGCGCTGGCAAAGACCGAGACCATGTCCTTGACCGGTACCTTCCAGAATCACTTCCCCACCCTCTTCGTGCGCTACGAAGTTGTTGCTCGGAATGGTGTTCCAGCCGAGAACGCGATCGATCGCAAGGCGCCCGTTTTCTCCGCGGAGCAGTAGCGCAGCATCATCGCGCGAGACGTTGCGGGTCCAACGGACTGGATTCTTGTAGCAGACATCGCACAACACGGAAAAATAGGGATAAGCGGTTTGACGCAAGCCGATTTCCACGAGGGTGCGTGTGTGCCCGCCGCAACTTCGCGTGAACATGGCGGTGACAGGTTTCTGATCGAAACTAAGCACGAGATCACGCGTCGCGGCTGTAGCAGAAGCTGCAGGGCTATCGGCGAGGGGCGGTTCGCGAAGAAACTGGCAATGGGTGAGGTCGCAGAAATCGAAGTTCGAGTGGCGCCCGCCGCCGGCAACAAAATAAGAGCGGCTGACGACCGCTTGAGCTTTCAGAGCCTCGAGCGGGGTGCCCGGGGCAGATTCTGCCTGCACAACGGACGCTACTGCAGTTTCGATGCCTATCTCTACGACAGGGACCAACTCGCCATCAGTGACCTTCAGATGGAGCACACCCATGTAGCGACGCTTGACTTTGCCCGGCACGACGATAACGAGTCCAGTGGCTTGCTGATTACGGCCAGAGGCGCGCATTTGTGGCGCGCGGATTTCCTTGCCTCCACAACTGAGCAGCAAGCTGGCGCCCGAGGATCGAATGTGAAGGAGGCTGCAGGCGGATCCCGAGCGCACAAAGATGCGTTGATCGGCAGCCGAGACAAGCAACTCTCCTGTTTGATCGGCCGCGAGCGTGAGCTGTTGCGTATGAAAAATCCCGAGAACGCCGATGCGGACAGTGCGGTTCTGCGCCGGCACGATTACGGGAAGCCCGAGCGAGAGTAGCAATGCGCAGAGCCAACGCATTGGCGTCATTTCTCCATTTGCTGGAGCATGCGCCCCGCGGTTTCCGCGGCCTTTGCGCCAGTGACGCTGTGCATGCGGATGAAGAGTAGAATCTCGGGCTGATCCGCCGGAACAAGCACAAGAACAAATCCATCCGCGGGAGCCCAGGAAGAGTGGGTGCAAGGCGCGGTGCCGGTTTTCACCAGAGCCGTGGTTTGTTTCAGTTGGCGTCCAATCGCGGCGCCCGTGCCGCGAAGAGCTGCCTGGCGCATTCCTTCGACCAGAGGAGAAACGCCAGGTTGATCCTTGCGGCGGTACAGTTCGAGATAGGCCCTTGCCATGTGTAGCGGGGAAATACGCCACTGGTCTCCAAGGCCCATGAGACTAGCGGCCGTGGAATCGGCGCCGGGCGATTCGAGTCCGAAGGACTGGACGAGCGGAGCAAGCTGCTCTGTCGCGACATTCTCGGCCAGAAGGCGAAAGTAGGTATTGCAGGAGACGGCGACGGCGGAACTCACGTCAAGTTTGCCGTGCGGCTGGGGCTGCCAGCAACCGCTGGCTTTGCCTTTGCATTGGTACTCGGGATAGCGGAAATCATGCGCTTCAGCGTACGCCAGCGCGGTAAAAGGTTTCACCAGAGAACCCAGCGGAATGGGCTTTTCGGAATTTTCCCAGTGGCTTGCCAGGAGAGCGCCGGATCGCGCATCCAGCAAAAGATACGATGTCTCGCTGGTCGAGTAGTCACGCTGGAGAATCTCGACAGCGGATTGCAAGAACAGCGAGCGCGTAGCGCTGTTCAAGGGTTTAGAGTGCTGACAGAAGGCTGGAGCTGAAAGGAAAACAAATAGAAGAAAACGCCACGCGTTTTTTCGATCGGCTATTGCGCCCATGCGTAAACGACCGTTTGCGTCTGGCGGTCGGCGAAATCGTGAATGACAATCTTCTCAGAGGAAACTGCTTGTAACGCGAAACTTAGGCTCCCGATGTTCTCAGAGAAGAACTCCTGACCGCCGCCATTCGGAGGAGCGCCGGAGGCGAGGTCCAGCATTTTGGTGAGCGTGACGAAGTTCTCCCTCTCATGTTGATGATTGAATGCGGCAGCAAAAACCGCGACTGAGGTGGACGGTTTCTTACTTACACCTTCGAGAGCACTGGTTAGAAGCGGAACATTGTCTGACAAGATCAGGTATTTCCCGCGGACGGCGACAGCGAGAGGCCAAAGACCGTCAAGAACGCTGTAGCCAGGGATGGTTTTCCATCCGACGCCCAACTGGCCGGTGGTGAATCCGGGGCGAACGAACTCAACTAGCGCAGCACGCACTGCCTGTTCGTCCCAATCGGATTCCCCGCGAAATGCGATCGCAGAATGAATGCTAACGAATACGCCCGCGGGGTCGCGCTCCGTGCTCTGAAGCTGAAGTTGCGCGAGGGTGCGATTCTTGGCAAATACGGCCTGAAGCGGAGCGATGCTATCCCCTTTAGCCGAATTCTGCGTGGGCGGTTGGTCAATCCGCGTCTCCAGGTCCGAAGCAGAACCCGTTTCGCCGCCACCAAGTTGTACCTGAGGAGCGAGTTTGTCAGGCGCGGCGGACCCCAAATGCGGCGCGAGGATTTTCACCGTGAGCAACTCGAGACATTCTTTGGCATCCGGATCAGCTTTTGCTTCGTAGATGCCGATATTCGCCGGAACAATACTAAGAATTTCGGCGACAGCTGCCGGCCCCTTTCCTTCCAGAGTCTCGTGAGTGGCATCTTTCCGCAATAAGATGCGCTCCTCGCGATATTCCTTTCCGGAGCGCGTGAGATCGGAAATTGCGGCGGTGTACCGCTTCATGTCGGTGATGTTTTGCTGAATCCAGTAGGATCGGAAATAAGGGCTTGGAACGATTTTCTCGAGGTTGAGGACCATACGCAGATCGCCCGGCGCGCCGGCCGCGGCAACCGAGCGCGACCACCACGGCTCCTGTTCCACGCTCTGAGCCTTGTCACCGGCCAGCAGTTGCAGGGCACCCGCCATCAAGTCTTCGCGTGTCGCCAACAAAAGATGGTCACCGGTAACGGCAAAGGCAACTTCGCGGTCGGATTCGGGGTCCTTGCGATAGAAGAAATTGACTCCGCCCGCGGTGCGCGTTTCGAATTGCGAACGCGTTTGCCAGAGCGCGGACTGCATGGAATCGGCAGAAGCAAGCCGCGTGATATAGAGAAACTGTAGCTTCCCGATGTCATATAGGGCAAAGGCGGTTTGTTTTCCGGCCACCTGATGCAGCAAATCCGTACCAACGGGCACACCCGCAGCCTTGGAAAGCTCACCGCTGGCAGCCTGCAACCTGAGGAGCAGGCGCGATTGTGCGAAGACGTCGTAACTCTTGCTCTTGAGCCAATTCTTTTTCTCCTGGGACTTGTCCCAATCCGCCAGGAGAGAGGAAAAATCTTTGGCTTGCAGATAAACGAGAGCGCCCGAAGGCACAAATTGCGGAAGTTCGGGCTCGGGCGGAATGGCAACGCGGTAAGCGCCCCAGGTTATGCCAAAAGATGCGACAGACAGCAGTGCAACCAAGATAGCGCGCTTCATGGCTTCCCTCCTGGTTTCGCAGGCGATTTTGCGGGAGCGGCGGCCTGGGCAACGAGGCGAGGGCGAACGAGGCGATCCTGCTCCAACTCAGCGTGCAGAATTGGCGTGCGCGCCGCGTTTGTGCGTTGGCGCCGCAGGCGCGCTCTGACATCCAGCAGCTGTGAGGAGATGCGTTTCAGCTCCGCCGGCGATTTCTCGAGCTTATGCGCAATTTGCAGGTAGGATGCCGCCTCGTCCAAACGATCGAGCCGCAGCATCGCCAAAGCTACTTCGTGCGCGAGTTGAGCTTGGTGAGGAGGCCGCAGCGCGAGACCCGGCGAAGTCTCCAGCGCACCTTGGCTGGCCTCATTTTCATCGGAACCGAGAATCTCCTCGTCGTTTGGATTGGACGGCGCAACCTGGCCTAGTTGCCTCTTTTGCAATAGTTGCTCGATCGAAGCCAGAGCGCGCTCGTCCTCTTTAATGGAAACAGCAGCGCGGAAGAAAGGCACGCGCGCATCCTCTCTCGAAGGGGAGTCCGCCAGCGCTTTCGAAAGCACTTCCATTTTGCTGCGAGCATCGGCCGAGTTTTGTGCCGCGGCCAAGCGTGAATCATAGAAATAAGGATGGTCGGATGCAGCCAGAGTGAATTGTTTCGCGCACACCGCCAGAAGCTTCAGCTCGGCACTCCCGAAATCATTAGGCTGAGGCAAACCAGTTAACGCCGTGGCTGCCTGCACGCGCAGGGCATAAGGATTTTCGGACGCAGCGCCGAGCTTTGCGAGGCTTTGCGCCGGCGCTGTCTTATCTTGCGCTGCCGCGAGCTGCGCCTTGGCGAGCCTCAACTGGAAGGAGGGCTCCCATGGAGTAGCCTTGGCAAGCGCCTCGAGGAACATCACCGCCTCCGCGGGATGGCCAGTTTTTTCAAACAGCGCGGCCGAAGAGTCCATATTCTGATACGCATCGCCTACGACGAGGACCAGCCGCTTAAGCAGAGTGACCGCCCCTGTGGTATCGCCATCAGCAATGCGAATTTCGGCCAAGCCAAGGAAATTCGTGGCAACGAGCTGATGTTCTTCCAGCTCGCGTCCGAAAACGAATTCAAGGGTTTTTCGCGCCGATTGCTTGTCGCCACCATCGAAAAGCTGGCGAGCAGCGGCACGCAGGCTTTCCGCGGAAGGCGCCGTTTGCGGGTCTGCCTTATAACCAGAAATAATCGCGTCGAGCGTTCTTAGTTTGGCGCTGCATTGTATTTCATAAGGAACTAGGGCGGCGGAATCGGAAACGGAGGGGTCCCTTCGCAGTGTGGCGATCAGGTCGGCAGCCTGGCTGTATTGCTTAGTTGCGACCAAATATTTGATCCAACGAAGCTGCCAGCTCCACAACGCAGCCTTGGCGTTTTCCTGCTCCAGTCCTGCCGCCTTAACAGTCCTTGCCTGCACTGCCTCGAGGATGCACTGGTAGAGTGGCCCGCGATTCGCCAGCGGAATCCACGATATATCTACAATGTCCTGCAGAACGACCGTGGGATCGGGCGCCGACGTAGAAAGATCGAGCAACCAGGTTGTTGCAACCGCGGGATCGCTTTGCAGCGCAAAAACACTTTGCAACACCGCGTTGGAACGATAGTTCCCATTGCGATGGAGGTAGGCGCGAACCAGTTGCTCGATTTCGGGCTTAAGGTCAGCAAAGAAGCCGCGCGTATGCACGTGATCAGAAGCGCGGCCGAAATCCGCCCAGAAAGTCTCCGCCAAACCCGCCTTGTTCACCTCATCGAGTTCCCCAGCAAAGAACAGCTTCCATTGCGCGACGGCTTCGGCGCGATTCTTGGACTTGAAATAGGCAAGCGCCAGTTTATCGTGAATGTCCACACGTCCTGGGGCAAGCTCCAGCGTGTATTTGTATTGCTCGATGGCCTTGCCAGTGTCTCCCAGATCCATGTAGTAGTCGCCGAGTGAAAGATGGGGGTCTGCGGAGGCGGGGCTATGCTCCAATTCAGCAGGAAGAAAATCTTCGGACGTGCCCTGACGGGTGTCAGCTAGAAACTCGCCGTAGCGCGACGCATAGTAGAACCAGATGTCTCCCGCTAGTTGATGATTGCGGTCAAGTTGCTTGCCGATCCGTTCGGCGATGGTTTGATCCCCAAGGGCGTTCACGAAGGCTGTGTTGATGACAGGGTGCGTCCCTGCAAAGTACAGGCCGACAAGCGCAGTATACGACTTCCCCCAAACCGGCGGGCGCGAGGTGCTGCGCGCAGTGACCACGGCGTCCGCCAACTCCGCGTCTCCATTTGCCAGAACAAAACCCGCGGCCGCCTGCCCCCAAGGCAACCAGGCTCCGGCGACTTGGACGAGTTTCTGCGGGTCTTTTTTCAGGAGAAGAGTGAACCAGCGCGTTTGGTTTGCGCCATCGAGGTTGTTGGGGCCCACGCTGGAGAGTAGGCGGAGTTCGTTGTCGGTATCTCCGGCGGCGCGGTAGGCCCCTGCAGCGTCCGAGAGGACCGCCGTACGAACCTCCGGTCGAACCCGAGGAGCGAAGTTTTCCAGTTGCTGGGCGAGTTCGGTAAATTTCAGCCGCTGCCGTTGAAGCTGCTCGAACTCGTGGAGCTGCCCAGAGTTGGCCGGATCCATCGGAGATCTCACCAGCAGCTCGTAGCGCCAAGCGGCTTCCTGTTCCGCCAACCCGGCCGCCTGTACAAGTGGAATGGCAAACTCCTTTGCATCCGTGTCGGACAAGGGCGCACGCAGTGCCTGGGCAAACGCTGCAAACGTTGCCTTTTGTTCGGGAGTGAAGTAGCGCGAAACCGTCGAGCCCATTTCCGTCAGCGCATTGCGCATGCCGTTGCGGGCGTTTTGCTTGCGGGTAGCAAGGACATGCTCGCGCCATTCTCTGTCGGAAACGCCGGCAATTCCCTGCTTGGCAACCTGTTCCTTCAGAACTGGAAGCGAATTCGACGCCGCGTCCATGGCGCTTTGCAGAGTCGCGTAAGCCTTGTCCTGTTGGCGGAGGCGCGTCATGACGCGCGCATAAGTTTTTGCGCTCTCATGATTTTCCTGCGAGGCAAGTAATTCTTCGCCTGCCGCGCTGATGCCCTGACCGGCAAAGGTTTTCGAAGACTCCAGAAAGCCCCAGCCTTCCAGCCGACGGGCAACCTCGAAGTAGTTCCCAGCCCGCTCCGGTACTGCATCAATGAGGGCGGTCTTCAGCGCGGCGACGGCGTCCGCGCACCGGCCTTGGCGAGCGCGCACTTCCGCGATCTTCTCCATCCACTTCGGGTCTTTGTACGCCAGCTGGTAAAGATGCTCGTATTCGTTCGCTGCATCGTCGAATCGCAGCAAGCGCTCTTCGAGCGTGGCGCGTCCAATGCGCAAGTCGGCGCGGTCCGGGCGGATCCCAATCGATTTACCGTACGAATCGATGGCCGCGGGATAGTCCTCAAGACTGCTTTGCATGCGCGCCAGCGCCATGGACCAGCGGTAGTCACGGGGCGACTGCTGAATGGTCTTCGAATAGAAATCCAGCAGCTGTTTATCGCGCCGATATCTCTGCGCGTAGAGAGCGGCTTCCGTTGTAAGTCCCTCGTCCTCGGGATAGTTGTTGATTAACTCAATGTATTGATCGACGGCGCCGAGATAATCCTTGAGTTGGGTAAGCGCAGGGATTAGTCCACGGCGCAAGGTCGCGATCCGGTTTTTGCGGTCGTCGGCGCCGAGTGGCGCATTGCGGAATAGTGCAATCTTATCCAGATAGAATTGCTTCAAGCCTTGCGCGTCACCCGCCCGGGCGTAGGTATCCGCCATTGCTGCGAGATACTGACTGTCGTAAGGTGAATCCTTCAAAAGGCCATCCATCAAGGTGCGCGCCTGCTGAAAGTCTTTTGCATCGGTGCATTTGCGCGCAGCTTCGAACGTAAATTGCCCGCTTAGCTGCGGGTAGGCATCCTTTGCGGCCTGCCGTAGCACCGCGATGGCCTGCGGGTACAGTTTCACGCGCCAGTAGAAGTCCACAGTCGAGCGCACGACTCCTAGAACCTTGGGATTGGCCTGGTACAACGCCTCGATATTTCGCTGAGCCGCGGCTAAATCCTTTTTGCCCTCATAGAAGCGCACCAGCGCGTAGAGCAGCTGGATTCGCGTCACAGGGTCGGTAGCAAGTGCGGCCTGCTTCTCGAGCGCTTTCTGCCGCACGGATTCGAGGGATCGCTGTTGGGCGATCGATTCAATTTCCGAAGCCTGCTCAATGGTTTCGGCGTGATCCAGCGCCGCGGCAAGAAACGCGGCTATTTGTGGTGCCTGGTTCGCCGCTTCCAAGACACGCACGCGTAGATTGACGGCCGGCATTGCATAGTGCGAATCCGCGGCCAGCTTTTCGGTGGTGACGTTCACGAGGTCGCGGAGCTTCGGGCGGCGCGCCAGCTCCACGAGGCGGCCCAATGCGGGCGAGTTTCCATTTGTCCAATTCGCTCCGGCAGCCGGCAAAACGCTGCCTGCCGCCGCGTTAGCGTATTCGCGGACAGCTCTCGCATAATCCTTTTGCGTCTCATAAATCGCGCCTTCTTCATATCCATAAAGGGTCGGGTTGCCCAATTTCTTTCGGCCCTCATCCATCAGCCGCAGCGCATTGCTGAAATCGAAATAGTCCCAATAAATCGTGGCCGCCTCCAGGTAGCCATCCGGTTGCCCCGGAGCCACTTTTGGAATGCGCTCCCAATACGGTGCAGCTTGTTGCAAGAGATCGCGGTCGGCGTAGATGTCGCCGATGCCGCCGAGAATCTCCATGTTGCCGGGATTCGCGGCGAGAAGATTTTCTTGAATATGGACGGCCACCGCTGTCTTTGCTGAGTCAAAATAGGCGAGTGAGCGGAAAACCGACGAGGCCGTGCGGTCCAGCTCCTGTTCGGCAGGATACACTTCGGCTAGACCCATTAAAACCGGAGCGCTTTCTTCGAAATGAGAGCGCCAGATTTCAGCATCGGCTAGTTCCGTCGCTGCCGCGGGGTTTTTCTTCGCAAATTCAGACCAGCCTTGGGCGCCGGAAGAAGGCGCAGAATTGCGCAACGCGTTCAACTCCTGTTCCAAGAGATGGTTCGAGGAAAGATACTCAAAGTATTGGCTTCGCAGCCCTGCGTCTTCAAACCAATGCTGTCGGATGAGCGCGATCCAGGCCGCTTGGTCGTAGGTCGGCCTGGAGTGATAAGCCTGCAACAGATTACGAACGAAATAGAGATTGTGCGGGAATCGCGTGTTGGCAAACTGATTTAATCGCAGGTACATCGCAGGCGTACTTCCGCCGACGGACGCAAAGTAGGTTTGAAGCACGCTGCCATCGAATTGCTTCACGGCATCTTGCGTCAATTGCTCGAGCGCGGAATATTTCCGATAGCGCAGATAGAGGCGCGCCAGCTTGCTGTACCAGGAAGGATCGGAGAAACGCGCGAAGGCACGCCGGTACACTTCCTCCTCTTCCTGGCTCAGATTGTTTTGCTGCAGAAAAATCGCCAGGCGTTCGTACAGACCCGGATCGTCAGGGTTATGATCAATTTCCCGGCGCAGAACACCGAGCGCCTGGGGAACCTCTTTCAATTGCACGAGCCGCGCCAGATAGCGTTCGAGCACCCGCGAATACTCCGGCGAACGCGGACCAGTTTCCCGCGTCTCGGGATTCTGTCCCACCTGAAACGCCGCGCTCGGCACTTGAGAACGGGCCGGCACTCCTTCCTGTACTTCAGCCCCAGCCTCTCCTTCCGCGTCTTGGTTCACGGGCTGCTGAAAGCGCTGGTAGCCTTGCGGCCCCCCGAAGTTTTCGGTGTTTACCACGCGGCTGCCCAGGGGAATTTTGTCGGCTTGGGCGGCAAGCTCCCGAAGAATTGCATCATAAATCGCGAATTCGTCTTGCGCTTTTTCGAGCCGGGCATCCGCGTCTGCCATCAACAGCGCAACGCGTGCGCGGTCAGGCGACTTTGGAAACGACGCGAGAAACTCTTTCCCGCCCTGCAATACGGCTTCGCTCTGACCAGCACTCGAATAAAATTCGAGTAGCTTGACGTGCAATTCCGCGCGACCCGCGGCGTTTGGAAAACTCTTGTCCAAAAGAGCCAGCAACTCAGCTCCGCGTGAACGGTGGATATAGGAAGACGCTCGCTGCTCTTCTTCGGGGTACGCCCTGTCAGGAGAAGTCGCATTCAAAATAAGCGAGAGAATGCCGTTGAAATAGCCGGGACCTTGATCCAGAGTGGCGATGTCCTTATACATGGACAATTCTCCGCTTCCCAGCCAGATCGCAGCTTCCGGCGAGGTCAGGAGCATGTCGGTAAGCCGCGTGAGAGCGCGCTCCTGGGAATCAGCTGCTCCCTTGCTGTTGTAAAGTGCGAAATAGTAGCGTGCGGCTTCTGGATACGAATGGATGTCTTCGAGCAGACGTCCGCAAATGTACAGTTCTTGCGGCGTCCACGCGGAGTTTGCCGCCTCTTTGTGCATCCGCAGGTTCGTGATGGCCTGCTCCGCGGCGTCCAGTTTGCCTTGTTGCTGGTAGTAATAAAAAACGCGGGCGGCCGCATTAAGGTCTTGGGGATTCTTGTTAAGAGCAGCGCGTGCCGCATCCAGGAACTTGCGCAAGCCTTGCGTTTGCGCCAGAAGGTCAAAATAACCCTTCACAAGCTCGGGCTGCCAGAGCGGCTGAAAACTCTTCTCGTAGACTGCCAAGCCCTGCTGAATGGAGCTCTGCCTGTACTCCACCAAGGCTTTCGCTTTAACCGGAAAGATTTCGTCGGTGGGAAATTGTTTCTGATAAACGGCAATCAGCTGGTTGGCAGCGCCGAACTCCTTCTGCCTCACAAGGTAGTCGAGGAATCGGACGTAGAGCTGTTCCTCCGACGGATAACGGGAAATCCACGCGCGATAAGTCGCGATGGTGGATTCTTTGGGGAGCCCTTGCGCTTGAATGACGCCAAGAATGCGCTCGAAGGCGTTCCAGGAAGTCTGTTGATTGGGAGGAGTGAGCCTTTCGCTGGAGAGTGCCGGCGAGTCGCCAATGGTTCGCAGAGTTGAAATCTCGTCTTGCGGTCGCAGGCGGCGATGGTAAAAGTCAGCGAGATCTCCTCGCGCAGCCGCTTTGTTTGCCGCTTTCACGGCGTACGACTTCCAGTCACGTTCCGCCGCTGCAAAATCGAGCTGCCGCTCATCCTCGAGCGCGCACAACGAATACAAGTCCGCGTTCGCGGGTTGTTGCTGAATCAGATCTCCCAGTGCGGAACGGGTTTCGGCCGGCGGCCGGCGAAAAAGGACACCCCCGTACGGCAATTGCATCGCGCGAAAGAAGGCGCGTTCTACTTCAGTCTTTGCCTCGATGTTGTAAATCCAGGCGGGCAGCTCGCCTTTGGCAGTCAGCGCGAACGTACCAACGCTGACAAGAAGGACAACTGCGCCGATGCTCCAGCCGCCCCTGGGTGTGAAATCACGGAACGATTTCAACGTCCACCCCCTGAGAACCCATATTGTGTGCGATGTCTTCTGCTGTGACCGTCAGATGGTAGATGCCAGGATTGATCTGCTCGGGAATGAACAGTTCCCCCGTGTTCGTGTTGGCTTTCGCATCCCAATGCAAACTGACCGGTGCAGCGCCTTCGAGCCGCGCGACGAGTGTCCGCGTGCTTTGCGACGCAGAAACCTTCAAGTCCAGCGTTTCGCCGCGCCGATAGCGCGTTTTTGGCAGCTTGATTTGCACCGTCGGCGACTTGCTGGCGATTGCGAAGGTTTTCGATTCACAGTAGGTCTGCCCGGAACGATCACGCATCACCAAGCGCACCGGATACGTTCCATCCGCCAGGTCCGTCGGGACCAGGAAGCGAGTTTGCCAGGTATCTTCGGCGGGCAAATACCTAAGTGGTTTCACAAGTCCAAACGGAAACAACGCCACGACCGATACAATCGCGGGGTCGGTCTTCACTCGGATAACCGGATCTCCTGGGCGGATCACGCGCGGCCGTAGCAGCGCCCGCGGCACAGCGAGGAACGAAGTGTAGGGCGTCACAAATTTGTATTGACGCGACAGCCGGATAATTTCGTCAATGGAAGCCGCGTCTTCGCCATCGCGCTCGATTTTCTCCAGCAATGCATCCACACGCGCCCGCGCCCACAGTCTGGGTAATTGTGGATGCCCGGCGGATTCGCCCGGCAAATTCGCCTTGGACGACATGGACAGAGGCGTCCCGTCTCTCACCCCGCGAACGCTAAAACTTACGTCTTGCGCCGCATTTTGATAACGGCCAACCCAGGCTGCCCTTGAACCGGCGAAGGCCGCGGCTTGCAACGGATAAACAGACTCCACCGCGGAGTCCGGCGAAACCGTGAGTGCCAGTTGACCAACAGGGCTGCGCCCAATCTTCGAAAGGAAGGTAGCCAGCTTGAATTCGATCGGTTCTGTCGAAAGAACATTTTCCAGAACGCCATCTTCACGCGCCAGCAGCTTGAATAGCGGGAGGTTCGCGTCGTCCCCCACGCCAAAGATGTAGGTCCTGGGCCGGCTCGCTTCAGGCAGGCGCTTCCAATCTGCTTGGTACGAAGCAGCCAGTTTGGAGTTTTTGATCTGCCCCTCGGTGGCGCCGCCGTCGCTCAGCAGCACGAGATACGGGCTGCCTCCGGAAGCAGCGGATTCGCGCAACGCTTCTTGGAGGGCTTTCTGAAGATCGGTGCCGCCACGCAAACGGCTGGCGCGCACGAAATCGAGGGCGTGCTGCACGTTGTTGCTGCCGGCAGTGACCGGCGCCTGTTGAAATGGCTGAACCCGGCTATTGAAGAGAATCAGATTGAACTTGTCTTCTGCCGTTAATGCGTGGAGCAGTGTCTCCAGCGCCTGGTAGGCGCGCTCGAGCTTTTCCCACTGCATGGACAGCGACGTATCAAACAAAATCAAAACCGTCTTGGTTGGCGCAGCACCCGCTGACGAATCTTTCGTTCCGCCACTGTTCGGCCCAAAACCTAAAAGCGCATCAACCGCGAAGAATCCTGGTTCGTTTGCGCGTCGAACCGGAGCAGTCTCGGTGGGCGAAGGCCGTCCGCTCAAAGGATTCCGGTGCGTGATGAGCGCCAGCGTGTCGCTTCCTGTTTTATTCAGATCAAACGTGGCCACGAAATCCTCAGTCAGGTTGACGTTCTCCCCTTCAAATCTTCCACGTACAACCTGAGGCGTATTCTGCGCCAGCTGCAGCGCGTAAGTCTTCGCGGGCCCCTGGAAGTTGGTCAGACCGTGAGCGGACCGCAATTCAAAATCGATTCTGAGATGCCGCGCAATTTGCGCATGGTAGGCATCGGGACGGAGAGGAATCGCAAAGTATGATTTGAGATTCTCAACGGGGATTGTTTCGTGGTATTCGAATTCGAGACGCTTCGTGCCATACGCCGGAATAGGAACAACCCGCGCGCTGAAAATGGCGCTGCGTTTCGCCTCCTCGGCGCCGCGTTCCCCCATCTGCAGCAATCCAGGGTCAATGGATTGCTGCTTCAGTTCGTTATAAATCTCGCCTGCCCGTTTGCGTTCCAGAATGACGGCAGGAATGCGCACTGGTCCGTCCCATATGGCAAAGTCGGAAACCGTGGCGCGGCCGGGCAAAGCGAAAACGTAATTGCCTTCCTGAATGCCAGCAGTGTGGTTGGCGAAGATTTGGCGCACAAAAACGCGGGCATCGCCATTATCAATCTCGACGCTAATCTCCATTTCCTCGAGGGAAAGAATTGCGGGATCGGGCTGGGATTTCTCTCGGGGAATCAGGACGCCGCCGTCCGAAAAGGCAGGCAACGGTGCCAAAAACAGAAGCAAAAGAACGCCCAATGGTCGATTCATGGCTGGAACTTGCTCTCCTCAATGCGCACCAGGCCGTTGTCCGTGCCGATGTAGATGTACCCGTTGCCTTCGGCGAGCGCGGTTACATTCGTGGAAGGCAAACCGTCCGCAACGACCGTCCACCGCTCCTTCTGGCGGTCGTAAACATAGAGTCCTCGATCGAGGCTTCCGGCAAACACATGGCCCTTAGTTACCAGCATCGCGTTCGGATTGATCTCGGTCGAGGTGGTCGCAGTCTGAAAGGCGTGGAACTTTCCTGCGCTGTCGAGCCCCATGACGCCGCTTCCATAAGTCCCGATCATCCATTCGTTGCCGACACGAGCCACAGCGGTAATCCAGTTCTGCTTTAATCCGGAATTTCCTGCCGTGAAATTTGCTCTCACGAATCCCTTTTCGACTGCGGAAAGTCCTCCCAGTGTCCCCACCATCAGGTCGTCATCGGAAACTCCAAGTGCATAGACATGGTTGTTTACAAGGCCGTGAAAGCTGTACATGCTGCGCGCACCTTCCGCGTCCAGAAACGTGATACCGGCAGGAGTCGCGATGGCCAATCCATCGTGGTAAGGCGCCACGTCAGTGACATGCTCGGCTATCAAACCGTCCGCTTTGCCTAAGACCTGTTCAGGCTTCCCGCTTGCTCCGAAACGCACCAAACCATTGGCAGTCGCCACTTCCACCGCGCTGCTTTTCGCATCAGGCCAAATGCGATTGACGCAAAAAACGTGTTCATTCTCGAGGTGCGCGGTGCGCGCTGGCCCGTCCGGCAAAATGTCGAGGCCGTGGTCGAAATAGCCCACCCACAGTTGTCCATTGGTGTCGCGCGCCAAGGCGGATATGTTTCGATCATTTAGAACCGCGGGCCGCGGCTTGAGCACTTCCTGCCACCCAAAGCCATTCGCCTTGACCTGGAAAATCCCATTGCGCGTGAGGACCATCACCCCTTGCTCAGTTCCCTGAATTTGCCGCACCTCTTCAGGACCTATGCCCCTGCTGTTCTGCAACGCTGCGTGCCGAAGATTTGAGGCAAGCGGCACGCGAAGGACGCCTTGATCCTCCGAACCAATCCACAACTCGTCGCCCTCAACGTGGAGGCAGGTCACCAGGACACCGCTCGCCAACACGCGTGAAAAACGGCTTTGGTCAAACTCCGCTACGCCCAACGGCGTTCCGATATAAGCCTTATCCCCATCCAACGTGATGGCTTGGACCTGGCGATCCGGCAGTCCCTGTTCCACTGCAAACACATCTGTCGTACCTCCATGCCAGTGCCGGACGCCCTGGTCGAGCGTCCCGACCCACAAGTCCATGTCGGAGCCCGCGAGCCCCTGGACATACAAATGGCCCAGCGTGGGATGTAATTCCTGGATCGTCTTTCCGTCATAAACCAACACGCCGCGTTTCTTCGTGCCAATGAGCAGGTGTCCGCTCGCAACCGGCAGGATAGCGGTCAGAGTGCGCACATCCGGGTCCGCGGGATAGATTTGGCGGAGCTTCTGTCCATCGAACAACAAAATGCCCTGGTTGGCAGTGGCCAGTATCAGTTCCGGTTGCGTTGCCCCTGTAAGTTGTCCGACTGCCATGGAAACCAAAGGCGAGCCGGGCAGGTCCCGGCCAACCGAGAATTCACGAAGAAGATTACCGCGCAAATCGTATTGGAATAGGCCAGCTGGTCCCGCGACATACAGACTGTCCTGGAAATGCACAACCTGCGAGAAAACTTCAGGCGAGCGCAGGGTTTCAAAATGGAGATTTTGGTTCGGTGAAAACGGTCGCAGCGTAAATCCGAACTCGCGTTCTGCTTGGAACTCCCGCTTGGAAAGCTTGAGGGCCTGCGCTGCCTGCCACATGACAACGCCGCCCACAAAAACAGCGGCCACTGTCGCTAATCCAGCTATCCTCCACCATCGCCGCCCGCCAAAAGGGACCATGATTCCTCTTCGATTTGCCAACACTGGAACGCCAATTCCAACAAACCTCTTGCAGGAAGAGTTCCGTTTGCATTCTTCAAAGTTTGACTACATCTTGCTTGAATCTTAGGAAGGCTATTGTGTTCACGAAGAAACACTGTGTCCTAAATCTTACGCGATTAATCCGAACGCTTCTGGATCGCGAGTCTGTCGAAGTTCGCAAGTGGTAGACACAGATACAGCAAGAGGCTGGGCTCCTCAATGCCGCATTTGCTGCCGCGACCAATCACAAAGTTATTAGAGTCAAACGAGGTTTCTGGAGCGGGCGATGGGAATCGAACCCACGTCCGAAGCTTGGGAAGCTTCTATACTGCCATTGTACGACGCCCGCTCTGCTCTCTAGCTTGTTGATTATACATAACTAAGCGACTACTGGTACAGCCGGCCATTTTTTCCAGCGGGCATGTTTAGTTCGTCCTAACTGGCACACTGCCGCGAACTGAAATATGCTTAGGACCGCCAAGCGCATCCCGGAGGATGAAGATGGCTGACAACATTTTGAGACAATTTGCAGAAGCAATCGCCGCCAGAAAAATTCGCGTCGTTGATCTGAGCCAGCCTCTCGACGCCGATACGGCCATCATCCAGCTTCCCCCCGAGTTTGGGAAAACTTGGCCTTTTCGCCTGGAAGAAATCTCCAAATACGACGGCCGCGGCCCCGCATGGTATTGGAATAATTTTTCGTGCGGCGAACACACGGGCACGCATTTTGACGCGCCGATCCACTGGGTCACCGGCAAGGACTACAAAAACAACGCCACGGATAATATTCCGGTCGAGCGCTTTCTCGCGCCTGCTTGTGTAATCGATGTCTCCCGAGAAGCAGCCGGCGACCCCGATTTTCTATTGACCGTGAAGCACGTTGAAGACTGGGAGAGCAAACACGGACGAATCGAAGCCGGCTCCTGGGTCCTCATGCGTACCGACTGGTCCAAACGCAAAGACCCCGCGGCTTTCACCAACATCAAGGAAGACGGCGCTCACGTCCCTGGCCCACATCCGGAGCTGGTGCCCTTTCTGGCGAAGAATCGCGATGTCATCGGCTGGGGTTCCGAAGGAGTCGGCACAGACGCTGGGCAAGCGTACCGCTTCACTCCTCCTTTTCCCTGCCACAGCATCATGCATGGCAGCGGCAAATTTGGCCTCGCGAGCCTCGCCAATCTGGATCAGCTGCCCGCGAAGGGCGCTATGCTTATCACGCCGCCGCTGAAGATTGTCCAAGGTTCTGGCAGCCCCTGCAGAGTGTTGGCGCTGGTGCAGGGTTGAAGCCAGTTGCAGATCAATTGACACCTAAAATGTTTGCATTTAAAGTTTATTCCAACCCGGTATTTGCGCGGCCTTTCGAGCCGCGCTCCGGGGCGCTCTGACTCTTTTGAATTCGCGATCCTAGACAAACTGAATGGCTGAACGATTCTTCACCAAGGAAGTTCAGAAACTGCACCTCGGCGCCGGCCAGGAATTTCGCGGCGAAGGCATCCTCGCCGTCACCAAAGCGCTGCTGCAGTCGGGCGTTTCCTACGTCGCTGGTTACCAGGGCGCACCCATCTCCCATTTGATGGATGTGCTGACCGACGCCAACTCCATCCTGGAAGGTCTTGGCGTACGTTTCGAACACAGCGCTTCGGAAGCGACTGCGGCGGCCACGCTCGCCGCTTCCGTGAATTATCCGTTGCGCGGCGCGGTGACCTTCAAATCTACCGTCGGAACAAACGTAGCCTCTGATGCGCTCGCCAATCTGGCTTCAGGCGGCGTTACTGGCGGAGCGTTGATCATCGTTGGCGAAGATTACGGTGAAGGTTCCAGCATCATGCAGGAGCGTTCGCACGCTTTCGCCATGAAGTCGCAGATGTGGCTTCTCGATCCACGCCCGAACTTGCCATCCATCGTCAATGCCGTCGAGCAGGGTTTCGCGCTTTCGGAGGCCACCAACACTCCCGTCATGCTCGAACTTCGCATCCGCGCATGCCACGTTCACGGAAGTTTCATCGCAAAAGACAACGTCCGCCCCAAGTTCACGCTCAAGGATGCCCTTGAAAACCCTTCCCGCGATCCCAGCCGCGTCGTTCTGCCACCTGGCAGCTTCATGCACGAACACGAGAAAATTCAGAAGCGCTGGCCCGCCGCGCAGCGTTTCATTCAAGAACATGCACTGAACGAACTCTTCTCCGACGGGGCTCAAGATTTCGGCATCATCCTGCAGGGCGGAATGTACAACACCGTGATCCGCGCTCTGGAGCTCTTGGGCTTGTCCAACGCCTTTGGCGACACGAAAGTTCCCCTCTACGTTCTGAACGTCAGTTATCCGCTGGTCGATGACGAAGTCAAGCGCTTCTGCACCGGCAAGCGCGCCGTCTTGATCATCGAAGAAGGACAGCCCGACTTTATCGAACAGAATTTGCATTCCATCCTCCGCAAGGCCGGTATTCAAACGGAAATCTGCGGCAAAGGAATGCTCCCGATGGCCGGAGAATATACGGCGGCGACGGTTATCCGAGGCATTCTGAAATTCATTGAGCAATTCGCTCCCAAGTTGATTGACCGACAGAACTTGCCGACGGTTGTCAGGCCGGTGTCTCCCAAATCCCCCGCGCTACAAGATGTAGACAATCAAGTGCACGCGCGGCCTCCTTCCTTTTGTACCGGCTGCCCGGAGCGCCCGATCTTCACCGCCATGAAGCTCGTGGAGCGTGAGCTCGGCCCCCATCACGTCAGTTGCGACATCGGTTGCCACCTTTTTTCAACCCTGCCGCCCTTCAACCTGGGCGCCACCACGATGGGATACGGTTTGGGGTGGGCAAGCGCCGCGGCTTTCAACACCAAGGAAACCTCGAAGCGCACCATCAGCTTTATGGGTGACGGCGGATTCTGGCACAACGGCTTGACCAGCGGCGTCGGTAATGCGGTGTTCAATCAAAGCGACAGCGTTTTGATCGTGGTGGATAACAGCTACACCGCTGCAACTGGCGGCCAGGATATTTTGTCCTCCGCAGCCAGCAATCCGCTTCGCACCACGAAGCTATCCATTGCGGATGCTGTGCGCGGTGTCGGCGTCAAATGGGTACGCACGATCACTCGAACATACGATCTCGTCGCCATGCGGGATGTTTTGAAGGAAGCGCTCACCACGAAAGAAAAAGGCCCGAAAGTCATCGTCGCGCAGAGCGAATGCACCCTGAACGCACAGCGCCGGATCAAGCCTCTAGCCGCCAAGCGCGAAAAAGAAGGAAAGCGCGTGGTGCGCGAAAAATTCGGCGTTGACGCCGACACCTGCACCGGCGATCACTCCTGCATTCGGCTCTCGGGCTGCCCGTCCCTTACGATCGCGGACAATCCGGACACCCTTCGAAAAGATCCCGTCGCCACCGTTATCGAAAGTTGCGTGGGATGCGGCTTGTGCGGAGAAGTCGCGCACGCGGCGCGCCTGTGTCCCTCTTTTTTCCGCACCGAAGTCATTTCCAATCCCACGGGCTGGGATCGCTTCAAGGCCGGCTTTCGAAACAGGATCATCGTATTCCTGCAACGGCGCACCGATCGACGGCTCGCCGGCATTGTTTCTTAAGCTTTAGACAGAGACTCTGAATGGAAACTGTTACCACCACAAGCCCGCCCACGACGGAGAAGGACAACCGAACACCTCGGGCAATTACCATCGCCATCGTTGCGATGGGCGGCGAGGGCGGCGGAGTTTTGGCCGACTGGATCGTGGATCTTGCCGAACATGCAAGCTACCGCGCGCAGACCACCTCCGTACCCGGCGTCGCGCAACGCACCGGTTCAACTATCTATTACATCGAGCTCTTCCCCGGCTCGGCCGCGGACGCAGCGGGCAAAGACCCCGTGCTCGCACTGATGCCCGTCCCCGGCGAGCTCGACATTGTGCTGGCTTCCGAACTGATGGAAGCCGGGCGCGCGATTCAGCGCGGCTTGGTGACGCCCGATCGCACGACGCTGATCGCTTCAACGCACCGCGTGTTTTCAATGACTGAGAAGACGGCCATCGGCGACGGCCAGGTAGACATGCAAAAATTACTGGATGCGAGCCGCGCCGCGGCAAAACATTTTGTAGGAACGAACTTCGCGCTGATTGCGGAACAAACGAAAAGTGTAATAAGCGCGGCTCTCTTCGGAGCGCTCGCAGGCACCGGTGCTCTGCCATTCGAGCGCGGCAAATTTGAAGAAGCAATTCAAAGAAGTGGAGTAGGCGTTGATTCCAGCCTCGCCGCATTCGCCACGGCATTTGGCACCGCCACTCAATCCCCTATCGCCGCGACAAACTACCCAACTGCCACGCAGCCCACGGCAGGCGCGCTCCTTCGGCCACTCGCTTCCCAAATTGAGAACTCCTTTCCGCCAGCATGTCACTCGATTCTTTTGGCAGGCATCCAGCGCCTCGCCGACTACCAGGATGTCTCCTACGCCTCTGAATACTTGAAGCAATTGGAACCCGTTCGAGATCTAGAATTGCGGAGCGGCAACCAGTCCTGCTCCCTGCTCTGTGAGACGGCGCGCTATCTCGCGCTTTGGATGTCCTACGAGGATGCCATTCGCGTGGCGGACTTAAAGACCCGGAGCGCCCGTTTCAAGCGCGTCAATCAGGAATCCCGCGCTAGCGCCTCCCAGATGGTGCAGATCAGCGAGTTTCTTCATCCCGGTGTCGAGGAATTCAGCGACATTATGCCCGCGTTCCTCGGAAGATGGCTCCGAACATCCCGCTGGCCCGTAAAATTGATCGAGCGGTTCACCAAGCGCGGACAGATCGTTCGAACGACAACTTTGGGAGGCTTCCTCCAACTTTATTTCCTCGCCGGATTGCGCCCGTGGCGCCGCAAATCGCTGCGCTATCAGGAAGAACACGCAAGAATCCAGGACTGGCTCGCTCAAATGGTCCTCGTGGCGAGAGAAAACTATCCGCTGGCCTTGGAGCTTGCCGAATGCCCCAGCATCGTGAAGGGTTACGGCGATACGCACCAGCGCGGTCGTAAGAATTTTGACTTGGTTCTCAAGAACCTCCCAAAGCTTCGGAGCATGAACGACGCTGTGGCAAACCTCAAAAAAGTGCGTGAAGCGGCCCTGGCCGACGATACCAGCGAAAAATTCAACCAAGCCTTGCTGGAGCTCCCGACATGATGTTCTCGTTCAACCGGAGAGCAAGCGCGTGCCGCAAACGAGGAGGAGTGCGATGAAGATCGCATGCCTCGGCGGCGGTCCCGCCGGACTTTATTTCTCGATCCTCGCGAAGAAAGCGAATCCCACCTGGGACATTACCGTCGTCGAGCGCAATCGCGCTGACAGCACCTTCGGCTGGGGCGTGGTCTTCTCCGACAAAACCATGGGCGGCTTTAAGGACGCGGATCCGGAAACTCACTCCGCCATCACGCAAGCATTCCGGCATTGGGACGACATCGACGTTTTTTTCAAGGGCCGCAAATTTACGTCCGGCGGCCACGGTTTTTGCGGCATCGCGCGCATGAAGCTCTTGCAAATATTGCAGGAGCGCGCCGCCGGCTTGGGTGTCCGGCTTGTTTTTCAAACCGAAGTCACCGATCCGGACATCTACGCTTCCACCCACGACTTGGTAATCGCCTCCGACGGAGCTTCTTCCATCACGCGCAGAAAGTATGAAAGCATTTTCAAACCCAACATTCAGGTCCGCAACAATCGCTTCATCTGGCTCGGCACAAAGAAAAAGCTGGATGCTTTCACTTTTGATTTTAAGCAGACCGAATGGGGCTGGTTCAACCTGCATGCCTACCGTTTCGACGCCGATTGGTCCACCTTCATTGTCGAAACGCCCGAACAAAATTGGCTCAAAGCTGGCATCGACAAAATGGAGCAGGAGAAATCGATCGCGCTCTGCGAGTATCTGTTCGCCGAACGACTCGATGGCAATGCGCTCATCTCCAACGCCAAGCACCTGACTGGTTCGGCGGTCTGGTTGAAATTTGCCCGCGTGCTCTGTGAAAAATGGCATCATAAAAATATCGTTCTTATCGGTGATGCCGCGCACACCGCTCATTTCGGCATCGGCTCCGGCACCAAACTCGCCATGGAAGACGCCATGGCATTGGCCAATGTGGTTTCCTCTCACAAAGGAGACGTCTCCGAGGCCCTTCAGCTTTATCAGGAGAATCGCGAAATCGAAGCCCTGAAGCTGCAGAGCGCGGCGCGCAATCGCATGGAGTGGTTTGAGCAAGTCGAGCGCTACGTGCATCTCGAACCTGAGCAATTCACTTACAGTCTTCTCACCGGCAGCCAGCGTATCGGTCACGAAAACTTGAAGCTTCGGGATGCCGGCTATGTGCGTGGCGTCGAACAGTGGTTCGCGGCCCGCAACGGCGTGGATCACGCTGTGCCGCCAATGTTCACTCCATTTACTGTCCGCGGCTTATCGTTGAAGAATCGCGTGATCGTTTCCCCTATGGCCACCTACATGGCCGTGGAAGGCGTGCCCAACGATTTTCATCTGGTTCATTTGGCGAGTCGCGCGATGGGTGGCGCCGCCATGGTCGGCACGGAAATGACCTGCGTCTCACCCGAGGCGCGCATCACTCCGTCTTGTCCCGGAATGTGGAATGACCAGCAACAAGTTGCATGGCAGCGCATCGTTGATTTTGTTCACACGCATGCGGATGCCAAAATCGCACTGCAGTTGGGGCATTCCGGCCGCAAAGGCTCCACGCGCCGCGGCTGGGAAGGCATTGATTTACCGCTGGATTCGAATAATTGGCCGCTTATTTCTGCTTCACCCATTCCTTACATCGAAGGGGTATCGCAGACGCCGCGTGAAGCCACGCGCGCGGATATGGACCGCATCCTCGCGGAATTTGTTGCCGCCACGAAGCGCGGCGCAGCCGCGGGTTTCGACTGGCTCGAATTTCACTGCGCCCACGGATATTTGCTCTCCAGTTTTATTTCTCCGCTGACGAATCAACGCACCGACGAATACGGCGGATCCCTCGAAAACCGGTGCCGCTTTCCTCTGGAAGTTTTTCACGCCATGCGCAGCGCCTGGCCCGCTGCAAGGCCCATGAGCGTGCGCATCTCTGCGAACGATTGGGTGCCCGGCGGGCTCAACCCTGAAGATGCCGCCGAAGTCGCTCGCCTCTTCTGCGCCGCGGGCGCCGATGTCATAGATTGCTCGTCCGGACAAGTCAGTAAAGCGGAACAGCCCGTCTACGGCCGCATGTACCAGGTGCCTTTTTCAGATCGCATTCGCAATGAAGTCGGTGTCCCCACCATCGCCGTAGGAAATATTTTCGAAGGCGATCATGTGAATACCATTATTGCCGCGGGCCGCGCCGACCTTTGTGCTATTGCGCGCCCCCACCTTGCGGACCCATCGTGGACGTTGCATGAAGCGGCAAAGCAAGGCTACACCGACGTGTGGTGGCCCGACCAATATCTCGCGGGCAAGCAGCAACTCGAACGAAATATGGCGCGCGCACAACTCCTGGTGCAAGCCTGATGCAACCCACTCATTCGAATCTCGATCGCACTCTCGCCGGAAAACATGCACTCGTCACTGGCGGCTCGCGCGGAATCGGCGCAGCAGTCGGCGCCCTGTTGTTGGCGCACGGCGCGCGCGTTTCTGTCCTGAGCCGAACCAGGCCAGCCGCGAACACCGATGCTGCGGAGGACAAATCTCGGAATCTGAATTACATCAGTGCCGACGTTACAAATTCCGAGGACGTGAGCCGGGCTTTCGCCGACGCTCGCTCGCGATTTGGATCCATCAACATTCTCGTCAACAACGCCGGCCAAGCCGTCTCCGCACCTTTTTTGAAAACAGATCTCGCACTCTGGCGCTCCATGACCGCGATCAATCTGGATGGAACGTTCTTCTGTTCGCAAGCCGCCCTGCCAGACATGCTGGAAGCGCGATGGGGTCGCATAGTCAACATCGCCAGCACTGCGGGACTTGTTGGCTATGCCTATGTGTCCGCCTATTGCGCCGCGAAGCACGCAGTCGTCGGTTTGACGCGCTCGCTTGCCTTGGAGGTCGCCTCGAAAGGTGTGACGGTGAATGCCGTCTGTCCCGGCTACACGGAAACCGACATGGTTAGGGACGCCATAAACAATATCGTCGCGAAGACCGGCCGCTCTCGTGAGCAAGCGTTAGCGGACTTGGTCGCTCGCAATCCGCAGAAACGATTGATACAGCCGGAAGAAGTTGCGAATGCCGTTGCGTGGCTTTGCTTGCCGGGAAGCGAGGCGGTTACCGGCCAGACTATCGCCGTCTCGGGTGGCGAAACGATTTGAGGAGAATATGGGAACCTCTGTTGCAGTGAGAAAAAACGGTTCGGAACTCATCGACAGCGCTGCCGTCCTAGTCGACCTGGAGACGCGCGCCACCGAAAACGATCATCAAGCCTTGCGCCTCTGGCTGCGGTTGCTATCTTGCACCGTGCGCATCGAGAATCACGTTCGCAGTGGTTTGCGCCGTGATTTCTCCACCACCTTGCCGCGCTTCGATTTGATGGCACAGCTCGACCGCAACCCGGACGGCCTTCGAATGAGCGAGCTCTCCAAACGGCTGATGGTTTCCGGCGGCAACGTGACTGGAATCACGGATCAACTGGAGCGTGAAGGCCTAGTCGCGCGAACGTTCGAACGCGGTGACCGCCGCGCCATCACGGTGAAGCTCACGCCTACTGGGCATAAGCGCTTCCGCGTCATGGCAGCTCAGCATGAACAGTGGATCGTCGAACTCCTGAGCGGACTTAGCCAGGAAAATAAGCAGGGCATGCTGGCAATTTTGAGCAAGCTCAAGATGCATTTGAGTCTCGTTGCAACTCCGCGAACTTCGACGCGCTCCAATTCTGCGGAAAGGAGAAGCTAATGCGATACCTCCCGGGTGAGCCACACCAACTGCCTGTCCATCGCACTGCCCTGGCGGGCTACAAAAGCAAACACTTCACGTATGAATTCGCCGGGGGCGTAGCGACGATAACTCTTAACCGCCCGGAGCGTAAAAACCCTCTCACGTTCGAATCGTACGCGGAGTTGCGCGATCTGTTTCGCTCGTTCTCAGAAGCCGCCGACACCAAAGCCGTTGTCCTCACAGGCGCCGGAGAGAACTTTTGTTCCGGCGGCGATGTCCACGAAATCATCGGTCCGCTCACCAAAATGGATATGCCGGGCCTGTTGACCTTTACCCGTTTGACAGGTGATCTGGTCAAAGCCATACGCGCTTGTCCTCAACCGGTCATCGCCGCGATCGACGGCGTCTGCGCGGGTGCCGGAGCCATTTTAGCGATGGCCTCCGACTTGCGCCTGGGAACGGCCCGCGCCAGGATTGCATTTCTGTTTACTCGCGTCGGCCTCGCAGGATGCGACATGGGTGCTTGCTCGATTTTGCCCCGGCTGATTGGCCAAGGGCGCGCAGCGGAGCTTCTTCTTACCGGACGCACGATGAGCGGCGAAGAAGCCGAGCGCTGGGGATTTTTGAATCGCCTCTGCGCGCCGCAAGAACTTCTGCCCGCGGCGCAGAGTCTGGCCGCGGAGCTCGGCGGCGGTCCTACCTTCGCGCACGCCATGACCAAGAAAATGCTGGATCAGGAATGGAGCATGGGCGTCGACGAGGCCATTGACGCGGAAGCGCAAGCCCAGGCCATTTGCATGTCGACGAACGATTTTCACCGCGCCTATCACGCATTCGTCGAAAAACAGAAGCCCGAGTTCAAGGGAGTTTGAGGATGCCCGCGCAGCCGCATCTAGACTGGCCCTTCTTTGAACCACGCCACAAGGCGCTCGCTGCGGACTTGGATCGCTGGGCTGGCGCGGAACTAAGATCCTCACACGGCAAAGATGTCGACAGCGTTTGCCGTACCCTGGTGCGCCAACTTGGCGAAGCGGGCTGGCTGAAGTATGCAGTCGGTGGAACACAGTATGGGGCGTCCGCCGACGTTATCGACACGCGGTCCATTTGTCTGATTCGCGAGACTCTTGCACGGCATTCCGGCTTGGCGGATTTTGTTTTTGCCATGCAAGGTCTCGGCTCAGGAACTATCACCCTCTTCGGCACTCCGCAGCAGAAAGAAAAGTATTTGCCACGAGTCGCGCAAGGCGCCGCGATTGCGGCGTTCGCCTTGTCCGAATCCGAAGCCGGCTCCGATGTCGCGGCCATGCAATGCGAGGCGCGGCGCGATGGCGATGGCTACGTGCTCAACGGCGAAAAAACCTGGATCTCCAATGGCGGCATCGCTGACTTCTACGTCGTCTTCGCGCGCACCGGCGAAGCGGAAGGCTCCCGCGGAATCACTGCGTTCATCGTGGACTCCGGCGCTCCCGGATTCGCGATTGGCGAACGAATCGAAGTCATCGCTCCGCATCCGCTGGCACGTATCACCTTCAAGAATTGCCGCATCGCGGATTCACAGCGGCTCGCCGAACCCGGCTACGGATTCAAAGTCGCCATGGCCACTCTCGATGTTTTTCGCACCTCCGTTGCCGCCGCTGCTCTGGGGCTCGCGCGACGCGCTTTGCAGGAAGCCTTGCGTCGAGCCACAGCCCGCAAAATGTTCGGCCAGTTACTCTCCGATTTTCAGCTGACCCAGGCCAAGCTTGGAGGCATGGCCACGGACATCGACGCCGCGGCACTCCTGACGTACCGCGCCGCCTGGTTGCGCGACCGTGCGCAACCGGTGACTGTCGAAGCCGCCATGGCCAAAATGACGGCCACCGAAACCGCCCAGCGCGTTATTGATGCCGCAGTCCAAATTGCGGGCGCTCTCGGAGTCGTCAGCGAGCAGACTGTCGAACGCCTGTACCGCGAAATCCGCCCGTTGCGAATCTACGAAGGCGCGACGGAAGTGCAGCTTCTAATTGTTGCCCGGGGGGTCATTAAAGCCTTCCAAGAAAGCGAGCCGTCGCGTGCCTGACATTCCCCGGAAATCCGGGTTGTTCCAAACACAAATCCGAGTGCGCTTCGCGGATTGCGATCCGGCCGGTATCGTTTTCTATCCGCGGTATTTTGAAATGTTCAACGCTCTAGTCGAGGATTGGTTTCGCGATGAGCTGCATTCTTCTTTCACGGAAATCGTTACGAACAAGGGCAAAGGACTTCCGACCGTTCACCTGCAAGTGGATTTCGTGGCGCCGAGCAGATTTGACGAAATGCTTTCTGCCGTACTCTCTGTGAACAGCGTTGGCGGCAGTTCGATGGGCCTGGACATTTTTCTACGCGGTCCAGATGACCGGGATCGCGTCCGCGGAAAAGTCGTGCTCGTTTTCATCGACCGTGCGGTACATCGGGCGATTCCCTGGCCCGATGATTTGCGTGCGCGGATCCTGGCATTTCAAGCGGGCGATTGAGTTCCCGGACTTTTAGAGCAGGGTGAAGGACGAAAAACATGAAATATCTCCAGCCGGCAAATTGGTCGCGTCCGAAGGGTTTCACATACGGCATCGCCGCACACGGCCAAACTGTTTTCGTCAGTGGCATGATCGGCTCGAATGCTGAAGGAAAAATGGTTGCCGGAGATTTTGTGAAGCAAGCGCGCCAAGCCCTTAAGAACATCGTCGTGGTGCTCTCCGAAGCCGGTGCCAAGCCCGAGCACATCGTGCGCATGAACTGGTACGTCGTGGATAGGAACGAGTACCTTGGCGCCTACAAACAACTTGGCTTGGTCTATCGCGAAATCATCGGCCGTCATTATCCGGCGATGACCGCGGTTCAAGTCACCAGTCTCGTCGAAGGCGCCGCGCGCCTTGAAATCGAGGTCACCGCAGTAATTCCCGGTTGAAGTCTACTGAGAGATATGCCAGCTGAAAGCCAATTCTGGATTTAATCCACGGACGGAACAGTTCGCGCGGGCGGCGATTCCCTCCGGCGGAGGGACGATGCGGAATATGGGCGCGACGGCCGACGGGCGGGTGTATATTGCCTGTAGTGGCGTGAACAAAGTCGGTGTAGCGGAGCCGGCGCGATAGGCACCTAGGCACCTCTCCCAGCATTTACGCTTCTCTGCGCCACGGAGGATGCGATGAACGCAACAGCCGCAAGGCCTAAAGAACAATTCTGCCAGGGAATTTCGCGTTTGGATGAACCGTGCGATCAGAGCGCCGGCCAGTACTGCGAGCGCTGCACGCAATGGTTCTGCAGGGCGCACTTCCCCGACCCCGAGTGGCATCACTGCGCACCGGAGCAGGGCGAGAGTTGATTCGAACAAGGTTGCGCAACGGAAAGTACCGTTGGCGCTTGCACACTACTTTCGGCGCGTAATCTTGACCTAGGCATGCGCCTCCGTTAGCGTGAAAGAAGGCGGAGTGACGCACCATCCCGTCCGCGCATTCGAGCAAAATCATCCTGGGCGAGAGAATCCATTGGCCAACGCGATCATTACACTGACAACCGACTACGGCACCAACGACCATCTTGTGGGCACGCTTAAGGGCGTGATTCTGAAAATTAATCCTGACGTTACGATTGTGGACATCACGCATAACGTTACACCGTTCGATTTGCTCGATGGCGCGCTCGCGATTGGTTCCGCGTACTCTTATTTTCCCGCGAAGACAATTCATGTGGTGGTAGTCGATCCGGGCGTGGGGACGGAACGGCGGCCGCTGCTGGTCAGCGCGCAGAATCAGTATTTTGTCGCCCCCGATAATGGCGTGCTGTCTGTCATTTATGAACGCGAGAAGGAAAGTCTCGTGGTGCGCCATGCGAATGTCGAGCATTACTACCTCTGGCCCGTGAGCAAGACTTTTCATGGGCGAGACATTTTCGCGCCGGTGGCCTCCTGGCTAACGAAAAGCTGGCAGACGCCCAGCATGGGAGACGAGATCAACGATTATAAGAAATTCTCTCTTCCCCGCCCCAAAGCGGTCGATGGTGTCGTGAAGGGTGCGGTCCTGCGCGCTGATTCGTTTGGCAACCTCATTACGAATTTCCGGGTCGAAGATTTGCCTGAATCGTCCTTGAAGGACGGCAACATTAAGTTGCAAGTAGGGACTCAGGCGGTAACGCGGCTGGTAGACACCTTTGCCAGCGGCAAAAATGGCGAGGCCATTGCCTACATAGGCTCGAGCGGGTATCTCGAAATTGGAGTGAACAAGGCGAACGCAGCACGCACTTTGAGCCTAGGCAAGGGCGCCGCGGTAGTCCTGACAAAATAAGAGTCCGACTGCACGTAGTCAAATCTTCGAAATACCCTGATAAACATTTAGCGCGAAAATTCCTGCGCTGCCATCTGCGAGCGCGGGCGCGGGTCAAGCCAATCGCGCCAGGAATCTCCCAGAAGGTTGAACGAAAGCACCGCGGTCGTTACGGCCAATATGTGACGCGTCGAAGAGGTGGTCACGCGCATCATTTAGCATCGTTCCGCAACTCGGTGTCGGCGCGAGGACGCCGAGGCAGAGGAAGCTGAGCGTGCCTCGCGCGTCGACGGGGCAGCGGCTTTGCGTTACGAGTGAAGACTTTCCTAGGAAGGGGCTGGCGCCGGTTGCTTCCGCCTGTGCCAGTAATCCAGTGCCGCGAAGAGAAAGATGGCAGGCACGCCAGTCAGTCCGCAAGCGATAAAGATAATGCCGTAGGCGTGAATGAGGCCGTGTGTGTGGCTCAGGCTTTGGACCATTGCACCGGAAAACCCCTTCAAGATCTTTCCCAGCCAGGCGTAGGTTGAACTCAAGAGCGCATACTGCGTGGCGGTGTATCCCAGATTGGTGAGACTCGACATGTACGTAACAAGCGCGACGCCGGCAAAGCTGAGGCTGAAATTGTCACCGACCATGACGACAGCGAAGAGACGAAGGCTCAATCCCCAGAACGCCAGAGTCGCGAACGCGGCAGTCGCGGCCGCCTGTAAGATGCCCCCAATGATGAGCGCACGCATGTAGCCGAGCTTCAGGGAGCAATATCCGCCGGCCGCGATTCCGGAAAGCGTGGCGATGAGCCCGATGGAGCCGCGTATCGCTCCGACGGTTGGCTTCGCTAGACCGAGATCGACGTAGTAGGGATTCGCAATCGGCCCCATCATGAAGTCCGGCAACCGGTAGAGGCTGATGGCCGCTAACATCACGAGCGCGAGCCAGCCATGGGCGCGGAAGAAAGCGATGAACGGCCCGACAACAGCGTCGAAGAAACCGCGCGACGTCCAAAGCGCCGCTTCGCGCTTTTTTTCATCCATCACGGCATCCGCGCGCTCCGGTTCCTTCGCAAACCAGGTCGCGAACATTCCAATGGCCATAGCTGCGCCGTAGATACCGTAGGACATGCGCCAGCCGACGGTCGTCGCCACAATGAGGATGAGGGAATCCGTGGCCAGGAGCGCCACTCGATAGCTGAACTGATAAGCAGACGCGAGGAGGCCTTGTTCTTCTCCGTCGTCTGCCGATTCAATTCGCCAGGCATCGACCGCAATGTCTTGCGTCGCTGCGGCAAACGCAACGACGAGCGCAAATGCGCCAAGCCGGCCGAGCCCGGCTTTCGTGCCAGTTTCGCCCATGGCAAACAGCGCCAGCCCGACGACGATCTGCGAGCACATCATCCATCCGCGCCGATGTCCAAGCCTTTTAAACAACGGCAAGTCGACGCGATCCATCAAGGGTGCCCACAGAAACTTCAGCGAATAGGCAATGCCCACCCAGGAAAGAAACCCGATCGCCGTTAAGGAGGTGTGTTCATCGCGCAGCCAGTAGCCGAACGTATTACCGACCAGGTAAAAGGGAAGGCCAGAAGAAAACCCGAGCAACAACATCGAAAGCGTTTTGGGACGCAGGTAATCGGCGAACCGGTGCTTGTGCGGACTCACGCCCTCATTGTCTACCAGAGGGCGGGAAAGGCGAGGAGGATTCGCCTGAGGATGTAACGGTTCGTTAAACCCCTTAAGGTTCTCCCTCGGAAGATTTGGGATCTTTTGCAAATTGGAGC
>Ga0210384_10000779_pt1 | contig 47253 bp, 34 predicted proteins | sample IncBWH2MmetaG_FD_160574 | JGI IMG/M metagenome (GOLD analysis project Ga0210384, IMG submission 160574) | Forest soil microbial communities from Barre Woods Harvard Forest LTER site, Petersham, Massachusetts, United States - Inc-BW-H-2-M | ecosystem: Environmental > Terrestrial > Soil >... | reverse complement strand
CCCGCCCCGCGGGAAACGACAGGTCTAACACGTGCAGCCGTTCGTGCTGGCGCCCCTCGGGGATGTCGCACTCGAGATCGATCAGGCCGCCTACATGGAGGGCGGTCATCTGATCCGGCACGAGCCCGGCCTCCTCCCACCCTTCGCGCACGATGGCCTCGCGCGGCGTCTGGCCCAGCGGCACGCCACAGCCGATCACGTTGTCGAGCCGGCCCGGGTCGGTGGCCTTGGTCTCGGAGCGGCGCGCGATCCACAGGTGCGTCGGCCGCCCCGACGCGTCGGCCACGTAGCCGTTGCAGTGCGCGCCGAGCGTCAGCGTGCCCCAGAACCGGCTCGCGGCCCGCTCGATCGTGGCGTGCTCGCCGCCCGTGCGATCGCGCAAGGGATAGGGCTCGTCGCGCCAGGCCACGATGAGGCCCTGGTCGCGCAGGCGCGCGTGGATCCGCGCGAGGCGCGCGTCGCGCTCGCCCGCGGGCAGGCGCAGCACGAGCGCGCGCGCCGACCCGTCGGGCGCGGCCAGCCAATCGAAGGCATCGGGCCACTCGCGCAGGACATCGAGGTCGCGGATCGCGACCGAGCCCAGCACCGGCCCGCCGTCCCGCTCGAGGAGGAACGGGATCCGCGCCGGCCCGTCACAGGCCCGCGCCAGCGCGATGGCAGGCCAGGAGTGTTGCGTCATCGAGGCAGTCTAAGGCGCACGGATGACAGCGAGTCGGCTTCGATCGGATAAACTACAAGACTTCGCGCCCGTAGCTCAGCTGGATAGAGTACTGCCCTCCGAAGGCAGGGGTCACTGGTTCGAACCCAGTCGGGCGCACCATCTCTCGAGCCTTGCAAGTCGTCGACCTGCAGGGCTCTTTTTTGGTTCATCGCCGATCTGCGGGGAGCAGGCGCGTAGCGTCTGGCGCCGTGAATGGTGAGCCGCTGGCTGTTGGCGGTTGGCTGGCGAGTACCTCGCGGGCGAGCGGCAGCTGCGTCCCGTCGGGGCTGGCATCGTGGCGGTCGCCCCTGCGGGTCGACTGCGCTGCGCTCCTCGGGCCGGGGGCGCGCGCCAGAACTCACTTCGCGCTGCGCGCTCCGTTCAAACAGCTGGCGCGAGTCAGACAACGAAGCGCGCTGCGCGCGCCGCCCCCGCCCCTGCGGTGCTCGCCGCCCCTCAACGCCAGCCCCGACGGGACGCAGCCCCCGCTCGCCGAGACGGCTTGGCGGTTGGGACAAACACGGTTCCCCGCTTTTTAAGTTGGGTTAGGCATCGTCGGGCCATCGAGGCCGCGACGATGCCCGCGACCGGCCTCTTCGCCGGGCGCCGGGCCTGACGCGAACCACCCGCCAGTGCGCGAGCGTACTTGTCATGAAGGACGATGGCGCGGCACCGGCCGCGCCGCGCTGACGCAGCGCGCATGAGTCAGGGACGCGTCGCTCGCGCTCGAGCGTCTCGACGTCTGTCACGACAAGAGGCGCCGGCACCCCGATCTGACATTCGCGTCAGACCGGCCGGCGCGTGTGGACGCTGGCCGCGGGCATCGTCGCGGCCTCGATGGCCCGACGATGCCAAACCAACAAAAAGGACGGGGAACCGTGTTTGTCCCAACCGCCAAGCCGTCTCGGCGAGCGGGGGCTGCGTCCCGTCGGGGCTGGCGTTGAGGAGCGCAGCGCAGTCGACCCGCAGGGGCGACCGCCACGATGCCAGCCCCGACGGGACGCAGCCGCCGCTCGCACGCGCGGTAGACGCCGGCGACGGATTCCTGGTCCGCGCTTCGAAAGACGGCGATCGGTCACCGCCGACGCCGCCTCACGAATCGTCGCCCGAAACGCTGGGCTCGCCGACTCGCCGCGCCAGGCGCCTGCTCCCCGCAGATCGGCGATGAACCTCTTTTTTCTTCGGCGCAGTACCCAAGACAGAAAACGGAACTGGCGGTTTGGCCAGATCCTTGCTTGCATCGCCATGGCACTGTCAAGGAGCACCATGGCCGAAGCAGCACTGGAAGGCATGCCGATCACGCAGGCGTCGCGCGCAAGGCGGCGCATCCAAGGGATCGATGCCGGACGCTTCATCATGGCGTTCCTGGTCGTGACCCTGCACTCGTTGCCGCGCGGCGGCAGCGCAGCTTCGATCATCGGCATGATGTGCCGCTGCGCGGTGCCGTTCTTCCTGATCGCCAGCGGCTATCTGCAGAATTCGCCCGAACGCTTCCCTGCCGAAGTCCTGACCAAGCCGCTGTCGCGCCTTTTCCCGATCTACCTCTTCTGGATGATCGTCTACTACGCGGTGGCCTATGTCAGCGGCGTCAGGCCGGTCCACCTCGACGTCCGCGACCTGATATCGGGAGGAACGGCATTCCACCTCTGGTTCCTGCCCGCGCTGGGCGTGGCGCTGGTGCTGGTGCCGGCAGGCGTGCTGGTGATCGGCAGTCGCGCCACCGGGCTCGCCTGTGCCGCCCTGGCAGCGGCGGCGATCGCGTTCAGCACCTATCACGACGTCTTGCATCTGCCGGGAGCTGCCCGGCGCGGCGGGCTGATGGTCGCGCCGCTCCTGGTGTTCATCGGACACTGGCTGGCCAGGCACAAGATCGCGGCGGCCTTGCCCGCCGCAGCCGCGCTGGCGTTGACTGGCTTCGCGGTCATGCTGGGCGAAGAGCTCTGGATCAGCCACCGGCTCGGCGTGCCGCTGGACGACCATGACTTCTCGATCGGCACCTTCGCCTATGGCGCTGGCGTCTTCCTGTTCGCCCGAGCACTTCCCGTGGGTGCAGGAGTCAGCCGGCTGGCGTCGCTCGGAACCCATGCCTTGGGCATCTACGTGACGCATGTGCTGTTCGTCTGGGCGCTCGCCGCCGCCTTTCCCAGCACCTCGGTCACCGCGTTGCTGTGGCACACGTCGACGGCGTTCGCCGGGGCACTGCTGCTGACGGTGGTGCTGCGGAACGTGCCGTATTTGAAGCGCACGGTCGCCTGAGTCCCGCGGGCCGGCTCGAGAGCCTTGCCCGTCGTCGACCCGCAAGGCTTTCCTGTTCTCGCCGCCCTGGTTCGGCGTTCGCTGGAAGAAGCCCGTCGCCTCGACCCGATGCGGCGCGCGGCGCCCCAAGAACGCTCGAAAGACAGGCCGTGCGCGGCTGTCTCAAGAAGTGCATCGCGCACTCAAACGATTCAAGCGGCGTGCCGTATTTTGATACCGCGCGACAAGCCCCTCGCCAATGCGGTGCGTGTGCCGGTGCAGGCGCGCTGGCGCTCGAAGGACTCGGGTGGTGTCCTGAATCGATCTCGACCGGGCGTCATTGCGCATACCCAGTGCCGTACCAAGCTCGACAGTGAAGCGGCCCATGGCATCGCAACGATGCACCACGCTCGCACATGCGTCGATGCACGCCTGCACAACGCTCGCACCAATGCGGCGCGCATCAAAATTGGCTCGCTTTTTGCGTAATACCGCACGCACCCTGGGCATCAATCACCTGAAAGGGACGTTATGTCAGTGACTGCGTTTATCTCTGAGGCCCCCGCGCGCGCGCCGTCGCCCACGAGACGCTGGATCGATCGGTTAGAACTCTCAGGTCACCAGTTCGTCGCGTTCCTCATGCTGATGGCCGCCAGCCCGCTGCTGCTGGCCATCACGCTGCTCGTCTGGCATGCGGGAGGCGTGCCCGTCTTCTTCGGCCACTATCGCGTCGGACGCGACGGCCGACTGTTCCGCTGCCTGAAGTTCCGCACGATGCGCGTCGACGCCGAGCAGGCGCTGGCCCGCCTGCTGGCTACCGACGCCGCGGCGCGTGCCGAGTGGCAGCGCGACCAGAAGCTGGCCCGCGACCCGCGCATCACGCCGATCGGCCGCATCCTGCGCAAGACCAGCCTGGACGAGCTTCCCCAGCTCATCAATGTATTGCGCGGCGACATGTGCTTCGTTGGCCCACGGCCCGTCACGCCCGTCGAGCTGACGCGCTATGGCGCGGTGCGCTGGCACTACGTGAGCGTCACGCCTGGCATCACTGGCCTGTGGCAGGTCAGCGGGCGCAACCGCACCACCTACGACCAACGCGTGGCGCTGGACAAGCACTACGTCGAGACGCGCAACCTGTGGGGCGACCTGGTCATCCTCGCCCGCACGGTGCGCGTGGTGCTGACCGGCCACGGCGCGGCGTGAGACAGCGCCCATGAATCCCAGGGCCTCCGCGGCTGCGCCACGCGGCCACACCGTCCACGTGGTAGGCCGCCTCACGCCCGCCGTCTTCAGCTTTCTCTATCCGGCGACGCAATCGATCGGCGCCACCGGCGCGCCCCAGACGGTGATCGCCATCGACGACGCCTTCGCACGCGCGAACCTGGGCGAGCTGCGCTCCGACATCGCCGTCGTGGCCGTGCCCGACCAGGCCTCGCCCTGGGCGCGGAGCCGCGCGCTGTACCACCACCTGATGGACGTGTCGCACCGCACCCGGATCGCGGCCATGCACCTGCACGGCATCCTGCCCGGACTGGCCGGCGCCCGCCTCGTGCGCCAGCTCGACGACAGGGCGATGCAGGTGTTCATGTCCCCCTACAGCTCGCGCGCGCTGATCGGCCACAGCGTGCTTCAGCCGCTGTTGCTGGGGCTGGTGCGCCTGCAGATGCGCCACTCCCGGCAACAGCCCATCGTCAACCTGAAGCTCGATGCCAGGCTGGTGCAGTCGCTCGCCTCGCTGCCCGTGCGCGTCGTCGAGAGCGCCGCTGCCGACGTCTTCTTCGACACCCCACGCAACGAGGCACGCCGCCCGCTGCTGATCGCCGGCGGCCGCGATGAAGCCGTGTTGCCGGCCGCACGTTTCATCCAGCTCGCGGTGCTGCTGGGCGACGATGCCCTCGCGCTCGGCTTCAACTGGATCGGCCCGGCACAGACGGCCACGGAAAACGCCTTTCGCGCCGCCGGCATCGGCCACTTCCGCACCGCGTCGGCCGCGGAGCGCGCGCAGCGACTGGGCACGGCCTGGCTCTGGGTCTCGCCGCACGAGGAGCGCGGATTCCCGATCGGCCTGGTCGAGGCCATGGCCAGCGGCCTGCCCTGCGTGGCCTACGACAGCGAGACGCATCGAGACGTCCTCGGCGACACGGGCGCCGGCTTTCTCTGCGCAGGTCCGGCCGAGATGATGCAGCGCGTGGCCGAACTGCTTGATTCGAGCGAACTGCGCCGTCGCATGGGCGAGGCAGGCCGCGCGGCGGCCGCTGCGCGCTTCAGCGAAAAGGTGTTCTCGCGCCGCCTGCTCCAGGCCTATGAAGCCTTGCCCGGGTTCAGCCCGGAACCCGTGCCGCACCCCGCGACGCCGATGCCCGGCGCCGCATCATCCATCGAGAGGACGCCTTCGTGAAGGTCACCGTCATCGGCAGCGGCTACGTGGGCCTCGTCTCGGGCGCCTGCCTGTCCGAAATGGGCAACGACGTCATGTGCGTGGACGTCGACGAACGCAAGATCCGCATGCTCAAGGACGGCAAGATCCCGATCCACGAGCCGGGCCTGCAGGACATCGTGCTGCGCAACGTCGCCGCCGGACGCCTGCACTTCACCACCGACATCGCGGCCTCGGTGGCGCACGGCACGCTGCAGTTCATCGGTGTCGGCACCCCGCCCGACGAGGACGGCTCGGCCGACCTGCAGTACGTGCTGGCCGCGGCACGCAGCATCGGCCGTCACATGACCGACTACAAGGTGATCGTCGACAAGAGCACCGTGCCAGTGGGCACCGGCGACAAGGTGCAGGAGGCCGTGCGCCTGGAGCTGGCCGCGCGCGGCATCGACGTGGGCTACGCGGTGGTGTCGAACCCCGAGTTCCTGAAGGAAGGCGCGGCGGTGGAGGATTTCATGCGCCCCGACCGCGTGATCATCGGCGGCAGCGACGAACGCGCGCTGCTCCTGATGCGCGCACTCTACGCGCCGTTCATCCGCAATCGCGATCGCCTGCTCGTGATGGATCGCCGCAGCGCCGAGTTCACCAAGTACGCCGCCAACTCCATGCTGGCCACGCGCATCAGCTTCATGAACGAGCTGGCCTTGCTGGCCGAGCGCATGGGCGTGGACATCGAGCTGGTGCGCCAGGGTGTCGGCAGCGACCCGCGCATCGGCACGCAGTTCCTGTACGCAGGCGCCGGCTACGGTGGCTCCTGCTTCCCCAAGGACGTGAAAGCGCTGGTGCGCGCTGCTGCCGACAACGGCATCGGCTTGCAGGTGCTCAGCGCCGTGGAGGCGGCCAACGAGCGCCAGAAGCTCGTGCTGGTCGACAAGGTCGTCCACCGCTTCGGCGAGGATCTGCGCGGACGCCAGTTCGCGATGTGGGGCCTGGCATTCAAGCCCGACACCGACGACATGCGCGAGGCGCCCAGCACCGTCATCATCCACGAGTTGCTGCGGCGCGGCGCCGCCATCAAGGCGTTCGACCCGGTGGCGATGCCCGAAGCCCGGCGAGTGCTGGCCGATGCGGCGGGCATCACGTTCGTCGACGCTCAGGCCCAGGCCCTGGAGGGCTCCGACGCGCTGCTGATCGTGACGGAGTGGCGACAGTTCAAGAGCCCGGATTTCGAGCAGATCCGCTTGGCCCTGAAACAACCGGTGGTGATTGACGGCCGCAATCTGTACGACCCGGCGCTGATGCGCTCGCACGGGCTGGACTACGAAGGCATCGGGCGGCTGGCGGCGCCTCTCGACTAGGCAAGCCGCGCGGTTCGTTCACGCATTCGAGCCCATCGACGGCGTCATCGCAAGCGCCGACGCCGGGTCGCGGCAGACGAACGTGGCACCCCACAGGATGGCGGCCAGCAAGCCGTGGCCGCCGATGAAGGCCAGGGTGGTGCCGAACACGCCGTCCCAGCGCGCGCCGGCCGCCAGCAGCAGGCCGAAGCCGACGCTGGCCGCCGTGTAGATGCCAGCGCGCAGGGCCTGGCGCCCGGCGCCGGTCAGCGCGTCCGCGGCGGGGTACTGCAATGCGATGAGCGGCAGCGCGAGCGACAGCAGCATGGTCGTCTGGCTGCTCTGCGCGAAGTCCTTGCCCAGCACCGCCGGCACGAAGCGCGCCACCAGCAGCACCGCGAAACACGACAGCAGGCCCACGGCCAGCATCGCCGGCGCCGCGGTGCGCAGCGCGAAGTGGCGGCTGGCGCGCAGGCCGTTGGCGCCATGGACGAAGAACTTCGGGTACAGGATTCGCGTGACCACCTGCATCGGGAACAGGCCCAGTTGCAGAACGCGCGAGGCCGCGCCGTAAGCGCCCAGGGCGGCTTCGTCGGCGAAGCGCGCCAGCACCACGCGGTCCATGTTGCTCTGCGACGCGCGCGCCACCTGGCCCACGCAGAAGGCGGCGCCGGTGGGCATCTCGTCACGCACGAGCGACCATTGCGGCGGCGCGTAGAGCCGGCTGCCGACGACGAGGCAGGCCACGCATAGCAAGGACGATTGCGCGACGACCACCGCGATCCAGTGATCCAGGTCGTGGCCATCGAGCACCACGAAGAACAGCACCGCGGCACCGAGCCGAGTCAGCACCGAAGCCATGCGCACCCAACCGGCGGCCACCGTGTGCCCGTGCGCCACCATCACGGATTCCAGCGAGGTGGACATGCGTGCCGACGCGATCTCCGCGGCCAGCGCCGCCGCCAGGGCCGCCAGCCTCATGTGCACCTGCATCGGCCCCAGCGCCACCGCCATGCCCGCCAACACCACCCATGGCAGCGTCCCGGCGATGAGCAGCAGCATGTTGCCGTAGTAGCGCGCGAAGCTGGCCGGGTTCCGTGCGGTGCCGCGCACCAGCAGGTCGGCGCCGCCCAGCCCGACGAGCTCGACCCCGATGGCCGCCAGCGCCAGCACCGCGGCGTAGCGCCCGAACTGTTGCACGCCGAGGCCCCGCGCGGTGACGGTGAACGCGACGAACTGCAGCGCGAGCGCGCCCATCGTCGGCAGCATCGCACCCGCGAACGTCAGCACGCGAAAGCGCTTCTCGAGGCGGGCGAGCAGCGTCCTCATGGGCTCACCCGCAGGCTTTCTCGCCGGGCGCGCTGCTGCGCCCGTACTCGACGAAGACGTCGCCCAGGTGCGAGGCCATGCGGCCGCGCAGCTTGTCGTATTCGAACAGCCAGGCGACGAACGGCATCTCGGGCTCGCGCCGCAGCAGCGGGTAGATGGGCAGCCGCGCCACCAGGCCGAGTGTCTTGACGAAGCTGCGCACGCGGCTCTCGATGCTCTCCCAGCGCACGGCGTGGTTGCCCACGCGGTAGCGGCGCTGGCGCATCCAGGCGAACGAAGCGCGCGACGGCGGAACCTCCTCGTGCACCCAGGCCGAGTCCGTCCAGGCCATCGCCTTGCCGGCGAAGAACAGGCTGCGGAAGAACACGGTATCGCCACCGCCCGACAGCCCGAACTCCTCCTTGAACAGCGGGCGCGGGATGTCCGCGACCGCCTGCATGTCGATAAGGAAGTTGCACGTGCAGAACACGAAGGGCTTGCCGTGCAGGTACTGGCGATCGACGGACCAGAAGCGAGCGTACCGGCGCAACCGGGCCGCGGCGTCGGGAAATACCGGCCGCACCGGGCCGCCCACCACGCTCGCGGACGTGGCGGACTGCTCGGCCAGCAGCGCGGCCAGCCAGTCGGGCGAGGGCCACTCGTCGTCGTCGATCATGGCCACGAAGCGCACGTTCAGCGCCTCGGCCAGGTCGAAGATCGCGTTGCGCGCCGCCGAGATGCCCGGCTTGGGCTCCACCCGGTAGTGCACCGCCAGGCCGGACTCCGCCGCGAAGCGCTCGACGCCCTGCCGCACCAGCGGGTCCTGCCCGTCGTTGTCCACCACGATCACGTGAGGCGGGTTCTCGAGCGCCTTCGCGGCGATCGCGATGTGCGCCAGCGTGCGCTCGAGCGACGTGCGGCGCTTGTAGGTGCACAGGCCGACGGCGAGTCCGGTGCTTGCGATGGAGGAGGTCGTGGACATGTCAGCCTCTCTGGTTGGCGGGTTGAACGTAGCGATGCGTGCGCGCGCCGAGCAGGCCCCCGAGGCGCCCGGCCTGGTGCGCCAGCGACAGCACGCCGCGGGCGACCTGGTCCGGGTCGCGCCGCAACGCGCCGCGCAGCGCCAGCCACAGCGCGCCGAGCAGGCCCTTGAAGCAGCGCCCCCACACCGGACCGACGCCGTCGTAGGTCCTGTCGATGCGCGCCATATAGGCGCCGGTGCTGGCGTAGCGATAGATCAGCGCGCGCGCGGTCAGGCGATCTGCAGGAGCCGGCTCGTCCACCACCGCCTCGTCGCACCATGCCAGCGTGCCGCCGTGTCGCGCGGTGCGCCGGAACAGGTCGTAGTCCTCGCCGCCGGATGCACCGAGCTCGGCGCGGAACAGCGGCAGGCCCACGAGGCCGGGCGTGGCGCGCGCGATCGCGAGGTTCTGCGTGGTGTTGAGCGTGGGCACCGGGCCCGTGCGCCAGCGGCGCCGCGCGGCGAAGATGCTGTTGCGCGCGAGCGAGCTGGCACCCGCGGGCAGCACGCCGCGAACGGGGCCGCCCACCAGATGCGCGCCATTCGCGAGCCCGGTGCGCAGCAGACCTTCGAGCCAGCCCGGCGTGGCCAGGCCATCGTCGTCGAGCATCACCAGCCACTGCCAGCCGGGCGCGCGCTCGCCGGCCTCGCGCACGAGCGCGTTGCGCACCTGGGCGACACCGCGCTCTGGCACAGGCACGCAGACCGTGTCCGGCCACTGCGCCCGGAAGGCGTCGACGAGGGCCGGCGCGGAGGTGCCGCACTCGTTGTCGCCGACGATCACCAGCGCGGGCTGCGCCGCGAGTTCGGGCAGCAGGCTCCGCAGCAGGGCCAGCAACTGCTCGGGCCGGCGATAGGTGGGGATGCCGATCACGAGGGCGTCGGGGGCGATCATCGGGACAGGCATGCGTCGATCTCCGCGGCAGCGTGTCGGGGTTCGCAGGGCGGCTGGCCCGGCAGCGAATAGGCCGACACCCAGTCGATGTCGAAGCTGCTGGGCAGCGGCGTGGTGGCGTCGGGTGGGCCGGCCATGCGGCCGCCGATGGCCAGGTTCAGCAGCATGTACATCGGCTTGTCGACGCCCGCGGGCGTGGCGAGCTGCGCCACGGGAACGCGGTCGATGTAGTAGACGATGCGCTCGGGCGTCCACAGCACGCCGAAGTCGTGGAACCTCGTCGTGGCGTCCGCGAGCCTGGTACGGCAGCCCGAGGGCACGTCGCCGCCGGCCGCGTTGGCCGAGTGGGTGGTGGTGACCATCAGCGTGGGTTGGCCGCCGACGACCTCCAGCACGTCGATCTCGGGGGGCCATTTCTTGTCCGCGGCGAGCAGCCAGAACGCCGGCCACAGGCCCTGGCCGGCCGGGATGCGGGCACGCATCTCGAAGTAGCCGTAGCGCTGGACGAACGACGCACGGGTCGTCAGCACGCCAGAATAGAACTCACGGCCGAACAGCAGCGGTCGCATCGCCTCGGGGATGCGGTTCGCGGTAATGCTCAGCACGCCGTCCCTGACCACGAACGGGTTCAGCCCGAGCGGCGTCGGGCCCGTTCCGCCATAGCTCGGATCGACGTAGATCTCAACCTCGCCCGTACCCGCCAGCGTGCGCTTGACGAGGCCCCAGGTCGCGCCCAGGAACTTGCCGGTGGCGGGGTCGTAGCCGCCGTCGTAGTACGGCAACCAGCGTTGCGTGGAGAGGTCGAGGTTGTCGAACGGATCGTGGAAGGCCTGCGTCACCGTGACCGGATCCGCGGTCGACACCTCGCCGCTGACCGCCGCGCATTTCGGCCCGGGCGCCTGCGCCGGGAGCGCGATCGCCAGCGTCGGATGCGGGAGCAGGTCCGCCGCGCCGGCCTGCGCGCCGTGCAGGCCTGCCAGCGCCACGCAGACAAGGGTGGAAAGACTAGTGCGCATGAGGTTCCTCCCTCTGGAACAAGGGTATTGCCGACGGGCGCCGCGCGAACGCGTCGCGCGCCCGGGCGTTCAGCCGTTTCATCAGCGGTCGTTCGAGCACGACGTGGAGCACCGCGGCGACGCCGATGGACGCGACGGCGGCGGCCGCGATGTAGGCGGTGGGCTGCACGACGCCGGTGAAGCGCCACAGGGCCGCGACGGCGGTCAGCGTGAACGGGTGCGACAGGTAGATGGCGAACGACGCGTCGCCGCCGAACATCAGCGCCCGCAGCACCGGGCCCGGCGTCGCCTTCTCTCGCACGAACACCGCGGCCGCGCAGAGCAGGGCCGCCGGCACGCCCATCCACAGCGGTCGGGCGAGCCAGGCGTGATCGGCGAGTCCGGAACGCATCGCCAGCACCATGAGGACGACGCCGACCATCACCGCGGCGATCGCCGCGGCCGGCGGCCACGTCACGCCGCGCTGGCGCGCCCAGGCGATGGCGATGCCCATCAGGAACTCGAACACGATCGGGTTGCACCAGAACGCGAACGGCCCGGGCGGGACGAAGACCAGGCCCGCGAGACCCAGCAGCGCGATCACGCCGCCGATCACGGCCAGGCCGGCGCGGCGAGGGAATAGCAGGCCCACCGTGAACACCCCGTAGAACAGCATCTCGAAATTGAGCGTCCAGCCCAGGATGAGCACGGGAAACAGCTTGCCGTACGCATTGGCCACGGGGATGAAGAAATACGACGCCAGCACGTGCACCGGCGACAGCTGCGAATGCGCCACATGGCTGCTGAAGGCCACCGCGGCCACCACCATGGCCGTGGTGAACAGCCAGTAGGGCGGCACGATGCGCAGCAGCCGACGCACGAGGAACTCGCGCGCGCTGCCCGGGCGACCGAAGTCGGCCGAGGCGATCGTGTACATGATGAAGCCGCTGATGACGAAGAAGATGTCGACCCCGCCGGCGAAGTACACGGGCCGCCACGGCACCCAGCCCTCGCGCGCGAGGCCGGCGATCGACGGCACCTCGTGCTGCAGGTGGCTCAGCAGCACCATGGCCGCGGCAACGAAGCGCAGCGCCTGGACGTGATGGAGGACGGCCTTCATCGGGACACCGGTGGGTTGGAGCCGGCCTGCGCGACAGCCGCGATGACCGGCGCAGGCGGCGCACCCAGCGCCACCGACCAGACGTCGGCCAGCGCCTCGGCACCGTGCGCGGAAAGGTGGTTGTCGTCCGCGTAGAGCGGTACGCCGCGGCGCAGCACATCGCACACCAGCGCGCCGCACAGCGCGCGCCCGACGTCGACGACCGCGAATGGATGGCGGGCTTGCAGGCGCTCGAAGGCTTCGCGCAGCTCCCCCTGGCGCTGCTCGTGCATCGCCACCGGCAACGCGGGCTGCGCCGGATGGCCGAAGGTGGCTGACAGCGCCAGCGCGCGCGGCACGTCGTAGCGCTGCTCCGGGATGTAGGCCACCACGGCGACGCGGCGGCCGTCGAACGCTGTGAGCAGGCGGCCGAAGCTGCGCTCGAAAACGCGCCGATTCTCGTTCGCGCTGCGCTCGGTCGACTGCGCGTCCTGCACGAACCAGCCCTGCGTGCGCACCTGGCCGAAGCGGTCGCCGAGCAGCGCCGAGGTCCATCGACCCACCAGCACCACGTCGCGCACCGACGGATGCGTGACCACGTAGGCCGCGGCGGCGTCCATGAAGCGGGCGCATGCCGGGTTGTCCTGGCGCGCGCCGAGCAGCAGGAAGCAGCCGCTGTAGGTCAGGCTCAGGCCCTGGACGCCCAGCGCGCGCGCCGACTTGTCGATGCCAGGCGCGGCGGCGTCGCCGAAGCTGTCGCCGATCAGCACGAAACTGGGCGCGTCGGGGCCGGCCGCTCCGAGCGTGCAGGCCTGGCCGGCGGCGATGCGCTCGGGCGGCAGGCGATCGCAGCGCTGGCGTTGCGGGTTGGTGTCCAGCGCCGCCGCCGCGAAGCCGCGCGCGGGCTGCTGGAAGCGCGCGGGAAAGCCCTGGCCCGCATGCACGACGAGCGCGAACGCCAGCCCGGCACCGGTCACGGCGGCCGTCGCGCCGAACACGTGGGCGCGCGCGGGAAGCGGCCCCGCCCCGCGGGTCCGGAACGGCTGCTCGACCCAGCGCCACGACGCCCAGGAGAGCGCCATCACCACCGTGGCATAGAGACCCAGTTCCAGCGGCCCCTGCAACTCGCGGAACAGGAGGTAGCGCGCCGCGACCAGCAGCGGCCAGTGCCACAGGTACAGCGAATAGGAGATGCGGCCGACGAAGATGGCGGGCGCGCTCGACAGCAAGGCCCCGGCCAGGCTCCGGCCGCCGCTGCCGGCATGGATGACCAGCAGCGCGCCCAGGCACGGCAGCAGCGCGGACTCGCCTGGAAATCGGGTAGCGGACGTGTAGAGGATCACCGGGGCAACGATGGCCAGCAGGCCCGCAAGGCCGCAGGCCTGGCGCGCCGCCGCGCTGCGCGGCACCGGCAGCGCGCCACGTGCCAGCCAGGCGCCCGCGAGCAGCTCCCAGGCGCGCGCGAACGGCAGGTAGAAGGCCGCATCGGGGCTCGTGCGCACCTGCAGCACCGAGACGCCGAACGACAGGGCCGCGAGCAGCGCGATGGCCAGCGTGGTGCGGCGCGGCAGCACGCGGTGCAGCGCCACCACCAGCAGCGGGAACGCCAGGTAGTACTGCTCCTCGACGGCCAGCGACCAGGTGTGCAGCAGCGGCTTGGTCTCCGAGCCGACGTCGAAGTAGCCGCTCTTGACGTAGAAGAACAGGTTGGAGCAGAACGTGAGGCTGGCGCCCACGCTTTGCGCGAAGGACTTGTAGTCGACCGGCGTGAGGAACGCGGCGAACACGACCGCGCAGACCGCCACCATCGCGATCAGCGCGGGCTGGATCCGGCGGATGCGGCGCTCGTAGAAGCCCGCCAGCGTGAACTGCCCGCGCTCGACGCCGGCGTAGATGTTGCCCGCGATCAGGTAGCCCGAGATGACGAAGAACACGTCGACGCCAACATAACCCCCGGTGACACCGCCGAGCCCCGCGTGGAACGCGATCACCGACAGGACGGCCAGCGCGCGCAGGCCGTCTATGTCGGCTCGCCAGGCGCCGGCCGTCATGCCATGGTCTCCACGGTCTGGCGCTCGGTACGTTCGCCCACGAGCATCGCCCGGCAGATCACCAGGATGAAGCCGCCGACGCCCATCGTGTAGACCTCGTGCGCCTCCACCATGCCGCCGACGATGGTCACCACGCACAGGCCGGCCATCGCCTTGGACCACGCCGTGCCCTCGCGGATCGGATCGATGACGCCGATGTACAGCAACACGCCGCAGAAGGCGAGCAGGCCGAAGACACCGGCATCGCCGAAGGCCCCGAGGAACATGTTGTGCGGCGTGTAGATGCCACCCAGGTCCGCCAGCATCGCCGCCAGTTTCTCGGTGATCGCCGACAGCCCGGTGAACGCGCCAGGCCCCTGGCCCAGCCAAGGCGTCTGCAGCATGGCCGAGAAGTAGACGTCCCAGATGTCGGTGCGGCCGGTGAGCGTGGCATCGCGGCCCAGCATCTCCAGCAAGGTGGGCAGCACCAGCTTGATCAGTCCCACGACACCCGTACCGGCGCCGATGGCCAGGAGCGCCGCCAGCCCGTCGCTGAAGCGCCTGGAAAGCGCCGACAGCAGCGCCATGTAGCCCAGCCCGGCGACCGCGGCCACCAGCGCTCCCTTGGACTGCGAGAACACCATGCAGGCGAGTGCGGCCAACAGCACGCAGGCCGACAAGGTCCGCAGCCTGGATTGACGCAGGCCGTGCAGGCCGATCGGGCACGCCAGCGCGGCCACCCAGCCCAGCTGGTTCTTGGACACGTACGCGCCGGACCAGACGAACTTGCTGCCGTAATGCTGCGTGCCGGCGCCTGGCGCGAGCAACGCCAGCACGATCGACCCGGCCAGCAGCACGACCATCGATGCGAGCACCGTCGCCAGCGCCTGCCGGGGTGACAGTTCGATGCCCGCCACCGCGGCGCTGACGGCCATCACGAGCCAGAACGTGGAGTGCCGCAGCGAAGCGACCGGCTGGATGCCGAGCACGCCGGCCAGCACGCCGACGAGCCAAAACACCATCCACGGCTTGAGGACGACGAGAACCCTGTCGAGGCCGTGGCGTGCCACGTGCAGGCCGACCGTGCACGCGATGAGCAGCCACATGCCGTACTGGAACGGGACGCCGAAATGCTTCTCGTAGCGCGGTGCCGTGGCGTTGCCGAATTCGGTGTGGGTGGGCCAGTACCAGGCGTTGGAGAACTGCACCAGGCACAGGAGCACGAAGGCCGCGTGGAACCACGGGAAGCCGGCGTCCGCGCGCGCGTTCGGCGCGCCGGGGGCCAGGGCCATGTCGAGCGTGGTGTCGGTCATCGCAGCGTCGCCATCAGGTCGGCGCCCGCCACGCGCGAGCCTTCGATCGTGAAATGGCCGTAGTCGAATTGCATCGGGATGCCCGGGGCCGCGTAGTTGCGGCAGCTGCCGTTGCGGCAGAGGGCGTCTATCATCGAGAAGTACCGGGCCGGCGTGTGGCTCACCAGGTCGCGCATCTGAGCGTCGAGCGCGAATTCGGCGCGGACCAGGCCCCGGGCCACCGACCCGCTGTCGTTGGAGCGCAGCGCCTTCACCAGAAGGCGTGGCAACGCGGCCGCATATTGCGGCACCGGCCCCACCACGACGATGCGTCCGGCGTGACCCTGCAACTGCGCGACGGTCGCGCCCAGCAGTTCCAGGTCGGGCGTCTGCCAGCGGCCGGCCAGCACGACGACGTCAACCGGATGGCTCGGGAGCCAGTCGACGAACAGGTTGCGGAAGAACGCGCGACAGGCGGGCTCGCGAGCCGCGATGGGGGCCAACACTGGCCGGCAGCCGGTGGCGGTCGCCTGCAGCACGTTCACGTCCGCGCCGGCCGCGGCGTGCAGGCCCGGCCAGAGGTGGGCCGCGTGGCTGTCGCCCACGATGAGCACGCCGCGCTTGCCGGGGTCGCGCGCGAGGCAGGTCGACGCATCGAAGGCATCGCCGGGCTGCACGACGAAGCAACTGCCAGCCCGGTAGGCACGGTCGCCCGCGTAGTCCTCGTAGGCGCCGATGGCCTGCTGCGGCGCATCGAAGCGATCGGGGAATCCCCGCGCCGCCACCGTGATGCTGCTGGAGGCCAGGAACAGCGCCATGAGCAGCGCGGCCCGCCGCAGCACGAGGCGCGCCGGCCACGACGCGCTGCCGCCGGCACGGAACGGCGTCTCCACCAAGCGCCAGGAGGCCACCGCGAGCAACAGCGACACGACGACGATCCCGCACCGGACGGCCGCCGTCTGCTCCAGGTACAGCACGGTCTGGCTGAAGACGATCACCGGCCAATGCCAGAGGTACAGCGAGAACGAGATCGCGCCGATGAACACGAGCGGGCGCAGCGACAGCAGGCGTCCCGCCAGTGAGCCGCCCGAGGCGCCCGCCACCAGGATCGCGGCCGCCCCGGCCACCGGCAACAAGGCCGCCGGTCCGGGAAACGGCGTGTCCTGGTTGTAGGACTTCACCGCGAACAGGATCGCCGCCAGGCCGGCCAGCGCGACGGCCTCGCGCAGCGCGCGCGACGCGAAGGCCCGCGCGGGCACCCACACGAGCAGGGCCCCGACCATCAGCTCCCAGGTGCGGGCATGGATCAGGTAGAACGCCGCCGTGGGATCGCGCGGCAGCTGCCAGGCGGCGGCCGCGAACGAGGCAGCGGCGATCGCGGCCGCCAGCCACGGCAGCCAGCGTCGCCCGGCGCGCGGCACCGCCATCAGGATCAGCGGCCAGAACAGGTAGAACTGCTCCTCCACGGCCAGCGACCAGGTGTGCAGCAGCGGGATCGAATGCGCGGCCGGCGCGAAGTAGCCCGACTCGCGCCAGAAGAACAGGTTGGACGAGAACAGCGCGGTGGCGGAGGTCGAACGCGCGAACGCGGCGAACTCGCCGGGCAGCATCGTGGCCCAGGCGATCGCGGCACACGCGGCCAGCATCGTGAACAGCGCCGGGAAGATGCGCAGCACGCGGCGGCGGTAGAAGTCGCGCAGCGAGATGCCGCCGCGGTCGAGCTCGCGCACCAGGATACCGGTGATCAGGTAGCCCGAGATGACGAAGAACACGTCGACGCCGACGAATCCGCCGAAGCAGCCGCGCATCCCCACGTGGTAAAGCACGACGGGCACGATGGCCAGCGCGCGCAGGCCGTCGATGTCGGGGCGGTACGACCTGTCGTTCACCAGTTCTTCTCGAAACGGTAGCCGTCGTCGGCCTCGCGCCGCTTGATGAAGCGGGCCGGAACGCCGGCGACGACGGCGTCGCTTTCGGCGATGCGCCTGGTGACCACCGAGCCCATGCCAACGATCACGCGGTCGTCGACGCCGCTGCCCGGCGCGAAGCGAACGGCCGAGCCGACGAAGCAATGGTCGCCGATGGTGATGTCGCGGTCCACCGCGCTGGCGCCGTGGGTCAGGAACTGCGAGCCGAAGCCCGCGATCCAGGTGCCGCGCCCGATCGCGACTCGACCGAGCACGTCGAAGTGGTGCCCTTCGTTGACGAGGCTGTCCTCGCCCGTCTCGAAACGCCGTGCATAGTTCATATGGCTCACGTGCGGCTTGGCCGCACCTTCGCCGCACTCGATCTTGTTGAAGCGGCCGATGAAGGTGTGCGCGGCGAGCCGCACTGCGATCGGGCCCAGGAAGCTCGTGCCGCGCCGGATCGTCACGTGGTCGGCGCAATCGAAGGAGTCCACGGAGATCGTCACGCCGAAGCCGATGCGCGTGCCTGCGCCGAAGCGATAGCCGAGCACGGCGCGGTACATCGCGAGCCGCAATGCGCTCGACGGCAGGCGGGCGACGATGCTCGCGAGCAACCAGCGGAATTGGCGCCGGGTCATGCTGCAGCGCCCGCGGTGTCGCGAACCGGTGCGGGCTGCAGTTCGGCCAGGATCGCCCCGATCAGCGCGCGTCGGCGCACGATCGTCAGGGGCATGGTGGACTGGACATGGATCGCCACATGCTCGTCGCGAACGGCCGCCGCCACCGCCGGGATGTCGGCCTCCGTGCCCGGCGTCCACAGGGCGTGGGCGAGCCGAAGGTCTTCGAACACATGGCCCGTCCCCTGCGGCGCCACGGCGCTGCAGTAGGCGCCGTACAGGATGTACTCCGAGATCGTGCGGCAGCGCGCGATGACCAGCCGCCAGGCCTGGCCGTTCACCGCCTCGAGGCGCAGGCGCAGGGCCAGCAGCACATCGCGGCGCCAGGCCACCAGGCTGCCGATGTAGTTCATCATCGGCGGCGCGTCGCGCGTGACGCCGAGCAGCCGCAGCGCGGTCTGGTACCACGCCTGGTGCGACGCCAGCTCGCTTCCGGTGGCGTAGCGATGCAGCTTGACGAAGTCGCCGCTGTAGAGACGGGTTGCGTCGAAGTCCTTGAAGAAGAAGACGTCGCTGTCGATGAAGAGCAGCACCGGCGCCGCGGTGAAATCGGGCGCCGAGAGCTTGATGATCTGCTGCACCACCCAGCCGCTCACGCGCCCCGCGCCGGCGCACCACCATTGCTCCCTGAACTTCAGTTCGACAAGCCCCGGGATGCGCACGCGGGTTGGCGTGGGCAGCTTGCGAAAGCCGTGCGACCGCAGCACGTCTTCCTTGGTGAGCACCCTGCGATGAGTCGATGCAAGCCGGGAGAACAAGGCGAGGTCGCGCCGGGGCACGATGAGGACGTGGTCGAAACGCGCCTGGAAGTGGGCATCGAGGCTGCGGCAAAGATCGACGGCGAGCTCGAAGTCGTTGCGATACGACGGGGTGACGACGGTGATGTCAGGGGTGGTCATCATGGGTTCGAGAAGTGAAGCGCTGCGCGCGCCTTGCCGCGCCGCGCGAGCAGTCGCAGGACGAGCTGCCTTCCGGGCACCTCGATCCAGCGCCAGGTAGCGGCACCGAGCAGGACGGCGGCGCCCACCGCGGCCAGCAGCAAGGCAGCGCTGGCAAGCGGGTTGGCGACTATGTCGATGTGGAACGAACGGGCGAATCGACGCACGGCGACGTCGACCCCGAACATCTCCACCAGCGCGTGCGTCATGTACAGGCTGTAGGAGATCCTGCCCAGCCAGACCAGGCCGGGCCGGCTCAGCGCGCCGCGAACGCCGGGGTGGCCGAGTGCGAACAGCAGGACGATCGGCGCGAGCAGTACCGCCAGCGCGCTGCTGGCCGGGGTGAGGAGCAGCACCGGCACGAGCACGAAGGCGACGCAGGCGACCGCGGTCGAACGCATCGCTGCGAGCGCGCGGAACCGGTAGGCGGCCATGCCGACGGCAAACAGCGGCAGCACACGCGCCAGCACGATCAATCCGTTGGTGGGATGGGTCTCTCCCGCCAGGTCGAACTGGTAGACGACGAACGGCACCAGCGTGCAGGCCGTCGCCAGGGCCGCCAATCCCGCATTGCGCAGTCGCGCGATCAACGGCGCGAGCAGCGGAAAGATCAGGTAGGCGTGCATCTCGGCACTGACCGACCACGCGGGATAGTTCCAGGTCCGCTGCGCGATCCACGGGCCGTGCAACATCAACAGCGAGGCGAGGCCCGCCGTCCAGGCGAAGCGACCGTCCGGGCTGGTGAACTCGGGCTTGTGCAGCGCGAAGGGCAGGATGCCGATCGCCATCACGACCAGCGCGAAGAGATGAACCGGATACAGGCGCGCGACGCGCGCGACGAAGAAGTGGCGCAGCGCCGGCGAGCCATAGCCCACGCCGAACGCGGCGCCGTGGACGTGGGTCATCACGAAGCCGCTCATCACGAAGAACATGTCGACGGCGAACCAGGCCGGCTCCAGCAGCGGATGCAGCCACGCGAGCGACATGCCGGGCTGCGACAACGGCGCGGCAAGGTGATAGACGGCCACGTAGAGCGCGAGCAGGCCACGCAGGCCGTCGAGCTCGTGCAGGCGTTGGTCGGCGGCCATCAGGCGGCCTCTTCCCAGGTCCCGAAGACGAGCTTGCGGCGGCTCATCGCGGCGTCCTTTCCGCGCCCGCCGCCACCTCGGCCGCCGGCCGCTGCCGGGCGGCGATCGCCTGCTCGTAGACCTGGCGCGTGGCCAGCCCGATCTGCAGCCACGACTCGCCGCGATCGAGCGGCCTGGCCGGCGGCCGCGACGCCGCGGCATGGGCGAGCTCGCGGGCCAGCGCATCGATGTCGCCGGCCGTGATCAGCGCACCATCGACGCCCGGGGCCATGTCCTCGGCGAAGATGCCCACGCGGCTGGAGACCAGCCACTTGCCGAACGACTTGACGAGGAAGTAGACGCCGCTGGCGTCGATCTGGCGATAGGGGAACACGAACGAATCGGCGGCCTCGAACAGGTCGGCCATCTCCTGGTCGTCGAGGCGCTTGACGTTCATCTCGACGCAGGTACCCAAGTCCAGCTCCGCGATGCGCGCGACGATGGGCGCAACATCCATGCGTGCCCTGCCGGCGACCAGGAGCCGCATCGACGCGCGTTGCGCGCCGTCGAGCCGCCCCAGGGCCTCGACGAGCAGGTCCAGCCCCTTGTAGGGCTTGATCTCGCCGAACAGCACGAAGGTCCAGCGTGGATCGCGCTCGCGCGCCAGCGCCTGCGGACTGGGGCTCGTGGCCAGGCGCAGCGGCCCGTGCGGCACGACATGGATCTTGGCGGCGGCGACGCCGCGCGCGAGCAGCGCCTGGCGGCCGGCCTGCGTGTGCACGATCACGCGGTCGGCGAGCCGGATCGGCAGGTCGAAGCCCAGGTTCTGCAGGAGCGACAGGCGCTCGCCGTTGAACGGGACGGTGTCGTGCACCGTCAGGATCGCCGGGCAGCGCAGCGAGATCAGCCACATCGCGACGACGTCCAGCAGCGGCAGCACCATCCACTGGAAATGCACGACTTCAGGCTTGCGGCGCCATGTGCGCACCACCAGCCCGGCCAGGCCAAGCGCATGCGCGAAGCCCTTGGCTGCCGCGCGCAACGGCCGCGGCAGGCCGGCCGCCTCGTCGACGCGGCGATAGAAGAATTCGTCGACGCAGGCGGCGTCGATCTCGCGCCGATCGCCGCGCCGAAGCGGACGCGTGGCCCACTGCGGCTGGACGCCGACGGCGAGCAGGCCTTCGGTGAGCGCCGCGTCGTAAGGCGCCGTGAACAACGACGGGTCGACCAGCGTGGCGGCCAGAGGCGGGCGCGCGGTCATCGCATCGCTCCGCTGTCCAGGGCCAGGCCGGCGGTTGCCTCGACACGCCAGCGCGGCTCACGCAGCGTCAGCAAACCGCCGAAGAAGCCCAGCGCCCAGGCCGTGTGCATGGCGGCCGCCAGGGGCGCGGCGAGCAGGCCGCAGACGCTGCGATGGCGCCACGCCAGTACGAGCCCGGTCAGGCCCAGCACGCCCAGGTACAGGCCAGGCCAAAGCAGCGCCAGCGGCCACCAGGGCGCCAGCCCCAGCGCCAGCACGCTCACGGCCAGGTGCAGCGGCACCGCGAGCTGGCGCAGTCGCATCGAGCCCGGGTGGCGGCGCACCGTTCGTGAGCGGCCGCGGCCGTACGCGCGGTATTGGCGCCACAGGCCACGCACGGTGCCGCGCGGCTGGTAGCCGAGGCGGATGCCGGCATCGAGCCAGATGCGGGCACCGAGCGCGCGCTGGCGGCAATCAAACTCGGCGTCCTCGTTGTGCGAGAAGCTCTCGTCGTAGCCGCCGGCGTGCAGGAACGAAGCCATGCGGAACGCCGCATGGTGGCCGTGGTCGACGAAGCCGCTGCTGCGCCCGCCGCGATGCGCGGAGCCGCCGGAGCCCACGGGCGTATCGGACAGCCACGCCACAGCGCGCCGCACACAGGTATCGCCGATCGAGTCCATCGGCACCACCACCGCATCGGCCCCGCTGCGTTCGAGCGACTCGGCCAGCGCGCCCACGTAGCCCGGCGGGTAGAAGGCGTGCGCGTCGCACCGCACCAGGATGTCCGCCTCGCGGCCGAAGCGCCGCGCGACCAGGTTGACGGCGGCCGACTGCAGGCGGCGCGGATTGGCGACGAGGTGCAGGTCGGCCCGGCGCGCGGCGAGCCCGGCCACGATCTCCGGCGTGCCGTCGGTGCTGCCGCCGTCGGCCACGACGACGGTGGTGCGGGTATCCGGCGACGGGCCCGCGTCCAGGTCCTTCAGCGTCTGCGCGATCACGGCAGCCTCGTTGAGCGTCGGAATCACGACGAGGACGCGGCGCATGTCAGTACTCGTTCATCACGACGCCGGCCAGCTTGCACGGGCTCTTGGACAAGCCCTTGAGCAGACCGCCCATTGCGTCCATCCGACTCCTGCCCTGGCGGCCGACCATCACCGCCGCACCGCAGACGGAGGCGATCACGCGCGCGTCCGCGCCATGCGAGGCCGCGGGCGTGTCCACCACAACGTGGTCGAACTTGGTCAGCAGCTCCTTGATCAGCAAGGCGAACGCCGGGCGCTGCACGAGCTCCTGCGGATTGGGCGGCGATTCGCCCACGGGCAGCACGTACAGGCTGGGCAGGTCGCGCACGGGACGGATGACGTTGGTCTCGGCGCGGCCGACGAGGATGCTGCTCAGGCCCGAGACGCCCGGCGCGATGCCGAACAACGTCTGCAGGCGCGGCGTGCGCATGTCGGCGTCCAGCAGCAGCGTGCGCCCGCCCAGCTGGCTGAACGCCACCGCAGTGTTGGCAGCCAGGTAGGTCTTGCCGTCGCCCACGTCGGGACTGACGACCGCGATCGCGCGCCGCACCTCGCCCGGCGCCAGCACGCCCATCAGCAATTGCGCGCGCAGTTCGCGAAAGCCTTCGGCCTCGTCGCTGAACGGGCTCGTGGCCGCCACCAGCTCGGGATGCAGCTCGGTGCTGCCCAGCGCGTAGGGGTAGTGGAACTGCTGCGACAGCGCCCAGACGACGTCGTCGTCGGTGGCCAGCTTCAGCGCCACCGCCGCCTCGCCGAAGCGCAGGCGGTGTTCGCGCTGGTACTTCAGCACGCGCTCGACCTGCTCGTCCGTCAGCGTCATCGCGTGGCGTAGCAGCCGGCCGATCGGCATGTCGAGCACCTTGGCGCCGACGTCTTCGGCGGCATTCTCTGCGTGGCCTGCGGGGTCGTGCGGCGGACGGTTCATCATCGAGGGATGGGCATGGACGGAGTTCATGGCTTGACGGCGCCCAGGTGCCCCAGGAGGATGCGGGACTTCATGGCCAGCGTGCGCGTGCGCGCCGAGCGGGTGGGCAATTGCCGCGAGACCGGCAGCACCATGAGCAACGGCTGCCGCAACTCCTGCTCCACGTCGACCACCGTGCGAACGCGGCGGTCGCGCAGTTCCCGCACAAGGGCGACGGCGATCCCGGTAAAGGCGCCCAGGAAGATCGCGACGGCCAGGTTGCGCAGCAGCTTCGGCGACGAGGGGCTGGCCGGCTCGGTGGCGTGCTTGAGCACCGACACGTTGGTGCGCGTGTTCTGGCTCTCGACCCCCATCTGGCTCACGCGCTCCTGCACCGCGGTGTAGGCCGCCTGCGCGTTGTCGACGTCGCGCTTGTAGACGCTCGCCTCGTCGCGCAGGCCTTGCAGCGCCATCACCCTCGCGCGCTGGTCGACGATGGCGCGCTGCACATCTGCCACCTGCGCGTCGGTGACGCCCGCGTTGACGGCGAGCGTGCCCGAGGCGCGCACGACGGCGGCGTCGTACTTCGCCTTGAGCGCGGCGATGCGCGCACGCTGTGCCGCGACGTCGGGGTTTCTCTCGCCGTAGCGCGCCTGCAGCTCCTGCAGGTGCGCCTCCTCCGCCGATTGCTGGCTCGACAGCTGAGCGACCACCGGATCAGCCAGCACTTCGGGCATCGCGGTCGCATGGCTGCCGGCCTGCGCGCGCTTGCCCTGGTTCTGCGCCGCCGTCGACTGCAGGACCACCAGCTGCGTGGACAGGTCGGTCAGTCGCTGGTTCTCCACGTCCAGGCGATCGCCGTTGTTGATCAGCCCGTGCGACTTCTGGTAATCGGACAGCCTTGCCTGCGCGGTCTCGAGCGCCTCGCGCAACTGCCTGGCGCGGCCGTCGAAGAGGTCGTTGTAGGCCCGTGCGGGCTCCACCTTCAGTTCGAGCGCGGTGTCGATATAGGCCTGCATGAAGGCATCGGCCACCCGCGCCGAATGCGCCGGGTCGGGCGAGCTGAAGCCGATCGTGATGACGTTGGCCTCGCGCGACGGCGTGACCTCCAGCTTCTTTTGCAGGCGCTCGCTCAGCCAGGCCTCGAAATCGCCCTTGCCGTGCACGTCGTCCACCCAGTTACGGCGCAATTCGGCGTCCTTGTCCATGCCGAGTGCGACGATCACGCGCCGGGTGACGCGTTCGCTCTGGATCTCTTCCACCTGCGTGGCCATGTAGCCGGGCGCCAGCATGCCCTGCGACATGCCGTTGACCACCGGATCGGGCGAGCGGATGTCGATCAGCACCGCCGCCGTCGCGGTGTAGCGCTTGGGCATGAGTAGGCTCGCGGCCAGGCCGAGCGCGACGAAGCCCAGGAACACCAGCAGCGCGGTTCGCCACCGCGCGGCCAATATCACCAGGAATTGTCCAACCGTCAGTCGCATGCCAGGCTCCTTCGAAGCATGGCAAACGCAAGATGTGTGCCGCGCGTCGCGGCGATGGTGGCCTCACTGGAAACCGGATGTTCAAGCCCCGGCCCGTACGTGGGGCGCGGCGGCGCGCATCTCGACATTAGGGGGTGCCGTATGCGCCGTGCACGGAAGCAAGGTGTGGCATCGATGGCATGCAGCCCCGATTCGGTGCGAAATTGCACACGAATCACGGCGCCGCGACTGCGTTCGGTGCCGATCCTGCTCGACGAGCAGGCAGGCAGTGCGTCAGCGGGCTGCGCGATCAATCGTCATCGTCGTCGGCTTTCTCCGCCGTCGCCCGCAGCCTTGACCGTGGTCACGGCGCCAGCGACGCGAAGCTCCACTCGCGCCTTCACTGCTGAGTCGCGATGCTACGCGAGCCTGGAAGCCCGAAGGGTTGAGGACTCCCGACGACCTCATTCAAGGTGTGCGCCTTCCCGAAACGGGTGCGCATCGGCCACAATCTTCGGGAAGTCTCGGCTCGGTCCGCCAAGAGGCCGGCATTCTGGAGGTTTGAGCGCGGTAACAGGCCCGCAACGTGCACGCTCCCAGCCCGTGCGGCGATCACAGTGCGCGTCGATTCCTGATGCGAGTGAGGAAGATCCGTTCGATGCCCAGACTCCCCCGGTACTGGCCGATCGTCGCAGTGTTTGTCGCGATGACCATCCTGCAAGCTTCGGTCGCCGCTCTCAGCATTCAATTGCTGTCGTCCGTGCGAGCCTACGTCGCCGGGGAAAGCCTGTACTCGAAGGCCCAGAAGGACGCGCAGATCTATCTGCTCGACTACGCCGAGAAGCATCGGGAAGCCGACTACGCTCGCTTCATGTCGGCCCTCGCGATACCGCTTGGCGACCGGGCCGCGAGAGAGGCATTGCAGCGGCAGGAGCCCGACATCGCGGCCGCGCGGCAAGGCTTCATCGACGGCGGCAACCATCCCGACGACATCGACGGGCTGATTCGGCTGTTTCGCTGGTTCCAGCGGGTGCCGTTCATGTCGACGCCGATCGCCACCTGGACGCAAGGGGACCTGACGATCCAGGAGATGCGCGCGCTGGCCGATCGAGCGCGCGATCGGATTCGAGCCGGCGATCCCCAGTCTCCCGCCGTCGAGGCAATGCGTTCGCAGTCTCCGATCCTCAACGAGCGCCTGATGCGTCTCACCAGCGCGTTTTCTTCCCAGCTCGGCGAGGCTTCGAGAACGACCCAACGCCTTCTGTTGGGCCTCAACAGCGTCATTGCCGTGCTGCTCATGATCTCGGGGCTTGGCTTCGTGCGCGGGAGCATGCGCATCCAGGCCGCGGCAGACCTGCGGATGGAGCGCCTGATCCATGCGGTGACCGACGGCGTGGTCACCATCGACGAAGATCGGCAGATCGTGCTGTTCAATCGCGCCGCCGAGACGATGTTCGGCATCGAGGCGATCGAGGCGCTGGGCAACCCGATCGATCGTTTCATCGAGCACCTCTCGATCACGAACAGTCCCGCGACTGCCGGGTCCCCGCCCGTTGCAGGATCGCTTCACGCACTGACCGGCCGAAAGCGGGACGGGCGGCCCTTTCCCATCGAGGCGTCCCTGTCGCGACTGCAGATGGAGCGCGGGGCCTTGACGACGATCGTTCTTCGGGACATCACCGCGCGCCTCGTGGCACACGCCGAGCAAAGGGCGCACGAAGCTCTGGAGGCGTCGAACAGGGCCAAGACCGAATTCCTTTCGCGGATGAGCCACGAGTTGCGCACGCCGCTGAACGCCGTGATCGGCTTCTCGAAGCTCCTGCGCCTGGACACCGTCAAGCCGCTCTCGACGGAGCAGCTCGAGCGAGTGCAGCACGTCGAGAACGCCGGCGCCCATCTCCTCGCCCTGGTCAACGATGTCCTTGACCTGTCGCGGATCGAGTCGGGCGAAATGTCCGTCTCGCCCGAAGCGGTCCAACTGCTCAGCGTCGTCGAGGAAGCGGCGACCATGGTGTCGCCGTTGGTCACCAAGGCAGGCATCGAGATCTTCCTGGCGACGGAACTGCCCGTGTCGAGTTCAGGCCAGCGCGCGGACGCGCGGCTCACGCCGCCGGGCGACGTCTGGGTGAACGCCGATCCCGTGCGGCTTCGGCAGGTGCTGGTCAATCTTCTCAGCAACGCCGTGAAATACAACCGGCCGGGTGGACGCGTCGCCTTGACCTGGAGGCGCGCGGGCAACGAGTGCGAAATCCTGATCACGGACACGGGCATGGGTATTCCGGCGGACCAGCTCGCCTGCCTGTTCCAGCCGTTCAATCGACTCGGCGCCGAATCGTCGGCAGTCGAAGGAACCGGCATCGGACTCGTCCTGTCCCGCCAGCTCGCCGACATGATGGGCGGAACGCTGGGCGTCACCAGCACATTGGGTGTGGGCACCTGCGCGAGCCTGAGGCTCGGGATCGCCAGTGCGCCGGCCGTCAAATCCGATCCGGCGAGCATGAGCCGTTCGGAGGAGCGGGGCATCCGTTCACTCAGCGTCCTGTACGCGGAAGACGACGAGGTCAATGCGGAGCTGGTGCGCCAGCTCGTGACCATGCGACGCGGGGTATCGCTGCGCGTGGCGGTAAACGGCGCCCTCGCGCTCGAGAGCGCGAGGGCCGACCCTCCGGATCTGATGCTCGTCGACATGAACCTCGGCGACATGACCGGCATCGAGCTCGCCCTCGAACTTCGCCGCGATCGAACAACGCGAAGCATTCGCCTGGTCGCACTGTCAGCGGACGCGCTGCCGGAGCAGATTCGCGCCGCGATGGCCTGCGGATTCGAAAGCTATCTGACCAAGCCGATCAATTTCGAGGAGCTTCTGGCGGTGCTCGACGCGCACAGCCAGGAAACCTTCATCTGATCGCGCGGCGCGCACGCATCGTGCGACGGGCCCGTTGTTGTAATCGAGTGAAAGATCGCGGCGCGCCGCTTGCTAGCCAGGCAACTTGCAGGCACGATTCGCGTGATTTTCATCACGAACGCCAACCTCGGGAAGACCATGTCAAACGCATTCCGTCGCACGGGTGATCTGAAAAGCATCGGCAGCTATCCGGTCTGGCTGCAACGCGTCGTTCATGAAACGACACCGCAGAAGCGCCGTGTCGTCGAACACGAGCTGTTTTCGCTGATGCGGGATGCGAGGCTGCCGCTGCCGTCCATGCAGCGCTTCCTGGTCGGCGTGTGGCCGACGATCGAGCAATTCCCGCGGTTCATGGCCATGAACCTGAAGAAGGCCGGCTACGGGGACAGCGTCGGGGCAGACATGGCGCGCCGCTACCTGATCCAGAACATCCGCGTCGAACAGAAGCATGCCGAGCATTGGGCGGCCTGGGCCAGCGCGGCGGGGCTGAGCCTCAACGATCTTCGATCGGGTTCGGATACGGAGGAACTCCAGGCCTTGGCGCACTGGTGCTGGTACGTATGCGACCGCGCCGACCTGGCGGTCGCCGTGGCGGCAACGAACTACGCCGTCGAAGGTGCCACGGGCGAGTGGTCCTGCGTCGTGTGTTCGCAGGACACCTATGCGAAATCGTTGCCTGAAGAGGTCCGTGCTCCGGCGATGCGGTGGCTCAAGGTGCATGCCGAATACGACGACACGCATCCATGGGACGCGCTCGACATCGTCGCGACCTTGCTGGGGCATGCGCCCAGCGCGCATGAGATCGCACAGGTACGACAAGCCATTCGCTCGAGCTATCGATACATGGAACTGTCCCTGGACAGCGCGATGATGGCGTCCATTCACGGAACCTTCGAAGAGACGGCATCCAACTCGTCGGCGCTGGGGCTCGATGCTCTCGACGTCGCCTGACAGAGTCGCAGCTTGACATCCTCGACAAGATCACCGACCGCATGGAGCAGAACCTCGAGCTCATCGCGAGCCGAGATGATGCTCGATCACTACCAGCAGACCAAGAACCTGCTCGTGAGCTACAGCGACAAGGCGCTCGGGTTCTTCTGACCGGGCGGCAGGTCCACGGCCGCGCCGGCGGCCGGCCGCGGCGGCCGTTCGACATTGTGCGACGCGCCCGCCGACACGCGCAGCGCCTGCAGCATCGCCTGCCCGCCCGGCGACAGCGGGTGGTGGCGGCGCGTGACGATGCCGTAGCGGTCGAGCCGCAGCTCCAGCAAGAGGGGCAGCGGCACCAGCACGCGGTGCTCCACGTGCGTGCGCACCACCTCCGGCGGCAGCGCGACCACCATGTCGCTCTGCGCCAGCATGTGCGTGATCATCGGCACCGAGGTGGTCTCGATGGTGTGCTCGGGCAGGTCGAGGCCCGCGGACAGGAACAGCGCGGTCAGGCGGTCGCGCAGGATGCTGCCCTCGGCGGGCAGGATCCAGCCGGCGTCGGCGAGGTCGGCCAGCGTGAGGTCGCCGCGCCCGGCCAGCGGGTGGCCGGCGCGCGCGAAGATGCAGTGCGGCTCGTCGCTGAGCGGCTCGAACTCGAGCTCCTCGGCGGCCTCGGGCTCGAGGATGCGGCCCACCATCATCTCCAGCTGGCCCGAGCGCAGCCGCGCCAGCAGCGACTTGCTGGTGTCCACCTCGATGGCCACGTGCAGCTTCGGGTACAGCGTCTTCAGGCGCAGCACGGCGGCGGGCAGCAGGTCCATCGCCGGCGTCAGCACGGTGCCGACGGCCACGCGGCCGCTGAGGCCCGACAGCAGCGTCATCACCTCCTGGTGCGCCAGGTTCATCTCGGCCAGCGCGGCCCGCGCGCGGCGGATCATGATCTCGCCGTAGGGCGTGGGTGTCACGCCGCGCGGCAGCCGCTCGAACAGCGGCGTGCCCAGCAGGCTCTCCAGCTCCGACAGCAGCTTCGACGCCGCCGGCTGCGTCATGTGCGCGGCGTTGGCGGCGTGCATGATGGAGCGGTGCTCGCCGAGCTCGCCGAGCAGCACCAGGTGGCGCGTCTTCAGGCGCGACCGGATGAAGCGTTCGGAGCGGGGGTCCTGCATGGCGCTGCCTACTCGTGGTACAGCTGCGAGCGGCCGCCGTCCACCAGGATGTCGGTCGCGTTGATGAAGCGGGCCTCGTCGCCGGCGAGGAACAGCGCGGTGTAGGCCACCTCGTCGGGTTCGCCGATGCGCCTGCAGGGCAGCAGCGCGGCCTGGCGCGCGCGCTCGCCTTGCGGATCGGCGCTGGCCGCGAACGAGGCCTCGATGGCCTCGGTCAGGATCAGCCCCGGCGAGATCGAGTTCACGCGCACGCCGCGCGCCGCGTACTGCAGGCCCAGCGCGCGCGTGAGGCCGATCAGCGCGTGCTTGGCCACCGGGTAGGGGAAGCAGTCCGGGATGATCTTGTGGCCGTGCACCGAGGCGATGTTGACGATGCTGCCACGGCCGGCCGCGAGCATGCCGGGCAGCACCGCGCGGGCGCAGTTCCACGCGCCCTCGAGGTCCACCGACATGCAGTGCCGCCACTGCTCCATCGTCAGCGTGAGCGGGTCGTTGAAGAAGTTGCGGCCGGCGTTGTTGACCAGCACGTCGACCGGGCCGAAGCGCGCGGTCGCGTGGTCCACCATCGCCTGCACCGCGGCGCCGTCGGCCACGTCGGCCTGCACGAACAGCGCGCGCTCGCGGCCCAGCTCGTCGGCGATGCGGCGGGCGGCCACGTCGTCCACGTGGCTGTTGAGGACGACCCGCGCGCCCTCGCGCGCGAACAGGCGCGCGGTGGCCGCGCCGATGCCCAGCGTGGAGCCGGTGACCAGCGCCACCTTGCCCGCGAGGCGTTGCGATGGGTACTCCATATGACTCAGAGCTTGTAGGTCAGGCCCACGTCGAAGCGGCGGCCGTACTGGAAGTCCCACTGGTTGTAGCGGTTGGTGGGGTCCGTATAGATCACGCGTTGGTTGGTGAGGTTCTCGATGCCGAAGCGGGCCTGCAGGTGCGACGTGATCTGCTGCGACAGGTTCAGCGACGCCCAGGTCTCCGCACCGTTGTAGTAGAACTGCGTGGAGTCCCAGGTGGGCGCGCGGTTGTACTGCGAGTGGTGGTTGGCCGACAGGCGCGCCTCGAAGCCGTCATGCGCGTACCACAGCGTCACGCCCATGTTGTGCTTCATCAGGCCGTTGGTGGGGATCGGCGAGCCGTTGCTGGCCATGTCCTTGATGTCGCTGTTCGTGTAGGTGTAGTTGCTCATCACGCCCAGGCCGCTCCACAGGCCCGGCAGCTTGGTGAACGCCTGCTGGTAGACCAGCTCGAAGCCCTGCGCGTGGCCGCCCTTGCGGTTGACCTGCTCGGTGAAGTTGGCGGCCGCGCCCTGGTAGGTACCCGCGACGGTATCGAGCGCGATGTAGTCGCTGATCTGCTTGAAGAACACGCCGGCGGACAGCAGGCTGCCCTTGGCGAAGAAGTCCTCGTAGGCCAGGTCGATCTGGTTGGCCATCATCGGCTTCAGGCGCGGGTTGCCGCCGGTGACCGTGGTCGGCGTGCCTGCGTTCTGCGAGACGGTGACGACGTGGGCGTCGTTCATCACGTCCAGCGGCGCGCGCGACATGGCGCGCGACGCGCCGAAGCGGATCTGGTGCTCCTCGGCCTCGTCCAGCGACAGCACCAGGTTCAGGCTGGGCAGGAAGCGCGTGTAGCCGGTGCCGTCGGACACCTGTGCCGGCGTGGCCCCGTTGATCTGCTGGTAGCCGTAGCCGGTCTGGTTGGTGTGGGCCACGCGCAGGCCGAAGTCGCCGCGGTAGTCCTTGCCGAGGGCGGCGCCCGAGAGATCGAACTGCGCGTAGGCCGAGGTGTTGTTCTCCTTGGCGCGCCAGTCCTTGTAGATCAGGTCGCTGGTGGTGGCGGTGCGGCCGGCGGTGCTCAGCGCGTCGGCGCCGAAGTAGTTGGTGATCGCCGCGTCGAGGCCCTCGGCGAACGTGACGAAGTCCGGGCGGCCGGCCACGTGAACGCGCACGAGATCCGACGTGTTCAACGCGGCGGTCTGGTTGTCGAAGTCCCACGAGATCTGGTTGTAGCCCTTCTCGCGCTGCGTGGTGCGCAGGCCCAGCTTCACCGTGCGGATGGCGCCCCAGTCCACGTCGCGGCTCGCGTTGATCACCTGCGAGTTCAGCGAATCGTTCAGGCGGCCGGCATAGTTCGGGCCCCACTGCTCGTAGGTCGTGTTGCCGTAGTTGGCCGGGTTGCCGGTGTCCTCGCTGTACGAGTAGGTGGCCCAGCCGTTGTGCGGGGCGCTCCAGGTCAGCGCGCCATTGCTCTGCATCCACAGGCCCACGCCGGCCCACAGCGTGTCACGCGTGGCCGTGGAGCGCGCGATGTCGCCCTCCAGCTTCCATCCGGCCAGCCTGGTCTTGCCGTTCAGGCCCGCCGCGAAGTCGCGCTGGTTCTGCTTCCACAGGCCTTCGATCGTGTTCATGGACGTGTTCTGCTCCGTGCCGCCCGTCACGAAGCCGTCCGACACGGTGATGTTGCTGTACGGGAAGCCGGCGCCGGCCACGTGGTACATCGAGTTCTCATGGATGTTGGAGCGCGCGGTATAGACATCCGCCGTCACCTGGGTGTCGGCATTGGGCTTCCATTCGACCTTGCCCAGCAGGCTGGAGCGCTTGTTGGTGCCCTTGACGACCTGGTTCTGGAAACCCCAGGGTACCGACTCGGACCCGCCGGTTCCGTCCACGTCCCACGGGGTCCGCCCGTTGAAGCCGTAGTTCTGGAACTGGTCGCTCACGTCGGGCTGGTCGAAGTAGCTGGCCGCCAGCGCGACGCCGATCGTGTGGTCGGCGAACTGGTCGACGTAGACGGCGCCCAGGCGCGGCGCCCACTTCTTCGCGCCCTCGATGTCGGCGCCCTGCTTGTAGAACTCCCCGTCCGCCTTGACCGTGACGTTGCGTTCCCGGTAGGCGAGCGGGCTGATGGTCTGCAGGTCCACGGTGGTGGCGATGCCACCCTCGGCGATCTCGGCCGATTGCGTCTTGTAGACCTTGGCGCCCGAGATGGACTCGGACGGGAACATCTCGAAGCGCACCGCGCGATCGGGTTCGGTGCTGGCGAATTCGCGGCCGTTGAGCGTGGAGCTGATGAAGCGCGGGCCCAGGCCGCGCGCCACCACCTGGCTCGCGTTGCCGCGGTCGATGCCGGCCGCCAGGCCCGGCAGGCGGGCCAGCGATTCGGCGATCGTGGTGTCGGGCAGCTTGCCGATGTCTTCCGAGGCGATCACCTCCACCATCGAGTTGGACGCGTTCTTCTGGCTGACCGAGCTGGCCAGCGAGGCGGCCACGCCGACCACGGTGACGACCTGCACGTCGTCCTTGGCAGCGGCTGCGGCGGAGGCAGCCGAGGCGGGCGCCGCCGCGGCGGCGGCCTGGGCGTGCGCGGCGGCCGCGCCGAGCACGGCGGGCAACATCAGCACGGCCTGCAGCAGCGCATTCACGCGCGCCGGCTGCGGGCGATTCGAACGGTGGGCGATTCGGTTCATGGTTTGTCTCCGTAGGTCTGGTTATCGTCGGGATCGGCTGTCGCGGCATCTCCTCGCCGCGGTGCATTTCAGGAACTCGGTGGGGCGCAGGCGTGCCAGGCGCGGATGAAATCGGCGGCGTTCGCGGCCACGGCGGCCGCATCGGCGCCAGGTCGGTAGAGCGCCGAGCCGAGGCCGAAGCCGCTGGCGCCGGCCGCGCGCCACGGCGCCAGGTCGGCGGGCGTGATGCCGCCCACGGGCAGCAGCGGCACGGCGGGCGGCAGCACGCTGCGCATCGCCTTCAGCACGCCGGGGGTGAAGAGCTCGGCGGGAAACAGCTTCAGCGCATCGGCGCCGGCGGCGATCGCCGCGAAGGCCTCGGTGGGCGTGGCCACCCCGGGCACGCACAGCATGCCGGCGGCCTTGGCGGCGCGGATCACCGCGACATCGGCGTGCGGCATCACGACGAGGTCGGCGCCGATCTCGTGCAGGCGCCGCACGTCCTCGACTCGCGTGACGGTGCCCGCGCCCACCAGCGTGGCGGGCTTGAGCACGCGGCGCAGCGTGGCGATGGAGTCGAACGGCTGCGGCGAGTTGAGCGGCACCTCGACCAGGTCGAAGCCGGCGGCCTCCAGCGCGAGGCCGATGCCCTCGGTTTCGTGCGGACGCAGCCCGCGCAGGATGGCCACCAGCGGCAGCCTGGCCATCGCGGCGTGGAGAAGTTCAGTGCGGCTCATCGCGCCACCCATCCGGCCTGCACGGCCAGTTGCCACAGACCCGCGATCGCGGTGTTGCCGTGGACGCCCGCGGGCGTCACGCCCAGCACCTCCAGCGCGTGGACATAGCGCGCGCACAGCGCGGCCTCGCCCACCAGCGCGATCGGCCCTTGCGCCGTGCGCAGGCCCGCGATCAATTCATGGCCGATCAACAGGCCCGACAGGTGATCCGACAGCGCGTCCGCGGGCCAGCGCTGCGTGAGCCCCAGCGTGCGCACGGAGAACAGCTGGCCCAGCAGGTCGGCGCCGTCGGCGCGCCGCGCGGCCTGTACGCCGGCCTCGAAGGCGTCGGCATGCCAGCCGTCGTCGTCGCGCGGCATCAGGCGCGCGAGCACGGAATGGCTGCGCAGCAGCGCGTAGACCTCGCCGGTCATGCGCGTGCGGAAGCTCTCCACCGCGCCGTGGCGCAGCTGCACCCACTTCGCGTGCGTGCCGGGCATCAGCACGCAGGCGCCGTCGGCCAGCGCCGGCAGCGCGTGCGCGAAGCCCAGCACCTGCGTCTCCTCGCCGCGCATCACGTCGGGCGCGTCGCCGGTCTCGGCTATCAGGCCCGGCACGATGTGCAGGTGCAGGGCCGCCGTGGTGCGCACCTCCACCAGGTGCTCGTGCAGGCGATCGAGCCGCGCGGGGCAGGCGACGTAGGGTGCCTCGCGCCAGCCGTGCGTGCTGCCCACCATGCCACAGGCAAGCACCGGCATGCCCATCTCCAGCCAGTCGCCGGCCAGCGTCACGAGCGCGTTCTCGAACGCCGCCGCGCCGCCCGCGAGCACCGAGGCGCCGTCGCCGTTCTGGCGTTCCGCGAGGATGGCGCCGCCCTGCCCCAGCAACCAGGCGCGCAGGCGCGTGCTGCCCCAGTCGAGCGCGACCAGGCGGGCGGCGGTGACGGCGTCGTTCACCACTCGGCCACGCTCCCGTCGGCGTGGCGCCACAGCGGGTTGTGCCAGTCGGCGCAGTCGCGGCTCGCCTCGATGACGCGTTCCTCGTCGATGTCCACGCCCAGGCCCGGCAGGCGGCTGGGCGAGACGTAGCCGTTGGCGATGTGGAAGTCGGCGCGGTTCTTCACGTAGTCCAGCAGCTCGGCGCCCTGGTTGTAGTGGATGCCCGCGCTCTGCTCCTGCAGCACCGCGTTGTGCGACACCCAGTCCACCTGCAGGCAGGCGGCGAGCGCCACCGGGCCCAGCGGGCAGTGCGGCGCCAGCGCCACGTCGTGCGCCTCGGCCATCGCGGCGATCTTGTGGCACTCGGTGACGCCGCCCGCATGCGAGAGATCGGGCTGCAGGATGGCCAGGCCGCCGGCGGCCAGCACGCGCTTGAAGTCGAAGCGCGAGTACATGCGCTCGCCGGCCGCCAGCGGGATCGACGTGGCGTCGGCCAGGCGCGCGTAGTGCTCGCTCTGTTCGGCCAGCACCGGCTCCTCGACGAACAGCGGGCGCAGCGGCTCGAGCTCGCGCAGCAGCACCTTGGCCATGGGCAGCGCCACGCGGCCGTGGAAGTCGATGCCGAAGTTGATGTCGCTGCCGAACGCGGCGCGGATCTCCGCGAACTTGGCGATCGCGCGATCCACCTCGGCGTGCGTGGCAAGCAGCCCGAACTCCTCGGTGCCGTTCATCTTGACCGTGTCGAAGCCCGCGGCACGCACCTTGTGGATGGACTCGATGATGTCGGCCGGACGATCGCCGCCCACCCAGCAATAGGTCTTCATGCGATCGCGCACGCGGCCGCCCAGCAGCTCGTGCACGGGCGCGTTCAGCGCCTTGCCCTTGATGTCCCACAAGGCCTGGTCGATGCCCGCGATCGCGCTCATCAGGATCGGGCCGCCGCGGTAGAAGCCGCCGCGGTACATCGCCTGCCAGAGGTCGTTGATGCGCGACGGATCCTGGCCGACGACCAGCTTGGAGAGTTCGTGCACCGCGGCCTCGACGGTGCGCGCGCGGCCTTCGACGACGGGCTCGCCCCAGCCGACCAGTCCCTCGTCGGTCTCGACCTTGAGGAACATCCAGCGCGGTGGCACGCGATAGGTGGTGAGTTTGGTGATCTTCATGATGTCTTGAACGATAGGCAGGCCGCGCGATGTCGAATACTTCCGTTTCGTGCGCGAGCTATGAATCGTTCGTATGGATCAATGCGGCGCGCGCAGCGCCTGCATGGATGGCAGCGCGCGGCCCGAGTAGTCGAACAGCGCCTGGTTCTCCCAGTTGTTGTCGCCGCCGGTGCGCCAGCCCGCGCCGGCCGCGGGAATCCAGGCCGGCTCCCAATAGAAGACGCCGCGGCCCAGGCCGCCGGGCACGGCCGCGACGGTGGCGATCACGTCCTTGATCACCTGCGCCTGGCCGGCCACGGTGGCGGGATAGCCGGCCTTTTCCGCGTGCTGGGCATCGAGCAGGTGCGACGTAGCCTGGCCGTTGTCCAGCGTCCAGCCGTAGGCGGTCTCGACGACGACCAGCGGCTTGCGATAGTGCTGCGCGAGCTCGTCGAGGTTGGACTTCAGCTGGGCCAGCGTGCCGTGGTAGATCGGGTACCAGGACAGGCCGACGAGGTCGTAGTCCAGGCGCTCCGCCGCGAACAGGTCCAGCATGTGGTGGCACAGGTCGGGGTCGGTGCCACCGGCCAGGTGCAGCATCACGGGCAGGTGCTGGCCGGTGAGCGCGTCGTTGGCGCGCACGCCCTCGATGCCGGCGCGCAGCAGCGCCGCGAAGGCCGCGTCGCCGCCGATCTTCGCGCCCTTGTCGGCCGACCAGGTCTGGCCGTCGGGCCACAGCATGCCGGCGTTGGTCTCGTTGCCGATCTGCACCATGTCGGGCGCGGCGCCCACGGCGTCCAGCGCGGCCAGCGTGTTCGTCGTGTACTCGCGCATCGCGGCCTGCAACGCCTCGCCATGCAGGTTCGCCCAGGCCGCGGGCTTGGTCTGCGTCTGCGGGTCGGCCCAGAAGTCGCTGTAGTGGATGTCGAGCAGCACCTTCAGGCCCAGGCCCTTGGCGCGGCGGGCGAGGCGCATCGTGGTGGCGAGGCCGTTGTTGCCGCCGCCCACGGCCGCGCCCTTCTTCAGGACCACGCGGCCGTTCTCGACGACGTCGGCCGCGAACACCGGCGTGTGCCACAGGCGCAGGCGCACCCAGTTCACGCCGGAGTCCTTGAGGATCTGCAGCGGATCGCCGGGCTTGCCGTCGGCGCTGGAGAACTTGCCGCCATGGCGCTCGACCTCGGCCAGCATCGACACGTCGGCGCCGGCCATGAAGTCGTCGGCCTTCGCGAATGCAGGCGCGAGCAGCAGCGCGGCGAGGCAGGAGAGCAGGGTGCGTCGCATCGTGCTCATCCCTTCACCGCGCCGGCGGACAGGCCCGACACGAGCCAGCGCTGCGTGAACAGGAACAGCAGCGTCAGCGGCAGGCCGGCCAGGATCGCGGTGGCGGCGAAGTCGCCCCACAGGTAGCGCTGGTTGAACAGGAACATCCGCGACCCCACCGCCAGCGTCAGCTGCGACTCCTCGTGCAGCAGCACCGAGGCGATCGGGTACTCGATCATCGCGCTGAGGAAGGCCAGCACGAACACCACGGCGAGGATGGGCCCGGCCAGCGGCAGCAGCACGCGCACGAAGGCCACCAGCGGCGTCGCGCCGTCGACGGCCGCGGCCTCCTCGAGCTCCACCGGCAGGCTCTCGAAGTAGCCCTTGATCAGCCACACGTACTGCGCGATGCCGCCGCTGTAGGCCAGCACCAGGCTCCAGTGGCTGTTCAGCCCCAACCAGGGCACCCACTCGCCGATGCGGTCGAAGATGGCATAGATGGCCACCAGCGCGAGCACCGACGGGAACATCTGCAGCAACAGCAGCGCGTCCAGCGTGAGCCGCTTGCCGCGGAAGCGCATGCGCGCGAACGCGTAGGCCGAGGTGACCGACAGCAGCAGCGCGACGGCCGCCGACACCAGCGCCACCTTCATCGAGTTGGCGATCCACTGCAGCACCGGGAACGGCGGCGCCTCCCACTTGCCGTCCGGGCCCAGCACCGAGATGCCCAGCGCGAGCTTCCAGTGGTCCAGCGTCAGCGCCTTGGGGATGAGGCTGCCGCCGGCGAAGTTGCCGGGCCGCAGCGAGATCGACAGGATCGTGAGCAGCGGCAGCATCGTCAGCGTGATGAACGCCAGCAGCGCGACGTGCACCGCGATCACGCGCCAGCGCTGGTTGGAGGGAGTGACGGCGGGCATGGCGGTCTCCTAGCGGACGGGCTTGCCGACCTTGAACAGGCGCAGGTTGGCCAGCGCCAGCGTGGCCACGATGAGGAACACGATCGTCGCGATCGCGCAGGCGAGCGCGTAGTGCTGGCCCGAGTCCTGGAACGCGATGCGGTAGGTGTAGGACGCCAGCAGGTCGGTGGCGCCCACCGGCACGGCGGTGTCGAGGTAGTCGGGCGCGCCGTTGGTGAGCAGCGCGACGAGCGTGAGGTTGTTGAAGTTGCTGGCGAACGACGCCACCAGCAGCGGCGCCATCGGCCGGACTATGAGCGGCAGCGTGATGCGCCACAGGTTCATCAACGGGCCGGCGCCCACCAGCGCGGAGGCCTCGTACAGCTCGTCCGGGATGGCCTTGATGAGGCCCATGCACAGGATCATCATGTACGGGTAGCCCAGCCACGTGTTGACGATCAGCACCATGCTGCGCGCCAGCGTCGCGTCGCTGAACCAGCCCGGGCGCACGCCGAACAGCTGGAACAGCACGAGGTTGATCTCGCCCAGGTTCTCGTTGAACAGGCCGCGGAACACGGGGATCGAGATGAAGGCCGGCACCGCGTACGGCAGGAACAGCGCGATGCGGTAGCCCGGCTTGCCCTTCAACGCGGGCCAGTTCAGCGCCACCGCCAGCAGCAGGCCGATGACGAACGTGAACAGCGTGTTGAGCGACGCGAAGGCCACCGTCCACGCGAACACGCGCATGAACGGCTGGTAGAAGCGGCTCTCCCCGAAGATGCTGCGGTAGTTGGCCAGGCCCACGGTCGCGCGGAAGCCCGGCGTCACCGGCGTGCCGTCGGCGCGGCGCCACCAGCCCTCGTCGAGGTCGGCCACCAGGCGCGTGCCGTCGGCCGTGGCGCGCAGCGCGCCGTCGGCCTCGCGCACGTAGGCCGGCCGTTCGACGGCGAGGCGGCGCAGACTCAACACGCGCATCTCGCTGCCGTCGGGCAGCAGCGCGGTGACGCGGCGCAGCGCGGGCACCTGCGCGGTGAGCGTGCGCAGGTCGGCGGCCGGCGTGGCCGGCGCGTCGTCCGGCGCGTCCTGCAGCGCGACGCGCACCGTGTCGCCCAGCGTGAACGGCGCGCCGGCGTAGCGGTGGCCGTCGTCGGACAGCACGTGCAGGCGCCAGCGCCCGCCTCCCTGCGGCTCCAGCGTGAAGCCCATGCTGCGGCCGTCGCCCTGCCCGCGCGCGAGCAGCACGTCGGTGGCGCGCTCGTACGACAGCAGGTGCTCGCCGCTGTAGTTGGTGAAGCTGATGCCCAGCGTGTAGAGCATCGGGAACACGATGAACAGCGCCGCGGCCAGGCCGCCCGGCGCGATGTAGCGCCACGCCATGAAGCGCGGGCTCGCGTAGACCCAGGTGGCCAGCGCGGTGAGCGCGATCACGGCCAGCGCCCAGCCGCTCGCGTGCGCGGCGTGCAGCGCGAAGGCGAGCCCCAGCGCCGCGACGAGCGACAGCGCGCCGAGCGCCATCAATGCGAAGCGCACCGCCTTCATGCGCCCCCCACGATGCGGGAGGCCGCACGCGCCAGGCCCGGCGCCACCTGCTCGCGGCCCTGCATGATGTTCTGCAGCGCCGCCTGCATGGCGGTCCAGAAGCGCGTCATCTCGGGGTTGCTGGGCATCAGCGTGCCGGCGCGCACGGCGGCCATGCTGCCGGCGATCAGCGGATCCACCGAGCGCTCGGCGTACAAGGCCTTGTTGGCGGGAACGCCCAGCGGCACGTCGGCGTCGATCGCGCGCAGGCTGGGCAGGCCCAGCAGGTAGCTCTCGATGAACTCGTGCGCCAGCTCGCGTTGCCGGCTCGCGCTGGAGATCATCGCGCCCAGCACGCCCACGAACGAGCCGCCCGGATGGCTGCCGATGCGCGGATACGGCGCCACGCCGAAAGCGATGCCGCTCTTGCGCAGGTTGCCCCAGCCCCACGGGCCGTTGAAGGTCATCGCGACCGAGCCGTCGTTGATGGCGGCCTCGGCGTCGGCGTAGGTGACGGTGCGCGGCAGCGCGCCGCGATGCACGAGGTCCAGCATCACCTCGACGCCGCGCGCGGCGCCGGCGGTGGCGATGCCGGTGTCGTGGCCGTCGTAGCTGCCGTCGGCGCGGCGCGCGAACGCGTAGCCGCCGCCGGCCGCGATCAGGCCCCAGCTGTAGTAGACCTCGGTCATCCACCAGCGGATCGCGTGCTTGCCCTGCGCGGCGAGGCGCTTGTCGATGGCCAGCACGTCGTCCCACGTGGCCGGCGGCGTGGGCACCAGCGCCTTGTTGTACAGCAGCGCCACCGTCTCCATGCCCAGCGGGAAGCCCCAGGTCTGGCCCTTGAGCGTCCAGGCGCTCCAGGCCTGGTCGTCGATGGCCGCGCGCGTGGCCGCGGACGGCGTGACGGCGTCGATCAGGCCCGCGCTGGACCAGCTGCCGAGCCGGTCGTGCGGCCAGATCCAGACGTCGGGGCCCTTGCCGGCGGCGGCGGACTGCTCGAACTTGGAGATCGCGTCCTCGGGGTGCTCCACTTGCACCGGCACGCCCGTGTCGCGCTCGAAGGCGGCGGTCGCGACGGCCAGGCCGCGCCAGCCCTTGTCGCCGTTGATCCACACCTTCAGCGGCGGCGTGCCGGCGCGCGCGAACGCGGGCAGCGCGACCGCGCCAGCGGCCGCGGCCTGCAGCAGGCGGCGTCGCGTCGTCATGGCGCGAGCCTCCGCAAGGCCTGGCCGCTCGCGTCGAACGCGTGGCAGGCCGCGGGCACCCAGTGCAGGTGCACGGCGTCGCCGACATTCGCACCGCTGCGGCCGTCCAGGCGCGCCACCAGCGTCGTGTCGCTGCCCGCGCGGCCCAGGTAGGCGTAGGTCATGTCGCCCAGGCGTTCCACCCACTGCACCTGGCAGGGCAACGTGTCGGCGCCGGGCGCCGACTGCAGGCGCAGCTCCTCGCTGCGCGCGCCCAGCGTGAGCGTCTCGCCCACCTGCACGCGGCCGCCGTCGACGGTGGCGTGCAGCGTGTGGCCGTCGGCCGTGGCGAGCGTGAGGCCGTCGTCGGCGATGGCGGCGACGGTGGCCTGCAGCAGGTTCATCTTCGGCGAGCCGAGGAAGGTCGCGGCGAACAGGTTGGCCGGCTCGCGGTACAGCGCCAGCGGCGTGCCCACCTGTGCGACGCTGCCGTGCACCAGCACGTCGTTGCCGGTGCGCAGCAGCACGATCTTGTCGGCCAGGGTCATCGCCTCGACCTGGTCGTGGGTGACGTAGACCGACGCGGCGCGCGCGTACTGGCGATGCAGCTTCGCGATCTCCACGCGGGTCTGCGCGCGCAACGCGGCGTCGAGGTTGGACAGCGGCTCGTCGAACAGGAACACGCCCGGCTCGCGCACCAGCGCGCGCGCGATCGCCACGCGCTGGCGCTGGCCGCCCGACAGCGAGGCCGGCTTGCGATCGAGCAGCGCGGTGATCTGCAGCATCTGCCCGATCTGCGCGATGCGCTGCTTCGCGACAGCCTTGTCGACGCCGGCCAGCCCGAGGCCGAAGCCGACGTTCTCGGCCACCGTCATGTGCGGATAGAGCGCGTAGTTCTGGAACACCATCGCCACGTTGCGCTGCGACGGCGCGCGCTCGTTCACGCGCTCGCCGCCGATGCGCAGCTCGCCGCCGGTGATGTCCTCCAGGCCAGCGATCATGCGCAGCAGCGTGGACTTGCCGCAGCCGCTGGGCCCGACGAAGACGCAGAACTCGCCGTCGGCGATGTCCAGCGAGACCTCGCGCACGACGGCGACGGGGCCGTAGGCCTTGCTCAGCGAGCGCAGGGTCAGTCCAGCCATTGGGGCACCTCGTTCGGTTGGAACCGCAGGCAGGCGCGGCGCAGGATGCGCGCGTTCGCGCCCAGCACGCCCGCGCGATGCGGGGCCGCGGCGCTCAGGCGCTCGCGCGCGCGAGGCTCCAGGAAGATGTGCAGGTCGGGGTCGGCCGGCACGATCTGCAGCTCCAGGCGCGGCCACGAGCCGTCTGCGCGCGCGAAGCGGTGCAGGCCGATGATCCAGGGCTCGCCGTCGGCGAACTGGTCGTCGACGAGCAGGCCGTCGGCCAGCAGCCGCGCGGCGTCGCCGATGTAGTCCAGCGTGAGCAGCACGCGCGCGCCGGCCGGGCACGGCGCGCCCGGCTCGAGGCGCACCCGCATGCCTTGCTCATACGCCGCATCCAGCGGCGCGAGCGGCACCGAGCGGCCACGCCAGGCCACCAGCGGGCCGTCGCGCGGCGCGGGCGGCACCTGCGCGTCGTGCTCGACGTGCCAGCGCATCGGCAGGTCGTCCACGCCGTCGCCGGCGCGCACCCACGCGGCGAAGCCGTCGCCGCCCTGCAGGTCGTCGGCCGGCCACGCGTGGACCTGCGCCTGCGATCCGCCCAGCACGACGGCCGTGTCGCCCTCCACGTGCAGGGCCGCGTCGCTCAAGACCAGGCGCTCGCGGCCGGCCAGAACGTGGCGGCCGCAGGCGTCGGCCTGGGCCTGCGACAGCAGCACGAGGCGATGGTCGATCCCGTCGGCGTCGACGAGATCCAGCACCAGCGGCAACAGGGCCTCCGGCGCGACGTGCACCATCAGCGCGTCGCCGAGCGGGTCGACGCGCACGCCCGCCGACGCCGGCAGCGAGCGCACGCTGGCGGCGTCGAACGCCAGCTCCACGGGCATGCCGGGCAGCGCGAACGCGACCCAGGTCACGCTGGCGCCCTCGCTCCAGCGCGTGAGCGGCTGCAGCGTGGCGTGGCGCAGCAGCGCGCCGCCGATGCGCTGGTTCAGCGGCCAGATGAAGTACGCGCCGGTGGGCACCGTCACGGGCGTGACGGGCAGCACCTGCGTGCCGCCGCCGGGCAGCGCGAGCGTCAGCTGCACGCCGTCGAACGCGGGCAGCGGATGGTGGCGGCAGTGGTTGTTGACGAACAGGAAGCCGCGCCCGTCGACGGTGCGCGCGGCGATGCGCAGGCGCGTGAGGTCGGCCGGGTCGGTGCTGTCGCCCACCGTGGTGTCGGTGGCGGCCAGCTCGTCGCCGAAGGCCGCCATGAAGTGGTGCAGCGCGCGCAGCCGGCCGTACGACTCGCGCAGCTGGCCGTACTGGCCCAGTGGCGCGCGGAAGTCGTAGCCCAGCTCGGCGACGTCGTTCGGGTACCGGGTGGCCTGCGTCTCCTGCAGCCCGCGGCCGGGGTTGGTGCCCCCGTGGTACATGTAGTAGCCGTAGAGGTTGGCGCCCGAGCCTACCTGGACCAGCGCGCACGCGGCCACGTCGTCGGTGGAGAGCACCGGGCGGCGGTGGTAGGACACGTGCATGCCGCCGCCGGCCTCGGCCAGGAAGAACGGGTAGTGCGCCGCGTCGATGCGGCCTTCCGGCGGCGTGCCGCCGACGTTGCCCATCTCGCCGATGCTGCGCCCGGTGTTGAACGCGAACACGCCGGACGGCGGCTGCGGGCCGGACGAGCCGCCCCAGAAGCCGTCGGGGTAGGCGCCCGAGACGGGCAGCACGTCGTGCGGCGGGATGTCCAGCGTGGGCCAGCCGGTGACCGTCCACAGCGGCACGCGCAGGCCGCTGGCCAGCGCGATGCGCTTGAGTTCGGCGATGTGCTCGGCGCCGCGCGAGGGGCCGCGGCCGTCGTACTCGTTCTCCAGCTGCACGCCCACCAGCGCGCCGCCGTCGGCCCACAACAGGCCGCGCAGCTGCGCGCCGATCTCGCCGTAGAAGCGGCGCACGTGCGCCAGGTAGCGCGCGTCGTTGCTGCGCAGCGCGATCTCGCCCGAGTCGCCCAGCGCCTGAAGCCAGTCGGGCAGGCCGCCGTTGCGGGCCTCGGCGTGCACCCACGGGCCGGGGCGCAGGTAGAACATCAGGCCGGCCTCGTGCGCGGCCTGCGCGAAGCGGCGCAGGTCGCGGCGGCCGCTCCAGTCGTAGCGGCCTTCCTCGGCTTCGTGATGGTTCCAGAACACGTAGGTGGCGACGATGTCGACGCCGCCGGCGCGCATGCGGCGCAGCTCGTCGGCCCATTCGCCTTCCGGGCAGCGCGAATAGTGGAACTCGCCCATCACCGGCATCCAGGGACGGCCATCGCGCTCGATGTAGCGGTTGTTGACGGTCAGCGTGCCGGCGGGGCCGGCGCCGCCGTCGCCCAGCGCGAGGAAGTCGCGCTCGACGGCGGGCGGGTTGGTGCTGAGGCGGAGAACGGGCATGGAAGAGATTAAGCGTTTAATTTGTCAGTACTATCTGCTTGTCCGCGCCGCCGGTCATCCGGGAGAACCACTACGGTGCAAAGAGTCATAGCTCCAGCAAGAATAGGCATGCTTCTGGTGCATCGCGGCGATTGACAGGCGCCGCCGTGTCCACGCATAGTAGGTTAATCGCTTAATTTTTCATCGGCTTTCCATGAAACTTGGTGTCTGCTATTACCCCGAACAATGGGACTCGGCGCGCTGGCGGGACGACGCGCGGCGCATGGCCGCGATGGGCCTGAAGCTGGTGCGGATCGCCGAATTTGCGTGGGCACGGATGGAGCCGCGGGAAGGCGAGTTCGAGTGGGCATGGCTCGACGAGGCGGTGGGCACGCTGGCCGAGGCCGGTCTGGAGGTGGTGCTGGGAACGCCGACGGCGGCGCCGCCGCGCTGGCTCACCGAACGTTACCCGGAAGTGCTGGCGGTGGACGCGCAGGGACGTCCACGCGGCGCCGGTTCGCGTCGACATGTTTGCTTTTCCAGCGACAAATACGTGTCGGCCTCGCTGACCATCGTCGAGGCGATGGCCCGCCGCTACGGCCAGCACCCGGCCGTGGTGGGCTGGCAGACCGACAACGAGTACGGCTGCCACGACACGGTGCAGTCGTATTCGCCGCGGGCGCTGGCGCGCTTCCGCAACTGGCTGGAGGTGCGCTACGGCGACATCGCCACGCTCAACGAGCGCTGGGGCAACGTGTTCTGGAGCATGAGCTGCGACGGCTTCGAGCAGATCGGCCTGCCCGTGGGCCTGCCCGCGCAGGCCAACCCGATCCACGCGCTCGACTGGCGCCGCTTCGCCTCCGACGAGGTGCTGCGCTTCAACCGGCTGCAGGCCGACGTGCTGCGCGCCCTGTCGCCGGGCCGCACGGTGCTGCACAACTTCATGGGATTCTTCGGCGAGTTCGACCACCACGCGATGGGCCGCGACCTCGACATGGCCACCTGGGACAGCTACCCGCTGGGCCACACCGACTCGACCGCGTTCATCCCGCCGGCCGAGCGCCTGCGCTGGGCCCGCAGCGGCCATCCCGACATCGCCGCGTTCCACCACGACCTCTATCGCAACGTGGGCCGCGGCCGCTTCGGCGTGATGGAGCAGCAGGCCGGCCCCGTCAACTGGGCGCCGTGGAACCCCGTGCCGCAGCCGGGCCAGGTGCGCGCGTGGACGCTGGAGGCGTTCGCCCACGGCGCCGAGTTCGTGTCCTACTTCCGCTGGCGCCAGCTGCCCTACGCGCAGGAGCAGATGCACTCGGGCCTGCACGACAGCGACGACCGCGTCGCCGCGGGCGGCGCCGAGGCCGCGCGCGTGGCCATCGAGCTGCGCGAGCTGCCGGACGAGGCGACGCGCCCCGCGCCGGTGGCGCTGGTGCTGGACTACACCAGCCACTGGATGCTCGAGACCCAGCGCCACGGCGCCGACGCCAGCTACTTCGGCGAGGCCTTCGCGCTGTACGGCGCGGCGCGCCGCCTGGGCCTGGACGTGGACATCGTCGGCCCCGACGCGCCGCTGGACGGCCGCGCGCTGGTGCTGCTGCCCGCCCTGCTCGCCGCCGACGCCGCGCTCGCGCAACGCCTGGAGCAATCCACCGCGCAGGTGATCATCGGCGCGCGCAGCGGCTCCAAGACCGCGGACTTCCGCATCGCCGACGGCCTGCCGCCCGGCCCGCTGGCGCCGCTGGCCGGCCTGCGCGTGCGCAGCGTCGAATCGCTGCGGCCCGGCATGGACGTCGCGCTCGAAGGCGGCGGACTGCAGGGCCGCGCGAGCGCCTGGCGCGAACAGGTGGAGGCCGAGGCCGGCACCCACGTGCTCGCGCGCTTCGAGGACGGCACGCCCGCGATCCTGCGGCGCGGCCGCGTGCGCTACCTCGCGGCTACGCTGGAGCCCACGCTGCTCGATGCCGTGGTCGAGGGCGCCGCCAAGGACGCCGGCCTGTCCACCGCGCGCCTGCCCGAGGGCCTGCGCCTGCGCCGGCGCGGCCGCGTGCAGTTCGCGTTCCACAGCGGCCCGGGCCGCGTCGCGGTGCCCGCGCCGGCCGGCGCCACCTGGTTGCTGGGCGAGCGCGAACTCGGCCCGGCGGGGGTCGCCGCCTGGCTGGCGGATTGACCAGCCACAATCACGGCATGGCCACCCTCGTCGAAGTCGCACGTCATGCCGGCGTCACCGCCGCCACCGTCTCCAACGTCCTGCGCGGCAAGGGCAAGGTGGGCGCCGCGACGCGCGAACGCGTGCTGGCCTCGGTCCAGGCGCTGGGCTACCGGCCCAACCTGAACGCGCGCGCGCTGGCCGAGGGGCGGCCGTCCACCATCGCGCTGGTGGTCAGCAGCATCGCCAACCCGTTCTACCCGGAGTTCGCGCTGGCCGTGGAACGCGCCGTGCGCCAGCGCGGCTACTTCCTGGTCATCTGCAACACCAACGACGACCCGCAGCAGGAGCGCGACTACCTCGACGCCGTCGGCGGCTCGCTGGCGCACGGCGTGCTCGTGATGAACGCCGACTTCGTGCAGATGGACGCGCTGCTGGCGCTGCGCGAGCGCGGCGTTCCGGTGGTGCTGTGCATGTGGGAGCACCCGTCGGAGCCGCCGGCGCTGCCCAGCGTGGCGGTGGACTTCGAGATGGCCGGCCGCATCGCCGCGGAACACCTGATCAAGCTGGGCCATCGCCGCATCGGCGCGGTGGTGGGCAGCGAGGCCAGCGGCAACCACATCTGGCGCTACCGCGGCTTCGTCGACGCGCTGGCGCGCGCCGGCATCGCGCATCCCGCCGCCGAGACGCGCTTCGGCCACGACACCATCGAGGCCGGCCGCAGCGCCGCGCACGCGCTGCTGGCCGCGGTGCCCGACCTCACCGCGCTGTTCGTGAGCAACGACCTGCCGGCCATCGGCGCGCTGCAGGCCGCCGCCGACCTGGGGCTCTCGGTGCCGCGCGACCTGTCGGTGTGCAGCATCACCGACATCCAGCTCGCCAGCGAGGTGCGCCCGGCGCTGACCACGGTGGCCGTGCCCACCGCCGAGGCCGCGGAGCTCGCCGTGGAGGCCCTGATGCACATGATCGACGACCACACTGTGGGCGAGGAGCCGAAG
>Ga0210384_10000775_pt1 | contig 47430 bp, 68 predicted proteins | sample IncBWH2MmetaG_FD_160574 | JGI IMG/M metagenome (GOLD analysis project Ga0210384, IMG submission 160574) | Forest soil microbial communities from Barre Woods Harvard Forest LTER site, Petersham, Massachusetts, United States - Inc-BW-H-2-M | ecosystem: Environmental > Terrestrial > Soil >... | reverse complement strand
GTGGAAGTCATGTTTGGCGCCGTAGACCTTCTTGATGGTCGTGTTGAGCGCGGACCGGAAGTCGTCGAGGGCCGGGGGATGCTCCTCGCCTCCAAACCTGAATGCCACGACCCTGATCGTTTCGGCGGCCCCGTTCCCCGGGACGACGAATACCATCGAGGCCGACGCCTTGTAGGTCACCGCGCGGACGAGCTTGATGCGGAGCCCCCGGGTGCCGACGCCCTTCGGCGGGAACGGAATCTCTCCGGTCGAGTAGGCCCGGACCTCCTCCCCGCCATGGGCGACGAAGAATGCCGACCTCTCCCGAACGGAACGTAGCATCCGCTCGCGGTTCGACGCCGCGTCATTCCAGCCGCGCACCCGGCGCGCCCGGTACGTGACGGTGGGTTTGGACGTCCGCGGGTTCACCCGGATCTTCCGGGTGGAGTGCTTCCACTCCATGGCGAAGAGGTGCTGATAAGCGAGAACGGCGTCCATCTGGATCTCCTCTGCGGGCTCGCCCTCCTCGAGAGCCTCCACACCGACGGGGTCCGGTCGAGGGGCGACGAGGGCGTCCACCTCGGAGCAAAGCGCCCGCGCGCGCTCTCCGGTTGGGAGTGCCCCGTCGCTCTCCGAACCCAGAGGAGCTCGGTCGACCCGCCAGCCGCCCTCCTGGCGGACAAGCCGACGCATTCCACGGAGCTCATACGCACCTCGGACCCTGACTCTGTCCGGAACCCACCCGCCCCCGGCGGCTATCTCGGCGCGCGTCGCGTCCACCGGGTTCCCGTCTGTGTCCCATTCCGTCGCGCCCCCGATAACCAATGGGACGGCCTCGTCGACTAGCATCGCGGCGATGGCCTCGTCCAGCACGGGATTGCCGGTCCGGTCCTCGGGCGAGAGCTCGTCGACCCGGGAAGGTTGAACCGGTGTCGGTTGCACCCTCTTGGCTCCCATGGCCTCGGCGGCCTCCTTGTAGAGCGCGGAGACGCGGACCAGGGTGGCCCGGCGGCGGTAGTATCCACCCTTGCTCACGAGATGCCGCCAGATCGCGCGCCCGAACTTTTCCCAGCTCTCCTCCGTGAAGCGAAGGATTCGCGGGACCTGCTCTTCATGGGCGCCGGCGAGGTGGAGGGCGGTGGCGAAGGCGACGTACGCTGGGTGGTCCTTCTCGTGGGCCTTCGCGAGGTAGTTCTCGTAGACGCGCCGGTGGAGGTCCCCGTTCGGGCCGGTGAAGATGCGCTCGAGGATCGTGGTGTCCTCCGCGGGAGGCGGGATGTTCACCGGAGACGTGCCGCCCTTGTACGGCTCAGCGGAGTGCTCTGTGGCGATCTTAAACAGCCACGCGGGGACCAACGGCTTCGTGGCGCCGAGCAGCGGGACCCTCCACTGATAGGTCCCGCCGGAGTCATGGGGCGACGGGGGGACGATGATGTACCCCCGGTCGGCCCGGATGTCGATCCCGGGCCGGAACCCGGTAACGCAGGCCACGTCGCCTCCAGGATGGCTGTAGATCAGGTGGTTCCCGCCGCCCCCGGTGAGGGACTCGGGGCCTTCCGGGAGCGGCTTGTTCTCCTCGAGGAGCAGCCGTAGGGAGACGTCGCCCCCATGGCGGGGGTCGATGTCGAGGACGAAGGTATCGGTCACGGCCCCGGTCGGTATCCCGATCTTCGCGTCCGGCCAGCGAGTCCACCACGCGCGGATGATGGCGACATCCCGGGTAGCATCGTGGAACCCGCGGGGGGTGAGCGGTGCCTTCCCGTCCTTCCCGGCGCCCACGGGAAAGACCGGGTAGCCGGCCGCAGCATACTCGAGGGCGGCCTCGAGGCGAGCGTTCACAGGACGCCCTCCCGTCGTCGGACGGCGGGACGCGGGCGATGAGAGGGACACTCGCAGCGAGAGAACGAAGTCCGGGGGACTGCAAAGTCCCCCGGGGAAAGTGTTGGATTACGGCGGGCTCGAAGAGTCGCGATAAGCGCGTCGGCGTCGCGGTCGGCTTCTACGGGACCGAAGGTGTAAAGTGCCGGAAAAGGGCCGGGTTCTCGGGGCGTGTAGCCTAGTCTGGACAGGGCCTTTCACCTCGAGAAATTGCCCGTCTGTTCCCCGGAATCGCCCCCGGACCAGCGGATTCCACCCGCTCCGCAGACCGCCTCCTGCGTGACTACCGCGCACGCGGTCCAACCCTTTCCCCCCGTTTCTCAGTAACCTGCCAGCACCCGCTCTGCGATTTCTGTCTAGAGACGGGTTGCGAGTGCTGGCTGTCACGCTCCACGTCTGCAGGTCGAGGCGCGAAGGGGCCGCGACTAGCCCGGGGGGGACCAGCCCCCGACCGGCGAAACAACCGGGGACAAGCAGGGCAAGGGCCGAGGAAGGCGTGGAGCGCGAAACGGGCGCGTCGGGATCCTCGGTCCCCTTCACCCGACGGGGGCGAGTCCGAAGCACCGGCTAGGCCCGAGCGCGGTTCGAATCCGCGGGGCTCCGACTCGTCCCGCCGGTCCCGACTGACTGTGTGGCCCGACATGCGGGAGGCCGGGCTTTGAAACTGGCGATGCTCGCGCTGACTGCCGGGCTCCTGCTCAGCCCTCTCCCTTGGGCGACCGGCCACTCACCGACCGCCCCCGCCAAGAGCCAGACCCAGCTGCAGCTCTTCGATTCCCACATCAAGCACATCGTGGTCGTGGTCCTCGAAAACCACGCGTTCGACAACGAATTCGGGACCTACTGCCAAGCGAAGGGAAAGTACTGCCCGTCGACGGTCGTTGGCTACCCCGCTGGGTTGTGCGCGCCACTCAACCCGAGCTCCGCATCGGCCTGCGTCAAGCCGTGGCCGTTCACCCGTGCGAACTGGACCATCACCCAACCGATGCTCCACGATCAGGTCTCTTCTCTATCGGCGTGGAACAACTCGTCCGACAACAACTTCTACCTCGACGAACGATCGGGCCTCGATCCGTTCGGCTACTACAGCGGGTCGACGGTTCCGACCTACTGGGATCTCGCGGAGGAGTACGGCCTCGGCGACAACTTCTTTTCGTCGACCCTCAGCTACTCCCTGCCCAACCACTGGTTCCTGGTGGCGGGTCAGGCCCCCCCGATCTCGGAGCAGTTCGGGTTCGGGGACAGGACCGGCGGTTTCGCGGGTAACGCCAGCGATCGGGCGACGTACTACCGCGAGGCAAACAACACCACCTCGGTCGAGGACCTCCTCCTCCACCACCCCAGCGTCAGCTGGAAGTACTACGACTACGCGCTGCAACCGAACCTGACCGACGCCCAGAACATCTCCGCCGGACCCGGTCACCTCGGGAGCGCGATCGACTACTGGAATCCCCAGGCCGGCAAATACGAGTCCTACGGCCATCTTCTGCGGAAGCACTTCGTCTGGAACCCGACGTTCTTCCAGGACGCTGCCGCGGGGAACCTGCCCCAGCTGTCCTGGGTAATCCCCTTCCACCTCGAGTCGGATCACCCGCCGGCGAACGTCACGACAGCCGAATCGTGGCTGGCGTCGGTCGTGGACGCTGTCGAGTCCTCGCCGAATTGGAACTCCACCGCGCTGTTCGTCACTTGGGACGATTACGGGGGCTGGTATGACCAGGTCGCGCCACCACTCCTCAACGGGACGTCCCTGTCGTTCCGCGTGCCTCTCCTGGTGATCAGCCCCTACACTCCGGCAGGGACCGTCGACTCCTCCCAGGGGTACTTCGAGTCGCTTCTCCACCTGATGGAGGTCCGCGAGAAGCTGGGCTGCATCACCCCGCGGGACTGCTACGCGCCCCTCCCTCTCGGATTCTTCAATTTCTCGATGCGCCCGAGGGCGCCTCTCGCGTTTTCGACGAATGCCACAGGGGCGACCTACCCAATGGCGCTCCAGGCCCCCGACGCGCCCTGGCAGGCGGTCCCGTTCTCGGTCTCGAGCTACTTCGCCAACGACCACGGCGACGGAGCGGACGTGGATTGATCGCCATCCGCTCCGCCCAGCAACTCCCGGTACCGTCCTCGTTGTTCTTCCCCGTCGATTCCTCCGGGTTCAGAGTTGCATCGATCGCGACACGTCGACCGCTCGCGAGAACCGGGTTCGTTTGCCGCCGGTGCAGGTCGGACCCAATTCACAACGAGGTCCTCCGGCTCTCGTTCTGCCCGGTCCACGGGTATTCCGAGGCGTTGGACCCCATCTTCCGAGCGCCGCAGAGGAGGCTCTGATGGAGGAGCCGCCCCTCTGGGACTGCCCGTCGGTTTCAGGTCCAAAGGTGTCCAGCCAGCCGGCGCCTCCGTGTCCGGTTCCCCGCGTGGATCACGACCTGCGCAACTTCGGGCCGCTTCTCGCCGCCTACGCCCCTGGCTCCGCTCACCCGTGCTACGTCGTGCAGAACAGGGTGCTCTGATCGCATGGACAGCAAGTACTCACACACACACGACGTTCCGGAGGGAAGTCTCTCCCACTCCCGGAGGCTCACCTCAGAGACTGCAGTTTCCGGGTCGGATTTCAGCCGTGGGGACCCCTCCCCCACTCCCAAGTTCCACCGGTACAACTTGGTAGTTCCACCGGTGGAACTCGGTAGTTCCACTAGTGGAACTCGAACCCCAAATCGGGTCCGGGCACGCACGGTCTACTGGACGGATCGGGACTGGGAGGAGTACCAGAGGCACGTCCGGGAGACCACCAAGAAGGGACTCGTCATCTCGATGGGGGTCGGGAAACCCAAGGGCCTAGCGGGTGGCCGGCCGCCCGTAGGATCCGCCACGATCCGCCGCTTGCTGGACCAGTCGCGGGAATCGGCGCGTGTGCGTGCGTTGGGCAGGGTCGCCGGCCGGAAGGTGGACCACAAGGCCATCCTGGCGGTCTCCGCGCTGTTCGGTCCCAAGCCGACCCGCTGGGCTGCCCCGTTCACAGACATCGACCGGGTCATCGCCCATACCTTCCCGGACTACCGCCCGGCACGTCGGCGGGTGACCACCGTTGACTTCTGCGACAAGGGGGTCCTCCGACCCGCGGTACTGGACCCGGAAGAGAAGGCGTGGCAGCTGGACGTGGCCATCCCACTCCCCACCACGGTTGATCAGTACCACTACCTGAGGGGCAACTTCGCCGTCCGAACGCTCGACGACACGGGGAGTATCGCCGGATGACCGCCCGCCCAGTCGACGTGTCGCAACTGAGCCGCCCCGAGCTCGAGCGGTTGGCGATCACTCTATCGGGCCGCCTGAACGCGATCGTTCGGGTGGTCCGGGAGACCACGAAGCCAGACTGGAAGGTCGCCAAGGCTGTTGAGGACGAGCTGGGCAAGGCGGGTGCTCGGCTTCTCTTCGTGCATCGCATCGCCGCGGACGCCCATGCGGAGCGGGTCCGTCAGACTCTCAACCTGGCGAGATGGAACGAGTTCGAGTCCGGCCAGACCGGCCGGCCTGGCCGGCCCGGCCCGAGTGTGCCTCTTGGAGTCAGCCCGTGAGCGGCAGGCTCGACCGCGGAGTCAATCTCATGTTCCCTGCCAACGGCGCGTCGGTCAGCATCCCCCTTCGGGGGCAGGCGTATGCCGAGGCCCTCAGGGGCCGGGTCAGAGCCGAGCTGAGTTCGGTGGCAACGTCCAAGGGAAAGTCAAGGGGCGGCATCGTACGTTCCCTCTGGGAATTCCACCGGCGGTGGTTGCACGACGGGCCGAATGGACGGGTCACCCACGTTCTGATCCCGTGGATCGCCTGGGAGGGGGCCGACGTGGTGTGCATCCACGACCTGGCACCCTCGATTCTTGGAGGGGTCTACTCCCAGGTCGGGGACCACTACGTTCGGGCCGCCGCGAGGCGGGCGAAGAGGATTGACTGCGCATCGCAGTTCACTCGCGACCTCCTCGCAAAGCGATTCGGTCCGAAGATCGCGGAGAAGTGCTTCGTCACCCTGATCCCGATCCCGCCGATGCCCATCACGCGGCTCCCCCCGCTCTACGACGTGATCTGGGTCGGGGACAGCTGCCCCAACAAGGGGCTCGAGCGGCTGCTGGCGGCCCTTCCCGAACGCAGACCCGCGGCGATCGTGGTCCGGCTTCGCTCCGCGAGGCATGAGTCGGTCGTCGGCGACTGGGTGGGGGCTGCCCGGCGGCGGGGTGCCTCGGTCACGGTCTTCACCGACCTGTCGGCTGGGGATTTGGACACCCTGTACCGTCAATCTCGGGTCTACGTCTCGACCTCGGACTACGAAGGGTTCCACATCCCTCCGCTCGAGCACTTCCTCCGCGGCGGGGCTGTTCTTCTTCCGGAGCTGCGGCCCTACACGGATTCCTACCCTGCGTCCTCGGTGTGCTGGTACTCCTCGGACGCTACCCGCAGCCAACTGCGCGCAAAGATCCTCGAGGCGACGGACTGGCCCACTCCCCAACCGGGAGCGGTCAGGGCAGTGGCCTGTCGCCACTCCTACGAGCGCGCCGCCGACACCCTGGTCGCGAACTACGAACGGGTGGCAGGATGAGCGGACGAAAGCTGGGCGACGGGTCGGCGCTGGCGCTCCCCCCTGCCGAGGAGGTGCGCCTGATGCTCGACGGGGTCCGGAACTGGCCGACGGCTCTGGTGACGAGGGCCGGCCTACGACCCTATCCGTTCGTCGCGAAGCTCAGAGACGGACGGCGCGAGCAGATCAACGACCTTGGAGATCTGCTTCTGCTTGCCGCGGGGTGGAGCCGGTACGTCGGTCCCGCGGGGGCGGAGGTCGCCGAGGGCCCCTTCGACGGCCGTGCCCAGGTGCAGCTGTTGGATGGGTGGAGGTGGTCGACCTACGAGACGTTCGTCCGTCAGGACTACTCAGTTTTCCCAGTCGAGGGCCGTGTCGTGCTCGACCTCGGTGCCTCGATCGGTGACACGGCGACTTACTTCGCGGCCCGTGGCGCAGCCGCGGTCATCGGGTACGAGCTCGACTCGCGGGTCGCTGATACAGCCCGCAGGAATCTGGAACTCAATTTCGGATTGGACGCCATCTCTCCGGGTCCGTTCGAGATCAGGACCGATCGGCTGACGGGGGACATCTCCGCGTTGATCCAAGAGGCGCACGACATGGGTCTCGGGGCGCCGTATCTCAAGATGGACATCGAGGGGGACGAGTATGCGGTCCTCGAGGAAACCCCTGCCTGGGACTTGCGACAGCTCGCGGGCCTGATTCTCGAGTTTCACGACGGGGCGCGGCGCGCCCTGACAGCACTGAGAGCGGCGGGGTTCCGCACTCGGATCATCAGGGACCATGCCTGGCACGGAACGCGCCTCGGGATCATGGCGGCGTGGTAGGAGGAACGATGGCGATCGCAGAGGGCGTTTGGTTGGGGCCGAAGGGCGACGAAGTCCGGCACCTGTGGGAGCGCGGTACGCAGACCTTCGCCGATGCCTGGCTGGCGGCGGGTCTCGCGATTCTGGTGGCGGGAGTCGCCTTCGAAATTCACGCGGAGGTATGGGCATTCCTCGCCGTGATTCCTCTCTCGTTCGGGATTGGGCTGTTCGTTGTGTCGGCGCTCTTCAGGAAGCTGGCCAACGAGGCGTACCAGGACCTGAACTCGTGAGCGGGATTCAGGTGACCCTGGAATTCGAGGTGGTTCCCTCGGTGCCCGCCATTCTGATTCCCTTCCGCGAGGAGTTCAGGGACCTTCTACTTACGGGGGGCAAGACGGCCACCAGCCGGAACACGGGCTACGGGGCACCTGGGACGGTGTTCGAGGCCTTTGGCGCTCGTTTCGTGATCACCGCGATCCGGCGGTTGACGCTTCGCGAAGTGGCCGAGAAGCACTTCGCGGAAGAAGGCCTCGAGAGCGCTGAGGAGTTCGTCGACGTCTGGCAGAAGGTCTACCCGTTCCGCGGGTTCGATCCGGACCATCGTGTCTGGTACCACGAGTTTCGGAGGGTGGCGTGATGATGGACCCCAAGACCCCCGCCGAGCCCCGGGGGGCGCGGTCTCCCATCAGCGGCAGGTTCGAGAACGAAGCCCGGTTCTGGAGGGAGGTTGCCGAGGATGAGGCGGCCTCCGCCCCTTCCGTTTCACGGTCCGCGAACGATTCGGGTGTCTCCGAGCGCGAGCCGGAGAGACGGACGGGCAGGAGTTCCCCGGCGACGGGGGCTCCGAACTCCCCGACGGTTACTGCTCCGATACCAATCGCGGACCCCCAAACCCCTTCTAACGCGGAGTGCGAGTTTCGGTATCAAGGACCCGAGCCCGGCACGTGGATGGTACTCGGCGATTTCGACCACGTAAAGGAACTCCACTCCGACCTCGCCGCCAAACAAGCCCTGCTCCGCGTGGCGGTGGGGTTGATTGTGCTTCAGCGTTCGCACCTGCGAAACCATGTGGCGGGTGCGGATTGTACCTGCGAACCGCACATCGACGTACGAGCGGAAGCCTTCCTCGCCCGCCCCGAGATTCGGAGGGTGCCGTGAACGGCCCCGGACCTTGGGGGATTTACCCCGTCCGCGGGCAGTTCTTCGTGACCAGGGAGCGCGAGTGGGGTAAGAAGGACCAGGAGGTCCACGGTTCCTACCCGACCCTGGAGATCGCGACCGAGATCTCCGCGCTGCTCACCCTTAACGAGACGTCCGACCGCGCCCTCAGGGCGTACGTCGAGCACCGGGAGCACTGCTACCACCAGCCGAGCGACCAAGGGCAGGCCTGCGAGGAGTGCCGAGTCGAGGTCCAGCGGGCCCTGGCGGAGGTTCCAGCGTGACCCCCTCGCCCGCGGCGAAGTGGGGCCGACGGTCGAGGCGCCGCTACAACGCCGAGCACCGGCGACAGAAGAAGCTCGGCGGACGCCCGCTCTCCGAGTGGGAGCGGAAGATGATTCTGGGGAAGGACCGCGGATGCTAGATGCCGCGGAGGTGCATGTTGAGGGGGTTACTCGTTTGGCCAAGGAGCACGCGCTAGTCACCATCAGTCCCGACCTCGCCCTTCCCGCCGAGGACTTCATCGAGGGGAAGTTCGCGATCATCGGGCAGAGCGGGCGGGGGAAGTCGGGCCTGCTCAAGGTAATCGAGGAAGAGCTGGTTCGGAACCAGCTGCCATTCGTGGTATTCGACCCCGCCGGAGTAGCGTGGGGGATCCGTTCGTCTCTCGATGGCAAGGGTCCGGGGTTGCCCGTCCTTGTGGTCGGGGGTCAGCACGCTGACCTTCCACTGAACCGGTCAGCCGGGGGTGCGGTAGCCCGTGCAATCGTCAGGGCCAACGTCAGTGTCATCATCGACTTCAGCGAGGAGCCCAAGGCCGCGTATCGGCAGTTCGTCACTGACTTCTGCGAGACGATCTACGCGATCAACGACACCTCTCGCCTCATCATCATCGACGAAGCAAAGGAGCTCGTCCCCCAGGTCATTCGACCGGACCAGACCCGTGCGTACGACGCGGTCGAACGCCTGGTCCGCCAGGGCCGGAACAAAGGACTCGGTGTCATACTGGTCTCCCAGCGCGCCGCCACCGTGAACAAGGACGTCCTGACGCAGTGCGGTTCGCTGATCGTCTTCGGCCTGGTCGGAGCTCCCGATCGGAAGCAGCTGCGCGAATGGGTGGAGGCTTGGGCAACTCCCGAGCAGCTCACCACCTTCCTCACCGGCCTGGCCCAGCTGAAGCAGCGCGAGTGCTGGTTCTGGTCGCCGCAGGAGTTCTCGCGGTTCCAGCAGGTGCGTGTAGCGGCGTTCCATACCCTCCACCCGGATAGAACCCACCTCCGAAAGATGGGCCTGCTGAAGCACGTGGCGGTCACCACCGACATTCCAGCGATCGTGTCGAGGCTCGGCACCGAGCTCGAGCAGGTAAAGGCCGACAAGGTCGAAATCGCGGAGGTCCGCCGACTCCGAGCTCAGGTCGCGAAACTCGAGCGAGAGAAGGGTGGGGCGCTCATAGCCGTCGACCAACGGGCGAAAATCTCCGTGGAAGAGGTCGAACGCCAGGTGGCGCGTCGGGCCGAGGAAGCGACCGCGCCCCTTCGGGCGCAGCTGAGGGCCTCCCAGTCGGCTCACACCGCTCTCGTCCGGAAGGTCGCCTCGGCGCAGAAGTCGTTGGGCCGTGCTGTCCAGGACCTCGACGCCGCTGCATCGGAATCGCTGGCTCCCTACGTTTCACCCCAGGTCGCTCCGGTTCACACTAGCGAGCCTGTTCGAACAGTCTCCTACCCTCCCCTGCCCACACGTTCCATCGTTCAGCTTGGCCGAAAGAAGCAGGACGCTGAGGATCGAGACCCAGAGGCCCCTAACCCGAAGGGGGGTCAACTTCGGATGCTCCGATACCTTGCCGCAATCCACCCGAAGAGCGCCACACGAACAGACCTCGGGGCGGCGTCGCTGATCGCACCGAACAGCGGGACCTTCTCGGACTACCTCAGCGCGCTACGACGCTGGGGTGTCGCCGAGGATCGACAGGACGGGTCGGTCTCTGCGACGCAGGACGGAGTCCATTTCTTCGACACCAAACCCGATCCGCCGTCCTCAGAGGAACTGGTCTCCGGCGCGTTGGCAGAACTCAGTGGAGGGGCACGCAGGATGCTCCACGAGCTCGTGACGGTCTACCCGGGTAGCCTGAGCCGAGCCGAACTCGGAGAGAAGGCGAGCATCGCATCGGGTTCAGGTACGTTCTCCGACTACCTCTCGTTGCTGCGTCGGCGCGGCTACGCTGTCGTCGAGGGCCAGCAGGTCACCGCCGCGGGGGTGCTCTTCCCGTAAAATGGGCGAGACGACCGGGATTGAGTGGACCGACCGGACCTACAATCCGTGGATGGGCTGCACGAAGGTATCTCCGGGGTGCGCCCACTGCTACATGTTCTCGGAGATGCGGCGGTACGGCAGGGACCCTCAGAAAGTCGTTCGAACCCAACCCGGAACCTTCAACGCCCCACTGTCTTGGGAGAAGCTCGCAATCTCCTCTGGCCGCAGGTTCCGCGTGTTCACCTGCTCGTGGTCCGATTTCTTCCACGAAGACGCCGACCCATGGAGGCCCGAGGTCTGGCGGATCATTCACGACACCCCGCACCTGGTCTACCAGATCCTTTCCAAGCGCCCGGAGAGGATCCTCGCGCACCTTCCAGACGACTGGGGGTTCGGGGGTTACCCGAACGTGTGGCTGGGGACGAGCGTCGAGAACGGCGATTATCACCACCGGGTCGTGGATCTCGGGCGGGTCCCCGCCCGGGTTCACTTCGTTTCTGCCGAGCCCCTCCTTGGGCCTCTGTTCCCCAGCGACGGGATCCAGAAACAGCTCTGGCGATATGGCTGGGGCAACGTCGACTGGGTGATCGCTGGCGGGGAGAGCGGGCCGGCGGCGAGGCCTGCTGACCCGGCGTGGTTCCGCCAGCTGCGCGACATGTGCGTCGCTGGGAAGGTTCCGTTCTTCCTGAAGCAGCTCGGCGGCCCTGGGAGGGAGAAACGCGACCACGACCAGGCGGTTCTCGATGGGCGGACCTGGAAGGAGGTTCCGGCATGATCCCGGACAGCGAGTCGGGTCAGCCTCCGTTCGGTCCGCCGTTCCGGGACGCAGACGGGTGCGCCCTTTGGCCCGGAGGACAGAGCTGGACGTCGGACGGCGGCTGGTTGGGGGTCGACGCCAGGCACCTCCACGTGCCGTTCTGGCTGGGCGTCGTGGATCAGTTCGAAATGGCCTGGGACTGCCACGTCCTTCAAACGGACTACGAGCTCGAGGAGGAGGAGAAGCTCCTCGCGGACCTTCTCCACGACCCGAACGTCCGAGAGCTGGCCGGGTTCCTACTGGAGAGATACCCGGCGGACCACGGCGAGTTAGCGGTCGAGTCGCTTCTTGAGGAGGCGATCGGGGACGCTCGAAGGTCGAGCCTCGTCTGGCAGCAGTCGGATGTAACCCCCGTGCGGTCGCGGTTTAGACGGTACCCCTCCGGGACCCGTCATCCGGATGGTGTAGGCGGTCGGAATGAAGAGCATCCCATCGAAGGGGCAGTCCAGGTAGTTGCCGAGCCGAACGAACGACCCCGAGTCGTTGGCCCGGGAGTAGACAGCGAACGCCCTACGGTTGCAGTACGGACAGACGATCTTCACGATTCAACCCCAACCCTTTTCAACGCGACGGCCGATGCACCGGCTGACGGGGCGCCGAGCAGCCCGAACGAAACGCGCAAGCGTGGTCCTCCCGGCCGAGGTCCCGAAAGGGATCCCGCTGTTCTGAGCCACCCCGGCGCCCCGTCTACCCAACTCCCCGAAGAGAGGGACGCTGGGGAGGGGATTCGAACCCCTGCGGTCCTCCCGGACCTGCAGCTTAGAAGGCCGCCGCTGTACCGGACTGAGCCACCCCAGCATCGGGGAGAGCGCGGGGAGCGGGATTCGAACCCGCGTGGTCCTCCCGGACCTGCCGGTCATAAGCCGGCCGCCGTAACCGTTCTGAGCCATCCCCGCACGCCTCCCTATCTTAACGTATACATTACGAGTACTTATACCCTCGGTTATTGTATACAGAACCCGCCGGGGGTGGAGACGTGAGCGTCTCGTCCATCGTCGCGGTCGACCAGTTTTGCGGTGGCGGCGGAACTTCTACCGGACTAGCACAGGTATGCCTGGAACGATCGCTAACCCCGCGGCTCTACGCCCTGAACCACTGGCCGGTCGCCCTCGCAACCCACGAAAAGAATCACCCGTGGGCGGTGCACCTATCGGAGGAGATGAGGAACCTCGACCCGTTGAAGGTCGTCACCGAAGGACGGCTCGACCTGCTGGTGAGTTCCCCGGAGTGCACGTACTTCTCGATCGCCCGCGGGGGCAAGCCTTCGGACGAGCAGCTGCGCTCCTCTCCCTACGAAGTCGTCCGCTGGATGGGCGCGCTGCGGCCGGAGGCCGTACTAGTCGAGAACGTTCCGGAGTTCCGAGCATGGGGACCGCTCGACAAGGACGGTTTCCCGATACCGGAGAAAACCGGGGTGACCTTCCGAATCTGGATCGGCAGGATGAAGGGGCTCGGCTACTCCGTGGATTACCGCGTCCTGAATGCTGCGGACTACGGAGGGGCGACCTCCCGAAAGCGGCTATTCGTGATTGCCCGGAAGGGCCCGGCGCCAATCTCGTGGCCGGTGCCTTCTCACGCCTCTAGGGCGAAGCCGATCCTGGGTCGTATCCCGTGGCGACCGGCGCGGGAAGTCATTGATTGGACTCTGGAAGGGGAAAGCCTGTTCACCCGCCGTCGCCCGCTCTCGTATGCGACATGGCGACGCATCGTCGTGGGCCTCGAGCGCTACGGCGGTCCTGAGGTCCAACCGTTCCTCAGGACCTACCGCAAGATGACGGGGCTCGACGACGCTCGCGACTCTCCGAAGAACGTCAAGGGGGGCCCCCAGTCATTCATCCAGTACATGGAGCACAGCGGAGGCACCGTCGGCTCGGTCGATGACCCGTTCAAGACGATCACGACAGCGAAGGGTGGATCGTTCGGGATGGTCAACCCATTCATTGTCCGGACGAACTTCGACTGCTGGAAGACTCAGAATCGAATGGGCGCAGCCCCAAGGCCAACGGATGAGCCGCTGCAGACGGTGACGGCCTCGGGACCCCACCTTGCGCTTACCGAGCCGTTCATAGTGCCGGTCGTCGGTCGACGAGCACGCCAGGGGGTCGTCCCCACCGGGGTCGGAGACCCTGTCCCTACCCTTCAGACCAGAGTAGGTCTCTGGCTGGCGGACGCGGTGATCATCCCACGCCACGGAGAGCGGGAAGGGCAGGTCTCGAGGTCGCATTCTGTGGACGAGCCAATGCCCACCGTTCCTGCATCGGGACCGGCCATGCTGGCCCGGGGGTTCCTCGTGAAGTACTACGGCAACGGCGATAACGTCGAGTCAGTCGACGACCCCTTCTCTACCCTCACAACCCACGAACGGCACGCACTCGTTCGCCCCGTGGTCATCGACGGGAAATTCCTCGACATCAGGTTGAGGATGATCCAACCCCACGAACTCAGCGGCGCGATGGGGTTCCCGAAGGACTACGAGTTCGTCGGCAAGAAAACGGACGTGGTTCGCCAGATCGGGAACGCAGTCGAGGTGAACGTTGCTCGAGCTCTAGTGTCGAGCCTTCTCGCTCCAGCGCCCAGGAACCTTTCCAGCTGGGGGGCTTAGCCGTGGAGTCACGAGGATCCCCCTCGGAACTCGCCCCAGTCGTGCTGCGCGGCCATGCGATCGACGTTCTGCGGTCCATGCCGGAGGAATCCGTACAGGCGGTTGTCACGAGCCCACCGTACTGGGGGCAGCGGTCGTACGGAACCGCACCGCAGCTGTGGGCCGGAGACGCTGCCCATCCCCACGAGTGGTCCGAAACGGTACCTCGCCGTGCGCGCAGCGTTGAGGACGAAGGGAAGAACAGCGCCTACAGGAAACCGGAGAGGCTTGCGCTGCCCAACTACGACCCCGTGCGGTTCAACGGCGCTTCGCCGGCCAACTACGACGCCGTGGGCGGAGAGGCTTGCGTTTGCGGTGCCTGGAGGGGTGAGCTCGGTCAGGAACCTACGCCGGAGATGTTCGTCGAACACCTCGTTCTCGTGTTCGACGAGGTGCGCAGGATCCTCCGGCCCGACGGCACCCTGTGGGTAAACCTGGGGGCCACCTACGCGACCTACCCCTCTGGCAACCATCCCGAACGACGATGGGACAAGAGCCAGTTCGAAGGGAAGCCCCAGATCGGTTCCGAGCAGTCGGGCCGGTTCGACAAGCGTGCTCCCGGGTGGAAACGGAAGGAACTGGTGCCGGTCCCGTGGCTATTCGGCCTTGCGATGCATCACGCGGGCTGGTGGCTGCGCTCTGACGTCCAGTGGTGGAAGCTGAACGGCAAGCACGAGAACGTCGAGGACCGCCCCTTCAGGTCCCACGAGTACGTCACGATGTTCACGAAGACCGCCGACCCGTTCTACAACGAGGAGGCGCTGAGGCAGCCCTACGTGCCGAGTACAATACGCGAAATCTCGGTCGCCTACCGCAGCGATTCGAAGAAGGCGCTGGCCCCTGATGGCAAGGAGTACTCGCTCTACGAGGCTGCAGGGGCGCAGGATCCGTCCGACCTGAAGCGGCGCATTATCCAGAGGCTCGCGGAGCGCGGCGGGTCGATGCTGCCGGACACTTGGTTCCTTTCGACCGGCAATGGTGAAGGCAGGCACGTGGCCGTGTTCCCAGACACGTTACCCGAGCTCTGCATCACCGCCTCCACCCGTCCCGGCGATCTCGTTCTGGATCCGTTCGTGGGGAGCGGTACCACCCTCCGGGTCGCACGGCGCCTCCGACGCCGATCCATTGGAATTGAGCTCTCCGAAACCTCGGCAACCTTCGCCGAAGAGAAGGTAGCCAGGCCCCAGGGGACTGACCTGAGGGCGTTCGCGGAGGTGACGGCTCCGTGACGTCTAGCGACAGCTATACGTCGGGCTCGAGCTGCTGCCTCGCCTGCGGCGAGTTGCTCCGGCAGTACGGTGACGGGTACGGGCACCTTCGCGGCTGGTGCAAGAGGGTCCCGGCATGATGACCCACGCCACCGAAGGGGTCGCCGAGGATCCGCACGCATTTTGGATCACGACCCAGTCCGGTCAACACTTCTACCCGAAGGACCCGGAGGGGTCCGTATTCGACATCGCCGACATCGCGCACGCTCTTTCCCTGACCTGCCGCTTCGCCGGACACTGCAATCGATTCTATTCGGTAGCCGAGCACTCCGTTTTGGTCGCTCAGCTCGCCGAGTCCTCGGGTGCCGGGCTCTGGGGTTTGCTTCACGACGCGAGCGAGGCGTATTTGGTAGACATTCCTCGACCGATCAAGTACCTCCCAGAGATGGCCGGTTACCGAGCGCTCGAGAGCAGAACTACGGCTGCCATTCTCGAATCGTTCGGGCTGAGAGGTCCCGAGCCTGCCACTGTGAAGGAAGCGGACAGGCTGATGCTGAGGTCAGAGGCGGAAGCTCTCGGTCTCCTGCGCAAGGACTGGGACGTGTTCAATTGGCCGGATTGCGGACTCCGCCCCGTTCCGCTGGCTCCCGGGGCCGCGAGGCGTGCATTCCTGCAGGCTTACGCTCGTCTCTCAGCCCCCACTTCCGGAGTGCTCTACAGGAGACCATGCCAGTTCTGCGGGTCCGCATCATGTTCTGGGGAGTGCTGATGCCGGGAGACGTCGAACCATGTCCGAACGACGCGCCCCACGAACGCCACCTTTGGTTCGTCCCGGGGACAATTCCGGACCCGGCTTACACGAACGAGTGCCCGGGAGTCCGACCATGAGCTGGGCTAAGTGCCTGACGTGCGGGAAGCAACACCACTGGCACGCCGCTCGCGGGACAAAGCTCGTGGACCTTCGTTCCCCGTGCTGTAATGCCATCCTAGTCGGCCCGACCGCTGGAAGGCCATCGACTACCTCGGGGAAGCGGTACGAGACGTGCACTCTGTGCGGGAGGCGGTCGCTCTCGCTGATCCACCCCCCTACAGCTTGGAAGACTCGATTTTTCGACCACACGATGCCCCGTCGGGTATACGAGGCGGGACTCCCAGTCCATTCGTGGCATGAGCCAGTTCCGGCGGAGAAGCCCGACGACGTGTGGCCGGAAACAGTCGATGAGTGGCGAGAGCTTCGTGACTGGGCAAGGCGGCATCTCGTGGAGAATGGATCGGGGATTGCATGAAGGTACGAATCGCACGGAGAGAGACCTACGAGGGAGAGTTCGCCAACATAGAGGTCGACGTGGAGATCGAAGTCCGGGAGGGGGAATCGACCCAGGACGCGCTCGAGCGTGCCGATCAAGAGGTGGCGACTCGACTTCGGTTCGCCAAGAGCAGGCGGAGACTCAGAGGCCCATGGTGGGCTGATCACGAGTTCTCCGGGCCGCTCGACAAATTCGCGTCGGGTGAGGAGGTTGCACCATGAACCTGTTCAGTGGGGACCGGACCCCCGCGGGGAAGGTTTTCACGGTGGTAGACACCCTGAACGCTAACTGGGAGGGAATGCTCGTTCAGGGAACGAAGGTGTTCGGGGTTTCACGCATCCTTCGGGACTCGGAAGAGAGCGCGCGACGCTTGGGATTCAGAATCCTGGTATGGTTTCGACGAATGTTCATAGCGTTCGCACTGGCGGGGGCCGGGGTCTTTTCGTGGGCTTGGATTGCCTACCCGTACTTCGACTGGCTGCAGGTGCTCGGCGTGGTTGTGTTGGAAGTCTGGGCGCTTCGTTTGGCCTATGTATCGGAATGGGGACTGGTGAACGGCTTCTCAGTGGACCGCTACCTCGTTGCCAGGGGGGGCAGAGTCGTAGCAACCCTTCAGAGGTTACCCCAGTGACCGACCTCGTCGCGGAGCTCCGCAGGCGGGCTCAACTTGCTGAGACCGAGGGCACCGGGCACTCCGACCCCTACAACGGGTTCTGTTCAGTCATCGGGGGGTCGGTGTCTGACGGGCACCCCCGTTCAACGTCGGGTGGTGGTCACCCTTCCCGGCGGGTTACCGGCCCGGGCCATGTACTCTCGGCGCGCTCGTTCCGATTCCTCCATGTCTTGAGCGGAGGCAAGCGTTTCGGCGAGCTGGACCGCGTACGCATAAGCCCCGACCCACGCCAGAAAGGTCCCTGTAGAGTACACCGAGGCTCTGCAGAGTCGTCAGCGGTCCGAGGTTCGGAGGGTGGGGACGTGAGCGGTAGGCGCTCAGTTGAACGTGTCCTTCGACCGGAACTCGAAGAGCCTCCCGCAGCTCGAGCACGTGTGGCGGGCGACGGCATCTCGGGATCTCAGGACCTCAGGTCCGGCGATCAACCGGAACATGGTGTCGTTCTTGGCGCCGCACACAGGGCAGTTCACCCAGAGAACCAGCGGCCACCCGGGAATGGAAGGCCTTGGCGCCATCACCGCACCTCAGCGAGGAGTTCGCAAGGTCCGTACGTTCGTCGCGGTCCCAACAAAGTAGACCGGATTACCGGACGCGGGATCGACCGGCCCTCTTCGAATGGTCTGGATCGCCATGGTGAGTTCCAGAAGGGTCCCGTCCTCGAGTTCGACCTTCACCGTTCCACGATCTCGAAGTATCCTCCATCCGACGACTGGCAACTTGGAGACGTCGATCGGCTGTGCAGGCATGAACTGGGCGAGCGGGGAGGCCGTAGATGACCGTTCCGACCCCCTCGGACGAGTGCCGAAGGTGCAGGCACGGGCGGTGGTTGCACGGAGGTCCAGAGAGAGCGTTCGGTTGCTATGCCTTTCCCTGTGCGGTCGGTTGGCGGATGGTCCTAGGGCTCAGGAGCAGGTGTCCTGTTTTCGTGGAGTGGGAGAGGTCGCCTACTCCGGTTGAGAACTGCGCGAACCGACTCCCTGGCTGCGCGGGTCGTTCCCCTCACACCCACGGCTTCGTATGGAGGTTCCCGTGACCGTTCCAACCTCCCTCGACGAGATCGAGGTCCGCTTTGAAGTTCAATTCCGCTGGCCAAAGAGCGGATGGCGTCGCGATTTTTTTCTCAGGGGCGGGTTCGATAGTCGTGATGAGGCGGTCAATTACGTCGAGGCGCGGCACCGGGAGCACGCACGAGAACTCGAGGAGCACCTTCGTCGCGAGAAGGGGGGCATGTTCTCGAGACTCATCCATCCACCCGGTCACCGTCCGTGGGAACCCGACTACCGCATCGTTAAGGTGACCGAGCAGCCCGTGGAATCCGGAACCTTTGACAGCAAGACTGGGTGCTGGACATGACCGTTCCGACTTCCGCAAAGGTCGGCACAACCGGTCGACATCTTCAAAAGGAACCGTCTCGAAAAGTGACGGGGATTCCGGCTCTTGGCAAGGGTCGGCACCGATCGCGGAGAAAACGGGGCCGAAAAGTCGGGACTTCTGAGCGACGGGCGGCTCTGGCCGTGCTTCTCGCGATAGGACCCTCCCTGTGAGGCGTACGGACCCTATAGAGGTCGCCCAGCGTCAGAGGGAACGAACGCAGCGTCGCCTCGGTCACCTCGGCCAGGGGACGCCGCACGGGTGGACGGCCCAAGGCAGACGTCTTCTCGCTCTCGCCGCATCTGGCAGAACCCGGAACTGCCTCGGGTGTCACAAGCCGATTACGCCGAATAAGCTGGGGCGACGTGCCGCTTACCACTCCGGTTGCTCGGACGCTTTCTATGACCTCTACTATCGCGCATGGCACATCACCAAGCGGGTCGTCTGGAAGCGGGACGACGGGACCTGTCGGGGGTGCGGGGCGGGGAGTCCCGAAAGCACGGACCCACGGTGGAAGACATGGCGCTGGGAGTACGATCATATTGTGGAAATCGCGAGGGGAGGCGATCCGCTCGACCCTGAGAACGTCCAGCTCCTGTGCTCCGAGTGCCACCGGAAGAAGACAGCGGCCTTCCTGACGAAGCCCAAGTACGTCATCGCACCGAACCAGTCGCGCCTGGAGGTCGAAGCGTGACGCGAGTCGCCATCTACGCTCGGGTATCCACTTCGAAGCAGGACACCGAGAATCAGATTCGGGATCTTAGGGAATACGCCGATAGACAGGGCTGGGAGGTCACCGGGGAGTTTCGGGAGACCGAACATGGTTGGGAACCCGATCGGGAGAAGCTGAAGCAGCTGCTCTCTCACGCGCACGAACGGAAGTTCGACCTCGTCTTGGTCTGGGCCCTGGACCGGTTCTCCCGCCAGGGCATCGGCCCGACCCTCCAGCTGCTGAAGCGGCTCAACGAGTATGGGACCCCACTGGTGTCCTACAAGGAGCCGTTTCTCCGAGCGACGGACCCGAGGATTGCCGAGTTGCTCCTTTCGGTTCTCTCATGGGTAGCCGAACAGGAGCACCTGAGGATCTCCGACCGGACCAAGGCCGGACTGGCCCGAGCTCGTGCTCAGGGGAAGGCCCTCGGACGCCCCCGTGTCTACGCCTTCGATCCTGACACGGCTCGGACACTTAGGAAGCGGGGGACCAGCTGGAGGGGTATCCTCGACCGCCTCGGTCTCCCCGAAGAAGCCCTCTCGTCCGTGCGTCGGGTCTGCGAAGGCGTGTCAAAAGGGACCCCCAAGGCTTCGAGGGGGGCGGACCCGGTTCCGGCGGGTGTGGCAAGATGACCGATTTGGCACCCATGCTCGAACCACCCGTACCATTGCGCGTGTGGCGGTCGGTGGTGGTGGACACCATCCTAGCGCCCCCGGCGGGTTTATGTACCCCATCCCAGAATCCCGGCTCATTGACCTCCGGAGCACCGATCGACAAGGAGGAGGCGGATTACCTCGCTGCGGCGCAGCCGAAGCGAGTGTTGACCTCGATCACCTGGGGCATCCGCACGGGGGGGTTTCGTGACCTCCTAGTCGAGCTTGAATGCCCGGACGGAACTCCCCTCAGAGTGAGAGGCTGGAGAAACCCGACCGGAACGGGATTCGGATTCTCCCTCCTCTACAAGGGCACCGTGGTGATCCGTAGGTGGGACAAGCGACCCGGCCACCTAGACCCGGTCCAGAAAACGCGATCGAAGGGGGGTCACAAGCACTTCGCGGATCCCGAGTACGGCGATAGCCGGGCGTACGGGACCACCGATGTGAGCCTCACGGATGCGAATCAGGCACTGACCGATTTCCTCGTCGAGGTCGGCGTCGAGCGGGGCACCATTCGAATCCAGAAAGAGATTGGAGACTACTGATGACGGAATGCGCTAAGATCCTCTCTAGATTCGTCACCAGCCTCGAGTCGCAGTACTCCGTCCGTTCGGAGGATGACGATTGCATCTTGGTTACCCCATTTCTGAACCCGGACAACGACCCCATCGAACTGAAGGTCCATGTCTCTGGTGACGAGGCGACGATATCCGACCTCGGAGAGTCTATCGGATTCCTCTATCTGCACGGAATCGATCTCAAGCCTGCCTCGCGGCAGCGGTGGTTCTTCGACACTACCCTCAGGCGCTTGGGCGTCCGTTCCACCGAGAGCGAGCTGCTGTCCACGGTACCCCTCGCCGAGCTCTCCGATGGGCTACTTCGGATGACAGAGGCCATTCGCTCCACCCAGCACATCATCATGACGGCCAAATCGCGAACGGCTCTCGCTTTCGGCGACGACGTCGACGAATGGCTGCAGGAGGCAGGCATCGAACGTCGCCGGGGGGTGGACTATGCTGGGATCTCAGGACGGAGGTACGTCGTTGATTTCACGCTCGAGGTGCCGAAGCAGCCCCCCGAGCTGATGTACGCGCTCCACTCGGAGACTCCAGGCTACGCCGGGGTTCTAGCGAACAAAGTGATTGTCAACTTCCTCGAGATTCGGGACGCCCGGACCAAGTTCCGGTCGGCCGCCCTTCTTGACGATTCCGTGGACGAGGACGTATGGCATTCCATCATGCCAATCCTCCGACGACGGGTCGACCATGTCGGAACCTGGGAGAACAGGGAAGGCCTCCTCGGTGAGATTACTGGTCACTGAGCGGAGGCGGACGGGCTATGCCTGAGACGACCGACCCGTCGACTTGGCCCCCTCGTACCCCATTCTGCCCGAAATGCCGTCACCCGTGGCAGTGGCACACCGAGTGGTACCCAGACCGGCAGCCGATCATTTACCACTGCACCTGGGCCCAGTACGACCCAAAGCAGGGGTTGGTCGAGGGGAGCACGTGCACGTGCGCCACAGAGTATGGTGTCGTGACCGCGGGATCCCTGACCGGGGCGAGTCTCAGATGAGGCCCGCCAGCAGCATGAGCCCTACGACTCCCACGGAGACCGACGCGAAGCCGATCGCGTAGGGGCTCGGGAAGAAAACGCCGGTCGAAGCCCCGGCGACCCCTCCGAAGAGATAGAACGCCGCGTCAACGCTAGCCCCGTTTGCGCTCTGGCCGTACCCGCAGAGGGAGACGAAACAAGAGGTCGTTTCGTCGATGTAGAACTCCTTGATCGAGACGAAAGCGACGAACCCAGCGAGCAGCACGGCGCCGATGGGGAACCAGCCACCCCGGATCAGCACGATCGCGATGAAGACGACGACTACCCCGATGGCGAAATGAGCGAACTCGTTTAGGGCGGGAGCTGCGAGGAAGTCCTGGGCCCCGACCACGTCCGGGGCCTCCTACAGGTGGAACCACCAGGTGTTGGCGAGCAGAAACATCACAGAGGCGATCCCGATCGCTCCGCCCGCGATGAGGCCCAGGACGTGCGGGACGATGGTGATCAGTCCGAGCGCCATCGACACGAGCACGAAAATGAAGATGGTGATCGCGTTGCTCTTCGGCTGGGCGACGAACATGATTGCGAAGACCGCGGTAAGGAGGATGAGGCTCTCGAGACCCGCAACGACGCTGAGTGCAGCTCTCCGGTTCCGCCTCCAGCTCCTTCCCTTATCGTTCATCTGCCCTCACAGGAAAATGTAGATCAGGATCCCGACGACCATCACCACGCCCCCGAAGATGCCGAGGGCAAGGTGCCGGTAGACGGTGGCGAACAGGGCCACCAGAATCAGGCCCCCGAGGATCATCTCGCTGCCGAGCTGGGCCCACGCCGCCTGGGTCTGGTAGTAGGGGGTGCTCGAGCTCGTGTTCGTACAGGGCTGGGGGTTGCAGTAGGCCACTCGGAGACTGGAACTCGTCGGGGGCGACGCCTGAGGATGTGAAGCCAGGCCAATGGCCAAGAGGCCGAGGACGAGTAGCAGGACCTCGAGCAGGTGCCGGCGCTTCAGAGGAACAACCCCACCGCGATTGCGGCCACCAGAAGGACCCCCCCTGCGCCGTCGGCGAGCCAGGATTGAGCGATGAGTCCGTATTCTAGGGACGTTGCGCCGAGGAAAATGAGTAGAACCGTGGCATAGATCCCTGGCACCGAGGCGGCTCGGAGATTCGGGCGAAGCTTCAGAGGAACACCACCGAAATGACCCCGAACATGAACAGGAGAACGCCCAACCAACGCCGTGGATTCGGGATGACCATGGTCGTGAACCCGACGAGGGCGAGGCCGCCACCGACCGCCTTCCAACTATCGAAGGGCAGGCCCGGAAGTGGGATCGGATTGGGTAGGGTGGTCGCCGTGACGGTGGAGCTCAGCGGAGAGTTGCCTGCGTTCGGGGCGGAGGCGGAGACCGCGAAGCAGTACCGGTTGATTGGGGCCAGCCCGGTGACGGTGAACTTGGTCACCGGCCCAAGGACGGCAGAGCTCGCCCAAGTTACGCAGGACGGTCCCCAGTAGACCGTGACGTTCGTGGCGGTCGTCGGAACGCCGGACCACGCCAGGGAGACCGTGTTGAAGGTGACCCCGGTGACGGTGAGGTTCGTGGGAGATGCGATCGGGCTCGAACCGGGGCCCACTCCACCGACAACGGTTCCGGTCCCCTGGTTGAGTAGCAGGACCCCCATTGGAGGGATGGTGAACGTGGCGGGGACCGCACCGGGCCCGTAAGCTGCCGTCTGGATCCCGTTCGCCTGTGAGTCGGAGTAGGTCGTGACCCCTTCGGACGTCGGGAAGTTCGTCGGGCTGAACACCAGCGAGACGGTGGTGTTCGTGTTGTCGACCAAGATCGAGTTGCCGGGGGTGAAACCTTCGACGGAGTAGATGCCGCTCATCGCCGTGGTCACCGGGGCCTTGTAGATCGACCCGAACGACATGTGGGAGAGGATCCCCGAGTAGAGTCCGTAGAGGGGCTTGGTCGCCCCCGTCGTCATGTTGATCATGGAGAACGTCCCCCCGTTCCCACCGCCGAGGTTGGCCGTCTCCGTCGCCGACCACGTGTTGTAGATGTAGACCTGCTTCAGGAAGCTCTGGATGACCGCCGAGGCGACCCACGGCACGTCCGGATACGCCTGCATGTAGGGCGCCCACGAGCTCCCCCCGTTCCCCGCGTTGTTCTCACCGACGATCGACTGGATCGAGGTGCAGGCCGCGTTGCCCAGGGCCACCTGGCCCTGGATGGCGGCCATCCGGCTCGAGACGATTGAGAGGTTGTTGAAGAACTGGTAGAGATTGACGTTGCCGAATCCGTTGCCCTGCTGCGGGTAGATGTCCAGCCCCACGCCCTGGACGCCGTTGGCACCGCCGCACAGGTTCTTCGAGATGTTCTGGATCCATTGGGCCATCGACCCGTTGGTGACGGTCCCGCCGATGAACTGAGCGAGGAACTTGAGGTTCGGGTCGACGGCGCGGATGAGCGGGATCATGTGCTGGAGTTCAAGAGAGTACTGAACCCCCGTCGGGGTGCTCGCGTCGCCGCCCGACCAGCTCGTGTAGGGGATGTTGAAGTGGTTCCAGGCCGAGATCTCTACCCCCATCGTGAGGAAGGCAGGGGTGAACCCCCACCGGCTTTCCCATTGGTTGATCTCGGCCACTTCGGCTCCGCTGTCGTTCGTCTGGGAGGGGTTGGAGATCCACGCCGTGCAACCGATGAACTGGCAGAGGGCACGGTAGTTGCTCATGTTGTAGGTGACCCACACGGGAATGTGGGCGACCCCGTTCGACCCGTACCCCTGTCCCTGGTAGCCGATGCTCATGTTGGTCTTGTCGAAGTCGCCGTAGAAGTGCAGCAGCTTGATCGGGGTGGCGTTCAGCAGGTTGGCGACCGCTCCCGGGCCGATCCCCGAGGTCATGTTCGACCAAATGTCGGCCCCGAAGAAGAACGGGGGAGGATTGTAGAGGAAGGTCCCGGCGTTCAGGGATCCCGCGACGCTCGCGCTCGAGTCGACGACCACCTTGATCTGGTTGCTGTTCGTCGACTGGCCGCCGGTGTCGGTGGTCGTGCAGTTGACCATGAACACTCCGGCCGTGGTCGCGGTGCACGTGAAGTGGCTCGAGTTCGTCGTAGCGCATCCAGTCGGCAGGCCGTGGTAGACGTAGGTGTAGGTCCCCGACCCGCCGGTAACGTTGTTCCAGAAGTTCACGACCGTGGAGGTTGCCATCTCCCCGGGGTTGGACGCCGTCCCTTGGGATGTCAGGATGTTGCCGAGAGCGAACGTCCCGTTGATCGTGCCGCCGGCGGCCTTCATCCCGCCGTAGTACATCGAGTAGCCGTACGCGTTGACGTCGGCGACCGTGTTCCCGTACATCGCCGGGGGATTCGCCCCGATGACGTTCCAGACGGCGGTCTGGTTGGTCCAGGTTCCCCCGACGTAGGACCAGAAATCGAACGGGATCGCTCCCATAGTGGCGATCGTGCCCCGAGCACCCTGGCTGAGAACGACCTTCTGAGAGAACGAGTTGTAGACGAGCTCGGAGTAGGCTCGAGCGCTCGGTTTGCCTCCGGCTCCGTTCGCCGAGAGCTGCGTCCACGTCCCGGTCGTGCCTCCAGCCGGGTCGAACTTCCAGACGTCGTTGGTCTCGGTTCCTCCCGATCCGACCCCGCCGAACAGGACTACGTAGTTGTCGACCGAGTCGTACGCGCAGGATCCTCCGACCCTACCGGCGGGTGCGGATCCGACGCTCGCCGTGATGTTCGTCCAGCTGCCGCCGACGAACTTCCACGTGTCCGTCGGATAGTTCCCGGCGGCCGACCCGTTGTACTTCCCACCGAACATCAGGACGTACCCCCCGTGGCCGCTGACCAACGGGACGTAGACGCCGCACATTCCCGATCGGGCGTTCAGGCCCGCGGTGGTTTGCGAGAGCTTCGTCCAGGTTCCGCCGACGTACTTCCACGAGTCGCCCCAGTCTCCCGTGCCGGCTCCCGTGATGTACCCGCCGAACAGGAACACGTAGGAGTCGGCGGTGTCGTAGACCATCGTGAAGTTGGCGCGGTTCTGCGGTTGGGTTCCGGGAGCGAGGTTGGTCCAGGCCCCGTTCGCCCACCGGTAGGTCTCCTGCTTGTTCGCCCCCGTAGCGGTGGTCGCCCCGCCGAAGTGCATCACGTAGTTGTCGGCCGCGTCCCACACGAGGCCGGATCCCCAGACCTTGCTCGGCTGGTTCGGGCAAATGAACCCGGAGGAGGCCCCGCCGGTGGCGCAGATCGTGGCCCACTGGGGTGTCCCACCAGCCAGCGGGGTCACGTGCGTGTTGGGGAAGGAGACCTCGGCGGGGGGTTTCGTCGAGGCCTCCAGAGCATTGGCAGGGTGAGCAGGAGGCGCCAACCGTGGGACGTCGATCGTCACCGCAGTGGGAGTGGTGGGGAGATGGCAACCCGATACGAGAAGAAGGCTCACGCTCGCCAGAGCCACCGCACTAAGGGCGCCCGACCCCCGGAGAAGGAAGTGTCGGCTTAGAGCCCCCACAGGACAGTTTCGAAAGCGAGGACTGCCACGGCCAGTCCCCACGGCAGGACGAACGCCGGGTGCTTGGTGATCGCCGCGGCCAGCGCGAGGTCAAGCGCTACGGCGAGGGTCAGGGCGCCCCAGAGATTGATGTTGAACTGGTTCATCGAGGCCGGTGGCTGGGTGGTGGGGCCGTACGTCGGCTGGAGGCCCGAGGGAAGGCTTCCCGCGCTCAGGAAGGTCACGGTGATGGGTGCGCTGGTGTAGACCCCGTCGTAGGTCGGAACGACCACTTGGGCCGTCACCGTCAGGTTCTCGATGTACCCGCCGCACTGGGATCCGCTGCAGAGCGCGGAGAGGCTGATCGGTAAGGTCGCAGTGAGCAGGTATAGGCTTCCCGACCCCCCGGTGATCCCGAGCGCCTGGGATTGCTGGAACGCCACCTGGATCCCGTTCTGGAAGGCGCTGTAGACCACCTTCGCCCCGAGTTGGTCGATCGAGTTGGGCGGCTGGACGCTGAACATCTGGGAGCTCACGACCACTTGGGCCTGCTGGGCGACGCCGGGGGTCAGGCCGCTCTGAAGCGACATCGTGGGGTTGGCTGGCGCGCCCTCCGCCAGGAACATCTGGACCCCGAGCACTCCGCTGATCGCAATCGCCAACACCAGCAGATACGTCCTCACGATCCTACCTCCCTTTCACGGTCGTCCCGGGTTCCGGGCCGAGTGAACGTAATGCGGAGGGTCTTCGGCAGCCGCCGGCGCTTCTGCATCTCCGTCAGCGCCTGATAGTAGGCCGCCCGGCACGAGTCCCTGAACATCGTCTCCTGGGCGACGTGGTGGATCTCGTCCTCCTTCCAGTTGGGTCGCGATGCGCGCAGCTGCTCCACGGCTCGAGCGTGTAGCTTCTCGATCGCCTTCTCGTGGTCCCATCCGGTGCCCTCCCGGAGGCGTTCCCACGTGTCGTAATCCATCGGGACGTCGACGTAGGCGGGCTTCGGTCGCGGGTCGAGCCTGCCCATCAAAGGAGCAGCCCCCCCAGAGTCCCGCCAGCGGCGACAGCCCCAAGGATTACGACCGGGTGTTTGGGCAGCCACGCGGCTAGAATGAGGGCCACGGAGGCGCCAATGAGGATTCCGTCCACCAGTGACGGGTGGAAAAATCCCAATGACCCGGACGTCGTAGGGTTCGTCTGGCCCTTGATCAGGGGTCCCACCTGGGAGAGGGTGATGTTCACCGGTAGTGTCGTGGTGGCGAAGAGCTGCTGAACGCCACCCGTGTTCTGCGCCACCACGGTCTCGGACACTCGATACTGCCCCACCGCGGTGAAGACGTGGGTCACGCGGGTCCCGGTCGCGGTGGATCCGTCTCCGAACGACCAGGTGGCGTTGGCCACTGACCCGCCCGTCACGGCTGACGTGTCGTTGAACGCACCGAACAAGCCAGACAGGGAGAAGGAGAACCCTGCGGACAGGGAGAAGCAGGAGTTACCGCAGTTGCTGAAGGTCTGGTTTCCGGGTATTGAGATCGGCTGCGGCACTGTGTAGAGGGAGACCTTCGAAGTCACGCCAAGGGAGGTTTGGGTGTAGATGATCTGGGTGTTGAGGTTGTACGAGCCGGGGAAAGTCCCGGGGTAGGTCCAGCCACCGGGGAATGTGTAGCTGAACGCTTCGTAGAAAGCGCCCCCAGTTTGACGAATGGAACTGACGTTGAACGAGAACAGGCAGGTCCCCCCATTGGTGCCACAACCCTTCCCGGTCGACGGGCTGAACTGCACGTAGGAGGTGTCGTACGCCGATGGGTTGTTGTCGATGGTAACGCCCAGCGCATAGGTACCGTTGATCCAGCCAACGAGCTTGTACCCCTTCTCGAGGAAGACCACGTTGGGGCAGATCGTGTTCGTGCCGCTGCACGTGGGGATACCTGGGACGGTCCCAGAGTTCGTTCCTGGGACGTAGCAGGTGCTGCAGTTGAACACCGCCAGAGGCACAATGCCGACGCTCCCTCCAATCCCAAGGAAGAGACCGAGGAAGCCGACAACGAGGAAGGAGGTCGTGATGGGATTCATCAGATCCACCCCACGCCGAACGCGAATCCGATGACTCCCGCGGCCCCGGAAAGTCCGAGAGCCGTGCCGAATCGAGACCGGAGGACCAGAGGAAGACCCGCAAGGGCCCCACCTCCGAAGATGGCCGCAAGGACGGGTCCGGATAACGCCCCGCTGGCCGCCGGGGGCGGCGACGGGCCTACGACGGTGGCGGCCGAGGAGACGCCGACAACGACCGTGACGTTCGTCGCTGTGGTGAAGATCGGGTAGGTTCCCGCCCCACAGTTTGAGCAGTAGACCTGCGCGCTCCCGGTGACGGTCTCGAGGACTCGGTAGGTCCCTGCGGCCGTGTAGACGTGGCTTGTGACCAGACCTCCCGCACCAGGGGTCGACATCGCCCCGTCACCGAAGGCAAAAGTCACGGCCTTGATCGACTCGTTCGTCGCGACTGAGGTGTCTCGCAGGGTGACGTTGAGGTTCGAGGTCTGCACCGAGAACGACGGGGCGACGCTCGATGGGGTCTTTCCGAGACCGCTGCTGGCCGTCCCGCTTGTCGCCGATGGGGCGGTGAGTTGGGCGGAAACGGAGACCTGGCTCGTGCTCTTCGGGATGGTGCAGAGAGTCTCGAGGACCGTCTCGGAGACCGTGTAGATACCGTTCTGGATGTAGGTGTGCGTGTACGAAGCGGCGGCGTTGGCGGGCACGACGGCGCCGTCACCCCAGTAGATCGTGCTCGAGAACGACGGACAACCGGGAACCGAGTTCGAGCCCCCGGCCGGTAGCACATTGTTCGGCGTGACGATCGCAGTGAGGTTCGCCGTCTTCCAGGAGAACTGGGCCACGATCCCCACTGAAAGCTGAGCCGGGCCGAGCCCAGCGAGGGCAATCGGTCCGACTCCCGCTGCGCCCAAGAGTCCCGCGCCCAGGATGCTCAACCCGATCAACGAGAGGACGACGTTCGGGGTCCCGATTCCGACCATCAGAGGGGGCCCCCTGGGACGAATAGGCCACTAATCGGGCCGTACAACACCGCAAGAGCGATCAGGGTCACTCCCAGAGCGATGATGCGGAATTGGATTGGAAGTGGTACCCAGAAGACCAGTAAGGAAACGGAGAGGGCGATCGCCACCACCAGGGTGAGGGGTCCGACCCACTGCCACAGGCCCGCGGGAAGCCCGTTGCAGGTCGCCGAGGCGCAACCGGACGGGGTCACCTGGAGAGTGACCACGTTCTGATTGCCCTGGTTCAGCGTTGTGATGTCCTGTACCGTTACGGTGACGTCATCGAGGTAGGTGAGCTGGAAACGGTAGGTGCCGGTGCAGACGCCGAACGATGCGTTCCCCGAGCAAGTAGCGGCGACGTTCGACCCCTGCGCGTTGCCTGCGATCCAGTATTGGGCCTGGACCGGGGGCGTGGGGACTCCCGGTACGTTGTAGAAGCCCGCCACGTTGAACGTGCTAATCTTTCCGCCTGCCGCCGTGTAGCTGGCGTTGAACGTCATTACGATCGTGTCGCCGACCTGCGCGGGGCTGTGTCCGGTGGCGTCGGTCAGCGAAATCTGGGGGACCCCCGGGGCGGTCGAAGGGCTTACGTCGACGAGCTGTCGACTGATCCAAGCGAGTGGGAATTGCCCCGAGTAAAGGATGACGTAGAACTCGTTGTAGGTGAATGGCGGGGCGCAAGTCGTGTTCGTTAGCTGAGCGAGCCCCTGAGGGACGTTGAAGGTGGCCACTCCGAGCGTGCTCTGAACGAGGGTAAGGGTCTGGATGACACCCATCGCGTTCGGGCGGCAGGGACCGTAGTTGAAGGTCATCGAGTAGCCGGTGCCCGCGTCGTAGCCGGTGGAGTAGGGAACCGACAGAGTGCCGCCGTTGTAGGCAACGCCCTGCTGTGGGAACATCGCGGTGTAGCCGGATCGGACGAAGATCTGACCCTCGGCGTTACCCTGCCATGGGGACCCGGTCTGTCCGAGGCTGTTGCCCCCCAGCGTGCATTGGGGGATCCTCGAAAACTGGAACGCCGAGTTGCAGTAGCGGGTCTCAGTGAAGAACCGGACGTGCAGGACCGAGTAATCCTGGTAGGTCCCCTGGAGGGCGATGGTCGTCAGGTAGAACGAACCGCCCGAGCTCTGGGCGCCACCTCCGTAACAGTACGCCGACTGCGTCGCGCTGCTGTTCTCAGAGACGGTGTAGTAGGAGTAGGCATTGCCGTTTGACGGTCCAGCCGAGAGTCCTGCCGCTCCCTGCGCAACGATCGGAAGAAGGGACCCCTGGTAGGTCAAGAATATCTGGTACCACCCGTAGTCGAAGGTGCTCCCGACCTCCCATCCGGGCCCTTGGGTGCACGAGTTGTTTCCGACGAACGTCTGTAGGTTCCAGGAGATTGGAGTGCTGGTCCCGTTCGAGTTGTAGTCGGAAGTGTAGAATCCGTTGTTCGGTGCCTGCCCGAACGCCACCTGGAACATGATCCCGCCGGGGCCGTTCGTGGTCTGTGACAGAGTCCCTCCCGGTGTGCACCCGGCTTGTGCGACCGTGCACAGACTTCCCGTGCCGAACCCGACGCCGAAGAAGACCACCAGGTCGACGATCAGTGCGATGGCGAGTGCTAGGGTGAGGTGAAGCTTCAAAGAACGCTACCCAGCCCCAGCCAATTGAAGTACACGATCAGCTCGAACAGCACCCCGGTCGTCAGGAACGTGGCCACGATCCCGATCGGATGTCGAAGCCCGATAGCCACGACGTACATCGTGGCCGCCGCGGCGAAGAACAACGGCGAGACCACCATGAACCCGTAGATGATCCCGAAGTGGGTCAGGAGCAGCCCGAGGATCCCGATGCCGAACAGGATCGACCCGGCCACCCATAGGTAGGGGTTCACCTCGAACCTCCTCCAGCGGGCACATCAGCACCCCACGGAGATGGAGCCGGAGCCGGTCGCCACGCTGCCGACCCCCGATTGGGTGAGGACAACGCTGATCGCGTAGTTCCCGACCGGGACGTAGCCGAGGTAGAACGTGTCGGAGGCGGTGAACTGCTGACCGTTGAGGAGCGGGACCGAGGGGAAGAATTGGTTCTCGGTCTTGGACACGCTCTGGCCGTCGGAGAGCGAGACGGTCATCGTGAACTGGGCCGCCAGCGCGGGGGGAGCGAACCCGAGGCCCACGGCCTGCCAGTCGATGATGGTGCTCTTCCCGACGACGCTCGGGTTCACCGAGGATATTGAGAAGATGGTCCCGACGATCACTCCGATGTCGACGGCCCCGACGCTGACCCGGATGTCGCACCGCCCGGGGAAAGGCGCGACCGACAGGACCCCGACCGAGCCCAGAACCAGGAGGACGACCACGATGAGCACCGTCCGCATGGTCCGTCTCGGACCTCAGTGCCCCACCAGCGGCGTGTTGTGAACCACCGACAGCGAGAGCTGCGCGGCCGTTCCCGCGAGCCCCAGGACGACGGCCATGATGATCAGGACAACGCCGACGGCGAGACCGTAGGGGTGAGCCTTGTAGAGGACGAGGACGAGGAACCCCGCCATCGCGATGATTACTGCGAGGAAGAACGCCGGGTAGAAGATGAACGAAACCGCGAGCGTGATCAGGGCGATCAGTCCGATGATCCCCCAGGCCAGTCCCACCCCTCGTGTGCTCTCCCGAAGGCTCCGCATTATGGGACCTCCCTGTGGTTCCGCTCGAGGCGCATGCGCCCCTGTAGGAATCGGACGTCCTCGCGGGCGACCCGTGTCAGGTGCGGGTTCTTCCGGTGGTTCAGGTTCGCGATGAGCTCGAGCTGGTCGATGACGTGCCGGTAGCCCTTCTCGCCAACCTCCCACTCAAGCGCTTCGTGTCGGGCCTCCGTGGGACAGGCCATGCACCACTTTCCGAGGCCTCCGTGGTGGATGTGGATGTGCTGGCTGAACTTCTCGAGGTTGGGGCGAGCGTGCTCGCGGTGATAGCGCTGAACGAGCGCCTGGGTGTGCGCGTTGTCCGCGTTCCCATAGAAGAGCCACGGCTTGCCGTTGGACAGGGTCCCGCGCAGGTGGATGACCCCCGACGGGCTCTCCTCCATGTGATCGATGCTCGCTACCGTGCTCACCTTCCCTCCTACAGCTCCTGGACCTCGTGGATCTCCTGGAGCGCCCGCACCAGCTCGCCCGCAATCGTGTCCAATCTGGGGCCCACGAAGTGAGCGCCACCCGGCATCGCCTGCTTCCAATGGGGGTCTCTCAGCTGAGTCGCGAGGTGTCGAACATCCGCAAGGGCCGTCTCGACCTTCTTCCGCGCAGCTTCGGCCGCCCGTCGGGCTGTGCCGATCCGGCGTGATGTTGCGAGGTTGATCGATTCTTCCGCGCTACTCATCCTCCCCCCTGGTTCGGCCCTGCAGCGCTGGACGGGTCGGACCGAGCCGAGCCGGGGGCTCGGTCCTCATCCCCCTCCGTTGCTGCGGTTCGTTCGACGGTTCCCTCCCTACGAGTGCGTCCCGAGGAAGACGAAATTCACCGTCACGATGGCCGGTGTGGCGCCGCCGCCGCCACCGAACGCGATCTGCATCGGGTAGGTCGCGTAACCCGTGGCCATCCAGCCGAACGTTCCCGTGGTCGAGTTCCCGCCTGCGAAGGCGACCGACAGCGCGACCGCCTTGCTACCGAAGGCCGGGACGCCCACCAGGTTCCCGCCGACTCCCGACGTGACCGAGGGCGCGTTCTGGGTGGGGTTCGTGTTGGCGATCGAACCCGCGCTCCATTGGAGCTTCCAGATACCCGGGGAGGTCGAGGTCGCGGAGGTGTAGCCGACCGGGCTGAAGACGAGCCCCGTCGAGGAGTTCGTCAGGGTCGGGATCCCGTTGATCGTGGTGGTGAACCCGTAGGTGGCGTTGATGTTGTCCGTCCGCGAGAGCACGAGCGGCAGGACCGCGTAGTTGTGGGCAGCCGCGGGGCACTTCTGCAGGACGTTGGTCACGCAGAATGCACTGGATGTGGTGTTGTAGACCAGGTCGATGCTGACCGAGAGCGGGGAGAGGGTCAGGGTCTGGCCCGTGACGAAGTTCGCCGATGTCACCGTCACCGCGATCGAAGCGGAGGTTGGAGCCGGCGTCACGGCGCAGCCGACCGTGCAGACGGTCGGAGCGGCCTGGGCGCCCAGGTAGGCGCCGAAGACTAGGAGACCACCGACGACGCCGACCATGAGCGCGTGAGTCGGTTTGACCCCGTGGACCAGCCCGTAAGCGAGTACGCCACCCACTACGAACAGGATCCCGACGAAGAACAGCCATGCGTAGATCTGCGTGAAATCATTCAGCGCAGCCGTCGCCATGACCTGCCCTCCGAGCGCCGTCGGGGCGGCCGCCGCCGTGGCCGCGACGAACATCATGGACAGGAAGCTGAACGCCAGAACGACCAGTCCGATCCACGCCCCGAGGATCGCCGACCTTTCGGCCGGGCTCCGGACGGGGCCCTTCAGTCTCTTCTCCCTTGGGTACTCCACCGTGTGCTTCATCGCTGAGGTCGCCCTCAGGTGAAGACCGCAGGTTTTGGTATGTGAATATACGCGTGGTTTTATGGGTCAAAATGCCGATTTTCGGCAAACTCACACCATAACTCAGTCGTCGGGGTCGACGCCCCGGGCGCCCGGACCTCGCTTCGCTTCGAAGGCTCGTTGCCGCTCGAATCGCTTCCTTTCCGAGGCGCAGAAGGTGACGATCGTTTCGTTGATGGCACGGTTCGTGGCGGCCGGGTCGTCGTACCCCAGCTTCTTCTCTACCTCACCCAGGACCCGATTGAGCTCGACCGTGTTGACGTCGATGTCGAACCCTCCACGGCTCTCGGTGTTGAACGGAATGGACTTGCGGCAGCTCGGGACCTTCCGCAGGATCACGTTGTGGACCCCGTCGACGTGGAAGAGACCCCGTCGCTTACCCCGCTTGTGAATTTGGGTCTGGCACCACCGCTTGAAGACCTCGGCAAGGTCGGTTTCCCCCTGGCTCAGGAAGAGCATCGCTGCACCAGACTTTCGGACCGTTCGCCACGACCCCTCGATCCACTTCACCTCCTTCTTGGCGCGGGTGAGCTTGTCGACGTTCGCCGCGACCTCGTCCAACCCCCACCAAGCGAAGCCTCCCCGAAGTCGACACTTCGCGATAGCGGTCAGCGTCCCGGACAGACTGGGCTCGTAGGCGATGTGGCTCTCGAAGGGTCCGGGGCCGGTGGGGATGTTCGATACGGCAAGGAATTCCTTGGCGCCCAGCATGCTGAGCGGAGAGACCGTTTCGTCCCCGTCGCCCTCGGCATCGGAGGCACCGTCGCCCTCCTCCTCATCGAAGTCACGGTTCACGCGGGTCTCGCGGTCGGTCTCGACCTTGATCTCGCGGCACACGGTCGTCAGACGGGAACCCGCGCCGAACCGCTGGTGCTCATCGAACAAGCTGCAGGCAATACGGACCAGGGTGAAGTACGTGTCCGATTTTCCGCTGCCGGGCGGACCGTTGATGAAGCAGAACTTCCCCGACTCGAGCAGCTGGGCGACGTGAGTCGACTCCTCGACCATCCACCACGCCTGCGTCTTCCGATCGACGAGTACCGCCCGCAGATTCAGGAACATCCCCGGGTTCGTGTGGTGTTTCTGGCAGAACGCGGTGAACTCGAGCATCTGGAACCTCCTCCAGACCTCGCGCACGGCCCGCCACTTCCGCTGGCCAGGGGAATCGCCCGGGATCCCATCGACGACGTAGGGGTAGAGCACCACGCTCCAGTTCTTGATGAACTCCCAGTCGAGGGACGCGGACTGGACGAAATTTAGACAGGTGATCGGGGGCAGGTCCCGGATTTGGAGGATCTCCCGTGCGATCCGCACGATATCCTCCTCCATATCGAGGTAGCTGGTCCCGGTGAGGGCGGAGGGAGAGGCGGCCACGTTCGTTACCTCGAAGCCGAGTCCCGTGCCTGCGATCGCATCTCCGAGTCGATCGCAGCCTCGATCGACTTCATGCTGTAGGCCGCCGTCGTGGCATGGACCTCGGAGTCCATGTTCCAGAGACCCCACTTGGCCGCGATGCCTCGAATATCGGCGTACGGGCCGAGCATCCGCTTCACGGCCTCAAGGTACTTCTTCCGCTCGTCGAGGGTCACCCAGCGGTTCATCGTCGAGTCGTAGTCTCTCTCGGCGACCTCGATGACGGCCGTGACCCCCGGGCTTTTCTTCACCTGGTAGACCTGGGCTGATGCATCGCCTTTCATCAGCTTCACCAGCGGATAGTCGGCCGCCGGGTCGTCGGCGAGCAGCGCAGCAGCCACCAACCCGCGAGCCAGCCTCAGATCGTTCAGGAATTCGTCCACCTGGGCGTCGATGTCGGCGTATCCGCTCAGGAGTTGCTTGCCCGGGTCCAGACCCTCCAACCCGGCCAGCCACTCCACCATCTCGTCGCGCAGCAGATGGAACCGTTGGTCCGGCGCGGCCATTCTACGGGCGCGCTGGATCGAAAGGATCTCTCGAATGAGGCTCTCGGTCGTCTCCTGTTGGGAAGGCGCCGCTGGGTGGTAGGCATCGGAGATCGGCCCCAGGTCCTTCACGGGCCCGGTCTGACGCGGGACCGTCCCCGCACTCACGTGTCGAAGCTCCCGGGCCGCTCGGACATGGCCCCGAGGTTAGGTGGCATGTCGGCCCTCCCCCCCGCGAGCTCGGCCTTGCGCCGCGCCGTAGCCGCCCCCGCTCGCCGGAGGTCCAGGACCTCGTTATGGGCCTCCTGCAGCTCGGCTTGGATCCGGTGCTTCTCCCCCTCGGAGCCGAGCCAAGCCATCATGAACGCATCGGCCGTCGCACCTCCGGTGACGGGGTCATGGGAAGTGTCCCCGATGTACCGGCGCACCTTCTCCACGTTGTATCGGAGGTAATCACTCCATGACGAGGGCGGCTCGGTGGTGACGAGCAATGTGGATTTGCCGGGCTTGAACCCTTGCTTCCGGAGCTCCTCGAGCCACAGTTCCGGTATGTGGTGGTGGTTGATCGTCCGGGTCGATTTGGGGGTGAAGTATCCGTCTCCGGTGATGTTGTCCCCGGTCTGCCAAAGGTCGCCGGGGAAGTAGATCAGGAAGTAGTCTTCGGGCGGAAGAAAGAATCCGGGGATGATCAGACCGCCTAGCTTCAGGCATTTGGCCGAGAAGTCTCGGTGCCCGGACTTGAGCGCGCTTTCGGCCGCCGCCGGAGGAAGTCGTCCGGCGACCGCAGCAACGGCCTCCGGCGTCACCTGGTAACTGATGACCGGGAGGTCGAACGGGGCAAACCTGGAGAGCCGGTAGACCTTGGTCGCCGTCTGCAGCATCGGGGTGTGGATGCGGATGTACGCCGTGAGACCCAGGATGGCGGGCAGGAAGCACAGGACGACCAGCGCCGATAGGACAATCACCGTGGTCGCATTGATCGCGGTCGACCAGTTCGGGTAGTCGTAGGCGGTGTAGACTCCCGCGATGACCCCGGTCGCGACGACGACGAGAATGTAGAGCAACGGCCAGTTGAAGTGCTCGTAAGTGGGGCGGAAGGGCGTCCCTACTGCGTTCATTCAGTTCTCCCCCTGCCGGAAGGGAATCACGAGACCCTTGCGCACCTTCCGGCCCAAGGCTCGGCCATGCTCGTCTGTCGTGGGCGCCAGCTGGGCCGCCCTCACCGCGACGGGGTCCTTCCAGTAGTGCTTGCCCGCCTTCGGCCCGGCGTCGCCAACGACGTCGAAGTGGTTCGCATTGATGTGGACGATGATCTGGGGCTCCGTGTACCGAAGGTTTCGACATGTCCAGCACATGGTCGAGTACCAGATCTCCTCCGCGGGAACGGCCATCTCGGGAATGGGTTGGTTCCCACGTATCGACCCCTGGATGGTCCCGGGGTGCCGCCACCATGCCGAGTGCCAGGCGCCTTCGAACGAGCGTGCAGCCTCCCCCTTCGGTTGGCGGGTCAAGGTCACGGCGATGGACATCCCAACGAGCGAAACGGCGCTCGAGAGGATGCAGGCCCACCACTGCATCTGTTGGACCAGCTGCGCCTGAACGATCTGTTGGCGGTCGTTCAAAAGGATCTGCTGGTCGACGATGAGTTGGGCGTAGACCTGGGAGACAGTGGCGTTGAGGACCGTTTCGTTGACCGGCGGGACTATCCAGAACCAACCGCTCGCAGCCAAGAGCCCCTGATACTGGACCTGCACCTGGTATTCGGCGGTCGGGAGGGGCCCGGTGGCGATGGTCACGTTGATGGACGCCTGCCTCCCCGGCGTCGCGTTAGGTAGGGTGAAGTCTCCGGTGAACACTGGGGACGTCCCGTTCCACGGCGGTGCGGTGACGGTCACCAGAATTCGGGCATGCGCCGGCCCCAGGACGGTGATCTCGGCCGGCGCACCCGACGGTATCTTGGTCGCCGGGAAGTCCACCTCCCAGGTGGTCGCGGGCGGAGTGGCCGCAGTGAGTGCGGCCATCGACACGGGGTAGACTAGGAGCCCGACGACCGCGATGAGGGAGAGAAGGGCCGGCCTCACGCCGGCACCGCCTGGGTCGCCCCGACCTTCAACGTCATGTGGTGTTGGAGAGCGAAGTATGGGTGACCGCCGACGGCGTGAACCATGCGGTTCACCTCGCGGAACGTAGAGGAGGAGATCTTGACCGGGACCAGCTCGCGACGAGCTCCGGCGCGTTCATACATCAGCCGCATCTCGAGCAGGCTCCGGTGGGCGACATCGGTGAGCAGGTCCTGGACGGAGCGCCCTTCATGGAAGGCCCGAACCCGGATCGCCCAGAGCGTCTCATCGGCCAGGAGCAGCTCCAGCGTGTCGAGGTCGGTGGAGGGCGACGGCGGGCGAAACCTGCCGTCGAACTCGAGGATCTCCCGTTGTAGGTGGGCGCCGAGGGCCCTCGGGGTCATTCCGAGGAGCTCGGGGGACTTCAGATGGATGTCGAGATATCTGCCGTTGGGGGCGAACGTCGGATCCTCCTCACGGTGATACCGGGCGCTGTACCTGAGGGCGGTCTCGATCAGCTTGACCCGATTCCTCCCGGTGGGTAGGTACGCCCGCGGGTCCTGCTGCGACACGTGCCGGTACTTTTCGAGGAGCTCGTCAACGCGCTCGCTGACGGGAAGGCGGATGCGCACCGACCGGGTCATAACGGCACCAAGCCCAGGTGGGCCGCGGCGACCGACAGTCCGCCGATGACCCCGAGAACGGTCAGGTCGTACGCGACGTGGACTCCGACGTTCGCTCCGAACCCGACCGACCGGTAGATGATGTAGAGCAGCAACCCGAGCAGCACGGCGAGGACTACGTTCGACCCCAGCTGGAGGGGGGAGACTGTGGCCGTGGCCACCGAGTAGGCCGGCAGATGGAAGAGACCGAACAGTATGCTGGAGCCGGCGGCCGCCGCGACGTCCGCGGCCTGCCCCTTCAGCTTTCCGACGAACAGGGGCGGGAGGACCACCCGGAACAACAGTTCCTCGACCGGGCCGACGAACAGTCCGATGAACAGCGCTGTCTGGATCTTCTGCGTTCCCGAGACCGGGATGGGCACGGTGGCCCCGCTGTGCACGAAGATCAGGGAGAGGACCAGCGTGGTGGTCATCGCGAAGCCGACGTAGAGGGTCAGGAACCAGCCGATGCTCCCTTCGCTGATCAGCGGGACCTTGGGGTTGAAGTAGAAGACAGCCCCGGCGAAAAGGGCCATGGTCAGGTAGACCTGCTCCGCCTGCAGGAGAGGCCCCCAATTGCCAGGGAGGAACGGACTCTGGTTGACGGTGAGCAGCAGCACGACCAACTGGAAGAGGACGATGACTCCCACGACTCCAAGGGTCCGACCCCTCGCAGGCCCGGCGTCGACCTGGGGAATCCGGCGGAGGAGGTAACCGGAGACGGTGACCGAGCGCGCCACTCAGATCACCTGAAGCAGGAGATACGCGGCGGCGAAGACGAGCATCAGGAAGACTACGGAGTAGGTGAATCGGGGATTGTTCCGGAAGGCCTCCCGGGTGAACATGCGGACATCCGCGTTCCTCGAGAGCCGCGTGTCGGATAGCCAGCCGACGAGCAGGACGACCGGCATCAGCAGGGCGCCGGCACCGGTGAGGGCGCCGCAGGTGAGGACCGAGGCACCGAGCGTAAGGCACGGAGTGGCCGAGTTGATCGTGTACCTCGGGGGCGCCCCGTAGAACTGGAAGTCCACGTAGAACGAGACGGTTCCCGCGACCGGGACGGTGACCACCTGCGGTAGGATGGTGAGCGTGTTTCCCGTGAGGTAGGACGCCCCCGAGGGGAGCAGCCTGTTCCCGTTGATGACCGTGATCGTGGCCGGGTTCAGTTGGCCGGAGAAGTTGGCGACGATCAGGAAGACCCCTGCGTAGGTGTTGCCGAGAGTGTTCGACCAGCTCACGTTGAGTTGAAAGTAGGTCTGGTTCAGGAGGGCGTACCCGCTCGCGGTGAGGACCGGCGCGACGCCGGTAATGGTCGGCAGGCTCTGGAAGCCCACACGGATCGTCGCGTTGTAGCCCGCTCCCAGCGCGGCCCAATTGACGTAGACCCCTCCCGTCTGGACCTGGAAGGTGTGGATTGAGGTGCCGTTCACCGTGACGTTCACGGTGCTGTAGTTGACGTTCGCAGTGGCGGGGAAGGGGAGGAAGACCTGCGACGAGTTCAGCTGATACCCGGTCGGGGCCGACAGGGTGTAGGTCCCTGCGAACGCGCTCGCGCTCTGCGTCCAGTTGAACTGGGTGTTGAGCGAGAAGATGATCGCCTGCGATGCGAGCGACGTGATCGTGTACGCCCCGTTGCCCGGGAGCGCGGCCTGCGAGCTGTACGTCTCCACGACGCGCATCTTGAGCGCGGGAGCGAAGGCTGGAGGCTGGAGCGTAAAGGGGAGCGACACGGTCGCGTTGGTCACGACCGTACTGCCCTGGGTGAAGTTGACCTGCGGGAAGTATCCGTTGGAGGTGGTCACCGTGAACGACTCGACGAAGGACCCGATCGAGCTGTAGAGGTTCGAGGTGAAGTTGTTCGGGAAGGTCGCTATCGTCGAGCTGCCGCCGAAGACCCCCGAGTTGTTCTGGTGGAATACCGTGACCCGCTTCAGGTTCTCGTTCGCGGTGGAAGTGAGCTGGGCAAAGGCCGCGGGGGAAACGATGGCCGAGGGTGTGAGGGATGGGGGGTGCGGCTGCGCTGCCCATACCAGGGACGAGACGAAGAGCAGGGCCAGAACCCCGAGAAGGAGGAGGTCGAGCACCAGGCGACGCTTCTCGTGCTTCGTGATCACAGGTAGAGCACCACCAGGGCGAACAGGCCCATCATCAGCGACCCCAGGGCGGCGCTGGCTTTCCCGGACTTCCGAAACTCCGGGTCAGTGATCTCACGGTAGCCGAGCAGGATCGTGGCGACGACGGCGAGTGCCACGATCACTCCTCCCGGCGTGACTGGGAGCCCGTCGACGACCCCTACCGGCGCGAGCGGGTCGAAGCTGGGGGAGTAGTGGAAGGTGACTCCTAGAGCGACGTAGGTCCCGTTCACTACTGAGACCGTACCGGGGTAGACGTAGAGCGTGGTTTTCGAGACGGTGTACGAGGTCTTGGGAAGGGGGACCCCATTGATGGACAGGGTGACGTTGGAGGCCTTGACGAACCAGCTCGATACCACCTCGAACCCGCTCACCGAGACGTACCAGTTGTAGTTCAGCCACGCCAAGACCTCGCTCCAGTTGTTCGGGGAGGTCTGCTGCGGAGTCGAAAGGACGAGCACGATCGGGGCGAACCCGGGGATCTGCCCCGGGATGATTCCGGGGGGGATGGTTGAGTTGACCGAGGGCGGCGGAAGGATCCCATTCCCCGCCGTCGGTGGGGGAATCGCGTAGTAGAGGTTGAATAGGTAGTTCTGGACCTCCGCGTGGCTGTAGGGCACGTCGCAGGTGACACAGCTTGGGACGGGAAGCCGTGCCCACTGGATGAGGATCCACTGCGAGCCCAGGAGGAATTGGGACCCGCCGGTGAGGAAGGTGCTGGTGTTCAGGAACTCGACTGTGGTCTTCGAGGCGACGAATGTCCCGGAGGGCATCGGGACGGCCCAGGAGATCGCTAGGACGTCGTACCCCAGCAGCTTGCCGGGAGCTCCGAAGGTGAAGACGTCGGGCTTGAACGAGGTGACGGACGACGTGAGCGAAGCCCCACTGTACGACCCTATCCACGAGGCCGCCTCGGGGATCGCGTAGGTCACCAATCGGGTGACGTTGTACTGCGGAACGGTCGTGACCTGGGCACCGTTGAAATTGACCGCGGAGGCGTAGCACGGGCTCTGCCCGGCCGTCGGGTTGAACGAGACCGAGTTGCACGTCAGCGAGTACGCGGGGCAGCTCCCGCCGCAACCAGACGTGACGTTGATCCAATAGTTTCCCGCACCTTCGATGATCGAGCCGGACCCGAGGTAGTTGGTCGGGACGGAAACATTCGCAAAGCCCGTGGTGAGGTCCCTGCAGGCTCCGGCGCACGCGAGGACAGACTGGGGAACCAGCTTCTGAGAAAGCAGGAAGCTCTCGACGTAGGCGCTTTCCCCAGGCGAGGTCGCTGCAATTGCTTGGCGGGCGGGGGTCGAAGCAGCGTTCGGGGGGATCGGGGTCACCCCGTTGGCTCCGGCCAGCGGCAGTAGGAGCGTGAGGAGGAAAAGGAGGGCGACAATCGACGCGGTGGCGCCAGCGGCGAAACCGCTGGGGAGTCGGGCTCGTCGAAACCTTGGGTCCCAGCAGATGCTCACTGAGTCGGGATGACTGACGTCGTACTGCACCCAGAGCATACGGGCGTGCAACGCCCGGACGAAGTCCTCAGGCGCGGGGATCGTTGCGCGGCCGTCTGCGATGAATCGATCGGGCCTCGATTTGACGACCCGCAGACGAGTGGCATCCGGGAACACGCCGTCCCGGCCTACCGGCGCCCCCGGCTTATGGAAACCGACCGGGAACACCGCTCCCGTGTTGACGTAGTTGACGAACTCTTCGTCGGAGGCGAATGGGGTCAAGGCCTTTCGGCTCTTTTTTCGAGAGGGGAACAGATTCTCGGTGTGGCCGGGCATCAGTGGGCCGCCCCCAACCGGACCGTCGCGTTCTGGTCGGAAAGGATGAACACCTCGGCGAGGACGATGATCCCAACGAAGGACACGAGGGCCGGGAGGTCGATCGGGACGGTGGGGAACGGGAGGGGGACGAGGAAGGAGACCGCGAGGAACCCGCACAGCGCGAGGGAGGCCACGGCCAGAACCGCTCGGAGCCGAGTGTAGACGCGGAATGCCGGTTCGTAGGGGGACCCGGGTTTGGCCGGAATGTCGTAGGTGGGCCGGGGGCTGAGGTCGATGCCTCCCTTCTTCGCGAGCTCGAGGAGCAGGTCCTGCGATCGGCGGGGGATGCTCGGGGGTCGGCGCCCCGAGCTGACGAAATCCATCCAGATGTGGACGACCTGCTCGCTCAGCCCCTTGGCATCGGCGACGTACTTGATCCCGCCGCGCTCCTCCTGCGTACCGTCAGGGTTTGTCTGGACCACCCCGTTCCAGAGCCGGGTGACGTAGGCCTCGTGCTCCGGTTCCGGAGCATCGCACCATCGGGTGACGTTGACCCGGCCGAGGCGGAGAAGCCGCGAGCGCGTCACTTATCAGTACCGGGCTTAATAGTAGAGTACGAGGGGGGAACGATTCTTGACTCGCCTGAGGGCGATCTGTAGAACCTTGCCGCGCTTCCCACCGCTTTCCGTTCCCGGGGCAAAGGCGAGCGGTGGGAAAGGCGCGTCCGCCCGCCTTTCCCGTTTTCGGTAAGTTCAAACACCTATGTGAATATACGCGATGGAGCGGGGGCATAACTGGAAGTGACCTACGACGGACTTTGCCCAAGGTGCGGTGGCCCAGCTCCATCGCCCACTCGCTTCTGCCCCTCGTGCGGTTTCCAGGTGCGCCACGCCGCACGTCCATCGTCCTATTCCGGTGGAACCCGATCGAACACTCGCTGGTCGGGACTGGTGGCTTTGGTCGCCTTGGCTGGGGTGGTGGCGGTACTCCTCGGCGCCGTGCTCTATCCCTTCTTTGTTCACGCGGCCGCGAGTCCAAATCCGAGTGCAGGCGGCAGCCCACCGGCGTCGCAGAACCCGCCCTCCGTCGACCAGGTCTACCCCGGGCAACTTACGATGGACTACGCGGGCTCAGCTAAGGGGTACTTCGGTCCCAGCCAGGAACCTTTCTGCGGCAACACTGGGATTTGCGTTGCACCTTCAACCGGCTATTTTTCCTACGGGTCGGGAGGCAATTTCAACTGGGACGTGACCATCGCGAATCCGACAATGACATCGCACGTCATCGACTACTTTGGAGTGAGCCCGGGATTCGTGCTGAAGACGTTCTGCGTGGGTTACCACGCCCCGTGCGACCAGAACGTGACGATACAAGGCGGCGGGACGATTCCCTTCAACCTGCTCATTGAGGCGCCTACATCTCCCGGAATCTATACCCTTGAGGTAACTGCAGTCACCGAAAACTAGCGAGTAGATGGTCGGTTTCGGCTCCTAGCGTTTCATTGGGTCTCCTCCCGATTGATACCTGAGGTCAGTCTCGGAGGTTCGGAGGGTTCGATGAACCGCTTCGACAAGGAGTTCTGGGACGGAGCTAGAGAGAGCGCGCTCGCGGTGTACAACTATCTCGAGGAATTGGACCGAGTAGGTCGACCGGCCTCAGACGAGATCAGAATTTTCGCGAGACAGCTGCTCAAGGAAACCGGCGATCGAAAGAACAAGGAATTTCGGGAAGTGATGGGGTTGATGCCCCCTCCGCTAGTTCAACGTTGAGGGGGTTTCCTCGTGCCGAGGGGGTGCTCTCGGTTCCAGCGCTCAACCTTTTCCTTGATCGCTTCCCGGATGAAATCCACTCGGTCAGCCCACCGACGTTCAGATTCGAGAATGGCTACCATCTCTTCGTAGAGGCCCATCGGGATGGTCATGCTGACCCTCTCGTAGGGGGTGGAAGTGCGCTTGGCGCCGGTCACACTCCGGAAGTGCGCGTCCTATCAAAGGGTATATGACGGTGGAAGGTTATGGGATTCCGCAGCACGTCATGGAAGGTCCCCGAGTTCGCAAGGATTCGACGATCCCTGTCTCCATAGAGACTAAGCGGGAACTTCAGAGGCAGAAGCTCCTCGGAGGGGATGAATCGTGGGACCACCTGATTCGACGTAAGGCGGGTCTACCCCTCCCCGGGGAGCTCCCCGCATGAGGGCTTCCCAACCCCAGCCAAGCCGAAGTGACCGTCCGGGGGCCACGGGGAACCTCACTTGAACGAGGCCCCGGGCGTCGTCCAGGAGATCACCGTGAGGTTCTCCGACGACGCTCGGATCCGGTTCTCTGAGTTCGTCGAGGGACTGACCCGGTCCGGTGCTCGGTCCTGGGAGTTTTCCTCCCTTTCGCCCGGAGATTTCGAAGCACAGATCGGGAAGGCGGCCGACGCCACGCCTGCCGGCCCATGCGGGCGGCACATCACGCTCGACGGCCAGGACTACCCCTGCACGCTCGAGAACTGCAACCGGGTGGACCACCAGGGTGCGTTCTCGTGGACGGAGGACCGATGAAGGCCGACACCTGCCGGGTCGAGGATTGCGGCAATCTGGCCGTCGGCCGATGCGAGATCAGCGGTCAGCCCTACTGCCGCGGTCACATTCAGCTCCACGGACAACCGACCCAGAAGGCGCACCCGGCCAAACTGTTCCCGCTCCGGATGCTGCCGAAGCACGAGACCTGTCCGACGTGCGAGGGACCGGTCCGCCTCCGGTTCGAGGGGCAGCTTCTGGCATGCCGTGATGCGAGCCAATGCGGGTGGTCAGAGGTCGTCGAGGAGGTCACCGCATGAACGACTGGAGCGCGGAGATCCCGGCGTGCATTCCTGAGGAGTCGGTCGCCCGACCAGCCGATATCCGGATTGTGGTGTTCACTGTCCTGGCCGGGGTCCTGCTTGGTTTCGCGATCGGCCTCATCGTCCTTGGGGTGCTCTGATGGTAGACGGGGACGGGACCGAGGGTCCGTTCTCGGTTCAGCAGTCGTTCGTCCTCGGCCTCCGTGGATCGTGTTGGAGTGTGCGGAGTTGGTCCCCTCGATGGAACGGCGAGGTCGTCGCGCTGTTTGTTTCGAAGGCCGACGCCGAGTTCTTCGCGTCGATGGGGCCGCGGGTTGCCTCGCCGAGTTTGGAGGCTTTGCCCGCGTGATCGCCTTCGCTCCCGCCCTGGGTGGCGTTCTACCCACTCAGTGCTCGCGCTGCAAGGGTCCCCTCGAGCCCGGGCCTCACTCTCCAGATCTCTGCTCCAGTTGTCTCGCCGACGTTTACGGGGTTCCGTGAGTGCCGCTCTCTCTCTTTCCGGACTTGTTCAGCCAGTGCCAGAGGGCACCGTCGTCCTGCGACCCCTCATCTGGGTCGACCCTCCCGGGATCAGACTCTACCCTCATCTCTGTAGGGCCTACTGTCCATCCTGCGGCTGGAAATGTTCCCTCGAGCTCCACGCCTTCGGGGTCGAGGCTCGGCACTTCGACCAGGGCGGTCATCTCTGGAGCACCGGCGCGAATCTCGGTCTCCCACCGGTTCCTCCCCAACGGGCACGACACCGAGGCCTCTGGGCGCGACCGGCAGCAGGCGATCGAGAACGCGTTTCGAGGGTTGGATGCGGAACGACGGGAACTCCGTCCGAAACGCGTTCGTCGACTGGGTCCAGGCTGGTGGTCGATCCGCTACACGTGTCGACAATGCCCCTCTCGCAAAAAGGAGACGACGTCATGAGGGAACTCGCCGGCGACACCCGCGAGCTGATCACTGTCTCGTGCCCGCTCGGCGACTGGACCAAGGTCTACCCAATCCACGGGCATCACGAGCGGAACCGGGCACGCACCCGTCTCGACAACCACTTGTCCCGGGTCCACGGCCTTCGTGGTCGAGAGAAGGCGCTCCTCGTCGGGAGCAGCTGGATGGCCCGTGTCATCCGCGAGGTCCCGACATGAACGGGTTGGTGCCTCCGCTCGAGAGCTTCACCGCCGAGAGCCCAGAATTCGTCCAGGCGCGAGCCGAGATGCTCGAGCGCCACTCGGACTGGAAGCGGTTCCTGGAGACCGCCTTCCTGAACGTAGGGCGGCGAGTCGGCGACGCGGGATTCGCCACAGAAGACGTGATCGCCTCCCTGGGCGACGTCGGACCGTCCGTCCCACGGAACCTCATCGGCGCCGTCACAGCCCACTTCCTCCACCGAGAGCACATGATCCGCGCAGTCGGCCGTCGGCGAAGCACGCATCGCGAGGCGCACGGGCGCGGCACGACGGTCTACGTCCTGACGGAGGCCTTCCGATGACCTTCGTGTGGGTTCCACTTGACAAGGACGTCTCCCTTCGAACGGAGCGCGCCGTGGCCTGGATCGAGGACGACCAGCGTCGCGCCGAGCTCAAACGCCGTGCGCAGTCGTTGCAGAAGGCTAGGCGGAAATCCAGGAGGATCCGGTAGTGGCGCGCAGGCGACGGTTCCCCTCGGTTCGACTGAATGCCCCCTGCCCCATAGGACAGTGCGGCGTAGTACTCGGGTCGTTCGGAACGCTGACTTCGCATCTCCGCCGGAAACATTCCGGCATGGGACCACGTGAAATCCGTGCGGTCGTCGACTCATTGCGGCGAGAAAGGGGCTGGCCCACCGGAGCGGGTGTCTCTCGGCTTTCGCCCACTCTGGAGATCCAATGAGCAATCGTAGCCGCCGCGGGAGCTGGTTCACCCGCAACCTGCCCTGCCGGTGCCCGTTCTGCCAGCGGGCCTTCGCCACTCCTGGGGCGATACGGCCCCACCTCTGGCGGGAGCACCCTGGCATGGGGCCCCGGCAGGTCAGCGAGGCGATGTCTCGCGTCCGGAGGGAGATGGGTTGGCCTGGACCCACTCGCGGCAGCCCCTTCCTGATTCCCGAGCTCGCGCCCGCCTTGCCCGAGAGGTCCAAGTAGATGGACCCGTTCGACTCCACCCAGGAGGTGCTTGCCGCGCCCGGTGTGGCTCGGCGGTGGCACGAAGAGGCGGTCGAATGGGTGGGGTGGAAGCAACGGACACGGGGACAGTACGCCGGGCGGAACGGCCAGGAAGCGATCAGGTTCCTGACACGGTTCGGCGAGCGAATGGAGGGGGCCGCGAACCCGGCTTCCCCTCGGACGTTCTCGGAGGTCGATCTCTACAGCTGCGTCTCGTCGATGGGTCGACGCCCGAAGACCAAGCGGTTCTACCTCGGGCTCCTAGGCTCGTTCCTCCGATCGAGGGGGAACGACGTCGTACAGAGGTAGGGAGTG
>Ga0210384_10000774_pt1 | contig 47489 bp, 46 predicted proteins | sample IncBWH2MmetaG_FD_160574 | JGI IMG/M metagenome (GOLD analysis project Ga0210384, IMG submission 160574) | Forest soil microbial communities from Barre Woods Harvard Forest LTER site, Petersham, Massachusetts, United States - Inc-BW-H-2-M | ecosystem: Environmental > Terrestrial > Soil >... | reverse complement strand
GGTTCTCGCATTCACCGCGGTCGTTGTAAAAAGCGAAGACCTCGGAAGCTCGGCCCGCGACATTGGTGATCAGGAAGCGCAGATTGGTTCCGACGGCGGTGTGTTCGGCCTTGTAGCAGATGTTCTCGACGATCGCGTCACGGGAGGAATCCAGAGCGGAGTGGAGGATCATGTGCAGTACCTGAAGAGGGCCCTTGCTAAGGTTCAGCTGTCGCAGCACGCCATATCTACCGTCCTTATCGACGTGACTGGGAATCATGCAAAGGTGCGCGCCCATTGCTCCTGTCCAATGGTGGTGGATCTCGGAGAAGCGAAAACACACGTGTTCTTCCAAGGATTGTGGTATCGCAACTCACTCGTGCGTACTCACGAGGGTTGGAAGATCTCCCATTTAGTTGAAGAGGGGTATTGGACTTACAACATGCCGCCCCATTTCGCATTTTGATGCTTCCAATTCCACACACTACGCCAGCTTTTCATCTTGGATTGTGACAGCAGACGATGAACACTCGAAGCACACTAATCAGAATTCCACTCGCGATTGTTGTGATCGTAGCGGGACGTACATCCAGTACTGCGCAGGAAGCAAAAACTTCCGAAGGCGTGCCAAACCCAGCAGCAAAACGCCCAGTTGCGGAGCGTGATGCACGAGACGCTCTGTCATTCGCAAGATCCGGGTGTCCAGCGTCACTCCGCGCGTAGAACGCTCATGAGGTCTATGGAAGCTGCGCGCCGCGCGGGCAGCAATGAAGCCAGCCATGCCAGGAGCAGTACGAAAACTGCGGCCAGGGTCAGCACCAGCGGATCGAAAGGACTGACGCCAAACAGGAAAGAGCCGAGCAGCCGGGAAGCCGCAGCCACGCCCAATAGCCCTATCGCACACCCGAGCATAGCCACTTTCGCTGCAGATGCAAAGACGAGGTGCAGAATGCCGGCTCGTTGCGACCCTAAAGCCATGCGGATGGCCATCTCTTGTGCGCGCAGAGCAGCCGAGAAGGCGATGACGCTGTACATGCCGAGCGCCGCAAGTAGCGCCGCCGCCATAGCAAAGGCAGAGATGACCACGGTGTTAAAGCGGCGTGGAGCTTCGCTATAGGAAACCGCGCGCTCCATGCTCTGAACCTGAGCGAGGGGTAACCGAGGGTCAATCGAGCGGACTGTCGCCCGCAGAACATTCGCCATCTGCTCGGGCTCAATCGCCGTGCGCAGGACGAGAGACCCTCCATTTCCGTTTAGGTCTGTAGGAGAGCCGAAGGGTCCTATAGACTTCTCATACTGTTCGACCGGCTGGTAGTACTGTTGTTTGCTAGGTACGTCGGGCGACGCCTCCTTTACGTCCGCAACTTCACCCACAACCGTCAGCCACGGTATCTTCGTTTCTTGCAACCCCAGACGCAGACGCTTGCCGACCGGGTCGGAACCGGGCCAGCAGTGCTCGGCGAGCTTGTGGTTAACGATCGCGACCAGTTGCGTGTCCGCTGTGTCCGCTGGGGTGAAATAACGTCCGGACAGGAGCGGAACGCCGATCGCCTGCAGATAGTCACCCTCCACCGTCACCTGCGTGGCGAGATTCATGCCGGCGCTCTTGGGTGCGACATAACCTTCCGCGTCGAATAGAGCGTTGCTGTTGCCGCCCGAAGCCGGCAGAAACGAGGTCAGCCCCGCAAACTTCACGCCGGGTAGCTGCCGAAGACGGCGAATCAGTTCGTGATTGAACTCGTCCACCGCTGGTTGGGTTGCGTATTGTTTTTGCGGCAGCGAGTAGGAAGCCGTGAGGACATGGTCCGGGCGGAAGCCGAGATCGACGGCAAGCATCTTCTCAAAGCTCCGCAGCAACAATCCGGAAGCCGCCAACAGCACCAAAGCGATGGCGATTTCACCAGCCACCAACGCGGAGCGTAGCCAGACGTGCCCTCCGCCCACCGTGCCCGTACACCCCCCTTCCTTAAGGGTCTCGTTGACGCTCGTCCGCAAGGCGGCGAAGGCCGGAGCCAGTCCGCAAACGATGCCGGTCAGCACCGAGAGCACGATTGCGAACAGCACCACCTGCCCGTCGAATCTGATTTCCTGAATACGAGGCAGTGTTTCAGGCAGCAGGCTCACGCCCACTCTCAGCGCGACAGCCGCTAGACCCACACCGAACACGCCTCCGGTAGTACTCAGCAAGAGGCTTTCGAGCACCGCCTCGCGTAGCAGCGTACCAGCGGGTGCTCCGAGGGCCATCTGTAGCGCGATCTGGCGCCGACGACGGATGCCGCGGACTAGCAGCAGTCCAGCAAGGTTGGCGCAGGCGATCAGCAGCACAACCATGGTGGCCAGAAACAGCGTGCGTACGAGTCGGCGAGCCTGCTCAACGGTCTGTTCATGGAGAGAGTGCGCCACCGCCTGAATGCGCAGACTCGACATGAACGGAGGGTAGCTGCGCATCGTCTCCCGGGCAACGCGCTCCGCATCGCTCTGCGCCTGCGCTGCAGTGATTCCTGCCTTAAGCCGTCCCACCATGGCGAAGTTCCAGGATGCCGCTCCGGTCGTGAGTTCCTGTTCGGTGAGGCTCATGGGAACCCACAGCTCACTGTTGTTCAGGTGGCCCGGCACCAGGGGGAATTCAAAATCTCGCGGCATTACCCCGATCACGAAGTAGGGCTTGCGATCGAGTAAAATCTTAGTTCCCAATACGTGCGCATCGCCGTGCAGTCGGTTCCGCCAGAGCGTGTAGCTGACGACTGTTACCTGCTCGTATCGGTCATCCTCCTGCTGCGTAAAGAATCGGCCCATCAGAGGCGCGACCCCAAGGGCTGGAAACATCCCGCCTGACATCCGAGCCGCATTCACCTGCGCCGGCTCTCCAATGCCGGACAGTTCGTAACCCACCGGTTGATACCCACCAAGAGCCTCGAAGCTGTGCGTGTCCCGCGTGTAGGCGCGAATATCGGGAGCCGTGACGCCGGCCTCACCGTTGCCTCCTAGTTCGGCCCCTTGCACGATGTCAGACAGCAGTACGAGCCTTTCGGGATGCGGGAATGGCAATGGACGCAGCAGCACGCCTTCCACGATAGAGAAAATGGCGGTCGTGGCTCCGATTCCCAACGCGAGCATCAGCACGGCCGCGGTCGTGAAGCCGGGCGACTTCAGCAAATGACGAAGAGGAATTCGTAGTTCATGCGGAAACATATGCGTCAGGTCCTTAACCGTATGGGCAGGCCGGACTGGGCAGTGGCCCTCTTGCCTGAATACGAGTCAGGCTAAGTAATTGTTCCGCGATGATTCTGCCGGACCAGGGGGACGGGCGGGTCGGTAAAGATGTTCGCTTCTGACGTGGATACAACCGCGCGCCCAAGGCACTCGCTCCCGAGTGACAAGCCTTAAGTTATCGGTTCGTCCGCCGCATTGGTACCGAGAAACGCGCTAGTGGACTGTAACATCTGAAAGGGCAGTTTGATTGTGTTCATGGAGAACGAGAAGAGAATCGCGATAGACGGGCCGGGTCAAAAATACTACAAGTAACGGGGCCACCGAATCGCTACTTCACTACTGAGAAGTCAGCGGTTCCAACACGGATGGCCGTGCCACTGCGTACTGGGATGCTCCCCTGAGTCTGGGGCGGCGCAGAGGGATCCACAGGAAGAGTCGGCAACGCCTCGGTCCACACGCCGTACACTTTGTTGTCGTAGGCCGTAAGCCAGGTGTAGTCGCCGAGGAAAGCCATCTGGCTCTCGAACGGCGCGTCCGTCCACGCATAGTTGAGAAATGTCTTGCCGCCGTCGGTCGAGCGGGCCAGGGTAATCCAAGTCTTGCGGTTGGCGGGATCATCGCGGCGGTCGTAGAACTGCACATAGACATCGCCTGAGATGGGGTCCAATGCCATCCACTGGAAAAACTGATCGCTACCGTCATGGATCGGATCGCTGTTTACACGCACTGGAGAAGACCAAGTGAGGCCATGGTCCGCCGACGAAGCAACGAAAACGTCCACGTCTCCATTTCGGAAGTCGCTCCAAGCAACGTAAAGACGCCCAGTAACATTCGTGGGATGCGCACCAACCCCAATTTGCGGAAATCCCATCACCCGGGAAACGCCAGGGACACTGGCAGCGCCGCCGAAATACGGTGGTGCCACATCCAAGATCACACGTGATGGAGCAAACGACTGTCCGCCATCATGCGAAGCCGCAAAAGTGATAGTCAGCCCGTCATTCCAGATTGCATAGATGGTTCCGTCCGAGTCAACAGCGCCGACGAAGCCAACCAGACCGCCGTTGTCGTCGCGCGGCAGACCGGCGTGAGTGCTGATGCGCATGGGAGTCGAAAAGGACTTGCCCTCATCCGTGGAGCGAGAGAAGAGGATGACGGACTGGTCGATCTGCCATTCGATCCAGCCGACATACAGGTTCCCTTTGTACGGACTATGGGGTGTGTTGTCGGCAAAAATGCGCGGCATATCTTCCATACGACCCTCGGGTTCAGTGCCTTCAAAGGTCTTCACGATTGCGGCGTCCTTTTCCCACGTCTTCCCCCCATTGAGCGATCGTCGCACGAAGATCCCGTTTCGCCCGGCCCTATGTGCCCAATAAGAAGCGCTGCCGAGCTTATCGAAATGGAGGGAAGACAGGTAAACGTGCCCCTTGTTGTCAAAAGTAGTCGAGACGTCTCCCCCACCTTGCCAACCGGGCACCGGCGGAAGCTCCGCGAGGGCAAAAGTTTGGCCGCCGTCGGCGGAGTAGGCAACTGTAGCCGGTTGGTATACGGCGACCACCTGCTTGGGGTCGTGAGGGTTAACGCAAATGCTCGGCTCACTGCCATGAGAATTGGGCGGTGAGATAGTCACGACGTGTGCTCCAGGAGCGCGTGGAAGCGAACTCTGGGCGAGGGCCGCATAGGCAGGTAAAACAAGCAAGACAAGCCTCGAGACTCTCATGTTCGTTGGAGCTATTTTCGCGGGCTCGATGGTCAAAGCAGGCCGCAGGCCCTCCTTAGGGTACACCAGGATCGCTCTGAGAATTGCTCTACGTCTATTGAATCCTGCCAGAGTTCCGGCGCTTTCCGAAAGAGCCGGGGGCAAGGTCTACAAGATGATCGCGCGTCACACCATGTTTTTATGGAGTCGGTTGGTACACCCTGTAAAGAACTCAAATTGTAATGTCTGCTTAATTCTGACAACTCCAGTCGTGCGCCAAAATCGGCTTTCCTGGCCACCTGTTCTGCTCTCGTATCTTTGAAGTTTGATAAGCAATCGCAATTCAGCATTGATTCTTACCAAGACCTCTTGGAGGAATTGACCAGAACAAATGAGGCGTCGAGCATTTGAAGAGCGACTGTCCGCGTATCGGCTACCTCTGCCCCACGCATGCGCACGCGCCACAATCTCGACCTCCGAAGAGACCGATTGAATCGGTCTGTCGGTTTCAGCGACCAGATTTGGCGCTTCTGGGACTTGCGTATGGCAAGCTTGCCTTGCCACGCGAGGGGGCGCGCTAGAGCTTAGCGTTCGGGCGCACCGAATGCACCACTTGCCTGATCGCATCTATGACAACGCCAGGCGAACCTTTTTGATCCGGATGGCGCGTGCGTGAATTGATCGAACCGAAGACTTTTGACGGAAAGGCCGTGCCTTCTTCCACGGCACGGCCACCGGAACAGCCTTCGCGAGGCCAGTGGCTAATGGCTAGTGGTCAGAGGCCGCTTTTTGTTCTGCAATCCACTTGTCGGTGCGGGCTTCAAGGAGATCCAGCGGCAGGCTTCCCCCATTGAGCATTTCGTCATGGAAGGCGCGGATATCAAACTTTGGCCCCAATGCTCTTCGAGCGCGCTTACGGAGTTCGAGAAACTTGAGCTGGCCTATCTTGTAGCTGCAAGCTTGAGCGGGCCAGGCAATGTAGCGATCGGCCTCCGACTGGATGGTGGGTTCATCGACCGCGCCCGACTTGCGCATGAACTCCACAACCTGATCGCGCGTCCATCCCTTGGAGTGAATCCCCGTATCGACAACTAACCGCACGGCGCGGAAAAGCTCCGAGGAGAGGCGGCCGTAATCCGAAATGGGATCCTGATAGAAACCAACCTCTTTTCCGAGCTGCTCGGAGTACAGCGCCCAGCCTTCGACGAACGCGGTAAAGCCCAGCCCCTGAAGTCGGAACTTGGGCAGCCCGGTGAGCTGCCGTTGGATAGATAGCTGCATGTGATGTCCGGGAATGCCTTCGTGGTAGGCGATGGCTTCGTCGTCCACGAGCGAGCGCTGCGCGAAATTGGAGGTGGCCACAACTACTCGGCCGGGACGCTTGCCATCCGGAGTGCCGGCGACGTAGTGAGTTGCGGTGGCTGCCTCGAAGGCGGGTATGGCCTCCACGGTGACCGGCGACTTCGGAAGCACGGTAAATAGCTCCGGGAGCTTGGGCTGCATCTGCGCGATGTAGCGGCGAAAATCCTCGAGTATCTGCTCGGCGGAGGTAGAGATGTACTTAGGGTTGGTTTTGAGGGAGGCTCGAAAGGCGGCGAGGTCCGCAAATCCTTCCTTCTTGGCGATAACCAACATCTCGGCTTGGATGCGGTCTCTCTCGCGCAGACCCAGCTGGTGTATCTCGTCGGCGGTCATGTGTGTGGTGGTCCGGCCATAAATATTGTTCTGGTAACGCTTCTCGCCATCCGGGAGAGAAGTGACAGATAGCGTGGTGCGGCCCTGGGGTGCATATTCCGTCCGGAGGAATTCGGCAAAGGCTCTATAGGCCGGTATGACATCAACGTTGATAGCGTCCGTGATCTGCTGGGTCAGCCGCTTCTGGTCTTCCGCGGAGATGCTCGCTGGATACTTCTTTGCCGGGTTCAAAAAGGGATCGGCATCGATGACGCCCTGGCACTGGACGGGTATCTTCTCCAGTAGAAAACGGACCGGCATCAGTTTGTCCTTCATTCCGGCGCGGAGGACCTCGGTTGTCTGGCTGAGGACGCGGGGAATCTGGTGCAGGCGAGCGACGTAGTCCTCGTAATGCTTGACGGAGTCGAAGGGCACGGAATTCGGCAGATCCGCGAGCGCGGTATGGACGCCGTTAAACTGGTTGATGGGCATCTCGTATTCTTTTAGCTCGAAGTCGGCGACGCGTTGCTGGAGGCCGCGCGCCAGCACATCGTGGGAGAGCTGGTCCTGGTCGGAGAAACCAACCGTGGAGATGGCCTGAAGGCGTGCAAGGAAGGTCTGGTTGATTTTCTCGCGCTGCAGGGTGGCCGCGAGCGAATAATCTTCGAGCTTGTCGTTGTAACGGTAATCGCCGAAATTCGTGGCCCTCTCCGGAAATTCGCGGAGATCGGACTCATACTGCTCGTCAAAGAGAGCGTTCTGAGCGGCCAGGCGCTCGCCAACGGATGGAACATTCTTATCTTGGGCAAAGACGGAAAAAGCTACTGCGACAAATAGAACCAGGGTGTGTTGCAGGCGCATAGGCGCTGTAGGGTAGCAGAATTTGGTCGTGTGGACACAACGGATAGCTTCCGGATGCCGACCAATCGGAAGTTGGCCAGATCAGTCAATACAAGAGCGCTAGAACTCGTTAGAAGGTAGCCGCGAGGCGCGGCGGACGCTTCGCGTGCTATGCTCCGCGCGCGATGCCCCAGCGTAAAGGGGGTCGGCCATTTGGCGCTCATATTAGGTTGCGCCGGAAGGCAAATCAACGAACCCGAACTGCTTGCGGTGGCCTGTCCGAATCAGACATCCCCGGTTTTGTCTCTCCTCATGCGCATTTCCCTTTCCCAAAGTAGAACGACATCTATTGATTGTCTCCAAGGAAATCTTGCCCTTCTCTGATCTAGACAAGAAGGCAGGAGTGATCTGGGAAGGCGTGAACCAAATTTCAAGAAGTCGATTCCTTCAATCCGTCAGGCCGGCACACGTATCCGGGTCAACTGTTAGTACGGCATCCAGTCCCGAAAAAATTCTTGACACTCTATATCTGCTACTGATATATCTGTATCTGACATAGCCATGCCGACTGCTAATCGTATCCCGGATGATCTGCAGCACCTGCTCCCCTTGACTCCTGCGGTCTTTTTTATTCTTTTCGCGTTAGCCGACGGGGAAAAGCACGGCTACGCAATTATGCAGACTGTCTCCCGAATTTCTGAGAACCAGTTTCGGATGGGCCCTGGCACGCTCTATACGACAATCCAGCGGCTCTTGGATTTGGACGTGATAGAAGAAACGAAGAGCGCAGGCGGTCAATCCGACCACGAAAACCGGAGGCGGTATTACAAGCTGACCCGTACGGGGAAAGCAGTCCTCGCCGCTGACGTCAGCCGGATGGAATCTGTAGTGCGCTTGGCACGCGACAAGAAGCTATTGCCGAGGACATCGGAGTGATGCTATGACTGGCGCTGTTCGAGCGAGTTGTAGGCTCTACAAAATGCTCTTGTTCATGTACCCGGGCGACTTTCGCCTGCGCTTCGGGAGCGAGATGGTAACCACGTTTTCTGATCTGATCTGCGGCGAGTGGGAACACCACGGTCTGCCGGGAGTCGCGCGAGTGTGGCGGTCCGCGCTAGGGGAAGTGTTTTCTGTCGCCGTGCCACTTCAACTGCGAAACTCGATTGTGGTCGCGATCTCTCTTTCCTTTCTTTGCTCGTCCGCATTGTTTCTGACGATATTTCGCGCAATGACGCACGAGTGCGTCAGCAAATAGCTAACTGGTTCGGCGGCTCAAAAACGATTGTTGAATTTTATTTGGCCCGATGGCTTGCGAGCTTGTGATGAGATTATCGGCACTGCTTTCCGCGATCGCATTGATTACTCTTACGAGCCAGGCGTCAGATAGTGCCGCTGAGCGCGTTGCCTCGCCATCTGTGCAGGATATCCAACGGTCGTTGCGTTTTGTGCCAGGTCGTATGGCTCATTACCACGTTCCAGGTTTAAGCCTGGCCTGTATTCACAATGGCACCGTGGAGTGGACTCAGGCTTTCGGCGTTGCCAGGGTTGGCGGTAAGCCGGTAACGCCTGAGACTTTGTTTCAGGCTAGTTCCATCGGCATGCCGGTGACAGCAGTGGCGGTGCTGCGACTTGTAGAGCAGGGAAAACTGAATCTCGACGCTGATGTTAGCCAATACCTGAGGAGCTGGAAGCTACCCACGAACAGGTTTACGGAACAGAAGAAGGTGACGCTCCGTGAATTACTCAGCCACACAGCAGGCACAACCGTCCACGGTTTTGAGGATTACGCTGCTGGAGAAAAGGTACCCACGCTTGTCCAGGTGCTTAACGGCGAAAGCCCAGCAAACTCTGCACCGGTGACTATTGACTTTGTCCCTGGGTCACAGTTCCGATACGCTGGCGGCAATTACGCGATCATTGAGCAGATACTGACAGATGTGACAGGCGAGCCATTCTCCGAATTGATGCAGGAGCTGATATTGCAGCCGCTGCATATGGTACACAGCACGTTCCAACAACCCATTCCTGAAAAACTACGCCCTCTCGTAGGAATCCCCTACGACAAAGACGGGAATGCGATCACGGGAGGTCCGCACACTTCTCCCATGACGGCCGTAGCAGGCCTGTGGACGACTCCTTCCGATCTAGCGCTGTTTGCTTTGGCGATCCAGGATGCCTTGGCTGGTAAACCCGGAGCGATAGTATCGCCCTCGACAGCTCACGAGATGCTGCGGTCGGTTCGAGGAGACTATGCACTTGGATTCGTTATCGATGGAAATGGCCCCAATCGGTATTTTTTCCACCCAGGCGCGAATCTTGGATACTTATCCTTTTTCTTCGCATATGAGAAGGGCGATGGTGTGGTCTTGATGAGCAATCAGCAGTACAGCAAAGCGCTGATGCTGAAGGTTATCGACGCCCTCGCGAAACAATATGGATGGACCGAATTCCCGACAGATGAGTCGATATTCAGCAATCCTTGGATCGTCGGCCTGGTCTGCGCATGTATCGTCCTTGCTACCTACTCGCTCTTCCGAGCAGTCCGACACCGCAAGCGCCGCCCAGGTTTCGCATTGGCAGAGCCTAGCAATCGCTCAAACAATCATCCTTAAAACGCATACCTTTCATCGGACAAGGAATCTCGCCCCGGGGAAACCCGAGCGGTCTGCATATATTCATATCTTAAGGATGGAGGAAAGTCTGCCGTTCCATTTCCGAGTCCGTTGGCTGCCCATAAACCATCCGCTGATCAAGTAAGGGTCCTGGAATGCGGCAATTCCGGTTAGAAACGACGGCAAACGAAATTTTAATGGATTCCGAGCAGCTGCAAATCGAATTTTCCGTTATTGAACGGACGTGTGGCCTCCTGGCGGTTCTCGAAATCCTTCATCTCTGCCAAGACCCAAGGGGCAGCCAGTAACACCGCCAAAGAAAATGCTCGCAGAATACGGGTGAAGGGTCCCAGCTGGTTGCTCACACCCATGACTTCGGAGAATTGTACCAGAACCACCTGGCCGTACCAAAAAACTTCGTAGTCGAACTCATTCGGCGGCGGCGATGTGCGAAAAGTCTGTCTCTGGCGAATTGAAATGGTCGCAGTGAACAGCTACAACGAATGGTTTTCGAGCGTATCTTTCAGATCCGAGACATCTCCCGGATGGTCGGCGGAAGTAATCCAGGGGGGACAAGCCAGTGTGAGCGGTCAGTTCCGGTCTACCTGTAATCAGCATTCGTACTTGTGGCCAACTCTTCAGAACCAGATTGCACGGGCGGCTAAGGGCTCTTCTCCAGTGCGATATCCAGAGAAAGCGGCAACCTCGCACAACCCGAACTCTACGAATTACCGCTTCAGCGTTATACAATCCAGCAGCCAATCATCTCGAGAACGGCCTAAGAGTGGAGACTGTCATGTGCAGAGGTAAATCCATCGCGCGAAATCCGAGGTACGCGGCGCTCGTGAGCCTGTTGCTGATTGTCAGCTGCTGGGGGCAGAAGCCCGAGGGCGCTGAGGGTGCCGCGCCTCAGTTACCGGCGGACATTCCCGGCGATGCCGAGCGCTGTTCCGTGTTTCTTAAGGGACACCTCGCAGGACAGCAGGCAATATGGATGGCGCCGGACGGTAGTCTGCATATATTTTTTCAATTCAACGACCGCGGACGCGGGCCCAAAACCTCCAGCATTCTAAAGCTGGATTCGAAAGGTGTCCCGGTGGCTGAAAGCATCGAGGGCAACGACTATCTGAAATCCCCGGTTCACGAAACCTATACGCTCGATGGCGGCAAAGCTAGATGGAAAAGCAACGTCGAGGAGAGCGAGAAAAAACTGGCTACGCCGGCGGTGTACGTGTCGATCAACGGCGCACCCGTGGAATTGGGTGTCCTCGCGCAAGTGGCGCTTGGCAACGGCGGCAGGGTGGCTTTGTTGCCGGAAGGTGAAGCAAAGGCAGAGCGGCTTACCGAAATCGACGTCGAAGCTGCTGGTCACAAGAAGCGCGTAGCCATGATTGCCATCACAGGGCTGGACTTCTCTCCCATGTACGTTTGGCTCGACGATCACCGCGCATTTTTCGCCTTGATGGATGAATGGCTCAGCGTTATCCCGGAGGGTTGGGAAGCGGCTGAGAAGCCGCTGCGGGCTGCCCAGGATAAAGCCAATCAGGCGCGCGCGGCGGAGCTCGCAGCTAAGCTGGCTCATCGGGTGCCGAACGGAGTCTTGTTCGCGCATGTGAACCTCTTCGATTCCCAGTCAGGCGAGATTCTGAAGGACCGAAGCGTGGCGGTTGCCGGCAACCGCATCGTTAACGCAGGCCCTTCCGATCAAGTCGCTGCGCCAGCCGGAGCCGAAGTGATCAACGCGGCTGGCAAAACACTGCTGCCTGGTCTTTGGGATATGCACGCCCATGTCGGCGACAACGATGGCCTGCTGAATCTGGCCGCAGGGGTCACTACTGTCCGCGACCTTGGGAATGACGCCGATTTGCTGCTGGCTCGCCGCAAGCGCATCGAGGAAGGCAAGGAGTTGGGAACGCGCATCGTCCTGGCTGGACTGATGGACGGTCGTGGTCCTTTCCAGGGTCCAACCAAAGTCCTCGTGTCCACTGAAGCCGAAGCTCGTGCCGCTGTCGATAACTACAAACGGCTAGGATTCGTGCAGATCAAAATCTACAGCTCCGTTAAGCCCGAGCTGGTGCCCGTGATCATTGAGGAGGCTCACAAAAACGGACTTCGCGTCAGCGGGCACATACCCGCCGAAATGACCGCTGCGCAATGTATCGAACTCGGCTATGACGAAATCCAACACGTCAACTTCCTGATTCTGAATTTCATGCCCGAAATCAAAAACACCAATACCATTAGTCGCATCATCGAACCCGCAAAACGCGGCGCTGATCTCGACCTCAGCTCTCCCCAGGTTCAGTCCTTCATCAAGTTGCTTCAGGACCACCACACCAAGCTCGATCTTACGCTGAGCATTTTCGAAGATCAGTACCTCAGTCGAGCTGGTCAAATTCCTCGTGGTTTCCAACCCGTCGCAAGCCGCTTGCCTACGCAAGTTCGCCGTCACCTGCTCTCCACGGGCCTGACTCCGCCCGGAGGAATGGACGAGACGTACCGCAGGTCGTTCGCCAAGATGATGGAACTTGCTGGCCTGCTCTACCGCTCCGGAATTTCGATCGAAGACGGCACGGACTCTATGCCTGGATTCGCCCTCCATCGTGAACTTGAGCTCGACGTCCAGGCTGGCATACCCGCATACAAAGTTCTGCAGAATGCCACGCTTAACGCCGCTCGCATTATGAAGCTGGACGGTGATCTCGGTTCCATTGCCGCCGGGAAACTCGCCGACGTCACCCTCGTAAATGGCGATCCGGTGGCAAACATTAGCGACATCAGAAAGACGGCTTTGGTGATGAAGGACGGCGTCCTATATCGACCTGAGGAGCTTTACTCCGCGGTTGGTGTGGCGCCGTAAGCAATTCCCCAGCACTGGGCAACTCCAAGACCGAATTTGCGGGAAGCATGAGGCCAGGCTCTGGGCTGATTGTCGGCAAACCTGACCTTACCGGACCCTAATCTGCCTCAGCCCGAAGTTGGACGCACAGGGACGCCGCCGCCATCAATTGGACGCTGCTTGCCATCGATCATCTGAATCCGTCTTTTTTAAACTTCGACCCAGACGATACGTAAAGAAAAATCCGTCATCAAGGCGGCGCAGGCACAGATCATAGACTCGCGGATATACAGCCCAACTTATGCATGCGCCATCTTGGAGTAAGAGGCCAACTCCGGATATTTCAGCCTGCACCAAGGTTGCCCGCGGATATCATCAACCAAGAAGCAAAGCGCCACGAAATGCGAGCCGCGAAATAACAGCGACGAGGAAAAGAACCCCGAAATAATCCGTGTTTGCGCCGGATTGCGGGTTTGCGCACGCGTGACGCAACGTGACGCAAGCCGGATATACAATGTGATGTAGTCTCGGTTCCTTGTTGTGGGAGGACCATGCCGATGAGATTCCCGCCCGGGCTTTTGTTGTTCCTCAGTCTTTTCCTGTTACAGGCATCCAGCGGATCAGTCGAAACAACACCCAAAACTGGGATCAAAATGACCGTTCAAATTGGGTTTGATAAAAACGAGAGCCAATATACCTCGTACATCGAAGCAGACCGAAAAAGGATGGAATATCAGAATTCAATGGGTGGGGGAATGCGGGCCGACGGGACCTTGGATATGAGGCCGGGGCCGCATCTTGCGTCTATTACCAGATGCGACCTTGGGCAGACATTCGAGCTAAACCTGGAAGATAGAGAGTACGTGGTCTTCCCTGATCCGCGGCCACTGACAAAAATCGAGATTGCGACACGGGACATATCAGTTCCCAGGAAGCTTGATTCCGTGGCCCCAACTGTGCGAATCGAAACAACGACGGTCGATACCGGCGAGAGAAAGGAACTGTTCGGCCACTTGGCCAGGCACGTCATCACCACGTGGAAACAAACTCTGCTGGCGGGGTTACATGCCGAACCTCAAGAAACGGAGACGGACGGGTGGTACATCGATCTCGATGCGAGCGTTACGTGTGACATGAAATGGCCCGGGGGCAAAGGATCTCACGCGCATTTGCGAACGGGTCCTGCGCTTGCGAAGTATGAGTTCGTTGACAAAGGGAATGCTGAAACCGGACTTGCGGTGGAACGGAAAATAAGATCGCGAAGAACATTGACGACTTCCAACGGAACAAAAACAGAAATTGCCTACACCAGTGAGCTGAAAATCACCGAATTTACGGAAGGCAGGCTCGATCCAGCGTTGTTTGAGATACCTCCGAGCTTTCGCAAAGTCGACGATATAAGTCGCAACCCACCATTGACGCTTCAGGACAGGTGGTTTTACCTGCAAGCCTGGTTTAGAGCGGCGGCCAAGTCAGTCTTGAAGTGAAGGAGAGAGAGTTGTCGCGAACTGAACAACGCAAGACGATACGCGCCCAGGTTCGTGTTGGGGAGGGCATCCAGAACGATTACGGCAATAACGGCACTGTCGATCGTTCTTGGCGCGGTCGCCATGCTTGCGGTTCCATTGTTTGCGGTGTATTCCCCGCGCGGAAAGCGGCTCGCGTCGACCCCATGGTAGCGCTTCGTTACGATTAGCTCCCCCGTGCTGAGCAGTCACGGGCAACCAGAAGTAGTTCCACATGATTGTTTTCCGGGGTGCGTGTACCCCGCCGAGGGATATATAATCAAGGCCCAATCGGGCCGGTCGGAGGTCTGCATGCGGCGGTCACTTTGTACGATCCTCGCTTCGTTCGTGCTCCTTTCAAACCTCTTGGAAGCCCAAGACAGTAAATCCCAATCCTCCAAACCCGGAGTGCTTTCCACGAGTGATGCCGACGTCACGACCGTAGATCTCTTGCAGCAGAGCCATAACTTAAGTCAGCAGTTGCCAGTGTCGATGCGTCTAATGAATTTGCTACCTCGACAAGCCGATATGGTTTCGCGATTACGGCCCGACCTGGGGCGAGAGTGGGCCAATGAACTGTTCACATTGTCGTTTCAAACGCAAGCGGCCCAACGCTCCTTCGTTCAGAACGCCGCTATTCGTATGTTGGTGCGACTGGATCCCGAACGAGCCTTGGAACTGCTTCCCAGCCTGCGTATTGAAGACCCTGGGCCGAACTGGGCCACGTCCCCACCCGGGATGGAGCTAGTGCACGAGGTGTTCGACGGTTTGGCTGCCCGCGATGGGGAGAGTGCGCTGCCCTTGTTGGAGCAAGAAGCAGAGCGCCTAGGCGCCCAGGGGCATTACCCTTACGCTGCGCTCGGGTATGCCGCGATGCGGGCTACCTTAAACGACTGGGGCCACGATAACCAACAGGCAATTCGCGTACTTCAGTCGGTTTTCGAACCGGCATTCACGAGATACAGCCAAAACGCCCACACGTACTTCGATGATTTGGAGTTTGGGAAAATGCTCCAAGTGCTTGCTGGCGGCTTGCCACTTGATTCTGTGAAGCCCGCTTTAGGCCTGCTGGTAAAGAACTTGCTCGCAACGGAAACAAGCAAGTATCAGTTTGAAGCGGAAGTGTATACCAGTGACGGTCAGCGCGCGAAGGTGCACAACGCGGTCGATGCGACCATATTGCTCTTCGGAACGCTGATCAACCGAGATCCCGAACTGGCCGAGCAGCTGAAATCAACAAGACCGGAGCTGCAAACGGCTCTGGAGTACGCCAAAGTTGGCCGACAACGCTCGCTAAACTTTGCACCAGGACGGCAACCACGGAATATGCGATCTGTAGACTCCGGTGCCGAGGCGCGCATGGATGCAGTGCGCCTTTCACATATCAACGCCGAAGCGGCGATCAAGAAGGCCGAACAGCTGCCAGACGACGACAAGCGTACAGGCACTTTGCTAGAAGTCGCGCGCGGCATCGCGGGTGATTATCCGGAGCGAGCTGCGGAATTGATTGCTGAGAGCCAAAGCGGAAACAAGCCTACTGATGATCAGTTGCAGCTGAACTTGATTTCCGCCCAAGCGTTCGTCGCGGCAGCGGAAAGCAAGGAGGACGATTTGGACGAACTTCTACAGCGGGGGTTTGAGTCAGCTAACCGCATCTTGCTGGAACAACAGAGAACCGGCGCCATCCAAATTGTCGCGGGCTTAGCACCTCTCGTTCAAGTAGGCATCCAAAACGATCCAAACTTGACGGTCACTTTTATTGAGAGTCTATCGCCATCGTACCTGAAAGCAGAGCTTTTACTAGACGCCGCCTCGGCATTGAGCATGCGAAGACCATTGCCATTTAGTTCCCGACCGCAACAACAAAAAACAGAATAACTGCCAGAGACCCCGCGTTAGACCTTGAGGTAAATTCCTGTGACCTGTGAACGGGCTACTCGTTCGCGTGGCTAACTCCCCAATTGGCATCGACTGCGTCTTGCTGCGACGCCATCTTGACAATCGACAATACTTATTGTAGATAACCATAGTATGTCGAAGCCAAACGATTTGGTCCAAGGAACACTCGACCTTTTGATTCTCAAGACTGTCTCGCTCGAACCTAAACACGGTTGGGCTATTGCCAAGCGCATCCAGCAGATTTCAGGTGAGGTGCTTCAAGTGCAGCAAGGCTCGCTCTACCCAGCTCTGCACCGTCTCGAACAAAGAGCCTGGATCAAGGCCAAGTGGAAGGAAACGGAAACGGGCAGGCAAGCCAAGTTCTATTCATTGACCGCGGCGGGGCGCGCCCAGCTCGAGAAAGAAGCCGAAAATTGGAATCGGCTATCCGCAGCGATCAACGTTGTGGTGCAAACAAGTTAGGGTGCGATGTCATGTTGCGGGTTCAGCGATTGTGGCTTCGGTTGCAGAATCTCTTGCATCGGCAACGGTCCGCCCAGCGACTCGACGATGAGATTCAATTCCATCTCGACCAGCAAATCGCGGAGAACATCGCCGCAGGCATGAGGCGCGAAGAGGCTCGCTACGCCGCCCGCAAGACCTTCGGCAACGTGACTTGGGTGAAAGAGGAGGTGCATGTCATGTGGGGCTGGACGCTTTGGGGGACTATCTTCCGGGAACTGCGCTACGCCGTGCGAACTCTGCGGAAAAGTCCGGGGTTCGCCGCGACCGCATTTCTAACTCTGGCGCTGGGCATCGGTGCGAGCACGGCGGTCTTCACCGTCGTGGATTCGGTGCTTCTGAAACCGCTCGCCTTTCGCGAGAGTGGCCGTCTAGTCGCTTGCTGGGAACGTGTCCGATTTCTTGGAGATGATGCCACCGGCCCCAATCCGCGTCACGTCGAGGTCTGGCGCCAGCGCGCCACAGCTTTCAGCGGCTTGACTTACTTGCAGAACGCTGCCATGGGACTCACACCGGGCGCCGAACATCCTCGCCTCACCAGCGCGGTTGTCACCATTCCGAACCTCTTTGAGATTCTCCAGGTGCACGCGCTGCTAGGCCGGACGTTTGTCTCGGAGGATGGCGTCCAGGACCATGACAACGTTGCGGTTCTGACTTACCCGCTGTGGCAGGACCTGTTTCATGGCGATCCCGGCGCCGTCGGCGCAACGATCCGCCTCGGCGATGTTTCGCGTCAAGTGGTGGGTGTGCTGCCCGCCAACTTCCACTTCCCCAGTGGAAGCGTCTTGCGCTCGTTCCGGCGCGCCGACCAGAGCGTAAACGTCGCGCCCCGGGGAACCCCGAGCGGTAGCTGCATATATTAAGGATGGAGGACGTCTGCCGTTCCCTTCCCGAGTTCCGTGGCTGCCCAAAAGCATTGCGAACCCTGCTTTAGTCAACTTGATCTCATCCCCAATTTTCAGCTTCAGGATTGCTTTCTCTGGACTGTATCTGATCCCCTTATTCGTCTTGTCTGTACCCATCACACCGTGGTTTTGCAGAAGTGAAGTACAAACCGTCTGAAGCTCATTCAGAGCATTGCCGTCCTTTCCCTCAGGTGTCCCGCTTCGATGCACGAAGTAACCGTCCAGGACCATCACCAGGTTATTGAAGAACACCGGCTCAAAAGGGGCTACGGCTGACTTGCCCGGCTGGAAATGCCAAACCTGTATCAAAATGGACAGCGCGTACCTTTGGCAATCTCTAAGATGCGATGGTGGATGACGAGATTGTCGGACTTCTGAAAACACCCGCCAGAGCAAGTGCTTGGCCGAACACAGGCACTTGCTCCCCCCCCACAACCCAAGATTTATCGCAACGAAATGAACTCGTACCCGGAGGATTGATGGCAGACCTATGGAAGCTATACGAAACGCCATTCAGGCGGCGAGACAATCTGGCTAGCTCAAAAGAGGCATATTCTGATCTGGACAAAAGAAAGGAATCTATTATGGTGAAAACGCTACTGGTCGTTCTGGTGGCATTTGCAGTAGGAGTAAGTTGCCTGTATGCGGCGGAGGAGAAGATTACTTTGGAGGGCACCCTTGTGTCCAGCGCCTGCTATCTTGGGGGCAATCAAACCGGAGATGCAATGGGGGGAGAAAAGCACTGCGGTAGCAGGTGTTTGAAGCATGGGGACCCTGCCGGTTTGTTGACCAAGGAGAAGCAGTTTCACATCCTGGTCGCCCCTTCTTTGCGGCTCGCACCATATGTGGGACAGGCGGTGCGCGTAACTGGAATTGACCACAATGGCGTCATTGCTGTTGAGAAGGCAGAAGTCAGCAAAGACGGTGAGTGGAAAGAGATTGTCATCAGGTCCTCGAAACCCGGTGCGTCGGACTAAATTAAGTTGACGGAACCAGAGGTACACGTCTTGGGATAGGTAGTAGGGCTTGAGATCGAACACAACGCAAAGAGGAAGTGACATAGATAGAGTGCCTGCCCATAAACCAGCGGGGAATCAGATAACTGACCCGGAATGTGGCGTTTCTAGCCAGCAAAGCAACCGCCCATAAATCATATGTTTTTGGGCTGGCTGCGAACGGGCCCGGCGAGAGCGGTTGTCAATACCGAAAATCAGCATTCAGCGGTTTTCATCCTTATACAATGTTACATTGCGCTGAAACTTGCCACCCCATACCAATTCGCCAGGGACAGGACCCGTTTTTGTTTGTCGTCACGGGTCTCGACGAATAGGCTGGTGTAGCCTGCGGAGAAAGGAGCTTTTCATCTTCGGCAACGCCATAGCGTCGATCATGGCACTCCAATCGCGTTTGAAATCAAACCAGCAATGCCGCAGCCATAGCGGGGTCGGAAAGGTCGATTGGCCAATTTTTCGGAGAACTGCAAAGGCGCCGCGCCGCCATTTTGCCAAGGAAATCGAGAGCGAGACTTCTTCCGCTGCGAACGGGCGCGCCGAGCCATTTACAATAATTGATCGCATGGAGTCCTCCGTGTCAGGGGCAAACACCGGGTCCGCCTTGGCGCTGCCGGCGGCCCGGCGTTGTGCGACGCACACCTCGTTCCCTCCAAGTTCGGAAGCCGCTTCTTCCACGATAGGGCGCGGAACACCTTCGCCTCTAGCAGTGAGACCTCGGAGAGGCGAAAAGAATCCCTGAAGTCTCCGACGAACTCCTGCCAGTGCTTCTGCGTCATGGACGCCCCAGAAATCTACCAAGTCGCCGGTCCTGTGGTTGTAAGCGAATTTTTGACCGCAATCCAAACAAGTGATGTAGCTTCCTCGCCCACAGACAGGTCGGCATCCGGAAAGGTTGGATGGGATTGACTCGCGCAGCGTTACCGGAGGACCTTTATGCCGATGAGGACAGACAAAAACAAGACGAAGCAATGTCCGTAGAAAGAGCGGGACCCCGAAAACCATATTCCACCACGGCTCGCCACGGCTGAGCGGCCTTTGTGCTTTGAACTGACGTCTCGCTGCCGAGCGATATAGAACGATAGACCCCTCGACTCTATCTGCTCGGGCCTTTTTCTGCGTGTGAGGTTGCATGTGAGCACCTCAGCAGGATGCTAGACGTGGCGAAGATTCGTGTCTGTTCCGTTGTGGACACACATCTACCAATTGGTCCGCTTGTCACGATACCGCCTTGCCACCCAGGCTGCGCCGGAAGAAAAGCTATTAGCGTGTAAACACAGCTTTTCGTATACCTCCCAGAAGTGGACCCTGTGTGGTCAAAATACTCGAACGGCTCGAAATGGCGTGGGTTAGTATTTAAGGGAGCATGCTAAACCGCCTCAAAATCTGTCGTTGTGTCCCCTGTCACCTGCCTGCCCTGAGCTTCGAAGGGTCGCCTACTCCGCCTATCACCTCTCTTGTCCCTTGCGCCGACCTCCTGGTCGGCCCTTGTGCTTACATGACGACAGGAGATTCGGGATGGCAGCACTTGGCTGGTCGCAGTGTCCCGCCGTCGAAAGCGTGCCCGGAAAGGTCAGCGGTGCATGGATTTTTCGGGGCACGCGCATGCCCGTCGCCACGGTCTTCGCGGGTTTGGAAGAGGGCATGACGATCAAGGCGCTGGTAAAGACGTACGACGGACTCACTCGCGAGCACGTCGAGTCCGTCCTGGAGTTCGCCGCTTGCAGTCTGGAGACTCCGGCACCGGCCCGGTAATGCGTGTCCTATTCGATCAAGGAACCCCTGTACAAATTCGCCCGTCGCTACAAGAACATACTGTCAAGACAGCAAGAGAGGCAGGATGGAGTGCCTTGGCCAACAGTGATCTCTTGCGTGCAGCGGAAGAAGCATAGTAATCACATGCGGTGCGCCTATATGAGGTGCGACAACATGGCCCCCGGAAGAGTCCGCCTGTGCCAACGTGGCCGACGTGCTGTGCTAAGGCAATGGAGGTGTGAACGCAACAACCACGTTTTTTCTCAGGGTTGAAAAAAGGAGGACAACGAGGGCCATCTAGCTGCCCTCCTTGCAGCTGAGGCGGACCTGCGATGAGCACGTGAGTTCGCTATGGGCAAGTGTGATACTCAATTTCTCCACGCACAACGCCTTCACCAGTCTTCACCAGCTTACGCTTGCGGCCCCAAAGTGGGTAAAAACGGTACTCGCCGGAATCCCATCGCACTGGAGCGCGGCGCAGTATACTCTTCACTCCACCTTCCTCTGCCGATATCTCAATCTAAAATCTTGGAGTTCTCCGATGGACGAGCAGTGGAAATATGCCATCCCACTTTCAGCAACGATTCTCGCTGCGCGAAAGCTCACTGAGCCAGGCGACAAACCGTCGCCGGCACTGGAGGCGTGTATCGCGAATGCGATCAGCAATGTAGAGACGTTGAGGATGAGAATCGACGACCCGCTGGATGGCTGATCGCGTGCCGGGAAGACCTGAGACGACTCGGTTTCTGCTCGAATATGCGAACGGAGTGCGGTCGTTCGTCCCCTGTTCGGGACCTCAGTTCCGGCTCTTTGCGCTTGGGGACCCTGGCACCGGCAGTCCCGTTTCCCGAGCCATGAGCGCGAACCGTGGATCATTTCGAAACGGGTCGAAAAGCGGCTCCAGATTCATCACCAGCGGCAAACTTTCCCGGTCCTCAAAAGATTTCCTTATGTTATCGAACAACTCTTCTTTTCGGTGCAGCGCTGCTAGATCAATACCGATCAGGAAGTTAGAACCTTCTCCCACCGCCTCTTGCTTCTCTCGTTTTGCGAGATCCCACTCGTAATAATGGCGCAAAGCCTCCTTCGGCGGCGCCGCCGTCAAACCGATTTTCACCGGATCTTCGCCGTCCTTTTTCATCTGCACGATTAGTTCGGCGCGGGCTTCTTCCCACCGCTCTTGCGCCACCAAGGATCGTACAATGCACATTTGCGCCGTGTCGAATTGCGGCTCGGAGGGGAGTATCCTACGAGAAAATGCGATCGCTTCGTCATACCGCCGCGCCCAATAGTAATACCAGGGAATACCCGCCCCGGCGAGCGCGGAAAGCGGTTCCAGTTGCCGCGCTCGCTCCGCCTCGGAAATAGCCGCTTCCTCCCGGCCTGCCAGTGCTAGAAGTTCAGCGTATCCGTTATGCGCGCTCCCCGACTCCGGGTTCAGGCGCAGCGCTTGCCGAAACTCCCCCTCGCCGCCACTCCAATCCCATAGACCGAACGCGCGGACCGTCGCCACCGCTTCATGCGCTTCGCCCGAAGCAGGATCGAGTTGCACGGCGCGCTCTGCTTCATCCAGTGCCGCGGCGACCTCGTGCAGGGAGTAACGCGACCGCCCTCGTAAATACAGCCGTATTTCCGCCAGTCGTGCGTGCGCTCCCGCATAGTTCGCATCCGCGGCAATCGCTTGCTTGAAATATCTCTCGCTCTCCCGCAAATCCTCCAACTTGCCACGATTCAAGTAATAAATCCCGCGCTGATACGCAGCTCGTGCCGGAGTCTCGGAAGCGCGCCGCGCCGCAGACGAGTTATCGTACGAGTGCGCAAAGTGGAGCGAAAGAAAAACCAACGTTGCTACCCCGCAACCGACTGCGATTACCGCCAAATTCCGCAGGCCTAGTGGCTGCGTCTTTTCCGCTTTCGCTCTCTCGCCGCTTGGCGCTTGCAATCGCAACTCCACCCAGCGGTCCAACTCCTCCCGATACGCGAACACCGATCCCCGCTTTGCATGCTTTAGCCGCCGCACTGGAAGCCCGTCCGTCCTCTCCCACCGCTGCACGGTCCGCACTTCCCGCCCCAAATACACCGCAATTTCTTTCCACGAACCCAGCTCGCCAGGCGCAGGCGACGAAGCAGCAACCGGATTCGCTTCAACGGTCGCCTCTGGAATCTTGTGTGGCAAATCCAACTCTGCCCCCGTTCGACAATTTAGACGCATTTTACGCCCATGTCGCCTAATGTCGCTTGCCGATTGTAGCCTCGGGCCCTAACTTCCCGGGTGGGGCCGCCTCATAGGAGGACGCAATGAAGAGGAACCTGTTTCTGTCCGCGATAGTTTGGTTGGCCACTGCGCAAACCGCGAACCCGCAGGGAACTTTCCACTCCAATATCGCTCGCACCGGCGTGTATCCTTCCGCCGGGCCGAAGCAACTGAATGGCGTGAAATGGGCTTTCAAAACCGGCGGGTCCATCCTCGGCTCCCCGACGATTGCCGACGGCGTTGTGTACATCGGCAGCCTCGACGGCTTCGTTTACGCCGTTGATCAGGAAACCGGCAAGGAAAGATGGAAATATGCAACGCAACGGCCCGTTGTGTCCTCACCCGCCGTGTCCGGCGGCCTCGTCTTCTTCGAAGGCTATGATGGTGTTCTATACGCGCTCGCTACGGATACCGGCAAGGTAAAGTGGTATTTCGTTGCTGAATACGAGAAGAGGTTCGAGGCTAAACACATAGACGGGTATACGCCCGAATCACAGACGACTCCAGACAGTTGGGACCTTTATCTGTCCTCTCCCGCCGTCTTCAACAATCACGTTTACTTCGGCAGTGGCGATGGGAATGTCTACGCACTGGACGCATCCACTGGTGTTCTGCAATGGAAGTTTTCAACCGGAGACATCGTCCACGCTTCACCCGCGATTGCAAATGGTGCCGTTTACATCGGCAGTTGGGACAGCAATCTTTACGCGCTTGATGCCGAAAGCGGCCAGGAAAAATGGCGCTTCAAAGGTGGTGAGGATCCAGTCGTCCACAACCAGGTCGGATTTCAGTCGTCGCCCACAGTTGTGGACGCTGTTGTTTACACAGGATGTCGCGATGGTCACGTTTACGCCCTGGATGCGAACACCGGACGCAAGAAATGGGACTACTCCACAGCCAAAAATTGGGTGAATGCCACTCCCGCGGTTCGCGACGGAGTGGTCTACGCGGGAACATCCTTCGGTTGGAATCTTCACGCACTTGATGCCAGGACCGGCCGCGAGCGGTTCACTTTTCACGCCGGCGGGGAGATTTTCTCCTCCGCCGCTCTAGCAGGAGATCTGGCCTACTTCGGCGCCGCAAATGGCAGGCTTTACGCCATTGACGCGAAGACTGGGAAACTTGCCTGGCAATTCCAGACCGAAGCCTCGAAGGCCGACCCGATGAAGGTCCTGAAGCCCGATGGAAGCCTGGATGACCAAGTCATCTTCGCGCCGTACTTCCACGACGCCCAGGACATGGTCCTGGGCATGTACCGCATGTTCTCCGTTGGAGGCGTCTGGTCTTCTCCCGCTGTGGACAACGGTGTCGTGTATTTTGGCAGCACGGATGGCTACCTTTACGCCCTTGACTGAAGACGGCGCTCGCTGGTTGTAGGTAATATGCAGCCCTCCCACTGCTGCGAATGTCGCGGGCTCGTGGGCGCGCACGCCGACCAGCAATTGCCTTCCAACGATCGAGCGAGTCACCATGCCGCGAGTAAGCTGACCGTACCAAAAACTTCGTTCGAACTCATTTGGCGGGGCGGGCGGGGTTCGGCGCGAACCTATTGGTGCGTGCGTTCGACGACGCAAAAAAGCAGCCGAACGACATCTCCCCGTCGAGAATATGCGAAGACTGGCGTTTGTTCAGGCGGCAAAACGGAACGGCGCTGTCGGTCGCTTCAGCGGCGGGGCTGGGGCGGATATCCTGCTGTGGTCCTACAGCAACAGTCAAGGCGCTGGAACACTTTTGGACGTTGCCGGCGGAACCGGGGTTCCGTATCAGCTCAGTTCACAAGACATGCACTGAAATCACCTCGCCCCGGCAAACGGCGGGAATTCTGTCCAGGGCTTTGTTGTCCTAATCCGAAGGCGCATCTTCTCTGCGTTGCGTGACGTGCCAAAGCACGCCCGAGGGGTCGCATATGTACGCTACTCGCAGTCCCCACGGCTGCATTCTGGGAGGTTTCGGCGGTGCTACCGAAAAAGAACGCGACAAATCGAGAGCCTCGATGTGTGACCACCATGCATCGAGGTCATCGACCATCAACTGCATCATAAGGTTCTCCGCCCACTCCTTCTGATAGTATCGCTGCAAAATGAATGCACTTTCACCCACGCCAAAAATGGCCACATCACCGTCCAACAACTTCCTGAAGCCCAGTGCTTCATAGAAAGACTTGCTGGTTTCAAAATCCTTCGCAGGAAGAAAAGCGCGCGCTGACTCTGTGCCGCTCGGGACCGTCATTTCTGCTCCTGGGATGGCTCATCGTCTCTTGTTTTTGCCGACATTTCCCTTGTCGAGTTATTCGCCAGCTTGGGGGAAACTCGTAGGGACGCCGAATCGCACTCTATCATCACTTGCATTGTGGGTCAGACACCAGGTTCTGGAAGTGCGTGGATAGAGAGTGAGTAACATGGGCAAGCTAGAAATCACACTCGAATTCACAGTCGGCGAGCTACCCTGTTCTCTTCCGCCAGATAGGTAGTGTTCCTGACGTGTCGGCTATCCTGAAGTAACGGCGCGAACGGAATAACTTCCAAATTGCCCTCACTCGGGCTGAATAGCAATGGCTCTGTACTTCACCGCGTCAATGCTTAACGACTTTGAGGGGTCGCAGCAACCACTTCCAAATGAGCCAGTTTAATCATTATTGGTAGGAGGGGAATTCCCAGCAAGAAATCTGCGACTGCCTTTATGAAATTCACCTAGCCCTTTTCTGATACAGTTTTCATCGGGATTCACAGGAAGCCTGCGTGCATCGCCATGACGAGCGTGTAACGCGATTGGTCGTAGCGCGCGTCTCTTGGGTTCCATAGAAGAGAATCCCAGTGAGAATGCCACACGGCTCATTCGGCCTTCTGTTGAGCCCCTTGTTCTTCTATCATGCGCTGAGCATGCGCCTCACTTATTTTACCAGCTCGGGAAGAATTTGGGACAGAATGCCGTGGGAAGCACGGTTGCAATTCTTGTACGCCGTCTTTTTCACGTTTTCCGGCGTAGGATTCTTACTCGACTTGGCCAATCCGAGCCCCGGCCGGATCGTACACATCGTTTTCTTGGTTTGCATGGGTGGCGCGATCGGTGTTGCCTATGGCCTTTGCTTCATGCGGGCGCCTAAGCTTCTACCGGTCCTGGTGGCTTTGCATGTAGTCCTGGCTCTCGTACTAACCCCTCATCTGGGATCGCTCGCCGTGGACTGGGCTCAGGTCGCTAGCACCGCAGCCGGCGTTGACGTAATCGGGTGCCTCTTTGCCATCTTACTCGGCTATGTTTTCTTCGTTCGATTCGTCAGAAAGCAAGGTCTGCGCTATTTTCGGGTCCAGACGGAAATTGAGCTTGCCGAACAGATACACCGCAGCCTGGTACCTCCGATCGTTCGGCGCTCCTCACGGGACGAATTCTACGGGGTGTCAGCTCCCAGCGGGGAAATGGGTGGCGACCTGGTTGATCTGGTGCAAGACGGTGACAAATGGATTGGTTATATGGCAGATGTTTCCGGCCATGGCGTGCCGTCCGGCGTATTGATGGCCATGGTCAAGAGCGCCGTGCGCATGAGGCTCCCCACTTCATCCGAACCGCAAGTGCTCCTCGAAGATTTGAACCGTGTCATCTCCGAATTGATAGCGGCGGAGATGTTTGTGACGCTGGCCTTCGTTTCGCTTGGGAAGTCGAATGATCTCCATTTCGCGACTGCTGGTCACTTGCCCATTCTCCATTTCCGCAGCGCCACTGGATCGGTCTGCGAACTTTCCACTCCCAACCCACCCATTGGAATCTTCAAAGAGCAGAAGTTCGCGAGTTCTCATGTGGAATTCTCTAGCGGTGATATCGCGGTTCTCTTGACGGACGGGCTGACCGAAGCCGCAAATGAGAACGAGGAAGAGTACGGGCTCGAAAGAGTCAAACAACAGGTGACGAAGCATTCCGAAGAGCCGCTGAAGGTTCTCTGCGAAATGCTGCTGGCGGAGGCGAGGAAGTTCGGAAAACAAATGGATGATCAGAGTGTGCTATTGGTGAAGCGTCTTTAAGCATCCCAATTTGCTTTTCCGTGAATATGACCCGTTTCCGTCGATGACCAGCCATTTTGAACCGCTCTTGACGAGGCATGTTAGGCTGTGCCCAAAGGCAAGTCAGGGTTGCTTATTAGGTGAATTTTGCGCTGAGCCAGGCGACATTCGATTTTCGAGCGTTTCGTGAATGGCTTCCACACCAAGCCGCTGGACGAAATTACCTGGCAGGATTTTTGTCGGCTGGTCGAGAAGCACAACGGCGTGTGGGGTGGCTGCTGGTGCATGTCTTTTCACCTCGACGACAGGGGATTCAAAAACCGGACTGTATTGCAGAATCGAACTGAGAAGGAACATCGAGTCCGCAACGGCCGCGCTCACGCCGCCCTCGTGTACGACGGCTCGGCGGCCGTCGGATGGTGTCAGTTCGGGCCGACGGACGAGCTTCCGCGCATCAAGCATAAGCGAGCCTATTTCAGTGGTCTCACTGACCCTCCGGATTGGAGGATCACGTGCTTTTTCGTAGACCGAGATTATAGAGGCCAGGGGGTCGCATCCGTCGCTCTAAGAGGGGCTCTGCGCGAAATCTCGCACCTCGGCGGCGGCACCGTCGAAAGCTACCCTGAAGACGCCGCAGGTCGGTCAGTATCAGCGTCCTTTCTTCACAACGGAACTGTTTCCATGTTTGAGCGCGAGGGCTTCAAGCGATCACGTCGCCTCGGCAAGAACCATTGGGTGGTGACCAAGGTCGTGCGCAAATCGTCGCGGAAAAGACCACCGGCGCAACGGTAGGAACTCACTCCAATTTAAGAAACGAATCGTGACATGAGAATTGCACGGCGATCCTCACGGTCAAGCGTCGAGGACGCCGATTTCGATTTGGGCCAGGCGCGCGGCGTCGGCGATGATCTCCACCTGCGCAATCTTACCGTTCGCAATCGCAAACTTGAGCACGCGCTGCAAATGCCCGTGCGGCGCCAGGATGATCCCCAGTTCTCCGTCGGCGAGCGCAGGCTGCGCGAAGCGCATGGCTTGCGCAAAAGCGACTACGCCCTTGCCCCAAGCGACTGCGCCTTTGGCCCAGGCACGCGCGCCGCGAGCCTCTCTCGGGGAGCCTGGACGCGCGCCTGCTTCGTCAACGCGAACAAGCACGTCTGGATCGAGCACGGCGATGAGTCCTTCGACGTCTCCGGCGCGGAGGGCCGCGAGGAAAGCGTTGACCAGCGCGCGCTGCTGCGCGCGGGCGGTCTCGGGAACTGAGCCTGCGCCCTGCACCCGGCGGCGTGCGCGACTGGCGAGCTGCCTCGCGGCTTCCGGCGAGCGTCCGACAATTTCGGCGATTTCTTCGAAGGGCACATCGAACATATCGTGCAGGACGAAAGCGAGGCGCTCGGCGGGAGCGAGGCGGTCAAGTACCACGAGCAGAGCGATGCCGACTGAATCTGCTAGGAGCGCTTCACGTTCGGGGTCGGTGCTGGCTTGGCGGTTGGCAACTGGCTCCGAGACGCGCTCGTCGATCGACTCTTCACGCCGCGAAGTGCGCGAGCGCAGCATGTCCAGGCATACGCGCGCGACGACGGTGGTCAGCCATCCCCCAAGATTCTCGATGGCGCTGGCATCGGAGCGGCTGAGCCGGAGCCAGGTTTCCTGAATGGCGTCGTCCGCCTCGTTTACTGAGCCAAGCATGCGGTAAGCCACCGCCCGCAAATGGCCCCGGTTTTCTTCGAATCGCTCGGCCAGCCAATCGTATCCGGTCATACAGTCAAATCTCTCACTAGTGTTCCGTCTTACTCATGACGAACGTAACGTAGCCGATGTGACAAGCGGAGAGACTAACATGTGAGAACGGGCTTGATGTCGACGACGGGCGTGCCGTCGATGGCCTCGATGGGTCCGATCTTTAGCCGATTGCCAGCGATCTCTTTTACAGTGACGGGATGAAGCCCAAGCGGATTGGGCCGGTCCGGAGACCGCGTCGCGAAGACGCCGGTGAGCGCGCGTTTTGGATCGCTGCGCGGGTGCACTTGCAGCACATCGCGATCCCCCTGGTGGAACCACGTGATAACCAAAACCTCATCGCCGACTTTCATGCGATGGAGCCCCGCCGAAGCCCAAGGTTCGATCTCAATCCATGCGTCCGGCGCGCCCTCCGATCCTTGCTTCGGAGCTTCGCTCCGCTTTTTGAGAGTCGAGCGAATCACTCCGACCGGCCGCAGATCAAAACGCCCGCTTCGTTTCGGTTTCATGCTTCCTTCTTACGACGAAAAGGCGCTGGCGGGAAGAGAATTCCCAGGGTGCGGCTTGGCGGCCGCAGCGCCCACGAAATCACTGCGAGCGACGCCAAGACAATCGTCATGACCACGCGCCAGCTCGCGCTGCCGCACACCAGATGAGAAACGGCTGCGCCTGTCAAATTAAAGAACGCTCCGGCGTAGGCCCATTCCTTCAGTCGTGGGAAACGCGGGGCGAGCAAGGCGATTCCCCCTAGCACTTTCCAAAACCCAAGAATGACAATGAAGTACGCTGGGTAGCCCAGGCGCGTGATGGCCTCGACCGTGTCTTTCTGAAGCAGGAACTGTGCAGTGCCGCCCGATAGCAGCGGGAGCGCTACCAATACCGTAGCCGTCCAATAACCAATCGCTTTCCAGCTCAAGACCCGTCTCCTTGTGCATGACTTGATCTGTCATGACACTGACGAAGGAGCTCCGCCGGATGTGACAGGACCGATCATCAAATGCGCCAGCACCGTCCGGCACATCCGCTTCAGTGCGGTACCCCGGCGTGCGACAGGCGACCGCCCGCAGATGCACGCGCTTGGCCTCAAAGGTATCCGCCAGCCATTGCGGTTGCCCGAAAATTCGTTTTGGCGGGTCACATTTCCTCAATGAGCTTCGTCATGGTGGAGACGTACGAAACTCACTCGATGTGAAAAGGAGACTTCAGCTCATGAACCGCGGTATCAGAACGATCATCTATCCGGTCAAAGACGCGGGCCAGGCAAAGGGCCTTTTCGGCCAACTGTTGGGCAGCGAGCCCTATGTTGACCAGCCTTATTATGTCGGCTTTAGAGCCGGCGAACAGGAGATCGGCTTGCTTCCCAACGGGCATGCCACGGGAATGAGCGGGCCGCTCGCGTATTTCCACGTGGACGACATAAAGAAAGTGCTGGAGGCGCTGGTGAAGGAAGGTGCGCAAATTCACCAGCCAGTTAAGGAGGTCGGCGCGGGCAAGCTCGTCGCATCGGTCAAGGATGCCGACGGCAACCCCATTGGCTTGCTTCAATCCGCCTGACCGGTTCGGCCGGAAATCGAGGTACGGCGTCGGCATTCGCGCACTCGGCTGCGCGGAACTTTTCCAGCTGTGCGGAATGCGCTATTCTCTGCTGCGTGCGGGAAAACCGCACCTACGGTTTGAGCCGCGGACGGAGGCTAGCGTGCAAGCGCGCCTCCTCCGATCCGACAGCCTTCCGGGCTGCCCGTGATCCGCCCCCGAACCGGTAGACACGTGCCATCCGCTAATGGTGAGATACGATACTCTCTCTGACGAATGGGAATCGCCACATGACCGCAGCAGATTTTCGCAGGATTGCCCTGAGCCTGGAAGGCGTGGAAGAGTACCCTCACGCGGGATTGCCGGCTTTTCGTGTGGGAGGCAGGAAATTTGCTTCGCTCGCGTCGCAAGGAGCGGGCTACGGAAATCTGATGCTTACGCTGGAGCAGCAAGCAGCGTTTGTGGAGGAGGCGCCCGAGATTTTCCTGCCAATCCCTGGCGGGTGGGGAAAAATGGGACACACACATATTCGCCTGGCGGCGGCGAGCGAGGATGTACTGACGGGTGCACTCCGAACGGCGTGGAAACTGCGAATTGATAAGAACGCAAAGACAAGCCGAACCCCCCATGTGGCGAAGCGCGGCGGAGTAACAGATAAGAAACGCGGAAAGCGACGACTATGAGAGCCACAAGAGCGCGAAACATCAAAAGCAATAAAAAAGACCTGTCACCAGAACAACGCGAAGAACTACTTAGAGCATTGAAAACCCGTTTTGAGAAAAACGTAAAACGCCATAAAGGTCTTGAATGGGCCACCGTACAAGCAAAGCTGGAAGGTAATGCTGAAAAACTGTGGTCACTCAGTGAGATGGAAAGAACTGGCGGTGAACCGGACGTCATTGGTCACGATAAAAAGACGGGCGAATACATTTTTTATGACTGTTCAGCGGAAAGTCCTAAAGGCCGCAGAAGTGTTTGCTACGACCGTGAAGCGCTGGAGTCGAGGAAAGAACACAAGCCAGAAGATAGCGGTATTGGTATGGCAGCTGCCATGGGCATTGAGCTTTTAACGGAAGAACAATATCGAGAGTTGCAGAAATTTGGAAATTTCGATACGAAAACGTCGAGCTGGGTGAAAACACCTGCCGATATCAGAAAACTCGGCGGCGCCCTCTTTTGTGATCGCCGCTACGACACTGTTTTCGTGTATCACAATGGTGCGGAATCTTACTATGCCGCTAGGGCGTTCCGTGGCTCGCTAAGGGTCTAAATTTGCATGCCCGCCTGCTCCTTCCATCGTTGAACGTTCACCCCCATCACGAGGAGCCACAGGCAAAGCGCCACTTCTGCGATCGCGGTAGCCGCGAAATAAGGGAAGATCCGCGCTTGCAGCGCGGGCGCAAGAAAGAGCGAGAAGCTGTTGACGAGATACCCCAAGCCCTCGATCGCCAGCAGCACGCCGATGAGCCGGGGGAAGAACTTCGAGTGGACAATTAGGTATGCCATGGTGAAGCAATCGAATCCGAAAAATACCAGGCAGACGGCAAACCCATATTCGAACAACTGAAGCGATAGATACGCCGCAGCCTGTAACTGTTCTGTTGTAAATGCGCTCAGGTAGTGCCCTCCCCCGAAGAGGACCAAAGGCGCGAAATGAGCGAGTGTACTGACGCTTTCAATTGTGTTCGAGACCAGGTCAAAAAAGAGCATCATCAATGCGGCGTTCTTGTTGACGACCTTGAACAACTTATAGAAGATGAGCGCCAAGGGTATATTGCACGCGCAATAAAAGACTTCGACCACAAAGCCCAACCGATAAAGCAGTTCGTGCGCCTGGATGTTTTGCGCTGTAGCCGCTGCGTCCCCGTGGACGACGAGCCGGCCGCGAACGAAGATCTCGGCGAAAATGCCCCCGACGATGACGATCAAGTACAAGCCACCGGCGATTCTGGCGTAGAGTTGAGGCCAAGCTTCTGCGACCCGATCCGTCTCTGCACCTGTGCTCATTCCGGAATCTCCTTTTTGTCTCAAAAATGGCATTAAAGGGCGTGTTGCGATGCACACTGCTGTTCGACGCACCCTCGGCCGAGATTACTTCCTCGGGAGTTGATGCTCACGAAAGAACGCCCACATCTGCCTCGTCGCGTCGATGCTGTTGCTATACCGCCCGATCATCCATTCCGCCGCCACCCGCTTGCCGCCGGGCCACTGATGGCCTTCTCCCTTGAGCGTGTAGAGCACCACGCCCGCATCGTTAGCGCAGTCCGTGTATTCGAGGCGCGTGACACCCGCAGCGACCGCAGATTCGATCGGATTCGATCCGCACCTGTTTCGCCGAGACCAATTCGCCATAAAGCCCGGAACACTCGGCAATGTGCCGCCAGCGAGCTTCGACCAGCCGCCGTTGTACGGACAAACGGGATCGGCGGTTCCATGAAAGGCAATCACCGGCACCGGTCGATGGTCCGTGCACCAGCTCCATTCCGGGTCGAGTCCAGCCGAAACCATCCCGAACGCCGCGATCCGATCGGGCAGCGTGCACGACAATACGAACGCCATACCTCCACCGTTCGACATTCCGTTTGCGTAGATCCGCGTCTTGTCGATGTTGTAGGACTCCTCCAGCTTGTCGATCAACCCCGAGATGAAGATCACATCGGGCATACGCGATGGCGTTTCGCTTCCTGCCATTTCCCATGACTTGGGACCGCGACCGGTTCCTGCGGGGTAGACGATGATGAAGCCGTTCTCGTCGGCCTCCAGGTTCCACTGGCTGATGGCCATTGAGGAACTCGGCCACGACATCGAGGTGTGCAGGGTAATGACCAGCGGCGTCGGCTTCGTGCGATCGTAGCTCTTTGGAACGTACAGCAGGTACTCCCGCTTCTCACCGGAGGAAACGATGGTACCGGTGGTGGCGCTGGTCCAATTCGGGAAGTAGAAAACGGAGTAGAAAAATCCGAAAGCGAGCAAGACCAGGACGATAGGCAGGCCAATGACAACCAGCACGGCGCGGATCACAATCTTCCTGCGATTCATAAGTGGTCCTTGAACTTACGGGGACTCTAACGGTCGCGACGAGCGGCCGAGCGACGCGCCACCGCAACTCTCTCAACTTATTACCTTGTCCCCGGCGGAAATCTAACATAAGCAATCGTCAAAGCGGCGTGCCGAGGCGTGAACTTCCGTTAGCCGACCACTCCCCCGGAGACTCTGATGCTTCGGTCTCTGGAAATTGTGTGGAATAGAAAAAGGGGAAACTGTATGGTCATCCCGTGCTGGATGTATAGTTGACAGCGCCACGTAGACACGTGGTTCAAATGATGGATCGTCGCGAACTACCGAAATCGTCTTTACTGGGCTGCAGGGTGGCCGTCGCCAGGCACGACATTTCCGGTAACATCTACCCAGAAGTTTCCTGACGGTCGCAAATTTGAATATCACTACGTCCGCGACCCGGGAGGTCGCGACAACGCCCCAGTCCCCGATGCCATGACGGCCCCAATGGCCTCACCCATATTCGATACAATCCCGACGGCTACACGCAATCCCTCCCAATTCCCCCTCCGCAGTAGAACTGGATTTCTTTCCAATATCTTGAACGCTTCGATGGCGTCCGAACGGAGGAAGTAATTGTGGGGACCTTTGGGCGTTAAAACCGCATGACTCCGTTGACCTCCAAAAGAGCGCGCCCACTGCGGGGAACGTCTAACGTACTCCAACTCGGCGCAGAAACTGGTCCAGTAGGCTCCTGCGCGGGTCGGCAGCTGCCCGATAATCGGCGCTAACAGGAGTCGACAGAGAGAAGTTCTATGAAATGGCTAACTGCAATGCCGCTTTTCCGTCTAACCTTTGATCTTCCGGACGCTGGAAAAGGAGTTGTTGGATGCAGACGCGAAAATCGGATCAAACATGGCGAACTCATGCGGAGCGTGGTGGCTTCAATGCAGAGAGCCTGATTCAAGATGTGAAGTTTGGCATGCGCCTATTGCGCAACAGTCCCGGCTTCACTCTCGTTGCGGTACTTACACTGGCGCTCGGAATTGGAGTCAACACCGCGGTGTTCAGTGCGGTCGATACCGTATTGCTTCGGCCACTGCCGTATGTGCATCCGGAGCAACTCCTGCTCGTATCTGAAGGTCTGCCCAAATTGGGCGGTGACGACGTGGGTGTCGCGGCCGGCGAGTATCTCGATTATCGCGATCGAAACCGTTCCTTTGCACAGGTTGCCGCATACCAAGACGATGGATTCAATCTGACCGGCGCCGGCACGCCCCTCCGCATCAACGCCGATCGTGCCGCGGCTTCCCTGTTTCCCTTGCTGGGAGTGCGGCCGACGGTCGGTCGTACTTTTACCGATGAAGAGGCCCGGCAAGGCGCCGCCCCTGTCGTGGTCATCGCGCACGATCTCTGGCAGCGACAGTACGGCGGCGATTTGGAGGTTCTCGGCAAGACCATAAAGCTCGACGAGAAGCCCTACACCATCATAGGAGTTATGCCCGCATCGTTCCGCTTTCCTTCTGACTCGGCTCCGGCGAGCGAACGCGTGCAAGTCTGGGTGCCGCTAGATTTTTCGCCCGAGCAGATCCAAGACCGGCTTCGCGAATTCGGGATTCATTTCATCGGGCGTCTGAAACCGGGCATTACCACGACTCAGGCGCAGCAGGACATCCAAAGCATTGCCGATGGATTTATGCAGGAGCACAGCGATCTCTATTCCGGCACACTCCGCGTAGTACCCCGCACCTTTGCCTATGCCGCGCAGAGCGTTTCAAAGACCAAACCACTTTTGCTGTTGTTGATGGCTGCCGTAGTATGCGTTTTGCTGATCGCTTGTGCGAATGTTGCTAACTTGCTGCTGGCACGCGCTAGCCACCGCAGTCGCGAAATGGCGATCCGCGCTGCGATCGGCGCTGCCCGTCCAAGACTGATGGTGCAATGCCTGGTCGAGAGTTCGCTGCTGGCTCTGCTCGGCGGAACGAGTGGAGTGTTGCTTGCATGGATGCTTGTTGCAGGATTGCGACACTTCGGTCCCGCTAGTCTCGGCCGTCTCCAGGACGTTAGGCTTCATCCTACCGCGTTGGCATTTACGCTATTGGTCTCGCTGATTACGAGTGTGATCTTCGGTTTCTTCCCCGCGCTGCGGCTGTCACAGATTTCGCCGCAATCCTGCATGAAGGAAACTGCCCAAGCCGGGCCCGCCCGCGCCACGCAAGCCCTTCAGGCGCGCCTGATAATCGGCGAGATCGCGATTGCCATGGTGCTACTCATCGGCGGCAGTTTGCTTCTGAAAAGCTTCGTGCGCGTGCTCAACGTTCCATTCGGATTTAATCCGGACGGTACGGTCGTGGTGCGTACCCTCTTCGATCGCCCGCGTTATCCCGAGCCGCTCAAGCGTGAAGCTGCGCAGAAGGAGTTGCTCGACCGCCTTTCCCACTTGCCTGGAGTGAGCACAGTTGGGGCCGCCAGCCACCTGCCATTGAGTGACCAACGCCAGATCGGATTTCGGCTGGAGAACGCAGCCGCCAATGACTTCCATTGGGCGGAGAATTCGTTGGTGAGCCCCGGCTACTTTCGGGCGATGGGAATCTCAATTCTCCGGGGTCGGGACATTAGCTATGAAGACACGCGAAACGCTCCACCTGCGGCTCTAGTTAACCAAACCTTCGTAAAGAGATTCTTGGACGGCAAAGATCCGGTGGGTCAGCGTTTCTATTGGGGCGACCGAGCCCTCTTTTCCATCGTCGGAGTGGTAAACGATGTCCATGTATCAGCGCTCGATGCCGATCCTCCGCCCGTCATCTACCTCTCTATGTTTCAAGTTGAGAGTGGCGCAAGCGCCCGAACCGCCTTCATCATGCGTTTTGCCCGACAAGGAGAGCAAGCCGGCCAAGGCATATTCAACGCGGTCCAACAGGAGATATGGGCGGTGGACAAGGACCTGCCGGCATACGACACCACAACTCTTGCAGCACTGGTTTCCGAGTCCGTTGCGCAGCGCCGTTTCACGACTCTGCTGATGGGCGGCTTCGCGCTTGTCGCCGTGATGCTGGCCTCGATTGGCCTCTTCGGCGTTGTCTCCTACTTGGTTTCGGAGCGCAGGCGCGAACTGGCCGTGAGGATGGCACTCGGAGCTGATGGCATGACGATCTACTGGATGATCCTGCGCCGAGGCTCAGTTGTAGCGTTGTTCGGGTGTTTCGCGGGTTTGGCTGTGTTCGCCGTGGGATCGCAGCTGCTTCGATCAACTCTCTATCAAGTCAGTGCGTTTGATCCGCTCATCTTAATTGTGGCGCCCTTGGTGTTGCTTGCAATTGCCCTGCTCGCGTGTTGCTGGCCGGCACGGCGGGCGATGCGCGTGGATCCAATGACCGCTCTGCGCTACGAATGAAGGTGGGAGCTGGCAGCGATACGTTCGCACCCAAATCTCCAGGCTTAAATTCAGCTGTGCCCATTCAGGTATTCGGAATGCGGAGCCGGAGCCCGAGCTGTCATCCATGGATCGCCCCAGGCGATTCATCTTGGTTGTGCCTACCGAAGATCACGTTGGCTGGCGAATTGTCATTTCTCCCAATAGTCCTCAGGATTCTCCGTCCCGCTACCATTCTGCGATGCGCAATCTGGCCGTTCTTTTCATCCATTTCGTCGCCGTCCTGGCTTGCTTGCTCGGTCCTGGCGGGGTCCGTTCCCTCGTTGCGGAATCGCATCTCCTCAAGCACCAGATCCTGATCTTGAATCGTTCCCGGAAACGATCTCCCCATCTACACTCGTCGGACCGGATCCCAGCTGGCTTGATGGCGCTGTTGGTGCGCCCAACTGGTCTGCTCCGTTCCGCAATCGTTCTGAAGCCTTCGACATTGCTAGCCCTTCATAAATCCATGAGCAAGGGACAGTGCCGGATGCTGTTCTCCCCGAGCAAAATCTTCGACGGTGCAGATGTAGCTGCGTATGGTAACGTCAGAATAATTACGGCGCTGGAGTTCCTCCAGCACTAGTGTACGTAGATGGGGCACGGGGACCTCGTCTGACCCAACTCTTTCTCAGCGGACAGGCAACCACCGGTCAGTACAGCCCACGCGAAGCGTCCGCCGGTGGGCGGCTACGTTCAAACACGGCAGCGTTTACAAAATCCGACGGTGACTTGCCAAGGCACCGTTGCCTATCCGGATTTCGTTTCTACGAATTACAAAACCGGCCGGCGGTCTCTGCAAGCAACTGCGCGCACCTGACTACTGAATCCAGATCAGCCCACTCGTGAGGTAGAACCTCGAGGAAGCGGGCGCGCGTTCGCAGTGGTTTTATGGGCACGCCGATTGTCGTTCTCAGTTGCTGCTGTTCGCTTATTCTTGGCCAATCGGAGGTCAACCTTCACGGGGACATCAAGTGCATCCGCCACCTCTCGCAGGAAGGCGCATCGGGATTGCATAGACAGGAGAGCACCCCTAGCCATCAGGTAGGGCAATCCGCCCTTCGCACGCTTCCGTTCACAATCCGCTTCCACCACACGCAAGTGCGCCTGCGTTCGTTGGTGCGCATTCTGAAGGAATGCCCGGCGTTGGTTGGCGCTAACCGCGCTGAGAAAACGAATTCGGGTTCGTAAAGGGTCGGGTGGGACTCCCGCCACCCACTCTGGAATGGGAAGAGAAAACCATAACCTCAAAGTCCGCGAGCCGGCGGGGGTCAACGAAATCTGGTGGCCACGCCTCTTTCCCGTTAGACATAATTTGGAGCGAATCAACTGCTGCCTCAAGAGCCGTTCGATCAACGGATAGATAGTCCCCGCGCTGCCGCTCCATTGCGGACTCGGTGAATTCAGAAATACTTTACGAATCGCGTAGGGCGTAGCTGGACCGTCCACAGAGACGACGGCGAGCACGCACGCCTCGATTTCGCTCAGCCTATTCCTGGCCATGAAACAAACCGTCTCTCCTTCCTTCGAGATCCCATGCTACGAATCGTACCATTCTGGGATCGCCAGCGCGCGGAGTGCGCCTTGACACGCTTATAGTGCGAATCGTACTATATAAAAATAAATCGCCAACGCTTATTGCAGGGGGTGGCAACGATGTCGACGAAACCCACAACAGCAATCCTGGCAGTTGCGATCGCTTTGTCCCCCGCCGTGGAGGCCCAGGTGCACGTTGGCCCGCAGGTTCCGGTCCCAGCGAGTATCAAAATCCCTCGGGATGGTGTTACCGTCCCGATGCAGTACATGGGAGGAAGGCCCGTCGTCGAACTTAAGATCAACGGGAAAGGGCCGTATCGTTTTGTCCTCGACACGGGCGCGGTAACTACCGTCGTTAGCGACGAGTTGAGTCGCGAGCTGTCCTTGCGTGCGGCCGCGGGCGTGCAAGTGGCGGCAGCGGGTGGCGGAACGCCCCCGGCGATTGTTGTGATCCATGAAATTCGCATCGGCGATGCCGTGCTGGAAGATCTGATTGCCGCGGTAATGCCGCTGGGAGGTCTGTTGAGGGGTGAAAACGCCCCCCGCGGTGTGCTGAGCGCCGCCAACTTCCCGGGCTACCTGCTGACCTACGACTATCCTGGCAAACAGATCTCGATCAAGAAAGGCGCAATCGAGAGCGCCGATTCACGAAGCACTTTTCAATACAGGGAGGATCAAGTTCTCCCCACAATGCCGCTCCGAATTGCAGGCCACGACACGGAAGTTCACCTGGACACGGGCTCCGGCTTTGGGCTGACACTTCCGATGAAATTCCTCGCAGAGCTTCCACTGGCGTCGCAGCCGAAAGAAGCCGGCACGGTTCGCACGGGCGGCGGCGAGTTCCCGGTTTCCATCGCGCGCGTGAATGGGACGATCGAATTGGGCAAGTACAGGCTTAGCCTTGATGAAGTACGCTTCAGCGATGCACGCCCCGGCCCAGCACCGGCCGTTGGCAATATCGGATACGGCGTACTCCGGGATTTTGTGGTGACGCTCGATTCGAAAAACCAGCGTATCCGGCTTGATCAGTAGGCTAGAGTCGCGCGCTTCGGACCAACGGCGGTGAACCAGGGAAACAGATTGTAACAGCATGTGCCCAGCGCCATCGAGAGCTTTCGCAGACTGCAGCCTGGCTAACCAGAGAAAGGAATAGGCGAGGTGCATCTGCCTATCCGTGGCATGCTTGGCCGCAATTCGAAGCGGCGTCAGCCACTCTGGGCTGTTCGCGGACGTTGCCCGAAGTAGCTACAGCCAAGCGTAGCCGTCGGTTAATGACCAATATAGTATATGGAGCTTGCCATGGTCACCCTGGGTGAAATTCCCAGCATACTGGCTCACGAACACACGTGGGAACGGAAATGAGAGCAAGCGGTGATTGGTTCAACCATTGCTAGGATGTCACAGTGCCAGCGTGCGTATGGCACGCTTGGCTTGGAATCAACGGTGGACATAATGAATCGTGAGGCCAGAGATATAAAGATCGTTTTCATATGCCTAAACCGGAATGAGAAAATCATTCCGCCCGTAGCGCTCGAATGGGATCCGTTCGCGTTGCGCGCCAAGCGGGCAAGAAACATGCTGCAGTCGACGCAAGGGTCATCACCGCAAATGCCGCGGCGAAAGCCAGTGGGTCTCGCGGGCTTACTTGATACAGAAGGTTGCCGAGCAGGCGCGTTAGAAGGAGTGCCAGGGCGATCCCGATAATTATGCCAGTCGTTGTTAGTAGCAAACCGCGTGACAGCACGAGACGCAGCACGTTCGATGTGCCGGCGCCAAGAGCCATACGCAGCCCCAACTCTCGGGTGCTCTGCGAGACGGTGGACGACATCACGCCATAAAGGCCGATGCTGGCAAGCAGCAGCGCCAAGCCTCCGAACAGAGCGACCAAAGCTACGGCCACGAGTTGATGGGACGTAGAACGATTCACTTGTTCCTGTAGCGTGATCATTTCGAATAAAGCGAGGTTGGGATCGAGCGCGCGCACTTCGCGAATCAGCGCCGTTTGGATGGTTTGCAGCGGCTGCGTCGTCCGAATGTGGATGTCAGGTTCTGTGGCGAAATACTGGCGGAGCGGAACGTAGAAAAACGCCCGGGGCGTTTCATCAATGCTGTAGTATTTCGAATCTTTCACGATGCCGACCACTTGCACCCAATTGCCTTTCACTCGCAGACGCTGGCCGATCGGATTCTGCCCGCGCCAATACCGCGCGATCATGGTTTGGTTTACGATGGCGACGCGCGGCGCGTTTTCATCGTCCGCGCGAGTGAATTCCCGCCCGGAGATGAGAGGAATGCCCATTGTGGCGAAGTAGTCGGGACTGACCTCGTTGTATTCGGCGGTGGGCTGTTCATTGGGTTGCCCCTCGTAGCCGTCGACGGCAATCGACGTCGAAGAAAACGAGCCATAGCCGAGCGGGACTGCGCGGGCGTAGGCGGCTGCTTCGACAGCGGGCAGCGCGCGGATACGCTGGATCAATTCATCCTGAAAAGCCTTGGCGCGCGGCGCGTTATAGCCGGCGGCGGCCAAAGGTATCCAGGTATCGAGGACGCGCGTGGTGGAGAAGCCCGGGCTGGTGGTTCGAATCTTGCGCAGGCTTTGCATTAGCAAAGTCGAGCCAACCAACAGTATGAAACTGAGAGTGACTTGGAGGACCACGAGGCTCGAGCGGAGCCACGCTCGGCCGCGGGCGCCCATAACGGCGGATGCCTCGGATTTGAGCGTGTCTGCGAGGGCCAGGTGACGCGTCTGGAACGCGGGCACCAACCCAACAGCAAGCGTGACGACGACGCAAATGGCCGCGCTCAGCCCCAGCACACGTCCGTCCATTTGTCCGGGCAGGTACATCGCATCTCCCGGGAAGAGTAGAACAAGGGCATGACGGCACCAGTACGCCACTAGCATGCCGCCTGCTGCGCCGCAGGCTGACAAAAGCAAACCTTCGGTAACGAGTTGCCTCAATAAGCGGCCGCGGCTTGCGCCCAAGGCGAGGCGCACGGTCATCTCGTGCCGCCGCGCAAACGACCCCACGAGAAGCAAGTTGCCGACGTTGGCACACGCGATGAGCAGAACAAAAATCGCGACAACAACCATGATCTCGAGGGCCGAAAGCAGATGACCGGCGTGATTGAAAGGCGTTTCCCATAGCGACCAGACCTTGATGCCGCGGCCGCGGTTGGTGGCGGGATATTCAGCTGCGAGCCGCGCGGCAATGGCGGAAATTTCTTGCTGAGCTTGATTGCGGGTCACCCCGGGCTTGAGTCGCACATACGCTTCCGCCCATCGCGCGCCGCGATCTTCCAGTTTGCCGCTGCCGCCATCGTAAACTTCCAGCATCGACAGCGGCACCCAATACTCCATAGCCCGGCCGACGAACGTCCCGTAGAACCCCTCGGGCGCGATCCCGATGATGGTGTGCACGACGTTATCAAGGCGCTGCGTCTTGCCGATGATTTCTGGATCGCCCTTGAAGCGGGTCTGCCAAAGGTGGTAGCTGATCACCACCACCGGATGCGCATTGCGGCCGCTGTCTTCGCCTGACTCAAAGCCGCGGCCCAAAATGGGATGCACTCCAATCGCGTCAAAATAGTTCGCGGAGACGATGCTTCCAGTAATGACCTGGGCACGCTCGCCAATGTTCAGAGTCGCACCGGTTATGTTGCTGACAAAGAGGGTCTCGCACAGAGTGCAGCTTCTTTCCACATCCAGGAGATCGGGCCACGACGTTTCGTCTCTCTCGTCACGCACCGTTCCGGTCAGTGTGACTAGGCGCTCTTGGTGAGAAACGAACGGATAAGGCCGGATAAGAATGCCTTCGACCCAGCTGAACACGGCGGCATTGGCGCCGATCCCCAGCGTAAGACACAGAATCGCTAGAACGGTGAATCCCGGGCTGCGACGAAGCATGCGAAAACCGAAGCAAACGTCCTGCAAGAAATTGTCGATCAAGTTTGTGCGGCGCATTTCGCGGCACTCCTCCTTAACCTGCTCGACGCCACCTAAGGATTGCAAGGCGGCGCGGCGAGCTTCAAAGGGATTCATGCCCCGGGCTACGAATTCCTCGACTTGATTTTGCAGATGAAACTGAAGCTCTTCGCTGAGATCCAGCTCCGCTTTGTCCTTGCGAAAAAGCGAGCGCAAGCGAAGAGGCAATTTGTAGTACCAACGCATGGTTCCGCCTCCTTAAGACCTCTTGAGGGCCAGCCCAATGGGCGATGAACGGCGCTTCCATTGCGCTTGCTCCTGTCGCAGGTACTTTGTGCCGTCCGGAGTCAGGGAATAATATTTCGCGCGGCGCTTGTTTTCCGACTCTCCCCATTTGGCCTGAATCCACCCTTGTTGCTCGAGGCGATGCAGCGCGGGATAAAACGCACCTTGATGAACCTGCAAGACTTCGTTCGAGACTTGACGAATGCGTTGCGCGATGCCCCAGCGGTGCATGCACTGGAGCGCGAGTGTCCTCAGAATCAAGAGGTCGAGGGTACCTTGGACAAGGTCGGTTGGCTTAGCCATCCTGGGTCTCCTGTCGATAAATGACAGGGCAATAGTTTAGACTCCTGTCAATGAACTAGGGAAGCAGAAATTTCAACTGCCGAGCCCGAGATAATTGACATGATCTGCCAGGTGACCCGCCGCGTGTGCTACTTCGACCAAGGATGTGTGTAGGCATTCATCGATCAAAAGCTTCACTGTCACCCCACAAGGGCGCGGCCAGGCCGGGTGCACGAATCGGTTTTCGTTTCGCCCAGGGGCGAAAGGCCGGACGGCCTCGGCGCGGGAAGGCTTGCACGTAAAGCGGAGCGAGCTCGACCTTCTCGCGATCCAGAGCTGGGTAGCCGTCGAGAATCTCCTCTGGTGTCGCTCCTTGGCTCAACATATCGGCAATGAGGTCGACTGGAATACGAGTCCCGCGATAGACAGGCGTACCGCGCATTATCTCGGGGTCGGAAACAATCATGCCCTCTGCACGCTCGAGTCTCCGCAGATCCAGGTCGAGTTCCAGCCGCACTGACTTCACTTGAATCACCACGGCTGAACCCTCCGTAAGAACCACGGCGTCAATTTCGGGAGACGATTCAATCTGCTTGGCGATCGCTCGACGAGAGGCCAGCGGCAAGAGTCGCACACCTTCCGCTTCGAGGCGTAGATACAGTACTTGCCCGCGACTAAGCATTCGTTGAACGGAACGGCCGGTGCGAAGCCGTCGCGGCCGAATGAGGCCACGTTCGATAAGCTTATGAACGGCGGGAAGCGGCAGATTCGCCACTGCCGAAGCCTGTGCCGGAGTGTATTCTGTAGTTCCCATTCCCTTATTCTACCCCAAAGAGGACAGAATTAGTGCCAGATCCAGCAGCGTGCGTATCTTCACCGCCGCTTTGTGTTGCCGAAATTTGGCCCAAGGAAAGAGCGAGAGACAAAGATCGATGGTGGTGGAGTCCAAAGCATACAGGCTCTGGTCCAGATCGACATCGAGCGGATCGCTCGCATAGAGCGGGCGCCCGATAGCGATCAAGACTTGCGTAAAGTCGGCATAGATCCGCCAGTCGCGTGATTCGTTTGCGTCGCCAAGAGTGGATCGTGCCACCTTTGCTTCGGAACCCCATGTGGTAGAGCTTACTGCCTATAGACTGTAGTCACGTTTCGATGTCGCGGAGACTCTCTCGATACGCTAGTTGCGCGAAAGCCATCGAGAGAAACTGGTCTCGGCAGGAAAAGTTTTGTACGTTGTGATCGCCACGGTAGCGGCTTACACATTTCTGAAACTCGTTGGCGGGCAGAAAATCCATTAGCTGCGAGAAAACAGTTCGTCCGGTATTCACAACCCATTGTTTCGCAGAATCAGACCGAGCCGGAGAGCCAAAAGTGGTCCGTTTGCACTTCAAATCGAAAAAAGTTGAAATGTCAATTAAGTCGATGAATTACAAGAAGTTAGGTCGATACGAGAATTCGACAACCGGACAGTAGTGACTGGGCAGATGCGCGTTTCTTGTATCGCGCCGGGCCCGGAGATTAGCGGACGATCGACCTCGGGAATCCCGGTACTAAGTGGCGACCGACTGCAAACAAGTTCCCAATACTGTGATCTAGAAAGTATCGGGCTGCTGCTGAAACCAACCTTCTGTCCCACTATCCCTCCCTTGCGGTTTGATTTGGGGTTGACAGGCGCCACTCTTCCCTGCTGTTATCGTTGGAGAATCGTGGCACGCACAATCGTTTGTCTTTCTGATGACCCGGGCGTTCGTAACGGAGGGCTCGTGAAGCTGAAATTGCTCCTGTGCTCGTCTTGTGCCCTACTTTTCTTCTCCATGTCGTCAAACGCGCAGCAGGAGCAGGACGCGCGGCTGTGGCTGACCACGCCCGACCGGACTGCGCTGGTAGCGCTGCAGCCCGGCGCGCTGCACTTTTCGTCGGAAGCGGGCCCGTCGCCGGTTCTCACAGTCGATGATGCGCAGCACTTCCAGTCAATCGATGGCTTTGGCTTTGCGCTGACCGGAGGAAGTGCGCAGCTGCTGATGCGCATGGGCGCTGCACAACGGGCTGCCCTGCTGAAAGAATTGTTTACGACCGGTGGCACCGGCATCGGAGTGAGCTATCTGCGCGTGAGCATCGGCTCTTCCGACATGAATGAGCGCGTGTATTCCTACGATGACTTGCCGCCGGACGAGACCGATATAGACATGGCGAAATTCGACCTGGGACCGGACCGCGCGGATGTCATTCCGGCGCTGAAGGAGATTTTGGCAATTGAGCCGGGGATCAAGATTCTGGGATCACCGTGGTCCGCTCCGGCGTGGATGAAGACGAATGATGACGTGAAGGGCGGCGAGCTCAAGTCGGAATATTACGGTGCGTTCGCCAAGTATTTTGTGAAGTACATCAAGGCGATGCGCGCGGAGGGCATCACGATTGACGCGATCACGGTGGAGAATGAGCCGCTGAATCCAAAGAACACTCCGAGCATGGTGGTGTTCGCCAAGGAAGAAGATACGATCATTGAACATGATCTGGGTCCTGCATTTCAAAAGGCGGGAATCCGGACGAAGATTCTGCTCTATGACCATAACCCGGATGTTTTGTCCTATCCCCTCTCGATTCTCGGAGATCCTGGCGCAAGCAAGTATGTGGACGGAACGGCATTTCACCTTTACGGCGGCGACGCAAGTTTGCTGACACAGGTGCATGATGCGTATCCGAACAAGAACCTCTATCTAACCGAGCAATCGGTGACCGAGCGGCGCCCCGAAGCGCCTCTTGGAATTGCTGAACCGGTGCGCCGCGTGATGATTGGCGCGACGCGGAATTGGTGCCGCAATGTGGTGCTGTGGAACTTGGCTGCCGATCCGCAGAATGGTCCGCATACCAACAATGGCGGATGCACCGGATGCTCAGGGGCTATTACTCTGAACGGCGATTCTGTGACTAAGAATGTTGCTTATTATGTACTCGAGCATTTCTCGCAGTTTGTACCTCCGGGATCAGTGCGAGTGGCGTCGAGTGTGATGGAGCAGTTGGCCAGCGTCGCCTTTTTTACTCCTCAGCACAAGATGGTGCTCGTGGTTTCGAACACCGGGAATTTCGCGAAGTCCTTCGCGGTGAAGTACCAAGATAAATTCTTCCAGACCACGTTACCGCCTGAGTCCGTAGGAACTTATGTTTGGCAGGCGCGGACTCCGGCTTGTTAGGCATTTTGCGTTGGATTGGACATCCTGGTTTTGTCGTCGGCCGCCCGCAGGCAAACGAGACTCCACCGATTACTAAAGGGAAAGTCGGCTCGTGGGGGCAGTTGTTGCTGTGTTAACGGGCTTACCCGGAATGGAGGCATGAGATCTCCCTCGTAAACGGCGGTACAAATCCGCTGGCGCGTCCCAGTCTTGTCGCTGGAATGAGCTGCCGGGACTCTCTCCATAGCGCTCCCGATGTTTCAATCCCGGAGTCTTTGCACGCCCCCTCGTTGCTGCAGGGCAGCCCATTCCAAGCTCCGACGGAGCAGCGACGGCTTCGACCGCAGGAACGGACATTGGCAATGTCGGCCGAAACTGTTTGCGCGGGCCCCGACAAGTGAATTTGGATTTCTCCATTGCAAAGCTTTTCCCTCTTGCCGAATCGCGGAGCCTCGAATTTCGCGCGGAATTTTTCAATCTGTTCAACCATCCGAACTTCGCGAATCCGATCAGCAACCTGAACGCCCTGTTCGCCTCGAGTGGCAGCATTGATCCCGCAACGGGTCAGGTCCTCAATGCTGGCAACTTCGGCCGCATCATCTCCACAAGCACCAATCCCCTGATTATCCAATTCGCTTTGAAGTTGCTGTTCCAGTTCGACGGACGCGGAATGGGAGGAGAGTGGGGCAGAATCCTTTGCATCTAGGCGGACTGGGCGGAACCGTTGGAGTTAGTTAGTCTCGGCTGAGAATTTATTTGGGGCTCTAAATATGGACAAGTTCGTGTTAGAAGCTCTTCGAAGACGGCGCGTTCAGTTATGTTGTCTTGCTCTCCCGAGAGACGCGGTCTCTGGCAGCGGCAGGCCATGAACTTCACATAGCTGGGAACAGTACATAATGCACATATTCGGATCGCATCGGAAGGAGCTGCTCTTTTGCTGAACGATGATCGACAATCCTAAGGCGAGCTCGGGTCGATCCATGCGGCTCTCCGTTTAGTTACGGAGATCTAAGCAGCCACCGCGGCGACTAAACCCCGCCACCTGCCTGGGATGTTCCGATTCCATTGCGTTAAGTTCGGACGAGCCCCAATTGGCTTCAATGGCAGAAGAGCCTTACCAGACTGGCGCCGTAGACATATGTAGTGCCAGGCGGTTTGTGCCGAGGTGCAAAAGACCGAACAACAGAAGCGACTCAGATCGAGTACCCATAAACCAATCGGGAATTAGATAACTGCAGTGGAATGAAGCAGTTCTAACGAGCAGGGTAGCCGCAAACAATTCATATGTTTTGGGGGCTGGCCGGTAGGTACAGACGACCGATTGACCGGTTGTACGCCCTATCTCCATCTGGTTAATGTTGTGTGCCGAGCGTTCTCCATAAGGCCGAAACGTCGGCGGCGGAATAACGGAACTGCCCCCGACCTGGCCTGGACCAGGATATTCTGTCAGATAGGAGGTCGGCTATGCCGTGGTTTTCTTTGGAAGCACGAGCGCTCACAGACGAACAGATTCACAGTGCGGTCATGCGCCTTATCGAGGAAGCGCGAACACGTATCAATCGCGATCTGAAGCGGGTGCTTCTGCTTCCGCCAGATCTCACACGCGCGCACAGCGGCGCCGGGAAGATCACGGAACTTCTCTACCTGGCGTTGCCGAATGCGGATATTGCCGTTATTCCTACACTTGGCCAGCATGTACCTCATACAGTGGAAGAAAATCACTGGATGTTCGGCTCTATACCCAGCGGCAAGATCCACGCACACGACTGGCGGAACGGCGTCACCGAAGTCGGCACGATCCCGGCAGCGCTGGTTGCCGAGGCCACTGGCGGTGTCGCGGACTGGGAGATTCCTGTCAATCTCAACTCCACTCTGATGGAGGAGAGGTGGGACTTGATCGTCAATATCGGCCATGTCGTTCCGCATGAGGTCCTG